>ENA-OYWG01000019-OYWG01000019.1-human-gut-metagenome-genome-assembly--contig:-NODE-19-length-83012-cov-7.761431_pt1 | contig 83012 bp, 76 predicted proteins | sample MGYA00244811_ERZ653398 | MGnify/ENA primary metagenome ERZ653398 (study PRJEB26926, sample SAMN06165162) | human gut metagenome | biome: ENVO:00009003; feature: ENVO:2100002; material: ENVO:00002003...
CTACACCCTAGAGTTCGTCGGCAGCGTCAGATGTGTATAAGAGACAGGAATATGCACAGGCAAATTCTTTTTTCTTACAGACGATATCGGCACAACGATTACTGTAGGACTATGTCTGTTTCCTACGTCATTCTGCACCACCAAAACAGGACGAATGCCGCCTTGCTCCGAGCCGACCACAGGATTCAGGTCTGCATAAAATATATCTCCACGTTTAATCAGCATTTTCATTCACCTTTTTCTTTGGAACTTCAAAGCCTTTTTTGTATCTCACGCAGCTATGAAACGGACAGAACAGTACGTCTGTATTCCTGTCATACCACACACAGCCACAGCATGGATGATATGTAGGCAGAATACATATAGCAGGAGGAATTCTGATACCATAAAATCTTTCTGTATTCATTAGTTTTTCCTTTATATTTTCCATTGTATTTCACCTCTGAAATAGTTTAAATATTATGTAAAAACGGCGATCTGCATTTTACGCAAACCGCCGTAATAATTCGTTTTGCCTTTGCATGATATTTATCCCCGATACCCGTCACGCCCGGAACTCTGCAAGCTGCGGTCAGCGTAACCGCATCATGGGACTCTCACCCGCTCTCTTAGCCCTCACTGGGAAGTATCATTATCCTCACACGTTTCATCGCCGACTTTGGATGCTGTCCAAAGGTCTGTGACTTGTCTTTATCGCTCGCTTTTTCAAGGTCATGGCGGACATCACATTTGGCTGCCGAGATTTCATACCGGCCGTGTGATTAACGTACTTGCAGAGTTGCTATTCTGTTGTCAAGATGCTGTCGGGAAAATTCTCCGAATTATTCTCATCGATTTTTCCCTTCACTACTTACTGGCAACGAAATTGAGGTTTGTAAGGGATTTATTTTTCGTTTTCAAATAATTTCAGCACTTTCACCAAAATTCGATGTACTTTTTCGTGCATTGTTTGTCTGGTAATGTCATATTCCTTGGCAAGTTCATTCTGACTTTTATTCATCCAGAAAATCTGATAAATAATTTCACGTTCGTATGGTTTGAGTTTTTTCATGACCTTTTTGAGCTTTACCAAGTCATGCTCCAAGCCTAACTGCTCTAAGATGCGCTCCTCAAGCGGAACAACTGTACTGTCCTTGATAATTCTCTGCTCGTAATTTCCGCCGTATGTATACTGCTCCAACGAAACCGGAATAACCTTCTTCCAGTTCCTATCCTTTTGCGTATACTCACCATGATCCTTCTTGGAAAAGTGATCCGAATACTGGCTTTCCTCGCATTCCAGAACGCTGTCGCCAAAGCTGATAAACCAACGGTTTTCATCCTCCTTCGCTTTGAGATACTCAGCTTCAGTAAATTCGGAATACTTTTCACTTCCGCCGTTTCTGTTGTATTCAAAATATTTTGTTTTCATTGTAATTCCTCCGTTTTTGATATATAAGGTTTTTATCAAAACGAAGGCTTACGGGTACTTAGCTGTCAGACACAGCCATTTTGAAGTTAAAAACATATTTGTCCTTTCTCCCGATACTTCGGTCTGAGGACACAAAAAACGGAGTCTGTATTCAGCACACAGACTCCGTTTACCTGAAAAAAGGCGCACTAAAGAAAGGGTACTGAATATGCTGTTTTGCATTTTTTGCAAAACGACCATATTTTGTATCCTCGCCCTAATGCATATCAGGCGTTGAATATTTATTTAATAAAAAAAGCCGTCGACAAGACAGACTCCTTGCGGAATCTATCCTGCCGACGGCCTCTCATGTTAATCGACGTTAGTCGATATGTTTGGATAAACCGATCGGTAATCAAAGTATGCGACCCTGATAAAGGATTTAAACGCGGCGCTGTTTCAGCCCGACCTTACCGTCTACATACCGTATTTTATTTTAACACTCGCTGACATATTCAAACATCTCAATGATATCGTGATGCCTGCCTTTCGACTTTCTCAGCATTGTTATATGACAGCGTTTGCATTCAACTTTTGTTATGTTATTCCTGTTTGGATATCCTGTGGCTAATTCTCCGCAGTTGGGGCAGTACCAACGTTGAAGACGAGCGAACGTATTATTACCTCCCGATTCGTCCGCGTCAATTATTCGTATTTTTTGCATTACTTTCTTGTATGATATAGTAAAGCCTAAATCATACTCTCCTTTCCAAAAATGTGGTATAATAAAACAGATGCTGTGGACTTTTGATTTTTTCTGTAGCTCGACTACTATAAGGAGTGTAAAGCCACAGTTTTATTTACAATGTTTATAGCTGGATAAGTCAAAGAATTTTAATCTCACGCAAGTTTACGGGAATAAAACTAAGTGGCACGAAAACAGTACCAATAATTTTACAAGGTAGGTAAAACTTATGATTTATGTTGGAATTGATATTGCAAAGGAAACTCACGTTGCCGCAGCAGTTGATTCGGACGGCGTTATTGTTATTGAACCCTTTTCTTTTTCAAACAACCACGAAGGCTTTAAGCTCCTTAAATCAAAGCTTGATTCACTCGACAAATCAAATCTTCTCATCGGGCTTGAATCAACTGCACACTATGCAGAAAATGTTATCTTTTTCTGCACGGCTGCGGATATGAGCTTGCTGTCATCAATCCAGTTCAGACCGCCGCTATGCGTAAAACAGGCATTCGCAAGACTAAAACCGACAAGGTGGATTCTTTGCTTATCTGCAAAACATTGATGGTCAACTCATTCAGACGTTATACTGAAAACGACATCAAAACCTTAAAGCTAAAGTCCCTCTGCCGTTTTCGTCAGAATCTGAAAAAGTCCAAAGCACGACTTAAAATTCAGCTCACTTCTTACGTTGATGTTATCTTTCCGGAGCTTCAGTACTTCTTTAAATCCGGTCTGCACATCAAATCCTGTTATGAGCTTCTTAAGGTGTATTCTTCACCGGACGACATTGCTGCTTTACACTTAACAAAACTAAGTAACATTCTTACCAAAGCTTCCAGAGGTCGCTTCGGTAAGCAGGACGCTGAGTCCCTCAAAAGTCTTGCAAAATCGTCCGTTGGTGTGAAGAACACCTACATATCTATTCAAATAACCCAAACCATTGCTCAGATTGAGTTAATTGAAAGCCAGTTAAATGAGCTTGAAACGGTTATTGAAACAGCTATGGACGAGCTTGATTCGGTTATCATGACCGTTCCGGGTATTGGTAAGCTCAATGGTGCTATGATACTTGGCGAAATCGGTGACATTAAACGCTTTTCTGATTCTTCAAAGTTGCTTGCTTATGCAGGACTTGACCCTGTCATCAATCAGTCGGGCAAGTTCAACGCAAAGCGTACAAGAATGTCCAAGCGCGGTTCAAAGATACTCCGCTATGCTCTCATAAATGCAGCGTGGAACGTTTCTTTAAACAACGACACATTCAAGCGTTATTATGATTCTAAAGTAGCTCAGGGCAATTCTCATTATTCTGCTTTGGGACATACCGCTCACAAGCTTGTGAGGGTTATCTTTAAGCTCCTTAATGATAATATTACTTTCGCTCTCGTTTAAATTTTTCGCCTTTATCTTTTTAGGGTGGACATCCTTTTTGCCCCTTTTGAACTTTCTGTTAATCTTCTTCTTTTTCTATTGACTTTTCATAGCTGGTCTCCTTGTAATTATTCTAGATCTTTTATAACCTTGACTGCTACTCCCTGAATGATACAGTTATCCACATAGATATCATCCATTTCGCTGTTTTCGGGGTGCAGACGTATTCTTTGATTTTCCGGTTCGGGGTAAAAGCGTTTGAGCGCAGCTTCATCGTCCATAAGAGCGACTACTATATCGCCTGAATCGGCATAGTTCTGCCGACGAATCAGCACCAGATCTCCGTAATCTATTCCTGCCTCTATCATGGAATCGCCGTTGGCTCGGAGCAGAAAAAAATCACCTCTGCCAAACAGAGAAACCGGCAGTCTTACGTATTCTTCAATATTTTCTTCTGCAAACTTAGGAACTCCGCAGGAGACAGAACCTAGTATGGGAATCTCAACGGTTTCGGCAAGCGTTTGTTTCTGACGTTTTGTCACAATACTTCGATGACCGTCATAGTGAAATGCTCCCCTTTTGTTAGACAATGTGGTATAATAGAAGTATACCAATAAAAAGTCTGACGAAAGGGGGCATTTTTATGCCAAAAGGAAAGCCAAACAAGAGATACACACCGGAATTTAAAATAATGGTTGTAGAAACTATGCGTAAGGAAAAACTGAGTTAAAGAGAAGTGGCAAGACAGTTTGATGTGCCACATAGCAGAGTAACCTCTTGGGAAAGAATCTACCTTGAAGAAGGAAAAGAAGGATTCTATGTTGAACGACGTGGCAGAGCCTGTGCAGCCGGTGGAACACAGAAAGGCAGAAAGCCAAAACTTGACAAAAAGGTAGAAGAGGATTTAATTGCCGAAGTGCAGCGACTTCGTGCAGAAAATGCATACTTAAAAAAATTGAATACCTTGGTTGCCGAGAGGGTACGGCAAGAGAAAAAGCACAAGTGATATGGGAACTGAGGCATGAACACAAGGTAGGTCTGCTCATAGATATGCCGAAATACCTCGCAGCACCTACTACTATTACAGCAAACAATTTGATAATCCAAAACCGGACAAATACGCAGAAATAAAGTCTGAAATTCGCAGAATTTATGATGAAAGCAAAGGTCGTTACGGTTATCGCAGAATAACAAATGAATTGAGAAAAAAATATGTTGTCAACCACAAGACAGTACAGCGTTTGATGCGTAAAATGGGAATATTCTGCCGTGTCAGAATGAAGAAGTACAACTCATTCAGAGGTGAAGTCGGAAGAATTGCTCCTAATCTTCTTGAACGTGATTTCAAAGCAGACAAGCCTAATCAGAAGTGGGTTACCGATGTAACCGAGTTTGCTTTGTTCGGCACTAAGCTGTATCTTTCACCTATTTTGGATTTGTTTAATGGTGAGATTGTGTCCTACAATCTGAGCTATCATCCGAATTTGAATCAGGTTACAGATATGCTTGAAAAGGCATTTGCAAAAATACCTGACAATACAAATCTGATACTTCATTCAGACCAAGGTTGGCAATATCAGCACAGGCATTATCAGAAAATGCTTAAAGATAAAGGGATAAGGCAGAGTATGTCACGCAAAGGAAATTGTCTTGACAATTGCTTGGGCTCTGCGAAAAAATCTCTGTAAATTAATCAACTGTGATAAAAACGTTAGTTGGTAGTGGCATAAAATTTGCCACTCTAATTTTTTACAGTATACAATGCATACTGCAATTTGTCAAGGTTCTTTTTGAACATCAGCCTGATTCCATTGCGCTGCGCTCCATTCCATCAGGCTGATGTTCAGTGGCTCGCTCAGCCGAGCCTGTCGGGATACATGATTTCAAGCTCTCCCAGAACTCTACCCCAGTTTCTCAGCGGCATAGTCCATTTTTTCGCTATTTCATGAGTTGCAAGATACAGTGCCTTTAAAAGCACCGTATCGCTCGGAAATACGCTTCTCTGTTTATTTAGACGGCAGTATCCGCTGTTAAGGCTCTCAATCGCATTGGTGGTGTAAATGACCTTTCTGACCTCCGCTGAAAACTTAAAAATCGGCGATATGACGTCCCAATTCTTGTACCAGCTTTTCATAGCATTGGGATAATCGCTGAAGCTCAGCCTGCGGAAATGCCGTTGATACGGCTTCTTTCATGCCTGTAAGTCCGTCTGCACAGATGACAAGAATGTCCTTTACGCCGCGGTTTTTCAGCTCGTTAAGAACGCCAAGCCAGTATTTTGCACTCTCGTTTTCACCGATATGTATGGACAGCACTTCTTTGTGACCTGTCAAGCTTACTGCAAGGATTACATATGCTGCAAGCTTTTTTATCTGTCTGTTTTCTTGTACAGAAAAATGTACAGCATCAATAAATACAATGGGATAAACCTCGTCAAGAGGACGTTTCTGCCACTCTTCTATCTGCGGAAGGAGACGGTCTGTGATATAGGATACCATACCATCGCTGACTTCAAATCCGTAAATATCTTCGATAGTTTCGCTTATTTGGCGAGTGTCATGCCCTTTGCGTACAGTGAAATGATCTTCTGCTCTATTCCCGAAATATCCTTCTGACGCTTCTTTACGACTTTGGGTTCAAATGTTCCATCACGATCCTGTGGCACTTCAATTTCTGTTTCTCCGAAGTTCCCGCGTATTTTCTTGGTTTTCTTTCCATTTCGGTAGTCCGGATTGTCAGAACGCTCATAAGCGCCATATCCGAGATGCTCATCCATTTCAGATTCAAGCATTTCCTGTATTGTGCCGCCAAGAAGATCTTTCAGAGCATCTTCTATATCCTTTGCTGTCCTGATATCATACTCCTCGAGCAGCATTCCGATGATGTTCTTTTTTCCTTCGCTCATTGGTTCTCTTTTTCTTCTTCCCATAAAAAATCAGCCTCCTGTGTTATTTCTATTTTACTACAGTTGACTGACTTTTTACAGACTTTTTTTCAGAGGGTCAATGCTTGTGCCGAAAACTTCTTCAGCTTGTTAAAGACAGAATTACTTTATCTGCAAGAATTTACGAGCATTGAGCATTTCATCAAAGAACTTCACGAGTATATCGAATGGTACAACACAAAACGCATCAAGCTTAAGCTTGATGGTATGTCACCGGTGGAGTTCAGGCTCAAAGCCGCATAACAAAAGCGACCAAGATTTCTCTTAGTCGCTTTGCATAAATATACTTTTTAAACTTTGTCTAACTTTTTGGGGTCATTCCATTACACGTTCCGTTTTAAATTACTATACTTTTCTCTTTGTATTTATATATATGCCTTTTCCTTATTAACTTTCCCGTTTCACTGTGATAGGGGGGAGGTGTCAATTTCAAAACTATTTCTCCCTCAGAGCTTCCCCGAAGCCTTTTTTAATAGGCTCTAAGAAGTAATCCATAACCGTTCTCTTATCCGTCTTTATTTCCACGCTTCCGGATAATCCTGAAATCACATCTATCTCATCATTTTTATCTGTAATTTCAAGCTTCACAAGATAAACGCTACCCGTCTGCTCGCTGACAAACGCGTTGGGACTGATATATTTCACCTTTCCCTTTACCGTTCCGTACTTGTTATACGGGTACGCCTCCAGCTTGATTTCCGCTTCCATTCCGATTTCTATGTCGGCAATATCCATATTCTTTACATAGCACACCATTTCAACAGGCATATTATCAGGTACTATCGTTACAAGCTCCTGTGCGTTCGTTACCGCCGCTCCGACGGTGTTCACATTTACGTTGTTTATATATCCACTTACAGGCGCCGTTATATACTGATAATCCTTAGACAAGGCGTATTTTTCAAGGCTGGTTTCTATTTCGTCAAGTTGACCGCTTATCTCCGAAAGCTTTGAATTGATCTGTGCGCTGTACTGGATTTTTGTATCCTTGATTTTCGTTTCCGACTGTTTTAGCGCAAGCTCGTTCTGCTTTACTATAAGCTCCTGCATTTCAACCTGACGGCGTGTTCCGCTTTCTTCGTATTCCTCAAGCTGCAGCTGTGAAATCTGATGATTTAAATCGGCGTTTTCCTTATCCTTCTTAAGACTGTCAAGAGTGTTATTATAGCTTGCGTCTGCATCCATAATTGACTGAATATACGGTTTAAGCTCAGCTTCGTAATCTTCAATTTTAACCTTTGAAATATCGTCGCCGTTTTTAATCTTTGTATATATTTTCCGCTGTGCTTCAAGAATTTCTTTCTGACTGTTAAGCTGGTTTGTATCAATATCAAGGGATTCCGTATCAAGCTCTATCAGAACGTCTCCCTTTTTCACATATTCTCCTTCGGCAGCGTTTATTGACTTTACTGTTCCGCCTGAATAGGCCTGCACCACGTTTACATTTCCTGATGGCTGAACGCTTCCGCCGGCAGTAACTACCACGTCTATTTTCGAAAGGCAAGCCCAAATGACTGCCGCGATCAGAAGCGTAAAAACTCCGAGAATTATTACCGTTCCCGCTTTATGGGCAGGGCGTTCAATAATTTCAAGCAAGGACGGCATAAAATCATACTTCAGCTCCTTATCCTTGCTTTTGCTGTGCTTCAATACGTATTCCGTCAGCTTATTATTCATCAATATCGCCCCTTTTCTGCTGGTTATACAAATAATGATACAGCCCTTCACGTTTCATCAGATTCTCATGAGTATCGTATTCCACAAGATTGCCCTTATCAATCACCATGATTTTCTGCGCGTCCTTTAACGTTGAAAGCCTGTGAGCAATAATAAGCACTGTTCTTCCTTTGCATATTTCCTTGAGATTATTCTGGATAATGCTTTCAGATTCATAGTCAAGAGCAGACGTAGCCTCGTCAAATATAAGTATTCTGGGATTGTTAAGTATTGCTCTCGCAATAGCGACTCTTTGCTTCTGACCTCCGGAAAGTCCCATGCCCTTTTCGCCGATAATCGTTTCATAGCCGTTAGGAAGTTCAAGGATAAAATCATGCGCGCCCGCTATTTTTGCAGAATGAATGATTTGCTCCATACTTGCTGTTGAGCAGTGAATTGAAATATTTTCCGCTACGGTACCGTTGAACATAAAGTTTTCCTGCAATACTACTCCGATCTGCTTTCTGAGCATTGCGGGATTCACAAGTGAAATATCCATTCCGTCTATGGATATTTTACCGCCCTCCGGCAAATAAAGTCTTTGAATCAGCTTTGAAATGGTGCTCTTTCCCGAACCGCTTCTGCCTACGACTCCTACAATAGTGTCAGGCTCTATTTCAAAGCTCATTCCCTTGATAACCTCTCCGCCCTGCGGATTGTATCTGAAATGCACCTGATCGAATATAATTTTACCCTGAACGCCGGGCATAGCAGTCTGATTTGCGTTTAGAATCGGTTCAGGGGCTGTATTAAAAATATCGCCGATTCTTTTTACTGAAAGCGACGCCTGCTGATATTCCTGCCAAAGCTGTACCAGTCTTAAAACAGGACCGCTTACTCTGCCGGAAAGCATTCGAAACGCCACAAGCTGCCCCACTGTAAAATTACCGTCCATTACCGCTTTTGCGCCGAAAAACAGAATCAACAGGTCGAATACCTTCTGAATAAACTGTCCGGTCGTTCTGGCGGTTGCGGAAACCATAGAGGTTTTGTAGCTTGCCTTTACGTAATCGGATTGCAAATCGCCCCATTTTTTCTCGAACTTTGGCTCTAAGGCATAGGATTTTACGGTCTGCACTCCCGTTATGGATTCAACCAAAAAAGACTGAGTGTTCGCTCCCGTTTCAAACTTTTCGTCCAGTCTTTTTTTGAAAAGGGGAGTAACGATGGCCGAAAGTACTGCGTAAACGGGTATAGAACAGAGGACGATAACTGTCAGCATTTTGCTGTAGAAAAACAATACTACTATGTATACGATTATGAAAATAAAATCTATCATTGAGGAAAGCGGAGTGCCTGTCAGAAAATTTCTGATACTGTCAAGCTCTCTTACTCTCGCCACCGTTTCGCCGACTCGTCTTGATTCAAAGTATTTCAAGGGAAGTGCGAACAAATGCCGAAACAGCTTGAAGCTGAGCATAACATCTATTCTGTTTGTCGTATGGGTAAACACATAGTTTTTGGCAAGGGACAGAATCAGCTCGTATATATATACAATTGCGATACCGATTGCAAGCACGTTAAGCGTCGACATACTTCTATGGACTAAAACCTTATCCACAACGACCTGAGTCATAACGGGAGTAAGGATTCCTAAAATCTGTATTGTAAATACGGCTATCAGTACCTGTATAAATTCCTTTTTGAATTTCAGTATCGTGGGTATAAACCACTTGAAGCTGAATACCGCTTCTCTGTCCATTATTCCTTTTTTTGTAACAAGGATCGCTGTGCCATCCCAGATTTCAGATAATTCCTCGCGGGATTTTATCTCCGGCTGGGTTTTGTCCGTAAACAAGACCATGAATTTATTGCCTTGAGATTTTGCGACAATAAAGAATACGTCGTTTTTATCCTTTGCAATAATCGGCGCCTTTACGTCCTTCAGCTTTTTTAAATTCAGCTTACAAAGCTTTGCCCGCATTTTCAATTTCTTTGCGGATTCTATTATTTCTATTTCTCCGGTTTTCTGCTCGGGATCAAGAACTGATAGCGTTTTAGCCTGCTCTTTTGTGATAGGTATACCGTGAAACTTCATAACTATCATAAAGCAGCTAAGTCCGCTGTCTTGTTTTTTCTCCATGCTTCGACTTCCTTTTTACATAAATTATGCGGCAGCTTTTTTACTGCCGCACTTTTAATCAGAATTTATATTACTCTGCCTGCGTACCGACAAGCAGTTGATTCAAAGCTGACGTATCCTGCATCGGATCACTAATGCTCATACTGTCAGAAACGTTGTTCTCCGTACCGAAAGCGGACATATTTTCGGTCAGTATCATTACCTGTATATCCGTCTGATCTGCGGTTTCCTCTGTTTCCTTTGCCGCAGAAACAGTGCTTGAAGAATCAATCAGAACGGTGTCGTTTATTTCTGTGAGCAAATCTGAAGACATACTTTCGTCTGAATAGATATCCGAGAGAAGCTCGGCGTTTGACTGTATGACATCTTTCTCAGATATTTCATTGCTTGCAGGCTGACTAAGCTCAAGCTCCCAGGTATCCTTATTTACTGTTCCTACTGCTCCGCCTGCAAATTCAAAGATAAAGCTTTCGGAATTAAAGTTCCTTATAGTCAGCTTATCCTCGCTGCCGTTTATTGATACAGTCAGTTCGGATTGGTTTGTTTTAGTAAATGTGACCTCGTTAAGATCAATACCGCTTAATACGATCTTGTTATTTCCGTCATAATCCTCAATTATATCCGTACCGTAATTTCTGCCGAATACATATGTATCGTTTCCGTTGCCGCCGTTCAGATAATCATTGTCCTCTCCGCCGTCAAGGATATCATCTCCGTCATTTCCGTACAGATAATCGGTTCCTGTTCCGCCGTAAAGCGCGTCGTTTCCGGCGCCGCCGTTAAGCGTATCGTTTCCTCCGTCGCCGTGAATAACAATGCCGTTATCGCTCCATGCTGACATCCAGTCATCGTATTCAGTCGCATGGACCTGTTTCAGAGGATTTTCCTCGCTGTCGTATGCATATCTTGTTCCGTCTGCAAAGTTTACATTGAAGTTTCTGTTTTCCTCAGACGTAAAGTAATTCTGAATGATCAGCTTGTCCTCAATTCCATCAAATGTGATAGTAAGATCGTTCCAGTTCGTTCTGTAAACGGACATAGTATCTGCTGAGAGACCGCTGCCGAATGAGATCGTATTGATACCCTCGCTGTCGTTAATTGTATCTGTGCCATATCCTATGTTGAAGATATATGTATCGTTTCCTGCTCCGCCGTAGAGATAGTCACTGCCTTCTCCGCCGTCAAGGGTATCATTACCGCCGTTGCCATAAAACTGATCGTCTCCGATACCTCCGTACAGCTTATCTGCGCCGTTTCCTCCATTAAGGCTGTCGTTTCCGTTCTCACCGATAAGAGTTCCCCCCCTATCGTCCATAGTTACAATGTAATCACTATTTTCAGTTCCGTAAACAGTTCTTAATGGACTGTTGGAAGCGGTTGCGTGAACCTTAGAACCTCCGTTGAATGTGAGGTAGAAGTTTCTGTTTGCTTCGGAAGTAAAGAATCCCTCGATCACAAGCTTGTCATCAGAATCCTCAAATGTAATGGTAATATCATTCCAGTTTGTACGGTAAGCCTTGATCTGATTTGACGAATATCCGTAGATCTCAATAGTATTTGTGCCTTCACCGTCGCCGATAGTATCTGTTCCATAGCCTTTCTTGAAGATATATGTATCGTTTCCTGCTCCGTCATAGAGATAGTCATTTTCCTCTCCGCCGTCAAGAACATCGTTTCCTGCATTTCCTGTAAGTCTGTCGTCGCCCTTATCTCCGTAGAGATAGTCGTTTCCGTCGCTGCCTACAAGCTGATCATTGCCGTCCTGACCGATCTTGGTTATTCCGTCCTCATAAATAGAGATCATGTACTCGCTGCCGTCAGTACCGTAAATAGTTCTGAGAGGACTGTTCTGAGCTGTTGCTTCTACGACTGTTCCGTCGGCAAATACAAGCGTAAAGTTTCTTGCTTCCTTGCTGATGCAGTAATTCTTTATTGTAAGGGTATCTTCAAATCCGTCAAAGGTAATAAGAATATCATTCCAGTTGGAACGGTATGCCTTTACACCTTCTGCGGTGAATCCGTCACCGAACATAATGGTATTTGCACCCTCGCTGTCCATAATAGAATCAGCGCCGTATCCCGGCTTGAAGATATAGGTGTCGTTTCCGCTGCCTCCGTCAATAAAGTCATTGCCTGAGCCTGTGTCGATAATATCGTCGCCGTCACCGCCGTTGATGTAATCATCTTCGTTTCCGCCTGAGATACAGTCATTTCCTGATTCTCCGAACAGAGAGTCATTTCCGCTGCCGCCGAAGATCACGTCATTGCCGTCATTTGCTGTAATTCTGTCAGTTCCGGAATCTCCGAAGATATAGTCAGATTCTGTTCCTCCGATAATAAAGTCATCTCCGTTACCGCCTGCGGCGATATTGGCTTTGTCGCTTTCAAGAGGTAAATAATCTGAATTCTCTGTACCTGTAACATAGTTATCGATGCCTGTGATATTATCCTGTACGGGCAGGATTTCTTCGCCTATCTGCAGAACGTAGTTTTCGGGAGCGTCTGCAAAATCGGTAATGATAAGCTTGTCCTCTGTATCCTTAATACTGATAATCACATCATTACCAACGGCATTGATCTCGATATCCGACAAAGTCAGATCGTCGGCAAGCTTAACAGTTGACGTTCCTTCGCTGTCATCAATGACATCTGTACCGTAATCTCTGCTGAATACATATGTATCGTTTCCTGCTCCGCCATAAAGTATATCGTTTCCTGCTCCTCCGTCGAGAATGTCATCACCGTTATCACCGTAAATAATATCGTCGCCTTCCTCACCGAAAATAGCGTCGTTATCATCTCCGCCGTAAACAAAGTCGTTTCCGTTTCCTGCGTAAACGGTGTCATTGCCCTCGTTGCCGTAGATAACGTCATTTTCCTTACTTCCGTAAACGGTATCGTCACCGCCGAAAGCGTGCATGATCGAATCATCTACAACTGCTTTAAGAACATCGTCGCCGTTTCCGCCGTAGATATGTCTGAACGGACTATCCTTATCTGTAACGTGCATTTTAACTCCGTCTATTTCAAGGTCGTAATTGCGGTATTCCTCACTCTTGCGGAAATCCTTGATAACAAGAGTATCGTTCGTACCCTTTATTGTAATAGTTGCGTCGTATTCATCTGTGCCGTTTACAAGGATATCGCTTGGTTTAATTCCCTTAAATCTGAGAGTATTCAGACCATCGGAGTCTATTATTGTATCGTTTCCGTAGCCCTTTGCGAAAATGTATGTATCATCGCCGTAGCCGCCTTTGAGAGTGTCATTGCCTGTCCCTCCGTCGAGAGTGTCGTTGCCTGAATCGCCGTAGAGCATGTCGTTTCCAACTCCTCCGGATATTTGGTCATTGCCGTTGTTTCCATGAATAATATCAATTCCACTCGCACCATTTAATATATCATTTCCATCCAATCCGAAAATGAAATCATTATTTCCAGTTCCTCTATATGTGTCATTGTCATTGGTTGCAAGATATGTAGTTCCTGATTTAGACAGTTCCAAAATATCAGCATATTGTGGTGAAACTGCTTTATAGTATGTACTAAACTCACTGAAAGCATTAGTATCATAAGCTTCATCGAACAGAGAAAGATATGAACCGATACTATAAAGGTTTCCCTCAACGTTTTCACCAGTAGCAATTTCCATTTCTAAAATGGCATTAAGAAAAGTGAAATCTACGATTTTATTTCCCTGTTCATCCTCTGAAACAAAAATCATGTTAATATAGAAACTGTCCTGTGATTCTACATTAAGATCGCTGAAAAAGATATTTTCAAGTGATATATACAACTTTTTCAAAATGTTTGCTGCATTTGAATTTGGATTTGTTCCACCAACGCCAACAAACTCACGTCCCATAAAGGTTTCAATCACATGCAGGTCACGAGCATCAATATTTCCGCCGCGCGAATTCGGACTAATATCTGTTGAATCAGTAATAAAGTATAAAATCTGTTTTGAGAGAAATCGCTTTTCAACAAAATCTTCTGATAAACAATATTTTTTATACAGTACCGCAAGTGTTCCTGTCTTATCTGCTTCAATAGCTAAAGTAATATCCGGAACATTTCCTTTGGTTTCTACAATTTCACCATCTCCGCCCGTCTGTGTTGTATCTGAAGTGTTTACTGGGAACCAAAACTCGCTAATCTTTCGCTCAGTTCCATCTGCGAAAGTAACCATAGCAAATTCAGCTTCCATAGTTCCAGTTGCAGTATCAACATTCTCCTCCTTGGTAACATCAAGGCTTATATTTACTACTCCTAATTCGTTTAGTGTTTTCAATTCTCCTGAATCAGATATACCATTATGATTTGCATCAATCCAAACTCGCAAATCATTCCATACTGTATCATTATGGTCAATTACACCATCGCCATCTTCATCAAAGTCCGCCAATGCTTCAAAACCCGAAACAGAAATTGCGCCATTAGAAAGTTCGACTTGATCACCGAAAAGCTCACCGCCATCGTCAATTTTACTATTACCATTGCGATCAAGACAAAGGAAACCATCCTCAAGACCTATCCATGCTGTCTTTTCAGCAAAACCATTCTTATCTAGGTCGAAGTTAACACCGTTTTCAAGTGTCGTAAGTTCAATCCCTAATGCTCCAAGATCTATCGCAAGAGGATCACGAGGAGGTTGAGCGTTACCTGCATTTGTATATTCGTCATTGAGAGGGTCTAGTAGCCAATCCCATATACTCTCACCCAAAAATCCACCAAGAATACCACCAGCAAGACCAGCTGCAGCAATTGCAGCCCAGCCAATTGGTCCAGATACAAGTCCAGCTGCAACAAGAGTGCCCATACCAATGCCCGCTAGAGCACCTGCACCTGCACCACCTGCCATTCCACCTAATGTACTCATCCCCCATGAACCAAGTGTATCAGTTGCTCCTTCAATATCTCCATTTTTATATTGTTGATATGCTGTACTAGCTGTTGTGACAACATCAGCAACATCTCCAACCGTTCCTAAAACACCAAGTACAGCACCAACACGCACACCAAGATGTGTGCCATTACTACGTCCCGGTAGAGTTGAAACATCATCAATAGCGTCTATTACATTTGTTTTACCAGTAGTAATATTCTTTAATAGCGCATTCTCATCTATATTTGTTCTAGGAATATCATCTACTGCATCAGTAACAGTTTTAAGTGCGTTTGAATCTCCTCCTAACGAATTATATAGATTATTTAATTGTTCGGTCGGGACTCCATTTACTGCAGTAGTAGTTCCAACTCTATCAATATTGGAAGTAGGACAATCAGAAAGTATAGCTTCAGCTATACCACCACTTGTTTCTCCACCAGGAATCCAATTACTATTTGCACCAGATTCTGAACCTGTTGGAAGCTTAAGATTTCCACTTTCATAGAAATCATTTACAATGGATTTATCTATGTCAATTCTAACTAATTCTTAACCTGCCCATTTATCGGTCTCTATACCTAGTCCTTCTTCTATAATGCCAATATCACCATTAGCTACAATAAGCAATTGATCCATTTGATTGCTTGGTGCAATAAAGCGTTGCCCTCCCGCACCAAGTAAACTATCTGGATCACTATAATACAAATCATAATCTCTCTTTGTAACTAAAAAAGAAGCTCCATATTCTAAAAAATCATTATTCACTTCACTCATAATACACTCACCCCATAATCTTTTTTTAAGACATTATCTATACGAATTATGTAATCCCATAATCCATTTTTTTTGTTAATCCCCATCCACTCTTTACAATTACGTAGAGATGATTCATTGTTTATCAAGGTACTTTTTAATGTCTTTAAAAGGGTATCATCAATCATTTTAAACGGTGCTGGATATTTAGAATGTTCATTGAAAATTTGATTCCAACAAGCCATATATGCACACCAAACTTGAATAGGTGTACTATTTAGTGTCATAATTGCTTTACGGAATTTCTTGATAATTACTTCATCATTTGTAGTCAAATATAACTCATATATTCCTTTTTCTACAATGCGTCCGAAATCTGTAGGAATATTAATAGGTATATCCCTGTTTCCCATAACTGAATATCCTTTTTCTCCGCAAAGAAATTCAGCAACCTCATCATTCTCAAATGCTTTTCTTGTAAGTTCAAGCAATTCTTCGTTTGTAATCTGTTTTTGCAATTTCATGACATTTCCTTTCTCATCAAGCGACGAATAAAAATTATTTTTTTATATTTCACAAAAACCATCTACGGTATATGTTTCTTCGTCAGATAGTTTTATCATTGTTTCTTCTACTTTTGTCATATCATTGTCTAGTTTTAATATAATCTCAAAACTTGTATCAATATTAATCGACGTTTTATTTTCCTCCAAAATTAAGATCTATAATATTTAGATGCCCATAATTAAAAGAAAGAGTCAGCCACTTTTTATCAATTAAATATGAGCTAAAGTGACTTGAATCTTCATGATTGTCTGTCGGTTCACCAAACATTTGATTTATTTCTGCTTCTGTACTCTCAAAGGTTATTCCGCCTATTGAAATATTATCAATCGTATCCTGCCTTTTAAAAGCACTCGCAGTAAAGCTTATACAAATAATATCATTATCACTATAATCATTATCGTCTGCTGCACAATGCATTGTGACCGTATCCAGCAATTTACCGTCATATAACAATCCTCAGCTTCTAAGTTCGGTTTTCTCCTCATATATCATGCTTTCATCCCAAAAAGAAAAACCCTCACCCAAATCATCCAGCGAGCATGGAAATGAAAAAGTTTTATCGGCCCTGTGAAAAAATCTCTGTGAATTCAACAACAGTGATAAAAAACGATATTGTGGAGCGGCTTGAAAAACAGCCGCTCATTTTTTTACAGTATACAATAAATACCGTAATTTGTCAAGGTTCTTCAACAGTCAGTCTGCTGGAATGGAGCGTAGCGGAATGGAAGCAGACTGACTGTGCCGGCTCAGCTTAGCCTGTCGAGATACATGATCTCCAGCTCGCCAAGAACTATGCCCCAGTTCCTCAGCGGCATAGTCCATTTTTTCGCTATTTCATGAGTTGCAAGATACAGAACCTTCAGGAGCGCTGTATCGCTGGGAAATATGCTTCTCTGTTTGTTCAGACGACGATAGCCGCTGTTAAGGCTTTCGATCGCATTGGTGGTGTAAATGACCTTTCTCACATCAGCGGAAAACTTGAAGATCGGTGAGATCACATCCCAGTTTTTGTACCAGCTCTTCATGGCGTTTGGATAATCTTTCTCCCACTTCTCCGTCACACGCTCAAGCTGTTCAAGCGCAGCGTCCTCAGACGGTGCGTGATAAATGGTTTTCAAATCGTTGGAAAATTCTTTCTTGTTTTTTGCACCAACATATTTCAGCGTGTTTCTTACTTGATGAACGTTACAACGCTGTAATTCTGTCTGTGGAAATGCCGTATTTACGGCTTCTTTCATACCCGAAAGGCCATCGGCACATATCACGAGGACGTCCTTTACGCCGCGATTTTTCAGCTCATTCAGGACTCCAAGCCAATATTTTGCACTTTCGTTTTCTCCAATATGTATGGATAAAACTTCCTTGTGACCTGTCAAGCTTACTGCAAGAATCACATATGCCGCAAGCTTTTTTATCTGTCCGTTTTCTCGTACAGAAAAATGTACAGCATCAATAAATACAATGAGATAAACCTCGCCCAGAGGACGTTTCTGCCAGTCCTCTATCTGCGGAAGAAGGCGGTCTGTGATATCGGATACCATACCATCGCTGACCTCAAATCCGTAAATATCTTCGATGGTATCGCTTATCTGGCGTGTTGTCATGCCCTTTGCGTACAGCGAAATGATCTTCTGTTCAATGCCGGAGATGTCCTTTTGACGCTTTTTTACCACCTTAGGCTCGAATGTTCCGTCTTGATCCTGTGGTACTTCAATTTCTGTTTCACCTAAATTTCCACGTATCTTCTTGGTTTTCCTACCATTACGGTAATTGGAGTTGTCCGAGCGTTCATATGAACTGTACCCTAAGTGTTCATCCAGCTCTGCCTCAAGCATTTCCTGTATAGTGCCGCCCATCAAATCCCTGAGAGCATCCTCTATATCCTTTGCTGTCCTGATATCATACTCCTCGATCAGTTCTGCGATGATATTCTTCTTCCCCTCGCTCATTGGTTCTCTTTTTCTTCTTGCCATAAAAAATCAGCCTCCTGTGTTATTTTTATTATATCACAGTTGACTGACTTTTTACAGACTTTTTTTCAGAGGGTCAATCAATAAAACAATTAGAATGATTGCAGTTTTTTAACTTACCAAAGAATTGATTCATTCATTCGACCTCCTTTGTTCCAAGTAATGACCCTTGTATAAGTTCCAACAGATTTATATTCTCTTGCCATTCCTGCTTCATGTAATTCATACATCTCTCCATCAGTAACAAGACCGCCTCGAAGAGGAGAGCCTTACTCCCAATCATAGAAATCAATTAAATTATATGTTATAGTTGCAATATAACCATTTCTATTTTTTGCACAATGCATGCTCATTGCAGAATCAGCATCACCAATCGAATACCACCAATCAGTTGCAATCTCCGTTTCTCCGACACATCCTGTAGTAGAAAAATTAGTTCCTGGAAAAGCTGTGGCCGGATTTGTAATAAACCATTTTATCAAAACCATTTATTTTGGCATTTTGCTGTTGAAATCAGTGTATACCGGATCAGAAGTTTTTATCTTTACAAGAAGATCAACATAATACGCCTCATCAGATAGTCCTTGCATATGAATTGTTATCGCCCTTGCTTTATCTTCTGTCGCATATACAATGTTTCGTGAAGATAAAAACATAGAAACAATCAATGTAAATATAACAGCTACTATGCTATTTTTTTCACTACAATTCCTCCTAGTTATGATATGTATAAAATATTGCTGAACCCAGACACCTACATTAATTAAAATTATTCGCAAAAAATGAGCAGAAAAAATATAATAACTCTGTAAATATTGAGGCTGCTCTATACCACCTAACTTAGATTGAACTATTTAGACTTATTGCTGTCGATTAGTCAGTATATTATATATACCAATTAGAATTGAACAAAGTAATGCTATCCCATTAAGACTATAACTTAGAATCATACCGAAGCCGCTTCCTGCATTAGGTGTTCCATAATCACCGTTGAAAGCCATAAATATATGAATAAAAAAATCAGTATCGTAAAATATATAACCGATTATAACAGAAAAACAAATGGTCAATATAACACCCAAACAATATATTTTTATATTATGGCTGCTTAACTTAACAAAAAAAGCCAACTGTACCGCTGCATAAATAATAAAAAAAATAAATATAGAAATAACAGAAGCTATCCCTGCTCCTAAATATGCAGTTAAATTAAACAAAAGAGCATATATGAAACTCATCAATACATATTTAACATATTTCATCATAATAATCATATCCCCTTTTGATGAAATCTAAGTCATCCTGATTATCAATAGTATTACCAGTACTAGCGGCATATCCGCTTCCTTTATATAAGATATTTAAAGTAAATCCTGTAGCATGACCAGTACAGCCATATAGATAATTTCCTAAGTTTTCAGAATTCATAATAATATCATTATATACAAATTTGAAACCCTGAGAAAAATAATGAATAGTTGATATCGTATTATTCCAACTTTCCCGTACTTTCACATCCCAAATTCCTCCATGATTAACATTGGTATAGAATTGAACATATCCGTTAAATGAAGGATAGTATATAAAGCTTTCCGCTGCATTTGTCATATCTGTTATAATGTTCTTTAATGGTTCCGTATAATCTAAATAGTATACAGTATCAAATTTGCCGTTAATATCACTATAGATTGAAATATCATTGTTGATTTGTTCAATATTTAATATCGGAACCACACTCGGAATATAATCAAAAAATGTTTTACCATAGCCTTCTGCAGTTAAATTACAAAGCATTTTATATTCTGTATGTGCTTCAACAGGTTTGTCACCAACATAGAATCCATGATTAGCAGCAACATTAGCGATGGTCAAATATGTTATATCATCAATTTCTATAAACCACTTACCGTAAAATTCAACTTGTTCGGAAATATTCAATCCATAATTAAGCTGAAAATTTTGAATTGCCGACTGAGTTGCTCCCCCCATTGCACCATACGCCGACCCTCCCATATCCAAAAAGCCTAAATATTCCAAACATCTTTGTAATGTTGTTATTTTCAACTCTGTTTCGCTAGCGTTCTTTAAGGAAAAATTAAAATCAACGACACCACTATAAAATTCAATAAATTCTTCCCAGCTCATTTCGCTATCTTTTCCTGTAGCCGTATATATATCATATACTTCTGAAACATTGTCTTCTAAATGCAGCATATATGCATTATAAATTCTTTCTATTGACAGTTCTTTCATGACTGCGCCATTATTATTGACGGATTTTGGTTTTGGATCAAAATTATCTAATAGATTATCCCCATCCGTATCCTCCACCGTAGGATCACTCAAAAACGGCGCAACCCTCACAACATCAAGATAATCATCTAAACCGTTTAATTCCCTTGTCAGTTCATTCGATATCTTGACGTCACCTTTTAATTTCAGCACAGTTTTCAAAGTGGGCAGCACAGGTTCATTATCCGAATCCCATGCAAGCATACTGTTCCTGCTGTCAAACTCCTGCCAATCCGTCAAACTGTCGGTATCGCTGTTTGTCCATGCTCCTCTTTTTAGAGGTGATACCAGTGTGAGTTTTTTGAAGTTGTTTCCGATAACTATATAGTATGTTTTTGGTTTGTAGCTATCTTTTTCGTATATAAATCCAAAATTATTCAGTCCGAAAAATGCCTCACCATTGCATGTTCCGTCATTATTTAAATCATTCCAGTAGCCGAATGTTCCCGACGTGCACAGCGGATTTGTATTTCTGTACATCATCAGCTTATCTTCTTGTCCGAGATAATTATCCGGCTGTGTCGGAGTCCATTTGGTATATGCGCTGAAATCTTCTCCAGTAAGCCATCTCCAGCCACTTGAGGTGTACTGTCCGCCTATCCAATAAGAATTTTTCGTACCCTTTGAAAGCAGTTTTTCTTCAATGAAACATTGCTCGTCAGAATCGTTTATTGTTACCAGATGTCCGCCGAGCGCCTCGCAGATATCCTCTGCGCTGTCCCAGTCATAGCCGGAAACCGAGCAAATTCCATAGGTATGTCCATTATAGTTTGCTTTTATCATGCTACTTTCAATAAATTCTTCTGTGACTGTTTCGGCTAACGCCATCACCGCAATCTCCGGTTCTTCAACCTCAAATCCCAGACTATCCAGCCACATTTCAATATCCATCAGACAATACGTTCCCAGTTCGCTTGCCTCGCAAATGACGGTATTGTTTTCTAAATCATATGTAGTTTCCACAGGAAGCAGCATATGCAGATCTTCATCAAATCTGAATGCCTGCAAACGCTTTATACCGTCAAGCTCCTCCGTATATGCTGTATACTTATCACTTATATTATTGGTATAATTATCCTTTATCTTATAGTATAGCACACATTCGTCAACTTTGCAAGTGCTTTCGTAAGAGATTTCTACACTTTTTCCGAGAACTGCGTCGTTTTTTATCGCATTCGAGTACGGCGACTGCTTGATCTCTGCGCTGTTTACCGCATAGCCCGAAGATTTGAATTCTACTGTCAACTCGTAAGCGTTATCCTCTGTATTAATATCCTCCAGAGCCTTGCTCTCCGCAGGAATACTTTGCTCAAAAACAAAATCTGCGTCAGGTACTTCAAACGTCTCAGGATCACTCGGATCAAGCCCGATATGCGGCTCATCCCCATCCGGCAAACCGTCCCTGTCCGTATCCGGATTCAACGGGTCGGTGTGATAATCATTCACTTCTTCTCCGCCTTTCAAACCATCGCCGTCGGTATCGTCATTCTGCGGATCAGTTCCCAACTCTATCTCCTGTGCATTGGTCAATCCGTCTTCGTCAGGATCAGCGTCTGCGTCCGAAACACCATCGGTTACCGAATCATACTTTGTGGGATCCGTTCCTGTTATGTATACTTCCTGATAGTCGGTCAGACCATCCCCATCAGTATCGGGATTATTCAAATCTGTACCGATCATATTCTCATAAATGTCCGGAAGCCCGTCACCGTCGCTGTCAAGAAAATCAACAGAATATTCATCCTCTGTTTTTGTTACAACAAAGGGAACAGACTCGATTGTTTCACCGAAATCATTAGGAATTGAAACTTTAAAATATTTTGTTTGAAAATCCTCAGTGATGACATACTGATACGAGTCAGCATCCGAAACTTCTGAAACCAAGGTGTAGCTTTCATTATCATCAGACTGCCATACATCGAAAACCTCGGCTTCATAATCGGTATACCATTCAATATCTATTGCATTCGCTTCGTTATTGTAGTCGCCGTAGGCATAAATTGAAACTCCATCCGGATAATTCTTTATGAAGTCAATAAGGCTTTCATTCGCAACGACTTCTGTCAATGAAGTGTTAGATATTTCCGGATCACCGTTCTTAACGCCTGTAAAACCAAGTGTTACGCTTGAATTAGCATATACGGTGCCTGTATATGTTCCTTTCAAACGATAGCTATACGGTTCTAACTCAGTTACAGTAGCTGCCCAGCTATTCGTAATCTCGGTAATGGTAAAGTTTGTATCAAAGGTAAGTTCCCATGCTTCAATAGGGGAATCGGTGTTATTAGTAATTACGATAGCTCCATTGAAGTTATCTCCCCATGTTTCGTTGACAACTAGCTGAACATCGTAACCGGATTCCTTATTGATGCGCCCTTGACAAAGCTTAAAAGCTTCGGGAACAGCTTCACAATTATCTACTGTATAGCTAAAAGTGATCGAGGAATTAGGCTCAATCCGTGCATTATATCCTGCATTTTTAACATATGAAACTCCGGTAGACGTCTCAGCCCACTGTGCGTCCCAAATACTTGAAGTGCTGCCGTTTGGATCAAAGTACAGCATCCAGTTTTCAATTGTACTGTCACCTGTGTTGGATAACGTAACGGAAACAACCTCCGTATCACCCCATGAATTAGTTACATTGTAGGAAACAGCATAATTGTCGTAGACATAATTCTGCGTTGTAAAATCCTCTGCCAGTACTGGGATACTGGGTACAAGAGTTGCCGCCATAGCTAAACTCATTACGCCGGAAAGTATTCGTTTGAAGTTGCTTTTAAGTTTCATAACTTCTCCTCCGTTTTCGCAGTGGCGGAGCGCAGAAGCGCTCCGCTCCTGCTTTTTTATCAGTCTTCTTTTGTGAATTTCTTCATGCCTTCAGGCTCTTTGGGCTGATTGTACCACCACCAGCAAGCCTTAGAACTGGAACCGACTCCAATCATCAGCGCAAGAGCTGCCAATGACGAACCGTATTTCAGCATGAGCTTTTTAATTGCTTTCATATTCTTCACCCCTTTTCTTTTTCAAAAATTTATGCAAATTCTCCGGCTCCTTCGGCTGACAATAGGTTATGCTGCAGGCTTGACCTGTTACTAATGTCGTTATGCCATAGATCGCACTGAGAATTAACGTTATGACTATTCCTCGCTTTGTTTCCTGATCTGGTTTCCTCATTGTTTAATTGCTCTCCCGGATAAAAAATACGCTATACTTTTCCTAGCTGATCCTAGTTTTCAGTATAGCGTATACTATTTATTTTTTTCAAGTCTTTTGCGCCAAAGTACCTTTTTGGACGTCATTTGTTCTTTCCGTTAATACTTTATTAACATGTCGGCTGTGAATGTTTCGTCCTCCCATTCAAAAGATGTGACTCCACCCAACTGATCCGCAGCTTTTTTTATACTGCTTACACCTATACCATGTAATCCATTTCCTGACTTACTGGATTTAAGGTTCTGAGTGTCAACCTCATCTGATGAATTTATAACACAAATTCGAAGTTTCTTATCGACTTGTATCATTGAAATGTGAATATATTTATTGACACATGAACAGCGCTCTGCTCCTTCAATTGCATTATCAAGAAGATTAGCGAGTATCCGACAAATCAGCATATTGTCTATGGTCATTGATTCAAACACGTTTATCTTAGTTGTGAATTGTATATTTTTATTTAATGCTTCCTGCCATTTCATATTGATAATAGCATCAACGGATGAAATACCTGTGTAGCATATTCCACCTGCGTCTGATAAGCTGTTTGATAAATTCTCCAGATGCCTAATTGCCTCATTTTGATTTCCATAGCGGAACATAGATCTTGCCACAGATATCTGATTATTTATATCATGCTTTAATTGCCTTATCTCGTTGTATTTACTTTCAATCAGCATATAATTTTCTTCTTCTGATTTAAGTCTCTGTTCCATGACTTTCAATTTCAATTGATTTGCATATGTATCAAAAAAGTTAAACACAAATAAATTAAGTGCAAGTAATCCAATAACGGAAATCAAATAATTTATAGTCTGTCTATGGGTTAACCCATATGACACAAAAATCCCATTAAGAATGACCACACTTAAAATCGGTATTAATATAATTGACAGCCAGTTCTTTAATGGAATATCTTTCTGCTTGTTTTTTGAATACTCTATTATATATACCGAAAACCAGAAACAAAATAGCTTTGAACAAGCCATTCCAATATATCTGCCTAAACCTGAATTTAATTGATCCAAGGGGCTTCCGAAATTCAATATATAAAGTATTCCCATTGGAAGTGATTCTGAAGCAAGTATTACTATCAAGAATATTAATGAACAAAAAAGTTTTTTACCGAATTTACATTCAAACATTATGTTGGAAACAGCTGTCATCAGTACAAAAGTAGCGATCAAGTTGATCCATGGATATTCAAAAAATAATGTTACTGCTGCAAGAATCATAGAGGTAAGCAGTGTTGCCGGAAATATTGCTCTTTTTCGAACTCTGAAGCTCTCTTTCATCATATTGTACAAGTAAAAAATTATAATTGAGCTCTCAGCAATGCAATTTAGAATTTCTATAATTAATTCATTAACAGACATTAGCCCCACCTGCTTCTGCTAAATTTCAAAAAAGCTTTTGTGATATTTTCAAGATGATTTCTGCTGACGTATAGGCTTTTGCCATTCTTCAGAAATACTTGATTCTTTTTAATGTAGTCAATATTAGTAATGTTTATCAGAACGCTTTTATCGGAACGTACAAATAAACATCCTTCTAACATTTTCTCATAGTCGCCCAGTTTACCCTTTTGATAATAGTGTTTATTCAACGTATGGATGACTATTTGATGTGAATAAACCTCTATATACAAAATATCGACTGTAAGAAGTTCTTTCTCGATACCATCGTCAATGACTTTAATGTATTTCTTATTTCTATAATACTCTTGAACTGTATCGCTGAGTTGTTTCAAATAAATGGACTTGGGTTGATTTTTTAATATATATCTGAATGCCTTAACTTCATAGCCTTGATAAACGAATTTGTCAAAACTGGTCATAAAAATAAGGATCACATTTTTATCAATTTGCCTTAAAAACTCAGCCGTCTGCAAACCATTCAAATCTTTCATCTCAATATCAAGAATAACTAAATCATATTTATCTTTTGAAAATTGTTCAATAAATGATTCTCCGCTTTCGAATTCTGAAAATTCGAATTCGTTTTCATGAGTCTGCAGCGAATTGATGTCATTTTTTAATTTCTCAATGTAAGTTTTTTCATCGTCACAAATAGCAATTCTCATAAAATCACTCCTTTATTTTATTTTAACACAAAATCCCAACTTTTTCAATATAAATCGAAATCATTAATATAAAATAAACAAAATTTACTGATTTAATGTTTTCGATTATTATTTGCATAAATCTGTATTTATGTGAAAAAGCACGGTCTATGAAACAATTTATCCATAGCTGTGCTTTTTTGGGGAGGCGATTGACTTTTATTTATCCGAATACCACAATCCGTTGCTTTATCAATTTTTCTTCCAGCTCTTTTTGAATTTAAGCATATTTTTTATTTTTCTACAACGGTTAATATATTTATTTCAAAAAATCAATCCAAGCTCTGTGTGAAATTCTCTTTAATTCCCATATCCTGCTTTTTCAACCTTATCATCCTCCGCAGCCTGCTGTCGACTGTTCGTCTGACCGATTTATACTTCTGTGTATAATCATCTTCAATGCACCTACTTAAATTCACAAACAATCCCATAACAGTATTTCTAAGTAGCATATTTTCAAAATGCCCCATATCGTCAAGCATATTCTGAGCGTACTCATTACCGTCGTTTGCGGACTTTGTAAGCCATTGGGCAGCCTTTTCCTTATCTTTTTCAACTCCCTCTGCCCCGAAAAGATAAAGCCTGCCGAGCTGATAAGTTGACCACATATTTTCAGTGGATTTTTCAAAATATTCGATGGCTTTAGGAATATCAATCTCAGTTCCAAGACCGTTTTTATACATAGCGCCCAATTTGTAATATAAGTTATCATCAGCCTGATCCTTGCTTTCGAGTTCAAGAAATCCTGACAATGCCGCTTTGTAATATCTCTGTGCGGTTTCTTTATTTTCAGCAACATATTCGCCCTTGCTGTACATCTGAGCGACAGCATAAGAAGCATAAGGCTGACCCTGTTCAGATGATTTGCGATACCACCAAAACGCCTGAGACAAGTCTTTTTCCACACCGTTGCCGTAGTAATATAAATTGGCGAGACTGTATTGTGCGAATTTGTTGCCTTCATGAGCTGATTTCAAGAACCATTCAAATGATTGAGCGTAATCCTGTTCTGTTCCCAACCCATAGCAATGCATTTTGCCTATGCGATACCAAACGTAAGAACGCATATTCACGGGTTTCATAATCTGCCCATCAAATTTCGGCTCATAAGGAAACATAAAATCAGAATCCGGCTCGATCTCCATAAAACCCTGAAATGCTTCTTCGTAGAATGAAAAAGACTTTTTTTCATCTTTTTCGCCGAGTTTATCAGTAGAATAGAGTTTGCCCAGATCTTGAATAGCAAGAACATTGCCTGACCTTGATTCGTTAAGCAAAAGCTGCTCCGCTTTCTGAAAATCTTCAAGCTTTGATTGCTTGTTGTAAATAATCTTACAAGCTTCTTTGTATGCTGTACTCCATTTGAGGTAGTATTTGCTTTGAGGTTCGTCATCAATATCAACTGTTACCGCACTTTCATTACTACAAGTGAACTCTTCGGCTGTCAGCTCCTCGTTATCTGAAAATATCACATTATCATTTTCTAACTGTTTCGACTCGTCTATCTGCGGAGGAATATCTGTTATGTCATCATCAGTTTTTTCTGTCAGTTCCGGTTCTTCAATCTCAATATCAACAACAGGACTATTCATATCCAGTACAGTTCTGATTATCATATTTTTAACAGACTTAAACTCCTTGTTGTCCGCAAGCTTTGGAAACTGAAGCTTTGCCGACGAATAAACGTCGTGCTTCTGCTGCTCCATTTCACACCAAAGAGAATACATTTTCTGAATTGATTCGTTTTCCGAAAGCCTTATAAAAATCTCATCAACAGTTTTCTTCACATCCGCTTTCAAGTATCCGTATACCTTTTTGCCTTTAGAAGAATTAAGCTGTTCATGCAGTTTTGCAACAAGATCAATTAGTTCTGCGTTATCAACATCATTCTGTGAAATGTTATCCGCAAGCTTCTGCATTAATTGTTCTGATTCCTTTTTCATCAGATTGCGCAAATCGGTCTGCTGTGCATAAAGATTGTGAAGTTCATCTGCATAAATATCGTTTGCAAAACCACTGCGGATTTTTTCAATACCATGATTAGTGAGAAATCCCTCGCGCTCGTTGTCGGAGTACACAATAATATGCACATGAGGATTTGTTTTCTTATCGTGAAAAGCAGCGTACCATTTCAGATTAGCCATATCAATTTTCTGATTCTTCGCAATGTTGGGAATCTGCCGCTTGACAAGCTCACGCCACGCTTTTAAATTATCATACCCCATTGCCTGAGCGTTATCTCTGCGGAGCGAAACGACATGAGTCCAAACGTTACCGCCATGGTTTGCAATCTCTTTTGCAACCTTTTCAAGATTAATAGGTTCGTCCGATTGTGAAAACAAACCGTGCGAACCAAACTTGACTGCTCCGGGACGGTTTGCAAGATAGCCTACATAATTTTCACGGCTTGTAAGCCTGTCCATGTTTCGGTCAAGTATTTCCGATATTAGCGCCGAACCGTTTTTGACAGTGGGATCCTTTTGGTAATCTTCGTACTCAAATAACTCTTTGCTGTCGGGGAAGTCGTTCAGCAGAGATGAAATAAGCTCCTGCTGATTTTTCGTAGCAGGAGCTGTTTCATTTGCATTCGGTATCGGAACTGAACCCTCACGGGTTGCAATGTATTTTACATAGTGATAGAGCTGTTTTTTCTTCCCAGAGCCGCTTTTCAGATAGCGGCTTGTTACTATTAGTTTGGGCATGGCAGGACTCCTTTCAATTTTTTAATCAAGATCAATCCTTCTGATACTCCACAGCGTCCTCATAATCAATAATACCGTTGATCTTGCGAACCTCATTAACGCACATCGCATGAAGACTTTTCAGCGTTTCATCATCCACATCATTAATTGCTGCCGTCATATGCGACAGCTTACCAAGCTCAACTGCGACCTTGAAAAGCAAACGAGCCAGCCGCTGTTCCGTACCCTTAATTGTAGCTTTGACCGTTTCCGTAATCATCGGTGAAATGTAATTCACGCTTTTTTCCTCATCAAGATAACCGATGTAGAACTTGATCGCTTTTTCAATAAACTCGCTCTGCGACTTGCAGTTGTCGTTTTTGTAGTGAACCTCCACGTCTTTCAACGTTTCGGGATATGCCCATAGCGCAAATTTTACTTTATTCTCAAAACTCATCTTACAACACCTCTTAAATCCTTGGCTTTACGCTGTTTTCTGCCACTGCAACCCCTAATTTTCAAAATCCCCGATTTTACAACCCCTTTGCCGAAAACTCTGTAAATCTCGCAAAATGCGGTCGGCTTTGCCGTCCGCTGTAACTGTTTCGGGGTTTCAACCCCGAAACTTTAACTTGCAATATAATATTTAAGCCAATCCTATTGGCTTTGCCCTCATAAACCCACCCGAAATCTCCTGATTCCCACCATTCTCAAACTCTGCGACAAATGCCCACAAAGCCGTTTAACCACTCCTATGGTAAACTTACCCCACCGACCGCCGAACCTCGCCACACGGGGCGACACGGTGCGAACTGTGGCTTGTTACTGCTCGGACAGCTTTTCCGTTTCGGCAGGCAAAGAGTTTCTCGACTTTTTGGCAGGCTTCTTTTCCGACTTCATCTCAATAAAATTCCTAACATTCTGCGGTACATTTTTCTGATACAAGCCGTCAATGCACTTGTCGATTTCATCCGAAAGCTTAATATTTTTCTGCTCCAAATACATTTCCAGAGCCGCTAATCTTTCATCACTAATTGTTATCGCAACTGATTTTTTCATTCGCTGTCACCTCCGTTTTCATCAATTTTATCCCGCACTTCCTGCGGATAATCCACGCCCTCATAGGTACACCAGCTTGTCCAACCGCCGTTTGAAACAAGGTCTTTTGTCACATATCCTGCTGATTCGGAACAGTAAATCACCTCGCCGTCACCGACATATATCCCATGCTGACTGCCGTCAAACAGTCCTATACCTGCGACCTCAGGCATGGTATCAAGACTGCCTTGCTCGGTGAAAACAAGCGTCTGAAACTGATTTCCAAACGACTTTTCATCGGGATTGTAATTCAGATAACCAAGCATAAGCCCTGCATTATCAGCATATCTGATGCGGTCAACATAGTCACGATTTCCGATTGCACCCTGCTTAAATCCCCAGCCTGAGATGTACGCATTCTCCGCCCAAGCCGCAAGATCGGCGCAGTTCTTTGTGCTTTCATCGCTGAACATATACCCGTTGATCGTAGAATTCATCACCCAAGTGTAGGTTCTCATAAATTCGTCATAGCCGATCTCCAAGCCGTAAGTTGAATTTATCGCAGTTATCAAATCGCTGTCATTCGGAGCAACAGCAAACAGGTTGGCATAGGACTGCACATTGAAATTCTGCACATCATCGAAATATGACATATATATCAGCTGTGCTTTTATGGTCTGAGAGCGAACCCCTGCGCCCCTCATGGCGTCCTCGATTTCCTGACCGCTGTTTTGAATTTCGGTTATTTTCGCCTGCTGTTCGCTGTCAAGGCTTTCAAACAAAGACGAATCGCTGAACATTTCAGCGTTAATTTCAGGCTGTTCGATCTCCATGCTGCCCATGCTCGAAAGCACAGCTACGGGCAGGCACATCAGTCCAAGAAAGCCTGCGGCGATGCTTCCGATCAGAACAAACAGCTTTCCTCGTTTCTTTTCGTCGCCCAGAATATATATCGCTACCTTTTTCAGAACCGCCGCAACTGTTGCAGACATTACCGACCACCACCGTTTCCAAACAACACAGCCTTGTACTGCGGAGCGATGACCTGTAACAAATATCTCTCGTTTCCGCACCTGTAAAGGCAAGTGCCACGTTCGGGATACTTTATCAAGCTGTACTCCGATTCTTCAAGCTGCAAGGTATCAATAAAAGCAGTCGGTGAAATATTACCGGGGTTGAACAGAAAATGATGAGATGGAATACTGAACAGCGGCTTGGTAAATTCCTTGATCTCAGGCAGTAAAAAGTCCTCAATATTCTGACTTGCCAGAATAAATGAGGACTCCTTTTTACGAACACGCTTCATGCCGTTGCGGATATATTCGATCGCCGTCATATTTGTGAGGAACAAATACAGCTCGTCTACTGCGGCAACTGTATTTCCTCTGCCCAAAAGCTGATTGCTCATGTAGCTGAGAATGTTAAACAGCAGAGTATCCTTAAGCCTTTTGTTTGTGTCCATAAGACCTTTCACTCCGAAACAGATAAGCTCGCTGTCATTGATGTTGGTGTGACCGTTGAAATATTTTGACTCCGCACCCTTGCACATGGAGTGCAGTCCCAGACAGATATTCTGTAACATTTCTTCGGTGTATAGGTGCTTTTTCTCGTTATCAAACGCCATGAATTCCTTTTCAATAAGTTCGTAGAGGTCGCTCACAATTGGATAATCTTCGCTGTTCAGCATATTGAAATCGGTAAAATCATCAATACCGAATCTTGCGTACAGCTTCATAAGCATGATCTCTATGGTGTCAATTTCAGCGTCGGTGAAGTCCTTGTAGGCTCTGAAAAAATCCTTTAGATAGCTGATGTGCTGACTTAATCTTGTGACCTTGCGGAACGTTTCGGGACTATCATCTGAGCCTTTTTCTCCGTCACTCCATGCTTTCGGCTCTAAGGGATTTATCATAAATTCTCCCGACATCATATCAATATATGTTCCGCCAAGATTTGAACAAATGTCACGGTACTCGGCTTCGGGATCTAAAACCAACACACTTTTCCCAGCCTCACGCTGATTGCACAGCAAAAGTTTCATAAGATACGACTTGCCCTGACCGCTGTTGCCGAGAATGAGTATATTGCTGTTTGTCTTGTCCTCGGTACGCTTGTCAAAGTCAACAAGCACGTTGCTGCCATACTTATCTCTGCCGATATAGAAGCCGTTTTCGTCCGTTTTTCCGCTGTAATTCAAAGGATAAAGATTAGCAACACTTGAAGCAGGAAGAACACGCTCAAACTGGCTTGCGAATACATTATTGCCCGTCGGCAAAACCGATAAAAAGCCCTCTTTCTGACGGAGCAAAAGCCTGTCCACAGATATCTTTGAGCGTGTTAATTCCATCTGCACATCGGCTTGCAGTTCCTTTAATTTATCTTCCGAGCTTGCTTTCAATTCAATAAACACAGCCGTATGCAGAAGCGGTTCTTTGTTTCGGCGAAGTTCTGACAGCAGTTCTACCACATCGTTGATATTATCCTGAGCCTTTATGCTCTCGTTTACATCGTTTGTGGTGGTCATCATGTGATTTTTCCGCATTGCCTGCTGAACAATTTTTCTCTGCTCCATGCTCGTCACAAGACGGTTGTAAATGCGAAGCGTTACTCCGTTCCTGTCTGCAAGGTGGGCGAGGATAGCCGTTTCTTCCGTTGAGGTCGGATATTCCGTTACCACCCAGCAGGACTTATAGAAGTTTCCGCAGATATAGTGATCGGTGTAGAACCTGATTATACCCGGAACAGTGCGGTCAAAGAAATCCTTTGTGCTGATAATTTCAAGCTGTTCGTCCGTCAGATTTTTCTTTTTTCGTAAATTAATTCTCATGCAATCCCTCCAGATTAAATTCGTTTTCTCCCTCAATATCGGGGATTTCCTCGCCCGATATGCTCGTTCCGAAGTAAAGTGCAAGCATACGCTTTATGTCAGACTTACTCATTCTACGAGCCGTAAAGCCATGTTCTGAGATTGCTTTGTCAACACGATTAAGCGTGCTGAATATCTGCTCGTCCTTTTCACGCCTGAACCGTACCGCAAACATAAACTGTCTTGCCGAGGACATCTCCACCTGGATCTCGTCAAGAAAATCATAGTCCGCCTGCAAAAGTTTTCGCACATCTTCGTTCTGCTCGGTCTGCAAACGCTTTTTGACGTACACCTTGTTGGTATCGAAACACTCACAGGAATCCAGAGCAAGAATTTCAAGGTCGGGTATGGTGCTTAACAGCATCATCAGATGATGTATCTTCACGTCAATATTAGCCGCTGAAAGCACTGAAATATTGGTGGGTTCTACGCTGAAAAATGCTATTTCGGCCTTGTCGGTTTTCACTCCGAAACGTGAAAAACGTTCAAAGCCGATAAGACCCTGAACGCTGTTTTTGTTCTTTGTCATTTAATTTTCCCTCCAAAAATACAATTGCTGCGATGTCAGAAAGAACTTCGCAGCATTAAAAATATAGTCCATAATCGCCGTTTCGTCAACTCGAAGCGAGAGAAACGCAAAGCAGGCAGTCGCCGCAAAAGGCAGGACATTCCACAGGTTTACCAGAACCACAACCGACAGAATTATTCCGCCGCAGATTATGATAAAATCACGGACATTCCAGAACCACAGCTTTACCGTAGCCCTTAAGTTTTCGGGGTAGATGTAGGTTTTCATTTTTTGTATCAACTCCTTATGCTTTTGTCTTAATCATATTAACAGCCTTAGCTCCCATGCTGACCGTATGGCTGACAGACATCATATTGACCCTGACGCTCGTATCCAATCCATACATCTGCGCAATCCTCGGAACTTCCGTTGCCGACAAGCAAATACCAACCGCAAGCAGAGCGTGTTGAGTGTAGGTCAGCAGTCCGAGATAGAGTATCGTTGTCTGCAAAAATGCCGTCAGACAAGTCGCAATGACCTGCTTGCACCAGCTGTAAAATCCGTCTGTGTAACCTCTCGGAACTCCAAAAAGATACAGACTTCCCACAGCAATCTGACACAGCATTATGCCTCCTCGCTTGATGTTTGAAAACACAACTTTCACTGTACAATAGCCGAAAAGTATGATAAAAAACAGGCTGAACAGACTTACGTCCATCGCCAGTGCCATAATCACGGTCAGCCCCGAATCAGCTACTGTCGTTGTTGTTCCCGATATGAAATTTCCAAGCAAATCGCTTGAAAATGTACCCTGCAAATTAACGCAAAACGAGTAAAGTCTTTGCGGAACAACAGTAACCAGACTTGCCGCCATGAACCCTTTCAACACGTTCAGACAGGTATTTTTGATATTCGCCTGACCCGATTCATAGGCTATCGCCGTGTCAAACACCGCCACGATAAGTCCACAGACAAACAGCATCCATGCGAGACTGTGGAACAATGCTATGAACGACTGCACCCACGACAGAGCGAAAATACTGCTTGTGCTTGCATTGATAAATTCAAAAAGATCGGCAACTGCGCCGTAAATGAGGTTGAACAGCCACTCAAACATTACATCCCAGATTGCGTCTGTTATGGTATCTACCGCAGAACCTATTGTATTGTCCCAAAGGCTTGATATTCCGTCGCCTATCCAGTCAATGGCGTCTGAGATCCAATCAAACATCCGCACCACCTCCTGCCTTTGTTATCTCGCCCTTTACTCTGTACAGCGAGCTTCGCCGTCCTCCTTGGATATGATAGCGAGGTATCCGTTCTAACAATCCACGGTTTTCAAGTTCCGTAAATGCACGATACACTGTACTTTTGTGTATGCTCAAATCTTCTGCGATCCTGCGCACCGATGGATAGCATTCCCCGTTTATATCCGCACGGTTTGCAAGATAACAGTACACAGCCACAGCCTTGTGGCTCAGTCCTAAGTCGTAAATTCTTCTTGGAAATATCAATTTGCATCAGCTCCTGTTCGTTTTGATCTTAGTTTTTTTAGCCTGTTCTTCTTCAAATTCCTCAGACTCCTCATAATCGACAATTTCGATCTCATCAGCCGGCTCGGCTTTTTTCTTCTGCGGATATTTGACCTCAACGTCTTTTATCAGTTCGTCACGCTCCTTGTAGGAAACGGCACGGGCGGTCTTATCGGGAAGTTTGTATTCTTCTTCAAACTTGATACCCCATTTAAAGAACAGTTTTAACTTGCTTATCATCGGGTGAGTGCCTGTTTTCATTACGATAAATTGACCTTTCGGCATAGATTTCAGTTCGTCCACCGTCATCAAAGGTCGCCCTATCATCTGCAATGACTGACTTTTATCCCTGCCATTTGAAACAGAACCGCTTAAAACGGTCTGTTCTCCGAGGGACTTGGAAAGAACCTCCGCAGACTGAGAATTTGGAGCAAATCCACCGAAAACAGTCAGCTGAGTGTTGTCGGCGATGATCTCCATGCCTTGTTTCCCGTAGTTCTGTTCAAGCTGTGCAAAGGACTGAATTATCGCAACGATTGATATTTTTCTTGAACGTCCTGCCGAGAACATTGCTTCAGCACCCTCTATCTTAGGAAAAGTTCCGAACTCGTCGCAGTAAAACATAACTCTGTTTTTAAGCTTTCCGCCGTTTTCATCTGCAATGACTAATATCTCACGGTATAGCTGTTGGATCAAAAGTGAAACCATAAAATATTTGCTCGTATCTTCTTCGGGAAGAACAATAAAAATTGCAGACTTCTCATTGCAAAACTTTTCTGCGTCTATCGCCGTTCCAAAGCACAGCATTTGTTCAAGTTCAGAATCAAGAAAACTGTTGAGCCTTGAAAGTGCAGTCGACATTACAGACAGCATAGACTGGTCTGACGCATTCAGCGCCGCTCCTGCAAGCCATTTTGCTTTATGCTCCGAGGGAAGCTTGTCCATAAGCTTTGTAAAATACATTTTAGGCTTGGCTTTCGGCGCAGGCTGATACTTTGCCAAAAGGTCTTGGATCAGCTTAAAAACTGAAACAATATGCCTTTCGTTTTTGTCGCCAAACTCCGCCAAAAGCAGGATAACCGAGGCAAGCAAGCCCTCTGCTGCATCGTAAAAGAACGCATTCTGACCGTAGCTTGCACTGTCACCTCCGCCGATATTGATAATTGTCTTTGCTGTTATCTTTGCATACTTTTCCGCTTTTGCTTTCGCAGAAAGATTGGTTTTGTCCTGCAAATACAGATCCATATATTTATTCACAAGGTGCAAAATGTTGTTCTCATCACTCCTTGTCGGATTTCTTAAATCAAGCACAGAAACATTGTAGCCGTAATACTTTTTGGCGATAGTTCCGTAATTTCTCGCCACATCTCCCTTTGTGTCTGTACTGACAAACGACATTCCCGAAGCACAGGCAAGCTCTATATTCGGATACAAAAAGTAAGCGGTCTTGCCCACTCCCGCAGCACCGATCATAAGAGTATGAACATCACCGTCATCCACAAGAGCAACGTTTTTCTTTCCCGAACCTCTGCACCCAATCACCGTACCTTGAACAGCAGGAAGATTTTCACCTTTACGCCATTTCTCAGGCTCAAATGGCAGAGGGATAAAAGTACGCTTTATCTCCGATCTCGTCGCCCACCTCGCTGTGCCATGCTGACCGTCACCGATCTTTTTAGCCTTTATTCCGTTAAGTGACTTATTGTCAAGTAAATTTACCAATACTGCAAAAACAACAAAAATCACAACCAAAATTCCAATTAAAATCATTTGTTTTTCACTCAAAATTTCACTTCCAATCACCATAAAATACTCTTTCTTCTGTATTTAAATAACATAGTTAGTTTGTTATCTTCAAGGTATTGCGCTGTGAGGCGGAGGGTATCGCATTACCCGAACTCCATACACGGTTCGGGTTCAGAAATGATATCTATATCCTCGCACTGCTCCTGAATCGGTACACTTAAAGCTTTCTCAACCGACAATCTGACAGCACTATCCGCAAGCCGATACAGCAATTTGGCAGTCTGTACTGACTGTTCACGGGTACGGGCTGTCTGTTTAAGATCACGCAAAACCTCATGCACACAATCCTGCAAATTCCTTTGTTTTTGCGCCTTTTTGCCCTTGTCGGTGTAAGGCTTGTAACTACTCCCAAGCTTGCCTTGAAGCCTTTCAAACGCTTGATATTCGCTGTTTATTTGTTCGGTTTTGGGCATAAAAAATGCAGAGCCTGCCAAAGCATACTCAGCCAGATATTTGTATTGTCTGTTTTTTAACGTTGCATAGATCTGCGAGGTCAGCTTATCGGGACGGCATTTCAGATACCCAAGTTCACTCACTTCTTTCAGATATTCTTCCTTTCGCTTATGAGGAACAGCAGGCAAAAATTCCGCTCCGTTTTTTGCCTTTAAAATTTCGTTCCAATCTTTGAATTTAGGTGCAAGCCATTTAACGTTTGGATATCCGTTTTCTGTGAGTATATCCCGAAGTCTGTCAACAGCCTCGATTCCGCCCTCATCATTATCCACGCAAAGCACAATTTCATTGATGTTTGAGTGATTCTTTAACGCTGTTAAAACGGCATTTTCATAAACACCGTTCATTGCAATATATGAGTGCTGTTGCCAATTTTCGGGGTGCAAAGTAAGGTACGAAAGCATATCTATCGGGGCTTCAAAAACGAACAGCTTTTCCAACTTGCCAAAGTGAGAAAAGCTGTAGCGAGTATCTGAACCCTCGCAGGTAATGCGGAAAGTTTTCCCGAAAGAATTGGTTGAACGCTTGCTTGCCTGTCTTGGAACTCCGTTTTCATCAAGCCCTACAAACACTGCATTGTGGTGCTGTTTGTCCTCATAAAGTGTATGCTGTTTTGCAAAAAAACTGATAATTTCGGGATTAATAAACCGCTGTTTTATGAGGTATGCGAACACTCTGTGCATATTGCTGTTCGCTTCGGGAAGCTTGAACTCTTTTGTTTTTTCTTCATGCACAACAGCTTTTGAAGGAGCATAAGAGAGGGGAGTTATCGTCTGTCCTAACAGTTCGTGAACAGCCGTCTGAAAGTCCATATCATAGAATTCCTGCATGAATTTTATTGCTCCGCCGCCCACTTGATTTTTATGGTCGAACCAAGTCGAGCCACGGAGCGTTATGCTGTCGTGCCTGCCCGAACCGTCGTAGTAAATGAGCTTATGCTCTCTGCCGACACGTTCCAGCTTTTCACCCCGCATACGCAAAAACTGCTCCAAGTCTACCGAATTTGCAAGGACTTTTTGTTAGTCTGTAAATGGGATATATGGCATAACTACACCAACCTTTAATACTTGACATTTTCATCAAGCTTACCCAAAAGCTGCGAAAAACTCTGTCTTTCCATCATATCCGTACCGAGATATGCTCCTGATACTACTGTCAGCTTGTTTTCACTAAGCACAGCATAGGTTTCCGTGTACCCAAACTGCGTCACCATACCGTCAGACTTCTGAACAGAGCCGTACTGCTGATATTTTCCTTTTGAATATACATTTGTTGTCATACGATAATTTGACACAAAATCATCCTCAGTGATACCGCTCATCTGTGCGGAGGTCTGTCCGAAATAGTAATCCCCGAAGTTTTCAAGGATATATTCCATGTCGTAATCAAGATTACTTTGACTTAAATCAATGCATAGAACATTAACTATTCCTCCGCCGTTTTTGCCTTTAAGCATAATTTTCTGTATTCCGTTTGACTCATCTTTTTCCGATTCAAAGGAACAGCCTTTCATCGACTCAGTAACCAATTCGCTTGTATCTTCAAAGCTGATATTTGAATCGAAAAACTCTGCGATAAAGGTATCGGATTGTATTTTTTCTGAATCAACTTTGCTGTCAGAGTCCGAAGATGAAGATAAGTCCGTCAAGCTTTGCACATTGGTTTCGGCTGTTGTAACTGCCGTTGTCGTTTGTGCTGTTGGCGGAGAAATCGTTCCGCAGGCGGTCATTATCATTGCAATTGCCGCTGAAAACATAGCTGAATATATTTTTTTCATACACAAATTCTCCTTTTTAAACGATTGACCAGATATACAACGGAGCCGTCAGAGTAAAGATCAAACAGCCGAACAGAATAGCCGCCGGAGTCCATTCTATCTGACCGTGCTTGCGGTAATCCATGTAAAGCATACCTATCTTGACAAACAACAAAACCGCCAATATTACGTCAATCACAGGAAACACAACGTTGTTTACAACCGAAACCACCTGCGATCTTGCGGTACTCCAAGTGCTTTGCACAGCTCCCGCAACATCTCCCGATGCGTAGGCTGAGGTCGACATCATCGCTGCAAAGCACAATGCGCTTGCGACCGCTGCAAGTATCTTCTTTTTCGTCTTTTTTAACTTCATTTCACATCACTCCTCTATAATTTTTCCTACCAAAATTGTACGACTGTTACCCTCCGCAGAAGTGCAGGTGGACAGCGTTATCAGGTTATCATCGGGAGAAATACCGATCTCCTTGTAAATGCTCGCACAGTTTCTAAGCTGTGAATCCCACTCTTCAAAGGTTGGGTCGGCAAGATAAAGTCCGCTTGTATCAGAAGTCCTTGCCACCGCAAAGAAATCTATCAGCCGAACATCGTCATCGGTAGTCAGCCAGCCGTAGCTGTGGTTCATAAAATATTCTTCGTTTTCGTAATTCGGAATGTCCGCAAAACACGTTGCGTTTCCCATATTGTGACCGTAGATAACACTATTGAAATCGGTGAAATCCGAGGAATTTCTGTAGTCCATAAAAAGCGAGCCTGCGTACAAATATGAGCCGTCCACCGCTCTGTGAGAGTAATATTCGTTATCGCCCGACTGCATGATCGGGTAATCGATATTCGTGTCGGGAATATACAGCCATGCGACAGAATCGCTATGATCTTCGGAAAGCTGCCGGACCTGTGCGGTCAGTTCGTCTTTTGTATCCTCGGGAACTCTGTCTGCGGACGGCTTTTCAGAACGGTTATCTACCGCCATATCAAGCGTTTCCTGCGCTATCGGGGTAGGAGCGTATATCATAATATCACGCCACTTAATTTTCTGTGCCAAATCGTTTTTCACAAGAAGATAAATTCCTCCGCAAAGGAGAGCGGCTGCACTGACGGCAGCCGCAATTCTAATCGCTTTCTTATTCATGCTTTTTCCCTTTCTTTGTGATGATAAGGACAGCAATAATCAAGCTTGCAGCTCCAAGCATTGCGTAAGCCGCAAAATTGCTGTGGTTATCGCCTGTATACGGGGTATCAGGAACATCAGATATTTTCTCAGCCTCGTCTACCATAACAATCAGCGGATTGCCGTTCTCAGAAACAGCGGTTGCGTCCACATTTTCTACAGTAATCTTGCCATAAACATCAACTGTAAATCTGATGTCGGTTGCGATAACATAACCGTCGGGAGCAGCAATTTCCTTAAGTGTGTAACCTCCCGCAGGAAGTTCGGTAACAACATGGTTTGTTCCATCGGAAGTCCATTTATCAACGACTTCGCCATCAGAATTTTCAAGCTGCATTTCTGCACCTGCAAGCTCGTTTCCATACACATCTTGTTTACTTATCTCAACAGTTATAGGCTTATTTACTGCTATAATTTCGATAATTTCGCCGTCCTCAGAAATTGTCACAGGGTAGCTTTCATCGCTTAAAATGTAGCCTGTGGGAGCTTCGATTTCCCTGACGATATACTCGCCGTATGGGATCTTGTCAAATTCAAAGTGTCCGTTTTCATTGGAAACAGCGGTCATATATGCGTTGTCGGCAGTAAACTCATCAGTATCAACAGCAAACAGTCCGAACAAAGCATTTTCAAGAGATTTCTCGTTTTCATCAACCTTTTTACCGCTGATTTTTCCACGTTTTAAAGCATTCTTAAACTCGCCGCAATCAACAGAAAAAGTAGTTACTTCCTGTCCCATATATTCAAAGTTGACAAGATACTTTTCGCCGTTGAGAACATAATGTTCATCGGTTGCAATTTCCTGCACGTAATACTTGCCGAAAGGCAGAGCAGTATCAAACTTTGCGGACATATTTTCATCGAGTGAGATTTCCGAAATGAGACCGTCGGCAGGAATTACAGTACCGTCAGCGGCAGTAATATTCTCGGCTGCGAACAGTCCGAAACGAACGCTTGTATATTCATCGGAGTTACCGATGTTAAATAACTCGTCCTTTTCCATAACCTTAGAAAGTGAAATTTCTACACCCTGATAATCGTTGACAAATGAGGTATTTACGGTATCACGAACAGCAATTTCCTGTCCTGCATAGGTCAGTTCAACAAACTGAGATTCTGCGTTCAGAACATAGCCGTCAGGAGCAGTAATTTCCTTGACTTCATACTTGCCAAGATACAAAAGGTCTGTTTCTGCATATCCGTTTTCATCGGTCGTGATCTCAGCTACAACATCGCCTGCGTTGGCTCTGATCGTGCCGTCGGCAGTTATGATATCCTCGCTTGCAATTACCTGAAATACTGCGCCACTGAGATTTTCTTTTGCAAAAACGGGAGTATAGGCGGTCTGCCCACTTTCGTGAACCTCGCCGTTTTCATCGATATATATTGCGCTGCCAAGAGCAGTTACGCTTGCAAAAACATCGCCTGTTTTCTGAACCGAAATTTTGCCCTTCTGTGCGGTATTTGTTTTCTCCACAACTACGGTTTCTACAGTGCCGTCTATGGTAAACGGAGTGGGCGTTCCGTCAAGCACATAACCCTCTGCCGACTGCACCTCATGAAGCTCGTAATCGCCGTAAACAAGCTCGTTCGGGAGCATAAGAGAACCGCTTTCATCGGTGTAAAATGTGTTGAGAATCATTTCTGAGGGATAGTTGATTTCCTGCGAAACATATTCGGAATTTGCACAGTCCCAAACCTTGAAGCCGATGCCCGAAACGGGAATTATATTGCCTGTTTCAGCGTCCTTTTTCACGATTTTAACAAAGGATTTTTTTACTGCGTCATTGAGCAAATAGAAATATTCTTTTTCGTTTTCGCTGATATTGACTTCAAAGTCCTCCATCTGTTCGGTATTTTCCAAACCCTTAATTTGATGAACGACATAGATTCCGTAGGGGAGCTTTTTTGTCGCAGCATAGCCGTTTTCATCGCATACGAGATAGTCTTTTTCGCTGTCTCTTGCAGCTTCATAAGAGCCTGATGACTTGAGATAAACCTCAAACTCTGCACCGACTTCGGGAGTTTCGATCTGCGTTGAGCCGTCATCGGAATGCTTGATGATAGCAATATTCCCCTTGATCACGTCCTCGGTCACTGTCATAGAAATGGGGTTATGCTCAATGGAATAATTCTCAGCTTCTGCACCAACCGAGTACACAGTTTTGTCAAGCAGATAGCCCTCGCTTGGTGAAATTTCCTGAACCGTGTAGTTTCCGCAGACATACTCTTTTGTCTTGAAATATCCGTTTTCATCTGTGGTGTATTCGTCTATCAAAACACTGTCTTTAAACACGCCGTAAACCGCTCCCGCAAGGCTTGCATCGCCTTGTTTTTCAGCCTTTTCCGAGTCTTTTTTTGTAACTTCCAAAGTGAATTTTTTAAGCACATTTTCAAACGTTACAGAGGTAGTTTCATCAGCCGTTAAAGTCACTGTCTGCTCGGCAGGAATAACATATTTCACTGGTACGTTTTTTTCAGAAATCGTGTAAACAATTTTCTGATTGTTACTGTCGTATACGGGGATATCGGAAAGAATTGCAACACCGTCAGAACCGGTTTTTATGCTGTAAGTCTTGCCGTTACCTGTGACAGTAAATTCTCTGCCGCCGTTATGATTATCCTCAGACTGCTTGTTGATCTTAATAGAACCTGTTTTAAGTTCGTTGTTGAATTTCACATTTATGGTCAGGTCAACGTCGCCGTCGGTAAGCTTGACATTCTTCGCCTTGGGAGCTTCATATCTCGTATCTACGTTGATTTCGGAAACAGTGTAAGTGATAGCCTTGCCTGTGGACATATCATAAACTTTCAGATCGTCAAAGGTCGCAATGCCGTTTGCATTGGTTTTAGCGGTTTCGGTAAGGTTTTTTCCATTGTATGAATAGGTGATTTTAAACTCTCTGCCCTTAATTATGCCGTCCTCTGCTGACTTATTGATTTTGATTTTTCCCGTCTGGAAATCCTCCTTAACCTTGGTCACGCCCGCCTTGATTTTGTACACGGTTTTGTCCAGTGCGTAACCCGTAGGAGCCTTGATTTCCTTTGCGTAATAAGTCTTGCTTGGCAGCTTTACAGAGCCTTTTCCATTGCTTCCTATTTTGATTTCGGCAACCTTGTTTTTGCAGGACTTATCATGATAGATTCCGTATACCGCAGTAGAATTATCAACGCTTGATTTTCCCACAAGATCACCGTTTGTATTATACTTATCTATCTCAAAAGTCACATCGGTCTTTGTGATCCTAAAAGCCAACATATTCATAGCAGTTGCTGTTTTACCGTCGGTCTTGTTATTAATTACAACGCCCTCAGAGCCGTTGGCCTCGATTCTCCAATGCTTGCCGCCTGTGCCTTTTCCGTCGCCGACTGTTTTGGAATTGATAAGACTTTCTGAAACGCCGATAGATTTCAGGTAAGACACTACATCTGAACGGCTGTTAAATTCGCCCATGTAAATCCACGCATGATCTTCGCCATATGGATTCTGAGCCACCACTACAGAACCGGGCGTAATAGTCGAACCGTTGGAACACTCCCAGTATGGACGGTCTGTGGTCTTGATGTTTTTCTTTTCAACATCGACCTTGGAAGTTTTACCGCCGTAGCTGATAGTGCAGTTGTCGTTTACCGTCAGCCAGTGATCGGTATCCACAGGAACAGGGTTGTTCCAAGAAAATCCCGATGTTTTGTATCCAAGCTGTGTCAGCGTATAGTACACAAGTCCCGAACAGTCGATGCCGAGATTGTTTATCGTCTGTACCGACAGCGGAGTATACTGACCCTGATTGTATGCGTACCAATATCCCTTATTTCCGAAAGTATACGGAGAGCCGAGAAGCGTTGCCGCCTTTGCGATCACCGTATCTGCCGATGGAAACGCAGAGTTTTCGGTCGAAGTACTTGCGGCATTTGCAGTAATTACTCCGCTCATTGTAGAGCCGAGCATTGAAAAAGCGCAGAGTCCTGCCATGAACCCTGCGCTAAGTTTCTTTAAAATCTTTGATTTAATTTTAAACATAAAGTACATTTCTCCTTTGATTTCACGCAAAGAAAAAGAGCCGAAATTTCTTCGGCTCTCTCACTTGCATATTTGTTACATATTATCAATAAGCCGATTCGCTTATCGAAATTTCAATTGTATTATCATTTTCATCAAATATTCGGGTTATTTCACCGTATTTATCTGATTTTAAAAATCTGCCGCCCTGTGTATCGAACACATACCATGTTCCCTCCACACATACCAAGTTTGCCATATGACCGTACCAGGCATCCGGTGAGAAAAACGCATACCGACATTCAAGTCCCACGCCTTTACAAGCGTACATTGTTGCTGCTGAGAATACTTGACAATTTCCGCTGACGTTCCCTCTGATCCAATTGTAAACAGCTTCGGCTTTTCCATAATCAGAACTGTCGTGCCCCAAGCCTGCACCTATATTGTAATATTCATCGGTTGTTCTTCCAAGCGAATTTACATAATTTAAAACACTTTGCAGGCTTGTTGTATCTTCAATTATATCTTCCGGAGGTTCAGTCTGCGGCTTTGGTGTAGTCGTAGTCGGCGGATTTGTCACCGCAGGCTTTGCCGTTGTAACGGGAGGAGAAGGGTTGTTATTCTGAGGCTTATTGTCAGACGATTGGTTATTCTGTTGCGCACCGTTATTGCTCAGATCGTTATTAGACGGCGAATTATAGGTCTGCTGACTATTCTGTTCAGGCTGGTAGTTATTTTCCTGACCGTTATTATTCTGCACGGAATTGTTCTGTCCCTGAACTGAATTTCCCGAAGCACCTGACGAAATGGATTTCTTTGTAGTTGTTACTGTGGTACCCGTCGGCTTTGAAGATGAGGATACCGTCTGCGAACTCTTTTTCGTAGTAGTTGTGGCTTCGCTTGTATCCTTTTCTTCTTTTGCCGATGAAGTTTCCGCAGTATCTTCGCCAGCCGTGCTTTCGGAAGCAATTGCAGTAGTAGTTTCCGATTTGGATTCTGTATCGTCTATCTGTCCGCAAGCCGTGAGCAGAAGACTGCATATAGCTAAGATCGTTATCGCTTTTTTCATAGTATCACCCCGATAAATTTGTTTCTTTCACTATATCACAGAGATATATCATAATCCAGTCTTTTCAAAGAAATTCTACCAAAGCAACAAAGTATACAGTATTCTTTTGTGATATATTTCACATTGACATCTCAGGCTCAGGTTCATCCGCAGGCTCGTCGGACATTTCCTCGTCGGGAGTATTTTCAACCTCAATCTCTGTTGCCTGTATCTGCTGCAACTTGACATCGTAAGCGTTCAGAACAGCCTGATTAAGCACATTTCTTGCCGATTTTGTGACTGCATGAAAAATGTCCGAATACTGCTTGTTGCCGTCACGGTCTGTGTATGAAGTTGAGGGCATATTTACAAATCTGCCTTTCTCGGTTTCCATTACTCTCAGTCCGTGAACTGCAAACATTCCGTCTATTGTCACGCTGGCATACGCTTTTACCGATGAATCCTGTTTGTCAACAAATCTGTTGATTGTTGCTGTAATTTTCATTTGCATCACCTGATCCTTTCGTTTATGACATCGTAATTTCAGGTTCTTCCGTTTCCTCAAAGACCTCGCAAAGAGCCTCAATATCCGCCATCTCCATTTTCCCCAATGCAATAATAGGGTTCTTAAACGTCTTGGAATACTTTTCGATCTGCTCATCGGTAAGCGAACAGCTGTCCCATTCGCCGTATTCGTTCATATAATTGCCTGAAACAAAGAAAGTTCCATGTACAAGAACATTTCCCACAACACGATTAGGCTGTGAACCGTTAAGCAGAAATTCATCGTTGCACCAGACAAGAGCGTCCTGCTTCGGCTCAAAATATATGGGCTCGATACACCCTCCGACTATTGCCTGCATATCGTGAATATCATCGCCGATTTCCTTTTCATACGGCGCTTTTTCAGGCTCAATAACAAGTATTTTCATTTACAAAACCTCCTCATCTTCATTGCAATAATCCCACAGTGGACACTCGTTACAGTCATCATACATTGAACACGTCCTCTCTATTTCTTCCTCCGAGATGCCGCAGTCGGGACGTTCTGTTTCAGGAGCATTGCGCCATATCGTAAGCGTCACTCCGTTATCATCGCACTCCATTTCTACAACAACAGGATTTCCGTTTTCATCATAAAGTCCCGAAAATTCGGTAGTTCCGTTGGTCGTGAGTACCTGTGCAAAAATAATCTTTCTCATAAAATTATACCTCCAAATTGTCTGTTTCATCGTCAAACAGCGAGAGCTGGCGAACCGCCTGTAATCTCTCGCTTGTATCGTAATTGGATATGAGGAGTTCCGCATACTGACAGCCGCCGTCGTATCTCTGCGCCAGATTATTCAGTCTGCTGATCTCCTCAATGTGAATATTAGGCTTATCCCATATCTCACGAATTTCGGGGCAATCGTTGTATGAAACAAGAAACTTGCCCTTGATATCCAGAAGACTGTCACGCAGTCTGATATGATCTTTGGTTTTAAAACCCACGTCCTTGTAATAGCTTTCGGTTGCAAAGTACGGAGGATCGCAGTAGAAAAAGCTGACAGGGCGGTCGTACTGCCGAATCAGCTTTTCAAAGTCCTTGTTTTCGATTATGACCTTCTGCAATCTTCTTGCCGCCAAGTCTATCATCGGAAAGTCCGACCATATTGAATGCGGCTGACTTGCAAAGCTGTCAAGTCCCGAAGCATAGCTGTATCTAATAAGCTGATAAAACTTAGCCGCTCTGTCAACATCACAAAATCTGCTGAACAGACCTCGCTTGTGAAGACTTGCAATCCAATCAAAATCCTCACGGGAATTGAGGACATACCGTAGTTTGTATTTCAGCTTATTCGGCTTGTCCCTGACACAGCGATAAAGATTGGCAAGATTTCCGTTAAAATCGTTGTATACCTCAAAATCCATACCGGGCGGCTTGCGAAAAAGCACCCAGCCCGCCCCTCCGAAAACCTCGATATACCGTTCATAGTAAGGAGGAAAGCGAGCAAGCACGTCGTCCCTGAGAGCTTTTTTCCCTCCCACCCATGACATAAAACTATTCATGTTTTTCCTTTCTGCCGTATGCCAATGACAGAAAGAAAGTCGCTTTGCTAATTACAGAAGTTTTCTGTCATTGGCAAAACGACTTAATTAAATATTAGATTTTACGCTTAAATATTTGATTTTACGCTGTTTTCAACCCTTGATGATCGGATCGACGTAGCTGAAAATTATTCTTTTCTGGTCAAGATAGCCGTTGGCTTTATTGACCTCGTTGCACAATTCCTTGTACTGCCTTTCCGAAAGTACGGGCTTTGTGGCTCTCAGCATTGCAGGAATACTGCCGAGACAAAACTTGAAGTCCACTTTAGCTTTAATTCTGTTTGTGTGCATTATCCCATCTCCTTGCCATAATATTTTCTCAGCAGAGTGATCACAAATCTTTGCCCTTTTCCTGTCACAAACGTCTGCTGATAGGTCTTTGTCATAGTCGGAGTTTCAAAAACCGACTCCTTTACGGAAAAATATCCTCGGTCGATAAACGCCTGATAGGGGAGATTATTCGCCATAAGAACGCCTTTTCCTTTGAGCCAGCCGTAAAGCTTGTTTCTGCCGACGGGGATATTTTCTGCTCTCGCAAGCTTTGCCATTGCGTTCATGTCGATAAGATTATCGGTATTTGACACCTGATTCGCAAACTCCACCAGCGGCTGATCGTGACGGATACGCTCGTTGAGCTGATTTATCGCCATCATCTGCAGACGGAAAAGATTCTGATACGGCTCGTCGAGGAATGGGAGATAGTTATCGATAAACATATCTTCGTTAGCTACGTAGCCGCCTGTTTGATTGATTTGAGGCAGGATCTTATCAAATATCCACGACTCAAATTCCGCAGCTCTTGGCAGTTTGCTGTGTGCGACAAGTCTGTAAACATCGCCCTCAGGAATAAAAATCATCTTAATGGTCTTGCTTGGGGACTGCGGATGAGGTAGGTCGTGTTTCACGCCCCACCTGCAATGCCGCCTTATTGCGTCCTTTGTGTTGCTGTAGCCCAATGCAGAAGCCACATCCTTGCCGCAGAACATGATTCTGCCGTTATCTTCCTTTAAAATTCTGAGCGAACCAAATTCCTCATTTTCAAATATCTTTATCATATTATTCATTTGCATTCTCCTTGTCAATTTCTAAAATAAACCTTGCAAGAGCCTCAATAACATTCGTAGTAACGGCATTTCCTGCCTGCTTGTAAAGCTGTGCGTCGGACATTCCGGTTGCCGCCACCTTGTTGAACTGCTCGTCTGTAAACCCCTGCAAACGCCAGCATTCCAAAGGCATGAGCCTGCGGATATATCCGCAGTAGATCACCCCGTGTTTATCGGTGACAGTTATCGTAAACATCGGTTCGTTTGGGAGTTTAAATCTTCGCCCTTGCTGACGAACTTTCTCCTTTTCGGGAGTAAGCACCGCAATCGGATCGCTAATCACGATCACCCCCGACTTTTCTCCTTTATGGTGACCTATACCGCTGTCCTGCCTTGACGTTATGCACCTCGCAAGCTCTGTAACTTTCGGTTCGGGATTCATATCGATACACATAGCGTAATATCCCTGATTACAGCTTGTTGTCAGCGTGTGTGCTACATCGTGACCTACACGTCCTCGTCTTGAATTAATGTTAGGGTAGGCGAGATCAATACTGTCGCCGGGCAATGCTAACTGATAGCCCGACTTGGTTTTGACCTTGATCGGAAGTCCTATGATCTCGTAAAGTCCTGTCTTTCCTCCGAAGCCTCCTGCCGTTCCCGTAAGCGTTATGCTCAGTCCGTCGGCTGAGTACACTCTGCAGCCCTCTCGTCCGGGTATGCGTTGTACAAGAGTTTTTGGATTTGCGTCCGTGAAAGACAATACTTTTCCGGCGCATTTTTCTCTAAGAAATCCGATAATGAACACTCTTTTTCGGGATTGGGCGACTCTAAAATTTGCGCTGTTAAGCACCTGCCATGCGACATCGTACCCCAATTCGTCCAGCGAACCAAGGATGGTCGCAAACGTCCTGCCTGAGTCATGCGATAACAATCCGGGTACGTTCTCAAGCAGCAGATATTTAGGTTTTTTAACGGCAGCGATTCTGGCAATTTCAAAGAACAGAGTTCCTCTTGCGTCGTCAAATCCGCCCCTTTTTCCAGCGATTGAAAAGCTTTGGCAAGGGAAGCCTCCGCATATAAGGTCGAAATCGGGTAACTCGTTTGGGTTGATTTTTCTTGCGTCATCGTAATACACCTCGCCTTCCGTATCGTACATTGTTTCGTATGCTTTTTTAGCATATCGGTCAATCTCGCAGTACCCGACGCACTCAAAGCCTCCTGCTTTTTCAAGTCCTGAGCGGAATCCGCCGATGCCTGCAAAGATATCGAAATACTTTATCATTTATCACCGATCCTTTCTTGTTTGTGTAATAAAAAAACGGCTAAGTCTTTTTCAAAACTTAACCGTTACATTGACATTTCCATTTCTTCGGATTCTTCAAAACCCTCAGTTTCTGTGATTTCTTCAGATTTTTCCTGCTCATCCGCCATAGCCTGTTCCTGTTCGATTTTATGAAACTTATCCACATCGGGGATAACGCCAAGCGTTCTTCCGTTATCAAATTTACAGTGCAGAGTACCCGCATCGTCCACAAATTGAACTATGCCTTTAGTACCTGGTGGAATCGGACGGGGATCGTTATCCATACTGTCAAGGCATATCCGAGTTCCTTCGGGATATCTCTGTCTAAGCGTTTCTACTTTCTTTTCGTTGTAAATCATATTACACCTCACATCGTCATTCCCATATCGGGTTCTTCGGTCATGTCCTCAAACTGATCGCTGTTCATTTCTTCCTCCGTCTGCAAAAACCATTTGTCGGAATTCCAAAAGCTGATATAAATTTCTCCGTCGGGAGTTTTTATCGGTCTTTGCTCCAGACTCTCTCCTGCGCCGTCGCTTAACTGCCCGGTACAATATTCACGGAGATCCTCAAGTTCATCTTCCGTAAGCTGACCGTGAACGTTTGCTGTGACCACTCCCACAAGTTCTCCGTTATGTTCTTCGACCGACATAAATGCGGAAAACACCTTTCGGTCAACAGAATTGCCTCTATCGTACCAATGCATCAGACCTCGCTCTTTTTCTTCGGGCAAATTGAAATCGCTGATAAAATGATTTATCTCCGATTTGTAAGCAGAAGCTTCATAGGAGGAGATTTTTTCGTATTCCTCATCAGACCAACATTCAGGTACTCTGCTGATCTCAAGGGGACAGTAAAATTTCATTTCCTGCAAATGCGTCTGAATATGATTTTCGTACAACAGCTTTGCGTTTGGAATATACTGAACGTATCTAGCGTAGGATGAGCCTTCAGCTTCGATCAGCAGACCGTCACCCTGTTCCTCATCGTAGATCAGCAGACAATGATAAATATCATCTCTGTCGCAGTACATCAAATCTGTGTTCTCAGCGATCAGGTCATTGTCCTGCAAGGGATGCCTTTTTAAATTATCAAACTCAGCATGAGAAACTGCTATCGCTTTTTCCACCGCACAGGACTTTGTCTTAAATTCTGCCTCTTTGCGAAGCAGGTTAGTGTTGATTATCAATTTTTCATTCATTGACTTTTCCTCCGTTCGTTTTGTTTCCTTTTTATATAGTACATCTGCCACATGGGTATCACGTCCTTTCTTGAGAAATAAAAAAAGGCCGCTTTGTCGTTTATCACATTTCGTGATATTTGACAAAACAGCCTTCTAAACTTTGTGAATGTTTTTTCATAAAAAAAAGCAAGCCGGGAGCGAAATCTGCTCAAAGCTTGCCGTTTTATTTGACAATATTCATTTGTCGAGGGTTCAAATCCTTCCGGTCGGTGAAAATCATGAAAAAGCATCCATGGTTTTACACTAAAAATTTTCGACTGAAAAGCATGAAAAAAGCCCGTAAATACGGGCTTTTAAGGGTGAGCATCCATTTAGTCTCACCAATATGGTGCGGATGACGGGACTTGAACCCACATGACCTTGCGATCACTAGCACCTGAAGCTAGCGCGTCTGCCAATTCCGCCACATCCGCATATTTAACGTTGCTCAATGCAACGTACTTATTATATCATATTACACGTACTTTGTCAATACTTTTTCGCAGTTTTTTCGATAAAAACGCCAAAAAATAAAGCCTGACTAAAAAGTCAGGCTGATTTTTATATCGGAATCATCACCCGTTTTTAAACTGCTCACTAAGAGCCTGATCACTCATGCCGAAAGTCACAAGCTTGCTGAAATACTTGTTCTTCATAAGCGCCTTGATAAGTATTACACCAACTATCGTTACGCATACAAATTCGCCTAAGGCTACCCAGCCCATGTTCACAAGAAGCGGCGTCTTGAAGACATACGTCAGTTCAAAGCCAACTATCACCGCATTTGATATCACCGGGAAAAGCGACGCAACTACAAGATTTACCTTGTTTCTCAGCAGATAGATAAGAACCGCTGCCACAACTGTAGCAAGCGTTCCAAATACTACGTCCACCATTCCGAGCGTACTGAATAGATTGACTATCAAACAACCTATAGAAAGCGAAATGATGTAATCCTTGTTGAAATAACAAAGTAGCATCAAAACCTCAGATATGCGGAACTGTACCTGTCCGTATGCAAGCGAGCTGCAAAGCATCGTAGCCACAACGTATATCGCTGCAATAAGTCCCATGTTTGTTAAACGACGTGCACTGAAAATTTCCATAAAAAAATCTCCTTGTTTTTATTTGTGAGTGGTTGATCTAGGTTACACTCTATTTAATTGGAAAATAAAATAACATAAAAAGGCTGCCGCCGAAACGACAGCCCGTTTATTTACGTTAATTTAGCTATTGATTAAGCCTTGCCAACAGAACCGAAGAGTTCCATCTTCTCCTTGACCTTAGCCTTGATAGCCTCGAAACCAGGATTGAGAAGCTTTCTTGGGTCAAAGCCCTTGCCCTGAAGATCCTTGCCCTCTTCAATGTACTTTCTTGTAGCTTCCTGGAATGAAAGCTGGCACTCTGTGTTTACGTTGATCTTTGCAACGCCAAGTGAGATTGCCTTCTTGATCATGTCATCAGGAATACCTGTACCGCCGTGAAGTACCAGTGGCATATCGCCAACCTTTTCCTTGATAGCAGCAAGTGTCTCGAATGAAAGACCTGGCCAGTTTGCTGGATACTTACCGTGAATGTTACCGATACCAGCTGCGAGCATTGTAACGCCGAGATCAGCGATTGTCTTGCACTCGTCTGGATCTGCGCACTCGCCCATACCTATAACGCCGTCCTCTTCACCGCCGATAGAACCAACTTCGCACTCGATAGAAAGACCAAGCTGATCTGCAACGTGAACGAGTTCAGTTGACTTAGCAAGATTCTCCTCAAATGGATAGTGTGAACCGTCGAACATGATAGATGAGAAGCCAGCCTTTACGCACTTGTAGCAGCCCTCATATGTTCCGTGGTCAAGGTGAAGTGCTACTGGTACTGTGATACCGAGCTCTTCGACCATTGCCTTTACCATAGCGGCAACTGTCTTAAAGCCTGTCATGTACTTGCCTGCGCCCTCAGATACACCAAGAATTACAGGTGACTGCAGTTCCTGAGCAGTGAGAAGGATAGCCTTTGTCCACTCAAGGTTGTTAATATTGAACTGACCTACAGCATACTTGCCTGCAAGTGCCTTTGTCATCATTTCCTTAGCTGAAACTAACATTTTTTAACGACCTCCGTTATTTAAAATTTTCCTCTATTATTATACAACATTACTCCGCCAATTGCAATAGTGTGACATTAATTTAACAGTTATGTAACATTTAAACCTCGTACATCTCGATGACCTTCTGAGCCACCTCGATCTTTGTGCATCTCTTATCCATAGCCTGCTTTTCAAGATATTTATGAGCCTGCTGTTCTGTAAAGCCAAGATACTGCATAAGTGAGCACTTTGCTCTGTTTATCGTTCTTATTTCTTCAAGCTTTTTGTGCAGTTTAAGATTTTCAGACCGTATTCCGAGCATACGTTTTCTTGCGGCACTGACAAATTTCATTGAACGGTAAAAATACTGTCTGCCTAGTGGCTTTGGTATCACCATTACGCCGAAATCTTCCAGTTTATCAGCAAGAATATCCGCATTTTCCGACTTTGCGATAGCCACACAGCTTGCGTCAGTTGAGGTGCAGACTATCTCCGCAAGCTCGTTGCCATATTCGTCTGACAATGGACAGTTTATCACGACACAGTCATAACTGCCTGACCCTACCGCACGCCTTGTTTCAAGACCCGTTGCGGCTATAGAAGTCTTGCAGGTGGGAAAGGTTTCTTTTAACAGACTTACAAGCATAGCTGTTGCCTTGTCATTGCTTGAAGCCACAAGTATCCTGTCCATTTCCCCACCTCCTTTTTTTAGCTTTCTCTGACATTACAGATGATAAAAATATCTGGCTGTTTCAAACTGCTCCTTATCGGCAGCTCTCTCATATTCTATGATAAGCTCCTTTTCTATTGCGATAAAACGCTCCAACATATGCTCAGGAAGCCTATCCGCAAGAAACTCGCTCTTTTCAGCACGTTCCACTGCCTCTTTCAAAGACTGCGGAAGTGTTTCAAGCTTTGCAAGCTCGCTTTCATCTGCCGAGCCTATATTGAAATTAAAAGGTTTTGGAAGTTCTTCCTTATTTATAACACCGTCTATGCAGGCATAAATAAGCAGCCCCATAGCAAAGTAAGGATTACAGGTGTTGTCTGCTGAACGGAGTATTATACCATTCTCATCTGTATCAGCAAGCGGTGCACGAAGAAGCTGTGCATAATTTTCATGTGACCATGAAATGTACTTAGGTGCAAGCAGACTGCCAAAACGTTTGTATGAATTTGTAGTGGTGTTTAGAAACAGCGTCATATCGCCAACGTTTTTCAGTATTCCTGCTATCATGCGCTCAGCCTCTTTGGAAAGTCCGCCAAGCTGAGGTCTGAAAACATTTTCCGTGCCTTTCATGCACATGAGCATTATATGCAGACCAGATCCGCAGTTGTCAACGATAGGCTTTGGCATGAACGTTGCGTAAAGCCCATTTCTGTCAGCCACAGATTTTACAACGTTCTTGAACGTCACAAGATTATCGGCGGCTTTCAGTGCGTTTGAATACTGAAAATCTATCTCGTTCTGACCCGGACCAGTTTCATGTCTTGAGCTTTCTGGGAAAATATCCATTTGCTCAAGTGTCAGGCAGATATCACGTCTGAGGTTTTCTCCCCTGTCAACAGGCGCAGCGTCACAATAGCCTGCATAATCGTGAGGACGCTTTGTAGGCATATCAGTATCGTCCTTTTCAAAGCAGTAAAACTCGCATGAAGTACCTATCTGGAAGTTATATCCCTTACCCTTCGCATATGCGATAGCAGTTTTGAGGAAAAACCTGCCATCTCCCTCGAAAGCCGTTCCGTCAGGATATTTCAGGTGGCAGAAAAATCTTACTACCCTGCCGTGCTGCGGTCGCCATGGAAGAAGCGCCAGCGTATCAGGGTCAGGGAAAAGTCTAAGGTCTGAAGCAGTCACATTCAAAAAGCCACCGAGCTTTGAAGCGTCAAAGATAAGTCCCTCTCTGAATATTTTCGGCAGCTCGCCTGCTATAACAGAGATAGTCTTTAACGAACCGAATATATCGCAGAACATGAGCTTTACGAACTTTACGTCGTTTTCTTCAACGAACTGCAAAACCTCTTTCTCTGTGTATTTCATAATAAATCCTCCGTAATGATACTGTTCAGAAAAGTTTTCCGTTCCTTACTTATAATTATATCTGAACAGCCAATTCTGTAAAACCGAGCAGTTATAAAGATTTTGTTACTTTATTTTTACCTTGCGTTATTTGTCGATATCCTCCAGCCAAAGCTTAGCCACAGCGTCAGACGGCATTCTCCAATCGCCTCTCGGTGACAGGGTAACAGAACCGATCTTTGCGCCGTCAGGCAGGCAGGAGCGCTTGAACTGCTGTGAGAAAAATCTGCGATAGAATGTTTTGAGCCACTTGTCTATGACCTCGTCAGGATAATCCCCCTCAAAGGCATATTTCGCAAGCCTTTTCACCTTTGACGGCTCAAAGCCCCAGCGTATGCCATAGTAAAGGAAGAAGTCATGAAGCTCATATGGACCGACAAGGTCTTCTGTTTTCTGTGTCATCTCAGTGCCACTCTCGTCGGTAGGAAGAAGCTCAGGAGAAACAGGAGTGTCCAAAATATCGTACAGTACATCTCTCAGAGTATCAGATGTGCAGGTGTCGCCGTAATACTGAACGATATGTCTTACCAGCGTTTTAGGGATAGATGCGTTCACACCGTACATGGACATATGGTCGCCGTTGTAGGTCGCCCAGCCGAGAGCAAGCTCGCTCAGGTCGCCTGTGCCGACCACCATTCCGCTCACCTGATTTGCGATATTCATAAGCACCTTAGTGCGCTCTCTCGCCTGACCATTCTCGAACACAACGCTGTGATCGTTATAATCGTGACCGATATCTTCAAAGTGCTGTAAAACTGCTTTTGAGATATCCACCTCTCTGAACGTTACCCCCAAAGCGTCACAAAGTATCTCCGCATTGGAGCGTGTGCGCTTTGTTGTGCCAAAGCATGGCATCGTCACCGCAACGATATCAGTATGAGGACGTTTCAGCAAGTCCATTGCCATTACGCACACAAGCAGTGCAAGCGTAGAATCAAGTCCCCCTGAAATGCCAATGACCACAGTCTTGGAATGTGTGTGTGCGATACGCTTCATAAGTCCATGGGATTGCATTTGCAAAATAAGGTGACAGCGCTCGTTTCTCTCCGCCTGATTTGACGGGATAAAAGGTGTTTTGGCAAACTTTCTTGTCAAAGCTGTTTCGCCAATTTCGAGGGAAAATCTCTCACGAGAAATGTTTTCCATATCCAAGAAACCGCTGTCTTTGGAAGAATAGTCCCACTCAGCACTTGCAGGATAGGTAGAAATTTTTCTTCGCTCAAAGGCAAGCTTTTTAAAATCTATTTCCGATATGGTAATGCCGTTTTCAAAAAGCCTGCTCTCTGCAAGTATAGAGCCGTTTTCCGCAATGATATTGTGACCAGAAAAGACCATATCCTGCGTTGACTCGCCGTCACCTGCAGAACAATAGATATACCCTGCCACAAGCCTTGCAGATTGGTTTGAAACAAGCTGTCTGCGGTATGAGTCCTTGCCGATAACTTCATCGCTTGCAGACAGATTGCATATAAGCGTAGCCCCTGCTTTAGCAAGATAATTTGAAACAGGGTCAGCTACCCACAAGTCCTCGCAAAGTTCAAAGCCCACCACAAGCTCGGGTATCTCTTCACATACGAAAACGGTCTGTTCCATAGGCGGTATAAATTCAAACTGTCCGTACTCTCTCAGATCAATGGCAGCACATTCGCCTCTGTATGGTGCAAAATGTCTTGCCTCATAAAATTCGTTATAGTTCGGCAGATGCGTTTTAGGTACAAAGGCACGCACCTCTCCGTCTTGTATCACAGCCGCACAGTTATAAAGCTTGCCGTTTGCTCTCACAGGCACGCCCACAGCCACAAGCATATCGCTGTCAGCAGTAGTCTTTGCTATCTTTACAACACCCTCCATTGCCTTGTCAAGCAAAGCGTTCTGAAAGAACAAGTCCTGACAGGTATAGCCTGTTATACAAAGCTCAGGGAACACAGCGACCTTTACGCCCTCTTCCCTGCACTTTTCAAGCTGACTGATTATTTTATCCACATTGAAGTCAACGTCTGCCACCTGTATCTCAGGGGTGCAGGCGGCGACCTTTATAAAACCGTCTTTCATAAAAATAAGCTCCTTACAAGAAATTATCATTGTTATCATTATACCATTTTTTATAGGTATAAGTCAATGATTTTTACAGTATAGCAAAACTATTTTAGAACGATACTAGACAATCGACCACTAATGTGTTAAAATTGAGATATCACATCAAAGGGGGAACGCCATATGAACAAGCTGTGGGATAAGTTTCTTTTAGGCCTTAGCTGCTGTGCTTTTATGCTTGCAGAGGGAACAGATCCGTCAAACATCACCACATTGCTATTGGCTGTAATATGCTCCGCTATCTTTCAAATAAAACCAAGCTCTGCCGTTGCATACCTTTCAGTTATTGCCTACAGCTCACTTTGCATTTTCAGTAAAGAAGCTTTGATACTCGCCCCTTTGGTGCTTTATGATGCTTTCTGTACAAAATTTTACCCTGCTATGGTCTTAACATTCATAGGCGTACTTGCAAATATATTCACTCTGGGAAAAGACATCTTCCCACTTGTCGCTCTTTTTTTGGTAAGCTTCACAATTTCAGGCCGCAGCGTTCTGAACGAAAAGCTGACAAAGATGCTCATAAATACTCGTGACAATTCAAAAGAACTTACCACCCAGCTTGTAGAAAAAAACAAAGCCATGCAGAGAAATCAAGACTACGAGATATATCTTGCCACGCTGAAAGAGCGTAACCGCATTGCAAGGGAGATACACGATAACGTGGGACATATGCTCACAAGGTCTATTTTACAGCTTGGTGCGCTTTCGATCATAAACAAAGATGAAACTGTCGGTGAAGCCATCAACGACCTGAGCGGCACGCTGAACACCGCCATGACGAGCATACGAAGCAGCGTTCATGATCTTCATGACGATTCTATCGCACTAAAGCCTGCTGTTGAAGACTGCATAAGACCTCTGAAAGACAGATTTGCAGTAAGCTGTGATTATGACTTTTCCGAAAGAATGTCACGAGATGTGAAGCTTTGCTTTATTGGCGTTATAAAAGAAGCACTTTCCAATACTGCAAAGCACAGCGACGGTGACAGCATAAAAATAATCATTCGTGAACACCCTGCTCTTTATCAGCTTAGTATCGCAGACAACGGAAGCTGTCCCGAAAAGATAGACGAAAGCGGCATTGGGCTTGCCAATATGCGTGAGCGTGCGGCTTCTTTAAATGGAAACATAAACATCACATCGGGCAGCAAGGGATTCCGCATTTTTCTGTCTGTGCCGAAACAAAATCTGACTGAACGGAGGTCTTGACATGAACATTGTTATAATAGATGATGACAAGCTTGTGGCGGTGTCGCTGAAAACCATTCTTGAAAGCACAGGCAGTGTGAAAGTTCTTGCCATGGGAAGCTGCGGCGAGGAAGCCATAGAGCTTTATTCTCTTCTCAAGCCTGATGTTCTGCTTATGGATATCCGCATGAACGGCATGAGCGGCATTGAAGCCGGCGAAAAGATCCTTGCTGGGTACCCTGACGCAAGGATACTTTATCTTACCACATTTTCTGATGATGAATACATTATAAAGGCTGTGCTTATGGGAGCAAAGGGATATATTTTAAAGCAGGATTTTGAAAGCATATGCCCTGCCCTTGAAACCGTCATGAATGGGCAGACAGTTTTCGGCTCAGATGTTGCAAGCAAGCTTCCTGAGCTTCTTACCAATCACAGCAGTTTTGATTTTGACCACTACGGCATAGTCGAAAAAGAACAGGAGATAATCGAACAGGTGGCAAAAGGGCTTAGCAACAAGGAGATAGCCTCACTGCTTTATCTCAGTGAGGGCACAGTGCGAAATTACATCAGCACTATCCTAGAAAAGCTCTCCCTCCGTGACCGCACACAGCTTGCTATTTTCTACTACACCAACATACAATAGCACTACAATTTCATAAAAAATAAAGAGGAGACGGCATGACCGCTCCTCTTTTATATTATTACATCTTAGCTCTTTCCTTAGCTCTCTGTGAGTTGCTCAGAATACGCTTTCTTATTCTTATGCTCTTTGGTGTTACTTCAAGAAGCTCATCATCAGCGAGAAACTCAAGTGAATCCTCAAGGCTGAGATTTCTTGGCGGAACAAGTCTGAGCGCGTCATCAGAACCGCTTGCACGAGTATTTGTAAGGTGCTTCTTCTTGCAGACATTTACAACAAGGTCTTCCTGCTTTGGTGAAGCGCCAACTATCATTCCCTCATATACAGGTGTGCCTGCTGTGATGAACAGCTCGCCTCTCTCCTGTGCGTTGTAAAGACCGTATGTTACAGCCTCGCCTGTTTCAAACGCAACAAGTGAGCCTGTTGCTCTCTTTGGTATCTCGCCCTTGTATGGCTCGTAGTCATGGAATACAGAGCTCATGATACCCTCGCCCTTTGTGTCTGTAAGGAATTCGCTCTTGTATCCGAAAAGTCCTCTTGCAGGGATAAGAAATTCAAGTCTCATTCTGCTTCCAACAGGTGCCATTTCCTGAAGCTCGCCCTTTCTTGCACCTATCTTCTCCATAACAGAACCTACGCAATTCTCAGGAACGTCAATAACAAGACTTTCGATAGGTTCGCAAAGCTTGCCCTCTATCTCCTTAAACAGAACGTGCGGTGTTGAAACGCTAAGCTCATAGCCCTCACGACGCATATTCTCGATAAGGATAGAAAGGTGCATTTCGCCACGTCCTGCGACCTTGAATGCGTCTGTGCTGTCTGTTTCAGAAACTCTCAGCGAAACGTCCTTAAGAAGCTCCTTGAAAAGTCTGTCTCTCAGGTGACGGCTCGTTACGAACTTGCCCTCTCTGCCTGCGAATGGCGAATTATTTACAGAGAATGTCATTTCAACTGTAGGCTCGGATATCTTTACAAAAGGTACAGCCTCAAAGTTGCCGAAGTCACAGATAGTGTCACCGATAGTGATGTTCTCGATACCGCTTATACAAACGATATCGCCAGCCTTTGCACTCTGGCATGGAACTCTGTTAAGTCCCTCTATCTGATACATTGTAACTATCTTGCCACGATATTCCTTCTTAGTCTGATGATAGTCGCCGATCGTAACGTCCTGATTAACTTTCATTTCGCCACGCTCGATACGGCCGATAGCTATTCTTCCTACATACTCGTTGTAGTCGATAGCGGAAACAAGATACTGCATTGGGCCCTCAGTATCTACCTCAGGTGCAGGGATATAGCTGAGTATCTCATCAAAGAGAGGTATCATATCCTTGCCCTCTTCGTCTGGCGAATGAGTAGCTGTACCTGCTCTGCCTGAGCAATAAAGGATAGGGCTGTCAAGCTGCTCGTCAGTAGCGTCAAGATCCATGAGAAGCTCGAGAACTTCGTCGCCTACCTCGTTAAGACGAGCGTCAGGTCTGTCTATCTTGTTGATAACGATGATTATTTTATGACCAAGCTCAAGTGCTTTCTGAAGCACAAATCTTGTCTGTGGCATTGGACCCTCGGCTGCGTCCACAAGCAGTATAACACCGTTTACCATTTTAAGAACACGCTCTACCTCACCACCGAAATCAGCATGGCCTGGGGTATCAATAACGTTTATCTTAACGTCCTTATACTTGATAGAAGTATTCTTTGCAAGGATAGTGATTCCTCTCTCACGCTCGATATCGTTAGAATCCATGACTCTTTCTTCAACAGCCTGATTTTCTCTGAAAGTACCGCTCTGCTTGAGCATCTGGTCTACAAGGGTAGTCTTACCGTGGTCAACGTGGGCAATAATAGCAACATTTCTTAAATCTTCTCTAATCATACATACTCCTCCGATTTATCAAGACACAGCAAAGCGAATGCTTTCTGTAACGATTTGCTTAATATATTTCGCAAAAATTATAAACAATAAAAATTATAAATATATTTTCTCCCATCAAAGGAAAGAAAATCGTAATTTTTCACAAAAAGCCTATAAAACACAAAAGCACCTTGCGAAATTTTCCGCAAGGTAACTTTCCTAATTGAGAATTATAGCACATTTTTGCCGATTTGTCAAGAAAAAAGTATCATTCACAGGTTACGCCTTGTACGGTGTGCCTTAGATTAAATGATTTATGTTTTTGGCTGTTTTACACAATATTGCGCCACTAATATTTCACACAAAAATAATTGAAATTATGGTGTAAAAGTTGTATAATATCAATAATCAAAGATATAACTTTGATAACAGAGATCATATATTTGAAAGGCGGAATAATCAAATGGCTAACAGAATGATACTTAATGAAACTTCATATTTCGGTGCAGGCTCGATCAGCGAGATAGTTACAGAGGCAAAGAAGAGAGCTTTTAAAAAGGCTCTTGTTGTAACAGACCCTGACCTTATCAAATTTAACGTTGCAAAGAACGTTACAGATCTTTTGGAGAAAGCAGGACTTGCTTATGATATATTCTCTCAGGTAAAGGCTAACCCTACTGTAAAGGTAGTAAAGACTGGTATCGAAGCTTTCAAGGCAGCAGGTGCTGACTATCTTATCGCTATCGGCGGCGGCTCATCAATGGACACTGCAAAGGCTATCGGTATCATCATAAACAACCCTGAGTATGCTGACGTTACATCTCTTGAGGGCGCTATCGACACAAAGAACCCTTGCGTTCCTATAATCGCAGTTCCTACAACAGCAGGCACGGCCGCAGAGGTAACTATCAACTATGTTATCACAGACGAGGAGAAGAAGAGAAAGTTCGTTTGCGTTGATCCACACGATATCCCAGTTGTTGCAGTTATCGACGCTAAGATGATGTCATCAATGCCAAAGGGACTTACAGCTTCAACAGGTATGGACGCTCTTACACACGCTATCGAGGGCTACACAACACTTGGCGCTTGGGAGCTTACAGACATGATGCACCTTAAAGCAATAGAGATAATCTCACGTTCACTTAGAAAGGCTGTTGAGAATGACCCACAGGGCAGAGAAGACATGGCTCTCGGTCAGTATATCGCAGGCATGGGCTTCTCAAACGTTGGTCTTGGCGTTGTTCACGGCATGGCTCACCCACTTGGCGCATTCTATGACACACCTCACGGAATTGCAAACGCTGTACTTCTTCCGTATGTAATGGAGTACAACGCTGAATACACAGGCGAAAAGTTCAAATACATTGCAGAAGCAATGGACGTTGACACAACAGGCATGAGCCAGGCTGAATACAGAGCAGCCGCAGTAAACGCAGTTAAGCAGCTTTCAAAGGACGTTGGAATTCCTGAGAAGCTCCACGAGATAGGCGTTAAGGAAGAGGATCTTCAGGCTTTGAGCGAATCTGCATTTGCAGACGTATGCACAGGAGGAAATCCAAGACCTTGCACAGTTGAGTCTATCCTCGGCATTTATAAGACAGCATTCTAATTCAAAAATCTTTTATCTGCCCTCGGTTTTCGGGGGCAGATTTTTATTGCCCGAAAAGAATATTTATGGTATAATATATTTAAAGTGAGTTTTAAGTACATGGGTTATCATATATCGTAAGATATTATACTGACTTATAGGGAGGAATTTTAATGAGATTACTTCTTGCTGAGGACGAGGTGGAGCTTGCAAATGCGCTTTCGGCAGTGCTTAAACACAAAAACTATTCCGTTGACGCTGTTTACAATGGCATCGACGCATATAACTATGCAATTGCACAGGATTATGACGGCATAATACTTGACATTATGATGCCTGGTATGGACGGCATACAGGTGCTTACAAAACTCCGTGAAAAGGGTATCGACTCCCCTGTTCTGCTGCTAACTGCAAAGTCTGATATTGACGATAGGATAACCGGACTTGATTCGGGTGCTGACGATTATCTTACAAAGCCCTTTGCAATGAGCGAGCTTCTTGCGAGAATAAGGGCAATGACACGCCGCCGCACTGAGTTTGCACCCTCTACCCTTACTTTCGGAAACGTTTCTCTCAACAGACAGAGCTTTGAGCTTTCAGGTCCTAACGGCTCTCAGAAGCTTGGCAACAAAGAGTTTCAAATGATAGAAGCCCTTATGCTAAATCATGGCACGCTTATTTCCACAGAGCGTTTCATGGAAAAGATATGGGGCTATGACTCTGACGCTGAGATAAACGTGGTGTGGGTATATATTTCATATCTGCGTAAAAAGCTTGGTCTTATCGGTGCAGATGTCGAGATAAAAGCCACAAGGGGCGTGGGCTACACACTAGAGGAAAAGCATAATGATTAAGCGTTTACAGCGGAAATTCGTTGTTATCGCCGCTGTGTGTCTTCTTATCGTAGAGTTTGCCATAATAGGCGGCATAAATGGAGTGAACATCTATCAGACCAACAAGAATGCAGACGATCTGCTGAACATAATAATCGAAAATGACGGCAGATTTCCTGAGTTCGACCCCAAGGGCATGAAGCATGACAAGCCGCAGGATAATTCAGGCAGCGCCTCTCCCCCTGAGAGCAAAAAGCCTGATAAGCACAGAGGCTTTAACGAGGAAACTAAGTATCAGACAAGGTATTTTGTTGTATACGCCGACAGCAATGGCGAAATAACCAAGGTAGATACAGGACACGTTGCGGCGGTGTCAAGTTCGCAGGCTATAGAATACGGCAAAAGCGTTCTTGACAGCGGTAAGACTTCAGGCACGTCAGGAAACTACCGCTACAAAACAGGCGACACTGACAAAGGCAAGATAATAGTTTTCATGGACTGCCGCAGTGACAGTGCCACCAAAAATCGCTTTTTGCTGGTGTCGTGCGCTATAGGTGCGGCAGGATATATACTTGTATGTCTGCTTATCATAATCTTCTCAAAGCGTGCCATAAGACCTGTTGTGGAAAGCTTTGAAAAGCAAAAGCAGTTCATCACCGACGCAGGGCACGAAATAAAAACGCCGCTGGCCATAATCTCCGCAAACACGGAAGTTCTTGAAATGGTGTCAGAGCCAAACCAGTGGACGGTGAGCATAAAAAATCAGATAACAAGGCTCAACGGTCTGCTGAAAGAGCTTTTAAGCCTTGCAAAAATGGAGGAGGAAAAGCCTGCTCTTACCATGGCTGATTTCAATATCTCTGACGCTGTTTATGACGCCGCTTCGCCTTTTACTACCCTTGCGGAAACAAAGGGCAAAAAGCTCACCATTGATGTTGCCAACGGACTTTCCTATCACGGCGACGAGGGTGCGATAAGACAGCTTGTTTCTATCCTCACGGAAAATGCAGTAAAATACGCTGACGAGGATGGCGAGATAATAGTAAAGCTTTTCACTTCTCATAATGGCAAGGAAACAGACCTTGAAGTTTCAAACACCTGCAAAGAACCACCGCAAGGCGACCTAACAAAACTTTTTGACAGATTTTATCGTGACGACAGCTCACGTTCTCGGTCAAAAGGTGAGAAAAAGGGTGGCTACGGCATTGGGCTTTCTATTGCACAGGCAATAGTCAGGTCGCACAAAAGCAAGATATCATGCAAAGCCGAAAACGGCATGATGATATTTACAGCACAGCTTAAATAACTGCAAAGCAGAGTTGGTCACCAGCCGCTCTGCTTTTTTATGATATGACATTTGTCACATGAAAGATGTGACTTTTCTCACTAGCTTTTTGGCGGATAGTATTGTATAATGATAATACAAACTAAGGGAGGTTTTTCTAATGGCTGAAACTGTAGTAAAAATAGACAACCTGGTAAAAAGATACAAGGAGCTTATCGCTCTTGACCACTTTGACCTTGAAATAAAAAAAGGTGAAGTATTCGGACTTCTCGGTCCTAATGGTTCGGGTAAGACCACCACGATAAACTGCCTGCTCTCACTGTTGGCATACGATAAGGGCGATATCGAGATATTCGGTGAAAAAATGTCCCCTGTGAACTATGGGGTAAAAAAGCGTATCGGCGTTATAATGCAGAATGTTGCGGTGTTTGACGAGCTGACTGTGTATGAGAACATTGACTATTTTTGTGGGCTTTACATCACCGACAAAGCCACACGAAAGAAATATGTTGACGATGCCATAGCTTTTGTGGGGCTTGAGGACTTCGTGAAGTTCCACCCTAAAAAGCTTTCAGGGGGTCTGCTCAGACGACTTAACATTGCCTGTGGTATCGCTCACAAGCCTGAGCTTATCATACTCGACGAGCCGACAGTTGCTGTTGACCCACAATCAAGAAACAAGATACTGGAGGGCATTTTACAGCTCAACCGTGAGGGTGCGACTATAATTTACACCTCCCACTACATGGAAGAAGTCGAGCAGATATGCACCCGTATCGCCATAATGGATAAGGGCAGTAAGATAGCCGAGGGTACTACAGAGGAACTCAAACGCATGATAAAAAACACCGAAACTATCACCGCCGAGATACTCCAGCTTCCTGAAAACGTCCGTGAACAAATAGAAGCTTTGGAACACGTTTATAATGTTTCCTATGCCGACAACAAGCTCGTTGCACGCTGTACAGGGGGACGGCACAATCTTATTGAGATACTGAAAATATTGCAGGAAAATCAGGTGGGCTTCGGCAGCGTTTATTCTGAGCAGCCTACCCTCAATGACGTTTTCCTTGAAATAACCGGCAAAGCTCTCAGGGATAAGGAGTGATAGAATGTTCTCACACATATTCAAATACGAATTTAAAAGCTGTCTGCGTCAAAAAGCCATACTCTTCTGGCTCATAGCCTTTCCTATAATACTGGGTTGCTTTTTTAAGATGGCGTTTTCAGGAATATACGAAAAAGATGTTGTATTCAATGCGATACCTGTTGCGGTGACAAATATAGAAGAAAACGATATCCTTAAACAGGTGCTTGAACAGATATCAGATAGTGATGAGGCTCTTTTCAAGGTGACATATACAGACATTGACAAGGCAGAAGAAATGCTTAAAAGCGAAGATATAAAAGGCATTATAAAGGCTTCCGACCTCTCCCTTGAGTTTGGCTCAACAGGTATCCAGCAAACCATTGTAAAGACTTTCATACAGCAATACAAAACTCAGGAAAAGATAATAACCGACACTGCAAAGAACGCTCCGCAAAAGCTTGATAAGGTCATAGCTTCCCTTTCTGAGAAGATAAGCCCAAATGAGGATATACCTCTTCACGGCAATCCTGACATAACGATACAGTTTTTCTATAATCTCCTTGCCATGACGGCACTTTTCGGCTCGATGTCAGGTCTGTTCGTGGCACAGGAAAATCAGGGCGACCTGTCTGCACTTGGCGCAAGACGTTGCTGTTCTCCAGTGAACAAGCTTACAAGCATAACGGCAACGCTCCTTGCTTTTCATGTGGTGGAAATGATATGCATGGTGATATCGGTGACGTTCCTGAGATTTGTGCTTAAAGTGGATTTCGGCAGTAAGCTCCCCCTTGTTTACCTTGCCGCAGTGCTAGGCGGAATAATGGGAATATCCATGGGATTTTTCGTTGGCTCTTTCCGCATAAAAGAGGGTTTAAAAATGTCTGTAGTCATGGCGGTATCAATGACCTGCTGTTTCTTCAGCGGTCTTATGTCAAACACCATGAAAGGCACTGTTGCAGAGCATTGCCCGATATTCAATGAAATAAACCCTGCCGCCATTATCTCAGACAGCTTTTACTGTCTTAATCTCTACGAAGATTACAGGCGGTTCACAGTGAAGATAATTTCAATGGCGATATACACAGTGCTGTTCACCCTTGGTGGATATGTTCTTACAAGGAGGCGTAAATATGCAAGTCTTTAAGACCTTTATGAAAATACTCAAAACAAGGCTTACGTCTGCTATATTATATCTCGTCATATTTATGGTCATAGCAGTAATAATGGCGGATACTGCAAAAGATAACAATGACTATGAGGACTATAAAATGTCCATATCCGTCATTGACCGTGACAACAGTGCCGAAAGCAAGCGTTTGCAGGACTTTATATTCAGCGGCAACAAAAAGGTGGAGCTTGCAGATGATGAAGACGAGGTCATCGACACCGTTTATTATCAACGTGCCAACTATGTTCTCTATATAAACAAGGGCTTTGGCAACAAGATAAACGCAGGGGATTTTGACGGACTTTTTGAGAATTTCAAAATGCCCTCCAGCTACGGCGGACAGCTTTTTGAAAGCAGGCTTGACGGCTATCTTTCAAGCGTAAAGGCGTACATGACGGCAGGTGAAAGCACAGAAAACGCTATGGAGCTTGCCCAATCGGCAGTTTCTCAGCAAGTTAATGCGGAGCTTAAAAACTTTAACAACAATGGCGGAACAGGTATGCCGGCAATATTCGGCTACTATTTTCAGTATCTTGCATACGTTATGCTTTCCATGCTCATTGTTACCCTTTGCCCTGTAATACTTACGCTAAACAGAAAAGGCGTTCGTGAACGCACAATGTGTTCAAGCCTGACATCAGCAAACTACAGCAGACAGACGGCTCTTGGGGCAAGTATCTTGGTGTTTAGCATATGGCTTTTGTTTATGATAGTCGCAATAATTTGGGGCAAAACGCTCAACGTGAAATTCTGGCTTGCCTGCCTTAACAGCTTTGTATATATCATTGCCGCCGCAGGCATAGCAATGATAATAGCGCAGTTTGACCTTAGCGACAACGGCATAACTGCCATATCGAACATAATCGGTCTTGGCATGAGCTTTCTTTGCGGAGTTTTCGTGCCGCAGGAATTGCTCACAGGAGGCGTTCTTGCAGTGGGAAGATTGTTCCCTGCATATTGGTACACCAAAGCCAACAATATGCTTTTCGGCATGAGCGGTGGAGTATTCAGCACAAAGGAATATCTTATCTGCATTGGTATCGAGGCACTGTTTGCAGTAGCATTCTTTGCTGTGGCTGCTCTGCTTGTTAAGCAAAAGCGTGAGGGTGATGTAAATTCCCTTGCATAAGTTGACAATAATATGGCTGTGTGTTATACTCTTATTGTTACGGAGCTGACACGCAGCCTTTTTGCGTCAGCTAAAGAAGATCATAGATGAAAAAGAGGAAAAAGTATGGATAGATTACAGCTCGACAAAAATGCAAAGCTCACAGGCAGAGTATATTTCAAAGACGAGGTAATGTGGCTCGGTCTTTCAGGAAGCGGTGCGTCATTCACATTTGACGGCACAAAGCTTGTTTTGAAGCTCAAAGGCGACAATATCGCAGTGGGCGATAATCCTATCGACTATGCAAGGATAGCCGTTTATGTTGACGGCAAGAGAGTAGTTGACGAGATGATAAACTGTGCAGAAAAAGAGATCACGGTAATAGACCACACGGAAAACGCTCAGTCAGTTGTGGAGATAATAAAGCTTTCAGAATCTCCAATGTCAGCAGTTGGCATTGAGGCTTTCGCTGAGGGCAGTGCTGAGGCTTTGCCTGAAAAACCGCTTAAAATAGAATTTATCGGCGACTCTATAACCTGCGGCTATGGTGTTGATGATGAGGACGAAAACCACCAGTTCACCACCGCCACAGAGGACGTTACAAAAGCCTACGCCTACAAGACCGCCAAGGCACTTGACGCTGAATACAGTATGTTTTCAGCCAGTGGCTATGGCATAGTATCAGGCTACACAGAAGGTGACGAGCCTATCAGCGAACAGACAATTCCACAGTTCTATTGCAGCTATGGTTTTTCAAGGGGCAATTTTGCAGGAACTGCTCCGCAGGATATACCATGGGATTTCAGCAAATATATTCCGCAGATAATCGTTATAAACCTTGGCACAAACGACGACAGCTACTGCCGTGACTACAAGGACAGGCAGGCTGTTTTCTCAAAGCTTTATGCTGATTTTCTTGCGGTCGTTCGTGAGAAAAATCCGCAGGCTTACATTCTCTGCACTGTTGGAATAATGGGCGAGAGGATATTCCCTGCTGTTGAAGAGGGCATAAAGATATATCTTAAAAGCCACGCTGACAGCAAGATAAGCTCAATGATGTTCCATGAGCAGGACGGAGCAAATGACGGCTTTGCGGCAAACTGGCACCCTACTGAAAAGACCCACAAAAAGGCAGCGGCAGTGCTTACGGAAAAACTCAGAGAGATAATAAAAAGCATATAACAAAAGCGGCAGTCGGTAACGGCTGCCGCTTTTTTGTCATTTTACGCCAATTCTCATTCTGTAGCAGAACGAACAGGAAAGCATGGCTAGTTTCAGAACTGTTCTTTGAAAGCTTTCCTTATAAGAAAACATATTTCAGCACGAAAAGCACTGCAAGCACATACATAAGCGGTGTGATATCCTTGCGCTTTCCGCAAACAAGATTTATAACAACGTATGAGATTATTCCAAGAGAGATGCCCTCCGAAATGCTGTAGAAAAGAGGCATTGAAAGAATACAAAGATAGGCAGGGATAGCCTTTGTATAATTGCCGTCATCAAACTTGATGTCAGTGATAGAGCTGAACATCAAAAAGCCTACTACTATAAGTGCAGGAGCTGTTGCAAAGGATGGTATAGACGTGAAGATAGGTGCAAAGAACATTGACAGTGCAAACAGCACTGCGGCTGTGATAGAGGTAAGACCTGTTCTGCCTCCTGCGGCAACGCCTGCTGAGGACTCAACGAATGTTGTGGTGGTGGAAGTACCAAGAACTGCGCCTGCTGTTGTGGCAACGGCGTCAGCAAGAAGCGCAGGCTTTATCTGCGGAAGTCTGCCCTTTTCATCAAGCATATCTGCCTTTGAACATACGCCGATAAGAGTGCCTAAAGTGTCGAAAAGGTCAACGAACAGGAAAGAGAATACCACGACTATAAAATTGAAGATACCAATGCTGTGCATATCCACCTTAAAGCACTGACCAAATGTTTCGCCAAGCTTTGAAAAATCCGTAAGCGACATTGTAGGGAAAAGTGAGTTGTAGCCGCTTTCAGCGTCAGGTACATACAACCCTACAAGCTGACATATCATGCCTATTACCCATGTTGCCACTATACCCATAAGAATAGAGCCACGAACTTTTTTGATATATAGGATAATAGTGATGAAAAGTCCCACGATAGTGAGAAGCGCACATATGCCCGAAGTTGTGAAATTTTTGCGGAAGCCTGTTATGGTAACAAGAGTGGCTGAACTGTCAACGCAAAGTCCAGCATTCTGAAGTCCGATAAAGGCAATGTAAAGACCGATACCAACGGACACCGCTTTTTTCAGCACCACAGGTATTGCATTGAAAATGGCCTCTCTGACGTTTGTAAGAGAAAGCACGATAAAGACGATACCCTCGACGAAAACCGCCAGCAGTGCCGCCTGCCATGGATAGCCGTAACCTGCCACAACAGTGTAAGCCATGTAAGCGTTAAGTCCCATGCCTGCGGAAAGCACAAAAGGCAGATTTGCCATAAGTCCCATGCACACTGTTCCAATAACAGAGGCGATACAGGTGGCAAGAAGTACGGCTGTAGGATCCATGCCTGTACTGCCGAGAATGCTCGGGTTTATGGCAAGGATATATGCCATGGTCATGAAAGTCGTCACGCCCGCCATTATCTCAGTTTTAACATCGGTGTGATTTTCTTTCAGCTTGAATAATTTTTCCGTCATATTTTATTATGCCTGCGTTGCAGACATTTCCTCCTTTCAATATGGGGATACTATCTTATTATACCGATTTTACAGCATTTTTCAAGCCTGATTTATTAATTGAATAAAATTTATCATTTAAGAAGCACTGTTACTAACGTCAGACTTTATTTTCCACTGACTATTGAGCCAATAAATGCGGTTTTCGATCCAATTGAAAAGATCCTCCGCAGAGTCAGGACCCCACTCTTCGCCTTTTCTAAGGTCGGCGTCATACTCTTTGAGATATTCACGCTCTGCTTTTATACAGCCCTGTAAAAGCTTTTCCTGGCTCATCTCTGTCCACTTTTCCTTGACAGCGTCCATAAACCAATCCTGCTTACAAAGAACGATAAACCATGGGTTTGAACGGTCGCCTTTTTTAGCCACAAAATTCTTGTCTGTGAAAGCACCAGCATAATATTTCTCAGTGCTGTCATTATATGCCCAGTTAAAATCCCAAGGAGAAGTGAATTTCAGCTTAGGACATTTACTGTCCTTTGAAAAATCGACGCACATATAGAAGCTTCCCTCACCACAGTCATAGTCATGTACGATCTCATAAAGAATATACATATCTCTCACTGAGTCTATATCCATAACATTAGAAACGGCTTCCTCAGCGGTGGTAACATCAGAGTCAACAAGGTCATAATTTTCATCAAATTTGTAATACTTGCCGTTCTCGCAGGCTTCATAAACTATCTTGAACAGATTGTTGAGATACTTGTCAATAAAGTCTATCTGATTTTGCGAATAGAGGTCATTCTTGATAGAATATTCCGCAGGAACGAACTGCCTTGTTTCGCCGTTTATATCGGTGACAGTGGCATTTTCATAGTCCATGCTTATATAATGGTTATCCTCATCGCTTGTTGCATAGTTGTCAAGCTCAAGATAATAGCCTATATCAGTGTCGGTGTAGCCCTCCGCAGGCTCGGAAATATCCACTCTGTTTGGATTTATCTGACACTGTTCGCAAAGCTCATAAACGCCTTGAAACTCCTCGTTCACATAGAGGTGAACAAGCTGACCGTCTGAGCAGAAATTGCTGTCACCCATGATAGTTCTGCCAAAACGGAATGCGATATCGTTTCTTATTAGATCCCAATCTGATTTCAACAGCACCCAGCTTTTGCACTCTGCGCCGTTATTAAGCCCAAGCATATTTGTCTTTTTATCAAATTTTATTCTATAAGGCACTTTGTTTGCAAGGATCTGACTAACATCGCCGTAATATGCGCTTGAATTTCCTCTTACCTTTATGCCTGCTGAGGCTTCGTTTATCTCCAATTTTTCATCACAATTGAAAACGTCCACTACGCAGGAAGTATACTTCTCCCTTGAAGCTATCATATCGTCAGGGGCAGTCGTGACGCTTATAACAGGTATCTTACTTTCTGATCGTATCTTTTTCTTAAAACTTTCTTTTTCAGCCTTGTCAGCACTCAGGCTTTCATAAGTAGCAGGCTCAGAGTTTATCACCTGTTTTGTGGTGGCAGGGAGAGTTACAACAGGTTCAGCCGTTGTTGTCACAGCCTGAGATTCGGCAGAACTACTCTCTGCTTTTGAACTTTCCCCTGTTTCTTTAGCACAGCTTGTGAGCATTGCTCCCGTCATGACTACTGCACATACAGCAGCGATAATTCTTCTGTTCATATCATTTCTCATATTATTATCTTTCCATTTATTGTGCATTACACACATATTTTTTATCATATAACTTATTCAATTATAGCACATTGACATAGATAATACAATATGCTATAATCATAAAAGTAAGTGGGATAATTTATGCACTAATACGATTATATAGGAGGTTTTTTGAAATGTTTATACCTGACGATAGAAGATATGACAAAATGATATACAACCGCTGTGGGAAAAGCGGGCTTAAGCTTTCTGCGTTGTCTTTGGGCTTTTGGCAGAATTTCAGCCTGAAAAACAATTTTGAGAACATGGAAAGAATGGTACACACTGCGTTCAACAGCGGTATCACACATTTTGACCTTGCAAACAACTATGGCAATCCCTACAACGGCTCAGCAGAGGAAAACTTCGGCAGGATACTCGACCGTGGCATGAGAGAGTTCCGTGACGAGATGTGCATTTCCACCAAGGCAGGCTATGAAATGTGGGCAGGTCCATACGGTGACAGAAACGGCTCGAGAAAATATCTCACGGCAAGCCTTGACCAATCTCTCAAAAGAATGGGACTTGAATATGTTGACATTTTCTATCACCATGTAAGAGATCCCGAAACGCCTCTTGAAGAGACTGCCCTTGCACTTGACAATGCAGTAAGACAGGGCAAGGCGCTTTATGTTGGCATATCAAATTACAACAGAGCCGACACAGCCGAAATGCTGAAAATTTTCCGAGAGCTAAGAACTCCTTTTATTATCAATCAGCCCTCATATTCCATACTCAACCGCTGGATAGAGGACGATAAACTTGACAGCCTTGCACTTTCTGAGGGCTTTGGCATTGCAGTGTTCTCACCGCTGTATCAGGGCTTTCTCACAAGCAAATATCTAAAAGGCATACCGGCAGATTCAAGGGTAGGCAGAGGCGAAACATGGATAGGCAATGAGCTTAACGACAAAATGATAGAAAAGCTCAACAAGCTTAATGATATCGCTGCTTCGAGGGGACAGACCCTTTCGCAAATGGCACTTTCATGGGTGCTTCACAACAAGGCTGTTACTACTGTACTTATCGGTGCAAGCCGTCCTGAGCAGATAACGGAAAACATAGGCTGTCTTGACCGCCTTGACTTCACAGAAGCTGAACTTGCAGAGATAGACAGGCTTGCGAAGATGTAATAAAGAAGCTGTCAGAGCCACCGCCCTGACAGCTTCTTTTATGCGTTATAATAGCTAACGTAATCGTCAAGCACATCTGCCGTAAGCTCAAAAGGATAATTTTTAAGCTTGGCAGGGTTGGCAAGTATTCCGTCCCTGTCCTTTTTCCAAAGCTTCTCTGACATATCAAGCTTGCCAAAAAGCGTCCTGATATAGTCCCTGAAAGCGTCGATATCGTCAAAGCCAAGAAGCTGTTTTACAACATACTCCACCTCGGTGCTGTCACCGTATTTTTTCAAAAAGCCCGACAGAAAAACGCCTACTGCCTTGCCGTGGGGTACGCCATTTTCATAGGTCAAAGTATAGCTCAGACCGTGAGGTATGCTTGTGCCTGTGTAAGCTATCGCCATGCCTGCAAGCACTGATGCCTGCATGAAAGTTGAGAACTCATCATCGGTCATATGAGCAAATCTCTCCTCTGTTTCAAGACAGCCCTTACAGCTTGCCCAAAGCTTCATACCCTCCTCTGCATATGCACGGCTGAACGCATTTGCGTTGGTGTTGAGCCGTGACTCTATCATGTGAGCAAGTGCGTCAACGCAGGTGCTTTTCATGCCGCTGTATGAGGAGGTTTTAAGATAGCTGTAGTCAACCAATGCAAGTGACGGAAAAATTTTGTGGGCAATAGATTTCTTGGTCTGCTTGATGCGGGACGTCAGGATAGAATAAGGTGTAGCCTCCGAGCCTGTTCCGCAGGTGGTAGGCACACAGACTATAGGATAAAAAGGTAGTTTCGCAGGAGTGTAAAGAAGCTCCTCCACCTTGGCAATGCTGTCTGAAAGCTCACACTTTTCAGTCTTTACAACGCTCTCGCTTTCGGAAAACTCGGCATTTTCGCAAACTATCCCATTCTTAGCAAGCATTGATATCGCCTTGCTTGCGTCCATTGGCGAACCTCCGCCCACTGCCACGAACATATCCACGCCGTATTTTACCGCAGCCGTTGCCGCTGTGTAAACAGTTTCCACAGACGGGTTTTCCTCAATATCATTATATATCACATATCCAATGCCCTGACTTTCAAGCACTGCCTTGACATCATCAAGAGAACCATTCACCGCAGAAGAATGTCTGCCTGTGACTATCATGGCTTTTTTGCCAAGTTCCGCTATCTCGCACCCGTGATTTTTTACCGCTCCATTTTCTATGTAAATATCTGTAGGTATATTTCTCATTTTCAACGCTCCTTTTGGCTTTTAATCCATTATAGCACCTTTAACGGCGATTTTCAAGCCTCGACGTTGCAGAACATACGTGTTATGATATTAGTAACAAATCATAGAGAAAAAAGTTATGCACTTCACAACGGCAAAGGTATACTCTCGCAAAAAAACGACATGAATTTATATCGTGGCTGCACATAACGGTCAGACGAGTATTTTTGATACTGCCGATTGAAAACCTCTCCCCTTTATGTTATAATAAATAAAAAACATCAAGGTGAAGCAATGAATAAAAATCAAAATATAGCTATGGGGATATCTCTTGCTGTGGTGGCAATAATGGTCGGCTCGGCGGAGATCTTCGGGGAAAAGGAAATAATTTTTCCTGAGATAACGGCAGTGGCAATGGGTGCGCTAATTGCTCCTGTGCAATCGTGGAACACCTCTCGCACACGGCTTTTTGCGGCGATAGTTTCTGCCGCTGTCGCAGGCGTGTGCATAGTGCGGTTTATCCCTGAGATACTTATACTTCGTATAGCTTTGGGACTTCTTGTAGCAGTGAGCGTTATAACACTGTCAAAAACTAGCTTCGTTCCTGCCATTTCAGCCTGCATACTTCCTGTACTTATGGGTACAAAAAGTCCTGTTTATGTCATTTCCGTTGCGGTCATGACAGCATTTATACTTATTTTTCAAAAAGTTCTTGAATACTTTGGTCTGCATGAAAAGTATGAATATAGACCTATCGAACCAAGCCAAGAGCTTCTAAAACTAAGAGCAAAACAAGTCACCACGGTGCTTGTTATCTGCATATTGCCTGCGCATTTTTACGAGATATTCTTTATCGCTCCGCCGCTTATCGTTGCATTTTTTGAGCTTAGCGGCAAAGGCTCAAAGCTTATGAAAAGAAAATACACAGCAATTGCTCTCATGGCGGTGTCTGCGTTCGCAGGCGTTATGGCAAGATTTTTTATCTCTGAAAAGCTTGGGCTTACCCTGACATTTGGTGCAGTTTTATCCTCTGCTGTGATATTCGTCCTTTGCCTAAAAGCAAAGCTTTATTTTCCTCCATGCTGTGCAATATCTACCTTGCCTTTTATAATCCCCAAAACTGCAATAATAAAATTTCCATTTGAGGTCACAGCAGGATATATTGTCCTTACCATTGCCGCAGTTATCATAACCAAAATAGACAATAATACAAATTAGGCATAATCAAAAACGTACAAAGCTTTATGATCCGACCCCTAGAAGTTAGACCAAAAATCTAACGATTTAGAGGTCACATCATTACGCTCTGTACGTTTTTTGTATATTAAGAAATCATTCTCTGTTTTTAAGCACCTCGGCAGGGGTTATCTTGCCAAGCTTTCTTACAAGAATTGAGGTGATGATAAAGTATGTTGCCATTACTCCTGCGAAAATTATAACGTAAGCATACCATGGGAATGCAAGGTTTATTCCGCTTGTTACGTTTGGAATGAACACTGGGAAAACCTTGTCCATAAACATCTTTGAAAGCGGTATCTCGATAAGTGCGCCCAAAGTTATGATAATTGCGTTTCCGTTTAGGTAAAGCTTTTTCACGTCCTTGGTCTTATAGCCGAACACCTTCACAAGAGATATTCCAAAGGAAGCCCTTTCTATTGTAACATTCAGCATAAGGAACATCACAGAGCAGAAAATTATTACAGCAACCGCAATAAGCATTACTATCATTGACATCATAAGGTCCGTGAAAACTGCCGCTGAACGCTCGATATCCGATTTTGTTGTTGTGCTGTAAAGTCTGCCCTCGTCAATGTCAAGTTTCTTGTCTGAGAGCAAACAGTTGTAGTAAGTGTCGCTCTCACCGAAAAGCTCACGCATACTGTCAATATCCATAAACACCATAAGTCCGCCACGCTCGTCGCAGATATCCTCCACTGTGAATGCGTAATCCATTGAGGTCGCATCGTCTGTCAGGATAAACTTATCGCCCTTTGCCACTCCGTAACGCTCCACAACTGACTGGCTCACTGTTATAAAGCTCTTGCCCTTGTGTGTTTTCACATCATAATACTTGTTGTCGCTGTCCATACCCATAACGGTGACATCAAGGTTATAGCCAAGCTGTTCCTTTGAAAGCGTTTTTACAAAGCAAGCCTCGCCACCCTCTGGAACGCTTTCTTCTGGATATTTCAGAGTGTACATATACTCGTATTTTGTGTCATTTATAGTGTCTTTTCTCACGTTCTCACAGAGATAGTAGCAATCAACGCCAAGCATAAGAATGAACAGTGAAAACAGCATACTGAGAAGCACTGTTATGCCTGTGCGCATTTCACGAAGCATTTGGCGTATCTGAAATCTGCGGATAAAATTCCTGCTCTTTATCTTCATTCTGCTGTAGTGACCTGTTTTCTGCTCGTTTCTGATAAGTGAAAGAGCCGTCTGAGAAAGCCGCTTGTTTATCACAAGGGTATTAACTATCACCGAAACAACGGGTGGCATTACAATGCTGTAAATGATAAGATACAAAGGATAAACAGGGGTAAAATCAGGGAGCGAGGAATATGCGTAGCTGTCGAGAAGCTGATAATCGATTCCCACAGGTGAGAAGCCTATGACCGCACCGATTATTCCGCCAACAAATGCAACTATAGTCGGCAATGTTACGTAGTGTCGGATAAGATCTTTTTTCTTTGCGCCAAGAGCATAAAGCGCACCTATAACACTGCTTTCACGCTGAATCTGATGAATGACGAAAACAGAGATAACATAAGTAAGAAGTGCCATAAGTATAACACCCACACCAAGTCCTGCATATTTGTTCATGACAACGTCACCTGCCGCACCAGCTATACGAACGTTATCACCCTTTTTCACAAACATTGTCAGGTTGTCAAGATCAATGGTGAACACCTCGTCAAGAAGCTCGTCAGCCTGCTTTTTGAAGCTATCAATACCATTAGCAAGGCTCTCTGCACCGCTGTATGCAGATCTTGCACCCTCTGACAGGTCTTTTGAGCCGTCATATGCGGCCTTAACTCCTGCCGTGATAGCGTTCGCACCCTCTGGGAGTGCCTTTGCACCCTCGTAAAGTCCGCCCATTGCGTCATAGAGAGCGTCTGCTCCCTCAGAAAGGTCTTTCACACCGTCTTTAAGGGTCTGAGAGCCGTCATAGAGCTTGTCGATACCATTTGAGATATCGTCACGCTGTTTCATGACGTCCTTGATAGTTTCAAGATAATACTTGTCTGTGACTTTTTTATAATCAAAGTCAAAATCCTCGATCATTTCTTTAAGCTCGTCATCTGTTGCCTTGCCGTTAAGTCTGTAAGAATAGCAAAGGTCCTCCGCTTTCTGTTCACTGTCATTTTTGAAATAGTCATACTGATCGTCGCTTACAAAAAGAAGTCCGAAGCCCTTGCTTGACACAGCCGTGTCAGAGAAATTTTCAAAAGGTGTGTCATAGTCAGGTGTAGTTCCTATTCCAACTATCTCAAACTCAACTCCGCCTGCTGTAAGCTTATCGCCCACTGACAGAGAATGTTCCTCGCTGTAGCGCTTTTCGACTACCGCTTCGCCCTTTTTCTCAGCAAATCTTCCGCTGTCAAGCTCGATAAGGTCAATGTCATTTCTTTTACGGAAAACACGGAGCTTTGAGCCGTCCTTCGCGGTAACGTCAATGCTGAAATGCTGTTCAAGAGTAATCCCTTTGTCTGTTATTTCCTTTTCCTGCTCGTCTGTAAGAGGAATAAAAACGCCGAACTGTCCATCCTCAACCTTGTTTTGCTTACCATGTTCGGCTGTTCCGTCGATGATAGTGTCTGCGCTTGCAACCACGGAAACTATTATGTACATTCCCATTACGATAAGCAATACAAGCGCAAGGTAACGTGCGAAATTTGTTTTAAGCTCACGTCCGAGCCTTTTTCTGAGTACCCTGTTCATTACAAGTCCTCCAGCTCTGCGGCAGGTATGCGTGTTTCGTTAAGATAATCCTTTTTGATAAGTCCGTCCTTAACGATTATTACCTTATGCACCATATTTTTTATAGCATTGTTGTGGGTAACAATGAGCATTGTTGTACCATATTTTGCATTGATTTTTTCCAGCAGGATAAGAATATCTCTTGAAGTTTTGGAGTCAAGAGCGCCTGTAGGCTCGTCGCACAAAAGTAGCTTTGGATTTTTTATAAGCGCCCTTGCTATAGCACATCTCTGCTGCTGACCGCCTGAAAGCTGTGACGGAAACTTGTTTCTGTGTTCGGAAAGACCCAACGTTGTGAGAAGTTCTTCCATATCCAGTGGCGAATCTGAAAGATATTCACAAACCTGAATATTTTCCACAACTGTCAGATTTGGAACGAGGTTATAAAACTGAAAGATAAAGCCCAGATTTTCCTTTCTGTAGTCGGCAAGCTTATCAGGTTTAAGACCGAAAATCTCCTTGCCGTCGACCTTAACAGAGCCACTGTCCATAGTGTCAAGACCGCCTATGCAGTTAAGAAGCGTGGATTTACCAGAGCCGCTCGTACCCTGAATAACGCACATCTGACCTTTTTCTAAACTTGTGGTGATGCCCTTTAGCACCTGAATATAGCTGGCGTCACTGCCGTAGCTTTTCTTCACATCTTTGATCTCCAAATACATATCATTTCCTCCATTTATAAGTTAGACTTAGCTAACTTTACTTTATATAAAAATGTGCATATCTGCACATTTCATCGACATTTGAGATACAAAATTCACACATAACGTTGTTATGTAGGTTTCTAAAAGTTACCGCCCGCAGGCGGCAATTTTCTAATCCTCGACTATCATTGTAAACCATATTTTTATTAGAAACTCCATTACTCTACGCATATGGAGCTTTGCCTTTTCCACATCTCTCTCGTGAGTTAACAAATGAGTGTAGGCGTCAACACTTATATGGGTTATCCAATGAAGCATATACTCATCAACGTGGCAGTTAGGCATTTTTGCGGCAGCTTTTTCCGCTGATATCCTAAAGCCCTTTTCTGTCATATCTACGATCATATCCACAGTATTTTCATACTCAGACCCTTGCGCACCCGTGAGCAGCAGCATAAAAACGTCATAGTGGAGATACATATAATCAACAAGCTTGTCAAGGTCGGTGTGAGTATCAATGTGATACTCAGCAGACAGCACCGCAGGGTCATCGCTATCCATATCCTGAGCATCCTGCATATAATGCTCCGTAAGAAGCCCGCAAAGCTCTTTCAGCGGCTCATCGACAATAGCCTTGAACAAGTCATTTTTATTTTTAAAGAAGAAATACAGCGCACCGGTCGTCACGCCTGCGTCAGCGCATATTTTTCTCAGAGAAGCCTTCATATAACCATTTTCAGAGAACTCGGCCATTGCACTTTCCAACAGCTTTTCCCTTGTTTCAAGTTCGTCACCCATTACTGCACCCGCTTTCCACTTCACATAACACTGTTATCTTAGCATATAATGCTCGATATGTCAATACATTTACTATATTTTCAGCATATTATATGATATTGAAACATAACAGTGTTATGTGATTGGTGACTATTACAAAATAAAATGGGAAGCGGCATACCTGACTGGTCAGCTCTTACGATTTTTGACGGGTTAAAGTATATAAGCGATAGCTATAAAATTGCTATTGTTTACAGCGGTGACAGTGCTCCTATGCTGGTCCTTGAAAACAAGTACTCATATAGCTGGGATATTTGCATTAGTGCAAGCGAGGTGTCGTCAGGAGTTGCTTTCTACTCATACGATGACATTGCACAAGCTTTCAGCAACTACGGAGTATATGCGGCTCAGGTCTGATATTACAACATAGTAACTATTCAAGTCAAATAATAATCGGGCCGAGCAAAATGTTCCACCGGAACATCTTACTCGGTCTTTTTCGTAGTATCGATAATTCAACATATTTACAACTATCCTGTATTTTTCACGCAATCACCAATCTGGTCATTTTCTCTATCCACTTATCAATGAAGCTTATAAAACCCTCAAAGCTTCATAGCTCTCCATTTGTTTGAAATAACGCTGATATTCCAATAGGTAATAAAGCAGATAAACAACATACTGATTGCCGATACGACAACTGCTTCAATAATAAGAAACGGTGTCGAATAGGTTGATATGAATCTTGACGTAATTGTCAAAATAATATTTTGACAAAGCCTAACAAATATCCCCAATTAGATAATGTCTAATATGAACCGCCATAGGAATGATTTTGTGAATTTGGTCATGTCTTTCTCCTGTTATCAAATTATAATTTCAATAGCGTTGCTTACTTGTGTATATGAATGTGTGGTAGAATCATAATCAGTACACAATAATACTGTATATACTCCTTCCGGCACATCCTTTCGCAATTTGAATTCGTTTATTTCACTTGCATCGACAATTTTTTGAATTTCACCGTCCTTGACTATAAGCCAACATATATTTTCTAATTCTGAATTATCGCTCTTTGTAACAGTATATAAATCAGAATTTTCTTTCACAGATATATTTTCTGAATATGACGGCGAATTTTTTTTCTCAACCAACTGAATTGATTCTATGTATCCCAAATTCTTTCCATCTTTATCAGTATAAAACTCAATTTGAAACTCATCATTGTTATTAGCTGATTTTATCAAGTCATTATAATAGCCAAACTCTGATTTACTAAGACTTAATCTTAGTTGAGTATTTATGCTTTCATTATATACTTTTAATTTGTCTGAATCCGCATAAACTCCATAAAAATTATACAATTGAGTAGCCTGAACACCTTGAAATCGTGATGGATAAGAAGACTTTTTCGATTTTTTTGTATAAACCGAAATATTATCATCTTGCTTGGTTAAATTAATAGTTTTCTTAAAAGCACTTCCGTTGCTTATTTTTTGCACAACAGAAATTTCTTCAATTAGATTTTTTATGCCGTATGTACTATACTGAGACTGAACAGATATAAAATTCATCCACAATATTGAAACAAAACACGAAAATACGACTCCAACAATTTTATGACCTAAACCGTAACCTTTTTCATTGAAGAATGTTACAGCCGATTTTATCATAAACATGATCATAAAAAAGGCTAGTACAATTGCTGAGATTGCTTTAATTTTCAAAAATAAACAAACTAAATTTATATTTTCTTGACCAATCAATGAGTTTGGAGCAAAAAAATTCAATAATATATTTCCGAATATCAGCACTAACAAAAACCAACCGCAATTATTATAAATTGTTTTAATAGCTTTCATATTTTTCCCTACAAAATCTCCTCATTAATATGTTTGATATTGTTATATGCGTATTTATCATATACATAATCAACATCATCATAAGTTTCCATACTTCTTGACAAAATCGCCAAGATAACGCTCTGCAAAAGTCTTACGAAAATTCCAAGAAGAATTATATCTAATACAAATCTCCATAAAAATGATTTTGTGAATTGAGACATGATTTCCTCCTTATTATTCAACCGTGTATTCAATTGTGTTACTAATGGGAGTATATTCTCCTGTAGCATCATCATAATCAATCACTAAAGTAACTGTGTAATCGCCTTTATCAGCAAAAGTCAAAAAATTAGTCCAAGTTTTGCTGTATGCCTGAAAACATTTACTAAATTCACCATTTTTGGTGACGTACCAGAATAGGTTTTTATCATAGCTATCCACTTCGGGTCTGTTTACCAAAATCCGTTTCTCATGGGCTATCTCCTCTTCGGTAAGAGTTATTTCAACCATTTGAATTTCAAACGTTTTTTGGTTCTCCTTTGAAAATGATATTGATTTCATCAAACCTGATTTTTTATAGTATTCAATTTCTCCGGATCTTAATTCAGAATTATCTTTATCAGTTATCAGCAATTTGTCTTTTTGAGTTATAGGAAACCTGTAACTAGTTCCTTCTTTGTCTACAGCTACAATATATAAAGAATCACGACTAGCAGATGTATGCGAAACTTCTCCGGGAAAATAAAAATCTTTAATTTTTAGGTTATCAATAGATTTAACATCAGAATCATGTAAATCCAGCAAGACATCTTGCCACAAGAGAAAATCCCCCTTAATATTTCCGCGAAGTATTGAAACATAGCTATCTGTAATCAAAGCATAGCCTAAAAAAATGCAAATAAATGTGCAAATTATATTAGCGATTAACTGCTTGACTTTATTATTCTCTCTAATTAAATTATGAAAAACATAAAAAATCAATAATGATGCTCCAAGATAAAGAATGATCTGGAATAAAATAATGATTGGGATTGTTACAGCCAGACGAATAAGAACTGATTTTCCAATTAAAGAAGAAGGAGTACAACAAATAGCAATAGTTATCAGCATAATAATCAAAATTATTATTACTGCATATATCATTTTTTTTGAGAATGTTTTTTTCATATTGCCAAATCACCTTTTGTAAAATTATCTTCTATATACAAGATGTTTCTATATGCAAGTAAGTCCATTTCTCCATTGTCAGTATCAACTGTTGATGTATAATCATAAATATATTTTCTTATCCATAATGGAATAGCAAGCATATTTTCACTATACTTCATCTCAGCAAATCGTCTGGAATAAGCAAGATTTATAATTGATTGTTCAAGAGAATTACTATTATCATAATAGCTGTCTCTTATACACATCTCCGAGCCCACGAGACCCTAAGACATCTC
>ENA-OYWG01000039-OYWG01000039.1-human-gut-metagenome-genome-assembly--contig:-NODE-39-length-59065-cov-10.074038_pt1 | contig 59065 bp, 57 predicted proteins | sample MGYA00244811_ERZ653398 | MGnify/ENA primary metagenome ERZ653398 (study PRJEB26926, sample SAMN06165162) | human gut metagenome | biome: ENVO:00009003; feature: ENVO:2100002; material: ENVO:00002003...
ATATTTCTTTGCGTAATTCATTAAGGATTGACGAAACTTCATATCTTGTGTTATAGTTTAGATATTAGAGTGATTGTTGAACCAGGCGGTGAAGGGATAGTAACTGGCTTTCCTATTAATCGCTAATTATGAGAGGAGATTAAAATGGTAAAAGACGCATATGATATGTTCTTCAAAAATATCTCTATGCAATTTCATGACGACTCTCTTGTGAATGCTCTTGTGGAAGATGCTGAAGAACTGGCGAAATATGGAGAAAAACGGGTGGCTCTTGAAAATTTTTTGGAGAACGTTTTAGCTAATGAGGTTACGATTTCAAAAGAAGCTGTCACTTTAGCAGAAAAAGCATTCAGTGATGCTCCAAATGATTATGATATAGAGCTAATAAACGAACTGAAAAAAACCGATGTTACGTAAGGGGATGATTTGGATGCCAATGGACAAAAAAGATCAACTTGCAGAATTAATTTCAAATGCGGAAACTTCCTTTTATAATGGGCAATTACAAGAGGCGTTCAGTCTTTCTTTATCAGCTATAAAACTCGATGAGAACTGTGCAGATGCGTATCAGTGTGCTGCAAATGTTTGTATGTCACTCAGCCGATACGAAGATGCAATTGAGTATTATCAAAAAGTTCAAATATATATAATGTTAATAACGCAAATCGAAATGAACTTATAGTTAGTAATATTGTAGACTCAATGTCGGATTCAGATATTATGAGCTTTTTGACCTACCAGAATGCTGGTGGAATGAACACCGATTTTACGAGTGTCAAAAGTGCGTTGAAATGGGATCCGATTTATTACAGCAGAACTGCTAATGCTAGTTATGGAATTGGTTTAGCAGCAGTTATACTCAATGATGAGGCTATGGGGTATAACTCTAAAATTATTTTTATTACTGACAGCAGTGTATCAGTTGACAGTAGATTTCTTAAGCTTGCAATTAATAACAAGATATCTATTTACTTTTTCTGTATTGGTGATTTTAATACAGCTGCATTGATAGGTTATGCACAGCTGACAGGCGGCAAGGTATACTCTGCTAAAACCGCTGCTGAAATAAATCAAAGCTGCAATGAAATAGGTCCTAAGACCTTTGTTGGAGAAACTGACACTGATGGTGACGGTTTTACAGATATTGAAGAAATGAGTGGTCTTATTGTAAGCTCAAATTGCAAAATTGTTAATACCGATTATATGAAAGCTGACACGGATGATGACGGCCTTGATGACAATGAAGAAGTCGATGTTGAACTTACGAAGGTTGAAGTACCTGGAAAGCAGGGCAATCCTTCAACTTCAAATATGTGTTATGAAAAAATGATTTTTTGGTATAAAGGAGATCAATTAATTAATATGCGCTATGCATATTAACTAATGTGGGGGTGTTGATATGTTTGCACCAAGATGTCCATGGTGTGGAGAAATAATTCCAATAAACTTCAAAAGAAGAGAACTTCATTTTATGACGGATTTTTGTTCAAAGTGCGGACACGAGATCAAACTAAAAAAAGACAGCAGGCAATTCTGGTTAAATGCCTTATGCAATGCATCTTTGGTCGCACTGCCAGCTATTAAATATGAAAATACAGTTTCTTCACATATAGGTATCCGTACTATAAGAAGTTTCGACCACCCATATGTTAAAGTCAGCAAGCATTATGTTCCCGAAAAAAGAGCAAAATATAAAATAGTATGGGATCAGAAGAAAGTCAAACGCCCTAATTTTTGGATCATAGAAGATACTGTCATAATACTATGTTTTGTATATAAAAATGATATTGCAATTTCGCCGATGATAGCCGCAGCTTTATACACTATCGAAAAGGTCGATAAATGCACCTCGAAAGGGATACTTTCTTTTGTAAAGTATGGACTGCTTGACAAGGACTATGCTGCGGGGACAAATTTTCTTGTATACTGTGAAAATAAAGTTGTCGGCAGAGGTGTTCTTGAAGATGATATACATTATCCGTCATTTTGATTCCCTCTGGAACTGAAATTGAAACAGGAATTGTAAATGCATTGTTTGGCGGTGATTCGTGAGTGCAACAGTATAACCTTTTGGGTCAAGAGAAAGCTGAATGGTTTTACAATAAAAGAAAAATATAAGGAGATGTTTTTTTGAAAGTATCCATTATGAATAACATTCTCACATATAACGATAAGTCGGTAACTATGAAAAGAAAAATAATAGATTATATCGTTATGTCAGAGTATCTGATTATACTTGAGGACTTCACAGGCGACGACTATAACTTAATTTATTGCTTTGATAATGAACTTCACAAGTTGTGGAAAATCAAAAAGCCTGACAGCAAATTTATTGGTCAAAAACAGCTTCCGTATGTGGGCATCACAATAACCAAAGGGTTGACAGTCGTTGATACTTTAGGAAGATACTTGATAATAGATATGGATACAGGGGAAATCACAGATATGTTTTGCAATAGATTTTAAGCGTAAGTTGAGTTACTGTAATTTTATGAAAAAATATAATGTGCTCACTAAGATAAATACATTTTTACTGATTTTCATTCTATTGTTGCTATTTGTAAACAGGTATTACGAGCTATTCAGCGACCATATCAGCGTATTGCTTTTATGCACTTATCTGTCGTACCTTGTGATAGCATTGACGATCGTAAAGCTAATAAAATACCAAAAAGGTGCCCTGTCAAAGATCGAAATATTCGGCTTATTGATAATTGCGGTAATAATCAGTTTTGTTGGTAGAGATATGTTTTCTGACTGGAAAAATCATATCATATATTCATCTGATGATATATCAGTAATTGCCCGTGTGAACAGAACAATGTTCGGAAACAGGTGTGATATATGTATTTGCAGGAACGGAGCAGTAATGAAAAAAGTTGATGAGCCATTGGCTTTGCAAAGTGACTATGATCCGATTGAAAAACACTATTATGAAGTCCTAGAAGATGAACAAGAGCTGACTATTAGAGTTAAATGTTCCGAAGATAGTAGTAGATATGAAGAAGTGACGATAGAGATTTAATAGAAGTTTGTTACTTATATCAAATATGGAAGATTATCTTTATACTCGCACAAATTGATGACAATATCTCAAACTTAATAATGTTATCCAAAATAGCCGTACTCATAATGAGTGCGGCTGTTATGAAAGGGACAACGAATAGGTAGATTTCATAATGAAAGGTTGCTTTAAGGTTGATTATGGTTAAAAATATAAAATTGCACAAAAATGCCTTATATATAAATGACGAACTTATAACATTTGATTTTGATATTGATACACTGATAGTAATGGATGATAAGATAATTGTTCTGCTGGATATACCTTATGACAGTAGTGAACTTGATAATATATATGCTGTTAATTTAAGTGGAAAAATCATATGGAGAATTGAAAAAGTTGCCAAGAAATTTCCAAAACTAAGGCACGACCCATATGTGGGGATATCAATGTTGGATGATAAGTTGCTTGCTCGTCAGTTCTATGGGCAGCGCTATCTTATCGACCCTGACACAGGCAAGATCATAGAGCGCTATACAGTCGGCAGAGATTGGTAGAAAGTGAAAAATGTTAGGAGCGCTAAATATGCGATTTTTATGTCGATGTGGGAATATGCTCACAAATCAGCTTGATTCAAACGATACGGAGTATTATGTTTATTCAGACAGTTGAGAAACACTGGAGAACTGCCTAAGGATTATATTACTAAAGAGCAAGCTAAACAATTAGGTTGGAAAGAGGGAAAATCTCTTAACAATTTTGCACCAGGCAAAAAGTTAGGCGGCAATATATTTGAAAACAGAAATAATCTTTTACCAACCAAAGCGAATCGAGTTTGGTATGAAGCTGACGTTGGAGTAGACTATACCATGAAAAGATCCAATATTAAAAATCCAGGATATAGAATACTATATTCTAACGATGGTTTGATTTATGGCACGTTTAATCATTATAAAACTTTTTTCTATATTTGTACATATTGAGGAGATATCAAATTATGAAAGCGATTTCTTATATATATGCAGTGTTAAATGACTACATTTCTTGTGATGACTTTGTAAATTGGACGTTTGAAGCAATTGAAGAAGGCCAGATAGACGCATTTGACAGCGATATGATAGTTAAAATACAAAACTGCAATTGTGAAAATAAAGGGGATATAGACAACCTAAAAAAGATGCTTGCAATGCGTTTTGAAAGCAAACTGCGTAATGCCACTCCGAACTGTCTGACAGAATGTACCGACTTGCCGCTAAAACTTATGCTCATTTACAGTAGTGCCGCAAACAAACTCTGCGTTGACTTTAACGACATCAACACGGCTTCAAAGTTTCACAAATACCTGAGATACGCTTTTCATCTACCTTACTGGTATGGAGAAAACATGGACGCTTTTGCTGATATTTTGGATTTAAGTGACTACAAAATCATTGTCCTGTTTAATTTCACGGCACTAAAACATAAGCTTCCGGATACCGCAGAGCAGCTTTTAAGAGTTATTGACATAAATAAGAATAACGATTGTGTCATTATCTGCACATAGTTATCGGCAACAATCAAGAAATTTAGGGTCGAGCAGTAAAACGAGGAATTTATATGGATATTAAAATTATTCCAGGTAGTAGAGTAGGCGAATATAAGTTGGGAATGACATATCATAAGTTGATAAAAACTATTCAATTAGAAAATATTGCGTATAAGAAGATAGTATTACCAACTTGTATTAAAATTGTAACAAAGAATATGGTGTTCAATCTAAGGCAGCAAGAGATGCTTTTGTAGAATTTTTGATGTGGAGAATTTCAAATGAATAAAAAAATATATGTTTTTATTATAATAATCCTCGCTATCCTATTGCTTATTACAGGAACATATTCTATTGTACATTATTTCTTCAACTATAATTGTACAAACTGGTTTAAAAAAAGTGTAAAAAATGATTCCTATATAATCATTGGTGAAGAAATTGGCGATACATTTTGGAATAGCGATTCTAAAGCGATTATTACTATAAAGGACAATGATAGGTATAAATTTCTGGTTTCGTTTGAAACCAGAATAGAAAATGAGGGAAATGATCTTACAGAAGAAAATTATGATATAGAATACAACGATGAATATATAAAAATAAGTCTTATCAACCATGATGGAAGTATTTGCAGCGTTTATCGATTCTATTATAGTGATTTTTCCTGATAATAAGCGGTAAATATAGTGGTGGTATTCCTGGCATAATTGAATTTTGGACAATAGAAGGAAAAGTAATATATAATACATAGGAGGGATGAAAATGAGAGTATATTGTCGATGTGGAAATATGCTTACAAATCAGCTTGACCCTAACGATACGGAATATTATGTTTATTCAGACAGAGAATGGTGTGAGATACAGAAAAACGAATACATACACGTTTTGGACATTCCCTATCCTCGCTATAATGTTTGGCATTGCGAAAAATGTGGCAGAATAACTTTGTTTGATGATTCTTACAATTTAGTAAAAGTATATAAGCCGGAAGAATAAAAGTTATTTGATTTCTGCTTTGTTAACAATGCTATTAATTGGACGCCTTTTAAAAGCTTTGTAATTAAAATCAGAATATAAAGACAGCCGTACTCATAAAGTGAAAGTAAAGGGCGTTTTTTTTAGTCAAGCACACCAAATCTGGTGGGCTTCTCTCGCGGGGGATCATCACGATGCTGTCACCTCACTACCATAGTCCTACGCTGTCGAACAAATGACGTTGTGAGATGTTTTCGGCAACTCTTATCATTACTTTGTCATAGTCTGACATAAAGCTGTCCACATCTTCTATGGTGGTGAAGCCGCTGTTGTTCAGGGCTTCTGTGAGCTTTTGTTTATCCTTGGCATAGGCTATATAGGCAGTTTGCAAGGACCTGTTATTTTGCACCGTGATAAGCTGTGAATATGGTATCTTGCTGTTTTGCAACTGCTTTTCTATGGCTTCACTCTCGCCCGAAAAGACTTTGAGGGGCTTCCCTTTTGCGGCTGTGATAAGATAGCCTTGGCAGGTGAACTTTTTCTGAGCAGACTTTATGTGAGATATCACAAATCTTGCGTCTGTGCGGTACGAGCGTTCAAATATCTGCACGGTTTTGTTGTACCATTCTTCGTTGTTCTTTTCAACTGATTTTGATGTTACCATGGTATCGCCCCTTTCACTGATATTATAATATCACAACCTATGTGTGCAATTTTGGACATAGGAAACGGTATTATCATATTGAGGTGAATAATATGATATACAAGGGAATATTCTGGCTTATCGAGGGTGAATTATATACAAAGAAGTTAGAGTGCGACAAATCGGGAAATGTTATTGGTGACGGAAGTGGACTTAACTCAAAGTCGGGGGATAATTTCAATCACAGGCTGACTTGGGAGGGACTGCCGAAAAACGTAACACATGGGAAAGAGTACAATTATTATCCTCGGGGCAGAGTGGAGATAAAGGGCGGCAAGGCTGTGATATATCTTAATCCTACGCTGAACAGTGAGGAGATGTTGGCGGAGCTTACAAGGCTGTTCGGGCTTGATGAGCTTGATTTTGTGAGGGTCAAAAATGACGGAAGCAGGCACTACAGAGCGTATGCTCCATAGTGCCTGCGCTTTATTTTATCTCATAGATATCGTCATAGAGAAATCTCACGTTGCCCACAGTACGATCTAAATGGAAATGTCCGCAGAGCCACATTTCATAGACAAGCTTATTTCTTATTTTGGAAAGAAACTTTTCGTTATCATAATGCCGTTTGAAGCACTTGGCGGTGTTAAGGTCGGGGATATAGCGGTCTGTTGGTCTATACTCATAGGGGCAGGTATGGGTCACAACATAGTCCACTTTCCAGCCATACTGCTCGAGATTGAATTTTGCTTTATCTTTGACCGCTTTTTGGGGCTTATCAGGGATAAACTCTATGCCGAAGAGGTCTGAACGCAGTTGTTTATTCTGCATACAGGCTCCGCCTATGGTGAGGATAGATTTATCCTCGATAACAAATATCTCGCCGTCATTGGCATAGAGGATATTGGGATAGGCTTCTTCATAATCACCCTTGCCACAGTTCCATATTTTCTGCTTATAGCTTTCATCGTGTATCTTGCTCTCTGTTATATTAAGATGCCAACGCTCTGATTCTGTATAGGTTATGGAATTTAATGCGTCAAATTCTCCTCGGACGCAGAGAAAATTTGCCGGGATCGCCACAAGCTGTTTTTTCAGGCTTGTGGCAAACATTTCATATGCGCTGGATAGTCCGGTATCTCCAAGGAGGATAACTGTATCGCTTTTACTAAGCTTCTTATCCTCATGGAGCTTTTTTATTTTTGAAAGATCTCCGTGGAGGTCGCCAACTACATATATCATCTTTTACGCTCCTCACATAGTCTAAGTCTGGTGATAAGGTTCATTGGAAGTTCTTTAAGGTCGGGGGCGTATTTTCTCATAAAGAAAGCGTCCTCTATGTTATAGGCTACATTGTCCTGATCGCAATCGAACTCCTCATCGTCACAGTAAATACAGTACATATCCACATCAGGCAGGTATGTTTCTATGAACGAAAAGAGTATGCCCTCTCGGTGGGAAAGGATATATTCAAGCTTCTTTCGGGTGTTTCCCTCAAGGTTGAACTGGTGATAATACTCACCTACATGGTCGCCTGCGGGGTCGCTTGAAACATATATATCCTTATAAAAAACTGTTATATGCCAATATCGGTTCATTTCCTCATTATATTTTCTGTCGGGGTTGCCTTCCTCATACCTCACGGCTCTGTTGTAAAGCTCTTCTATTTCTTCAAGCATTTCTTCAGTAGTGAAATATTTTATTTTTGCAGGGTTGTTGCCTCCCTCAGAAAAACACTTGCCTATATCAAGCTTGCCGTCCTTATAGCTTTTGATATGATAGCCCTTTGGTATTTTCCAATCCTCGTGGCCTTTGAATATTATCTCGGCCACATCACCTGTTTTGCCTGTATTAAGTCCTCTGTCCCAGCCATTTTCAAGTGTCTTTATGGTGGTAGGGAGGACAAGCTTTTTAAGGCTTTTACAGTTGTCAAAGGCATTCCACTCTATTTCCTCAACGCCCTCGCTTATCTCGATATTTTTTAAATTGATGCAGTTGTCAAATGAATAGCTTGTGATCTCTCTGATACAAGGGGGAACTGTTATACTTTCAAGGCTTGGGCAATCGTCAAACCACGCATCCATTTTGTATATCTTGTCGCTGTTTATGGTGACCTTTTCAAGAAATTCATTACGAGCAAATGCAAAACGGTCGATACTCTCAACGTTTGGCGGGATAACTATTTCTGAGATATTAGTATCGGAGAAACATTCCTCGCCGATAGCCTGAAGGGAATTTGGCAATATCACCTCGTCAACAGGCATATGCTGAAAAGCATTATCGCATATAAACGTAACGCCCTCGGGTATTTTGGCTATAAAATCTTCATATGGGTCTTTTCGGTTAAGGATATAATCTGCGTAAAGCTCCTTGGCGTTATAGCCAGTAAAAACATATCTATCGCCGCCATACTGCTCATTGGCACTTATTACGCCATACTCTGCGAAGTGTTGTGCTGTTGGCTTCGTGGCAAAGGCAGAAAGGTCTATAGGCTCGTGGGAGTAGCAGCAGTCGATCTTTATATCAGGGTTTGAGAGTATAGTCAGGTCAAGGTGTTCGTCTTCATCGAAGCTCTCTGAACGTGCAAAAGCGTCTCTGCCGATATATTTTACGCTCCTCGGTATTTCGATACTGTATATGCTGTCAGGGTCAGGCAGGCTTATGCAGTTATAGAAAGCACGGTCACCTATATATTCTGTGAGGTCATACTCAAACTCGACATTGTGGAGGGATACGCAATCCTCAAAGGCACTGTTGCCTATATATCTGACCTGTTCAGGAAAACGCACCTCTCGCAGGCTGCAGCTTTTAAAGGCGTTATCCTCGATAACTTCAAGGGACTTAGGGAATATTACATTGTCGATATCCATATTTTCAAAGGCGCTTTTTCCTATCGTTGTAAAGCCCTCAGGTATCATAAATACTTGATAGCCCGAGTTATAGAAAGTCTTTATCTGATAAGCTACCATTCTTTTTGCCATATCCTGTGTAAAAACTTTTGCCATAATAATTATCCTTTCTTTATCTGTTAAAGCCTATATGCTTTGGTTCTTCTTCAAGGGTATCGTCCTCGGTGAGGTCAAAGTCACGGGCTTTTAGAGTTATGATATCGTCCATTGTCATGGTGCTGAAATTCTGTCTTGTTAGTCTGAGTGCCTGACCGAACAGTGCGCCCTCTATAAGATTTCTTGCAAATCTGCCGTTACCGAAATTCGGCTTCTTGCAGACCCTTTCAAGAAAAGGCAGGAGCGTTTCGTCAACGTCGTCGGCAAGCTTATGTTCATTGTTTTTAGCCATAAGATGGACGATACTAAGAAGCTCCTCGGCGGTATAGTCCTCAAAATTGACATGGAACGCTATCCTTGACCTCAGACCAGGGTTGCGGTCGAGGAAGTCGTTCATTTCCTTTGGATAGCCTGCGAAAATCACTACCATATCGTCACGGTTGTTCTCCATTTCCTGCACGATAGTGTTTATGGCTTCGTCGCCATAAGAGCCTGAGCGGTCATCGCAGAGGGAATAGGCTTCGTCGATAAAAAGCACTGAGCCTTTAGCTTTCTTGAACATATTCTTCACCTGAACGGCTGTCCAGCCAACATATTTTCCAACAAGGTCGGAACGTCCGCACTCGATAAGGTCGCCTTTGGAAAGCACGCCGTTTTCTTTGAGTATTCTTGCAAACAGCCTTGCAACTGTGGTCTTTGCTGTGCCGGGGTTGCCTGTGAACACCATATGCATGGCTGTTCGGCTTTCTTTCATGCCCTTATCGGCAAAAATTTTCTGCGCCTTTGAATATGTTATCGCCTTTTCGATAACGCTCTTGGCGGAATCAAGTCCGATAAGCTCCTGAAGCTCGCTGTAGGCAGAGCCTTTTATCTCCTTGGCTTCTTCCCTGTCATAAAGCTTTTTGAAGTTTGAATACTGGGGATAAATTTTTGTTTTCAGGACATTTGAATACCAAGTATCGTACATACCCATAAGCTCGCTTGCTCTATATGGTGTATCCTTTGCGCACAGGGAAAGGAGGTCTTTATCGCAGGAAGTATTCTCTTCTCTGCAAAGCTTTCTGAGATATTTATGTGCATCTTCGTTTTCTACAGTATCGTCCGCAAGCTTCACGAATGTGATAGCGCCAAGCTTTTCTTCCACAGCGTCAGGGAGAGAAGGTCCGTCATTTGAAAAGGTAAAAATAAACTGTATCTCGTTTTTGTAGGCATTGATGAGTTCAAAGAGGATATCGGGGATAGTTTCATCGGCTGTACAATTATCGCTGTTGGTACACTTTAAACCACAACAATTCATTATGATGGTAGAGCCGCTGCAGACACGGAACAGTTCACGGATATCTGAGCTTCGGGCTGATAAATTATAAAGGTCGAGGACGGTATATCTTGCACAGCCTAGTCTGTTATTTGAATACAGGGAGCTTACAAGGGTATCGGCAAGCCTATGGGCATTATCGCTTTGGACCAAATAATGTACCGGTATGCCTTTTGTCACACCGACGCTGTTCTTTCTGAATATTCTTTTAAGCTCAGGCTCAAAGGTTTCTGAGCAGAGATATTTTTTTGCTACGGCGAGAGCGTCTTTTTTATCAATGGTCTTTGTGATATTTTCGCTTATGTACGATCTTCTATAGTTACTGAACAGGTCGTCCAGTTCATAGTCATTCAGCAGGTCTTCATCGAACTTGAAATTATCGTGATAGCCGTTTGGGATCATTCTTTTGAACGTTTCCACTGTTATTTCCTCGAAGCTTATATCCACGCACTCAAGCTTTATAAATGAAAAGAAGTTCTTTACATAGGCTTTCACGTCGGCTTCGATGTCTGTCATCATTACCCCTATGGTCGCCTGATCTTTTACGGCGCTTGATATAAAGGCACAGTTTCTGTTGGGCATGGTGCGTGCCATTTCATTGAACTCGTTTATAAGCTGGTTTTTCTCATCAAAGAATGTATCGTACTCTTCTTCATTATCTCTTGTTCTTCTGATAATAGACTCTTCAAGTATACATCTTGCTCTGTAACAACGCATAAAAGTCCGCCTCCGTGGTCTTTTCTCACTCTTGTTTTTCGTCTGTATCTGCATTATAGCACCTGGAATGTTCAAAAATGTGGACATAGTGGAAGTTTTTAATATCCGAAATTTTACCCATGGCGGGTGGTATGATAAGGGCAACGGAAACGAAAGGACTTGATACAATGGATAAGAGCAAGATATACACCGCAGAAATGGCGGCGAGGGCTATGGCAGATCAGATACTCAGAGGGAACAGATATGCGGAGAGGTTTCACATTGAAGTCCCTGAGGGCATAGAGAGGATAGACGACTATGCTTTTGACAATCTTTTTGTTATGAACATAAGTCTGCCGTCGACCCTGAGAGAGATAGGCGATTATGCGTTCAGGAACACGCCGTTCCACAACCTTATTTGTCCTCCTGAGCTCAGGTCTATCGGCAAGGGAGCATTCTGGCGCTGTGAGTATATAAAAAAACATCAGATTCAATGACAAGCTTGAATTTATCGGAGAGGACGCATTTTTCCACTGCTATTCAAGCGGCGTTGTTATACCAAAGTCGGTAAAGGTCATTGAAAAGGGTGCGTTCTATGGCGGTATCGACACGGAAGATGACGGCACTTATAAGATAATACTTGAGGCTGAGCCTGATTTTGTTTTTGACAAGAACGTTTCAGACTATTTCTCTTACAAGGACGGAAAGCTTGAATTTCACGAGAGACCAGAGGGTCTGATGTGGAAGTCGGTCTATTGTTAATGATATGGAGGTAACGGATATGGAAAAAACTTTTACTTTTGACATGGCTTCAAAGGCTTATGCAGACTACATTCTCAATCGCAAGGACAGGTACGCTCCGCTTATTGTGGAGATACCTGAGGGAATAGAGGACATTGAGCCTCTGGCTTTTGATATGATGCCTGTAACCAGCGTCAAGTTCCCCTCGACCATGACGGAGATCAGCAAGGGTGCTTTCGGAGAATCGACGCTTGAAAAGGTGGAGATACCGGGGAACATCAAGAAAATATGCGGCAGTGCTTTCAGTGAGATATTTGGTATGAAAGAACTTATTCTTCACGAGGGCGTGGAGGAGATCGGCTCGCAGGCTTTCTTTATGTGTCATAATCTTGAAACACCTATTGTGATACCGAAGTCTGTAAAAAAGATCGGCACTGACGCTTTCTGGGGACTATACGGCTCGCCTGTGCTTAAATTTGAGGGCGACCCTAATGATGTGGAATTTGAGAGCGAAGAGAACAGAAAAGAATATCTCAGCGAAGGTGATGACTAATGAGAAAGATACTGCACTTGCACGGGATAGGCTCGGCAGGGGGCGGAACGACGGCGTCGGTTCTCAAGAAGCTTTTTTCTGACAGCGAGGTCATTTCTCCTGACATACCTGTTTGCCCTCTTGAAGCATTCGCTTTTATAAGCAGGCTGGTCGCCGAAAACGAGTTTGATTTTGTTGTCGGCACATCTTTGGGCGGCTTTTATGCAATGCTTATAAAGGGCATACCAAAATTTCTTATCAATCCCGCCATGAACGCTCCCACAGACATTGAAAACGCTATCGGGCTTGGGGAGCATGATTTTCTCAGGCCAAGGCAGGACAGCGCTGTATCATACACCATTGACCAGAGCTTCATTGATGAGCTTGAAATTCTTCTCAAAGGATACAACTCATCGTCATACGATTTTTCAAAAGAAACTTTCGGCATTTTCGGCAGAAATGACGAACTGCTCCACAATGCCGATATATTTAGGGAGAAATTCGGCGAGAAAAATATGCTGACGGCGGATTTCGGGCACAGGCTGCCTGTTAGGGTGCTAAAGCAGGTGGTGTATCCTTTTATGATACAAAAACTTGGCGGCACACAATTGACAAAATAAAGCAAAAGTGATATATTGAAAGAAAGATATCACAGAACAGGAGGGCAAAAATGTCATATACAAAAACAGATATGCTTTCGCACAAGATCATTGAGATACTCAAAGAACACAGTGATGAAAAGCACCCCCTTACTCAGCAGCAGATCTGCGGTTATCTTGAGGAAAAGCTTGGCATAAAGCCTAACCGCAAGACGGTGGCTCAGCATTTGAAGAGCATAATAGGCGATGAAAGCTGCAATGTTTTCATCGCAGACAAAGACAACGATGATGATGATAAAAGCGATAAAAAATACATCACAGATATTTACTACGCCTCTGACATCACCGCTGAGGAATATGAGTTTCTGGCAGACAGCATCATATACTCACCAATGCTCCCTGCGGACTATGTGAGGGATCTGATAAAAAAGATAAACATCTTATCTACGGGTAACACAAAGAGCAAGGAAGCCAATCTCAGAGAGACCTTTCACTATGGCAACAAGAGCATTTTTTTGGTGATAGAAAATATCAAAGAGGCTATGAACACCAACAGGAAGCTTGATGTTACCATAAGCGATTATGACAAGAACGGCAAGCTTCTCACTAAGAGCGACCCACAGAGCGGTATAAAGCTTCAACGTGTTATGCTCAGCCCTTATGGCATCGTTATGGCAGACGGCTTTTACTATCTCCTTGCAAGTGATGTTCGTTACGATGATCTTCGTCATTTCAGGATAGACAAGATCCTAAAGGCGAGTATCTGCGAAGAGGACGGCTCTATGAGAGATGTAAAGACGCTTAGCAATGTTCCGAGGGATCTAAAGCCTGTGCAATACAAAAATCTTAACAGGTATATGCTTGACGGGACTGTGGAGCGTGTACATATCAACATAAAAAAGAAAGACATAAGTCTTGTGCTTGATACATTCGGGAATGAGTTCACCTGCAATAAGGTCATAGGTAATGACGATATCTATGACGTGACGTTCAGGGCAAATATCCAGACGGCTGTACGCTGGGCGATAGCTAACAGAAAAGCTGTGAAGCTAACCTCGCCAAAGAGGGCTGTGGATATTGTAAAAGAAGAGATCTCGGCATTGTCTGAGATGTATGGAAATCAAGAGAGGTGACTAAAATGAATGTAAATACAGTAAAATTCGGAGATATCATAAAAGAGATAAGTCATGGACTTATGGCGGAGAGCTACATTTCGGACAATGAGTTTACTAGGCCATGCGAATATCTAAGGCTTGTGGACATTGACGATGGCGTTATTGCGGAAAACTGCATTGAGATAGTTTATGACAGCAAGCGTTTTGAGAAATATGCCATAAAGGACGGAGATGTGATACTTTCTACCACGGACAAGAATTTCAAGGTGGTATGTGCAGGCGATATGGGGGACAGAAAGCTTCTTGTTTCACCAACGCTGATAAGGATAGGACTTGACAAGGAGAAGGCTGACCCTTACTATATTGCGGCTTATCTTTCATCGGCAGAGGGAAAGGCTATGCTTGACGGCTATCGCAGCGGAAAGGTACTAAGGATATTGCACACAAAGGGGTTGAAAGAGTGTGAGATACCTTTGCCGACTTTGGAGGAGCAGAGGGAGATCGGCGAAAAATACCGACATCGTCTTCATGAGATAAGACGGCTTAAAGCTGATATAGAGGGGCTTTATGAGGATATAGAGATGATGAGATAGAAAATTGATCCGCATTGCGCACAAAAGAGTGTCACTGTGCGGATCTTTTATATTGTTTGGAAGCGTTCTTCCACTTGAAAATTTCATAAATACGCTATATAATAAGGATATATCTGAAAAGGGGTGGGGATATGACCTTACAGCAGCTTAAATATGTGGTGGCTACGGCGGAGAAAGGTACTGTCAGCGAGGCGGCACAGTCGCTTTTTATTTCTCAGCCTAGTCTTACTAACGCTATCCGTGAGCTTGAAAAGGAAATGAATATCACTATATTCATACGCACAAACAAGGGCATAACGGTATCAAAAGAGGGTGAAGTCTTTTTGGGCTATGCAAGGCAGGTGCTTGAACAAGCGAGCCTTCTTGAAGAAAAATACTGCGGAAAGCAACACGGCAAAAGGCAGTTTTGCATATCCACTCAGCATTACTCCTTTGCGGTGAACGCTTTTGTTGACCTTATAAAAGAGTTTGGCGGAGATGAATATGATTTCAGCATTCGTGAGACGCAGACCCACGAGATAATCGAGGACGTGGCGAGAATGAAAAGCGAGCTTGGCATACTCTATCTCAACGATTTCAACGAGCCTGTGCTTTCAAAGGAGATAAAGTCCAAAGAGCTTAAATTCACGGAGCTATTTTCTGCAAAGCCACACGTTTTTGTAGGCTCTGCAAACCCCCTCGCACAGAAAAAATCTGTGACCCTTGACGACCTGCTCCCCTACCCTTATTTATCCTTTGAGCAGGGGGAATACAACTCTTTCTACTACTCGGAGGAGATACTCAGCACCATAAAGCGACCAAAGAATATCCGTGTCCGTGACCGTGCGACCCTTTTTAATCTTCTTATCGGTCTTAACGGCTACACCATTTGCAGCGGTGTTATTGACGAAAAGCTCAACGGCAGTGATATCGTGGCTGTTCCCCTTGAAGCGGAGGGGTCGATGCGCATTGGCATAGTTACTCACAAAAAGGTACTTTCTAATCCACTGACGGAATTTTATATCAATGCGCTGAAAAAATATATAGGCGAGGAAACAAGGTTGACAACATGAGAAATATGTGATATTATAAAAACATACAAAGCCTATAGGAATTATGTATAAAGGAGAATTTTCATGACAGCGCTTATAAAGCTTGAACAGAATATAACTGATACTATAAAAGAGTCGCAGATAAAGCTTGGGTTTACCCCTAATGCGGTGACGCTTTTTTATCCTCTTGACTCCCTCAACGCCATAACAGGGGGCGAACTTACGGCTGAGGAAATGATAAAAGCCATAGATGAATACAAAAGCGAGATACTTTCATGCAAGGCTTCGCTTGCTCAGGACGGCAGGATAGCTGTTACGGTATCGGAGGAGAGCGTGAGGGCTATCCACGAAAAGGTGGAGGCAAGCCCGTTTCTTGTGGAGTTTATCGGAGCGGTAAAAGAGGGGTGTTCTCTTGAAAGAGCGGCTGAGATATTCAGAAAGTACAATAAGAACGCTGTTATAACTGCTGCACCTGACGATGAATTTGACCTGCTTGCATACTTTCCGGACGGAGAGCCTGACGGCTGTAGATACTGTTTGCAGGACGATCTGGGCGGCATAACATATCACAGATTCACCAAGCTTGACTATGACGCACTTTATCCCGAAAAGTCAGGAGATAACACAGAAAAATGAAAAATTTCACCTGCATAAGCATAAATCACAAGCTTTGCGGACAAGCCTTTCGCAGCCTTTTCACATTTGACAGCACTCAGTGTGAAAAGCTGCTTTTTGACGTAAAGGACCTTTCACCTGTGCTTATTTGCACCTGCAACAGAACGGAGCTTTACTTTTGCGGAACACCCGAGGAGGGCATAAGGCTTCTTTGCGAACAAAGCGGAGTGGAGATCGCAAAGCTAAAACGCAAGGTCATGATATTCACAGACAAGACGGCGGTAAAAAGGCTTTACAGCGTTGCCTGCGGTATAGAGTCTGCGGTCATAGGTGAGGACGAGATACTTGGACAGGTTCGCCGTGCATATGATCTTTCAAGGGAGCGCATTGGGCTTTCCCCTGAGGTGAACATGATATTTCAGGGGGCTATCGCTTGTGCAAAGAAAATAAAGACGGAGACGGAGCTTTCAAAGACTTCCGTTTCCACGGCTACTCTTGCGGCTAAGGAAGCGGCACATTATAAGGATAATGTCAGGGTGTTGCTTCTTGGAGCAAGCGGAGAGATAGGCTCGCTGGTCTTGAAAAATCTTCTTTCATACAAAAACGTAACTGTGCTTGCAACGGCACGTTCCCACAGAAATGCACTGGAATATGTTTCAGACGACCCAAAGCTTGAGATTATACCATACGAAAAGAGATATGAGCGCATTGGTGAATGTGACTGCATAATTTCGGCGACTTCAAGCCCACACTACACTGTTACAGCGGATATGCTCAGTGATAATGAAAACAAGCTTTTTATAGACCTTGCAGTGCCGAGAGATATTGACCCTGCCGTAGAAAAGCTTGCAGTGGCTAGGCTTATAGACATGGACTTTTTCACGGAGCTTGCCAAAGAGAACAATCTCAAAAAGCTTGACAGCGTGGAGAGGTCGAAACTTATCATTGACGAGGAAACTGACGAGCTTGAAAAGCAGCTTATTTTCCATGATTTTCTTCCGCAGTTTGAGAACCTTGACAGAAGACTTTGCGAGGTTTCGGCGAAAGAGCTGTTTTTCAGGCTAAAGTCGGAGCTTGATTCACAGACTTTCGGCAAGGTTATAGAAGTAATAAAAGAATACGGAGAATGACAATGCCATACTTTCCTTTTTTTGCGAATATTGATAATATGCCATGCCTTGTGGTGGGTGGCGGACAGGTAGCTTTGAGAAAGGTCGAAAAGCTTCTTGACTTTTCGCCTATAATAAAAGTGGTGGCATCAAAAGCTTGCGGTGAGATAAGAGAACTTGCAGACAGGGGCATGATAACACTTTTTGAGCGTGCTTTTAAGGACAGCGACATAGACGGCAGTACATTTGTGATAACTGCCACAGGGGACAGAGGTGTAAACAGGCACATTTCTCAGCTTTGCAGGCAAAGGCACATTCCATGCAACGCAGTTGATGACCCTAAGAGCTGTACGTTCTTCTTCCCTGCCATTGTTACAGAGGGGGACGTGTGCATTGGCATTTCAACAGGCGGAAAAAGCCCTACCCTTGCTTCTCACCTTAGAAAGACGATCCAATCGCAGATAGAGGGCAGGCTTGGGGATATATGCAATGTCATGGGAAAAGTCCGTAACTATGCACTTGAAAATATATCCACGGAGCAGGCTAGGAAAAAGGCTATGGCAGAGGCATTGAAAATATGCTTTGAAAGTGACGTGCTTCCAACAGAAGAACAGCTTATTGAGATGATAAAGGAGCGAAAATGAAACTGAGAGCAGGCACAAGAAAAAGTCCACTTGCAATGGCGCAGACTTATATGGTACTTGACATGATAAAGGTGGCATTTCCTGAGTGTGATACCGAGATAGTCACCTTCACCACAAAGGGCGACAGACAGCTTGACAGACCTCTTGACAAGATAGGCGGCAAGGGTGTGTTCGTCACGGAAATAGAACAGGCTTTGCAAAGCGGAGAGATAGACTTTGCAGTACACAGTGCAAAGGACTTGCCTGTTACGCTGGGCGAGGGTCTGGAAATATCGGGAGTTTGCCCTCGTGGGAACTATCGTGATATGCTTGTGACCAAAAAAGGCGTTGCATTTAACGATTCTGATGTTTTCACTGTTGGCACAGGAAGTCAGCGTAGACGTGGGGGCTTTGCAAGGCTTTATCCTAACGCAAAGTTTGCTGATATAAGAGGCAATGTTGGTACACGCCTAAAAAAACTTTCTGATGGGCTTTATGACGGCATAATACTTTGTGCGGCAGGAACGGAGCGTTTGGGACTTTCCCTTTCGGAATACGAGGTAAAAGAGTTTGAACCTTGGGAACTTTTGCCTGCACCTTGTCAGGCTATAATTGCAGTGGAATGTGCAAAGGAGAGCAAGGCGGCTGAGATAATTTCGCAGGTATCACACAAGGAAACTATGCTCAGGTTTGAAACCGAGCGTGAGGTGATAAGACTTCTGGGTGCGGACTGCACTGTGCCTGTGGGAGCATACAGCGAGATAAATGGGGAAAAGATATCTCTCACTGTTTCAGACGGCAGGGGGCATTTTGCTCAGGGCGAAAACGAGATAGAAAAAAGATTTGAACTTGTTAAGGAGCTGACTGATAAGCTATGAGCGGCAGAGTTATAGTTGCAGGAGCAGGCTGTGGAGATTATGACCTTATCACAATGAGAGGTTATGAGGCTCTGAAAAGCTGTGACGCGGTGATATATGACAGTCTTATAGACAGCCGTTTGCTTGACTTTTGCAAGGACGGTGCGGAGAAAATATGCGTTGGCAAGCGTGCAGGCAGACACAGCTCCACGCAGGAGGAGATAAACACGCTTCTTGTGGAAAAAGCCGCAGAGGGCGGTGTTGTTCTCAGGCTAAAAGGCGGCGACCCTTTTGTGTTCGGCAGAGGGGGCGAGGAGATAACTGCACTGAGGGCGGCAGGGATACCATACAGCCTTATACCGGGGGTGACTTCCTCGGTGGCAGTGCCTGAGCTTGCAGGTATACCGGTGAGCCACAGGGGACTTTCAAGGAGCTTTCATGTTATAACAGGTCACACTGCGAACGACCTGCTCCCTGAGCATTTTGAAAGCTATGCAAAATGCGGTGGAACGCTTATTTTTCTTATGGGGCTTAGAAATCTCCCTGAGATAGCAGGCAGGCTCATTGAAAACGGCATGGACGAAAATACTCCTGCGGCGGTGATATCAAAGGGGGCTACACCTGAGCAGAGGGCTGTAAAGGGCTGTCTTGGCGACATTGCTGAAAAGGTGAAGAAAGAGGATCTGCCTGCGCCTGCTGTGATAATAGTTGGAGAAACCGCCGGGCTTGACTTTTCGCCTACCTACCTGCCTCCATTGTATGGAGTTTCTGTGGCTGTCACTGCCACAAAAGGGCTTTCAAGGCGGCTTATAAAGTCGCTCAATGCCCTTGGGGCGTATGCTCACCGCTGCGGCGGATTTGAACTTAGGGAGCTGCACGATGAGGTCACGGAAAAAGCTTTTTCACGGCTTTCAGAGGGCTTTTACAGTCATGTTGCTCTTACAAGTCCAAACGGTGCGGAGATATTTTTGAAAAGACTTAGAGAAAGCCGTATTGACGTAAGAAAGCTAAGGGGAGTGAAGATAGCTGTCATAGGCAAAGGCACAGGGGCGAAGCTTGAAAAGGCTGGGCTTTATGCAGACATAATGCCTGAAAAATTCAACAGCGTGGCTCTTGGAAACACGCTCTCGGACACTCTTGCTGGTGAGGACAGGCTTCTTATAGTACGCTCCTCGGAGGGGTCAGCGGAGCTTGTTAAGCCATTGGCTGAAAAAGGGCTGAGCTTTGATGATGTGCATATTTACGAGCCTGTTTACAGCACAGGCGAGAAGATAAATGATGACTACGCTGTGTTTGCCAGTGCAGGCGGAGTGAGGAGCTTTTTCCGTGGGGTCGGAGGCTTATCGGAGAATACAAAGTGTATCTCCATAGGCGAAGTGACGGCGGCGGAGCTTGAAAAATACGGTATAAATGACCCTCTGCTTCCAACGGAAAGCACAGCGGAGGGAATAATACAAAAGATACTTTCAGATAAGTGAGAGGAAGATAAAAAATGCGAAGATTCAGAAGATTAAGAGCAAACCCTGCAATGAGAAGAATGGTTTGCGAAACAAGGTTAAATGCGGCAGACTTTATCTACCCGATTTTTGTGGCAGAGGGCAATGACATCATGAAGCCTGTTGACTCTATGCCAACAGTTTATCAGTATTCTATAGACAATTTGGAGCAGATATTGCCGAAGATAGCAGACAGCGGTATATCAGGCTTGCTTATTTTCGGCATACCAGAGAAAAAGGACGAGCTTGCAACGGAGGCTTACAATGACAAGGGCGTTACACAGCAGGCAATAAGATACATCAAAGAGCATTATCCTGACCTGCTTGTTATTGCAGACGTTTGCCTTTGCGAATACACCAGCCATGGACACTGCGGAGTTGTCAAGGGCGACAAGATACTCAATGACAGCACTTTGCCGCTTCTTTGCAAAATGGCGGTGAGCCTTGCAAAGGCTGGGGCTGATATTATCGCACCCTCTGACATGATGGACGGCAGGGTTGCTGCCATAAGAGCGGCACTTGACGAGAATGATCTCACTGACATTCCTATAATGTCATACAGCGCAAAATTTGCTTCGGGATATTATTCACCTTTCCGTGACGCCGCAGAATCTGCGCCATGCTTTGGCGACAGAAAGTCATATCAGATGGACCCTTGCAACGGACGTGAGGCTCTCCGTGAGATAGAGGACGATATCGAGGAGGGGGCTGACATGGTAATGGTGAAGCCTGCGCTTTGTTATCTTGATATCCTGAGAGCCGCCAGGGACAGATATGATCTGCCTATTGCGGCATACAACGTAAGCGGTGAGTTCTCTATGGTAAAAGCGGCGGCTCAGCTTGGCTGGATAGACGAGAAGCGTATCGTTCTTGAAAATCTCACTGCTATAAAGCGTGCAGGTGCGGACATTATCATAACATACCATGCTCTTGACGCCGCAAAATGGATAAAGGAGGATAAGTAATGAACACTTCAAGGTCTGAACAGCTTTACAAAACTGCCTGCGGTTTTATGCCCGGTGGAGTGAACAGCCCTGTTAGAGCCTGCAAGGCGGTTGGCACTGTTCCGCTTTTTATCGACCATGCGAAAGGGTCAAGGATATGGGACGAGGACGGAAACGAGTTCATCGACTATGTATGCTCATGGGGGCCGAACATTCTCGGTCACTGCTGTGAACCTGTGATAAATGCTGTGAAAGCCGCCTGCGACAAGGGGCTTACCTTCGGTGCTTGCCACAAGGGCGAGATAACCTTGGCTGAGCTTATAAAAAAGCACTTTCCGTCTATGGAAATGCTCAGGCTCGTAAACTCAGGCACGGAAGCTGTCATGAGCGCAATAAGAGCCGCAAGAGGTTTCACAGGCAGGGACAAGATAATAAAATTCGAGGGCTGTTATCATGGACACTCGGACGGATTGCTTGTAAAGGCAGGCTCGGGACTTATGACGCAGGCTATCCCATCGGGTGCAGGAGTGACAGAGGGCTGCACAAAGGACACGCTTCTTGCGAAATACAATGACACTGCTTCTGTGGAAAAGCTTTTTGAGGAATACGGCAGCGAGATAGCCGCACTTATCGTTGAACCATGTGCCGCAAACATGGGCGTTGTTCCGCCTGAAAAGGGCTTTCTTGAATTTCTCAGGGAGATAACGAAAAAGCACGGCACTGTGCTTATATTTGACGAAGTTATAACGGGCTTCAGGCTTTCAGAGGGAGGAGCTTCAAAATATTTCGAAGTTACCCCTGACATGACTACCCTTGGCAAGATAGTGGGGGGAGGAATGCCCCTTGCCTGCTATGGGGGAAAGCTTGAGATAATGCAGTGCATTGCACCACTAGGCTCTGTGTATCAGGCAGGCACGCTGTCGGGAAACCCATGCGCAGTAGCGGCAGGAATAGAAACTATCAGGCAGATAGAAAGCATACCAAACTTCTATGAGGAGCTTGACAGAAAGTCGGCTATGATAGAGAATGCCATAAGGGAAAAGGGTCTGAACGTGAATCGCTGTGGTTCGCTCATGACGGTATTTTTCAATGACGAGAGAGTGAAAAGCTATGATGAGGCAAGGGCTTGCGACACGGAAGGCTACGGCAGATACTACCGCCATATGCTTCAAAGCGGCATTTACACTGCACCGTCGCAATTCGAGGCGATGTTCGTTTCCTATGCTCACAGTGACGAGGATATAGCAAAGACTATAGATGCTATAAAAGCTTACAGATAACAAAAACGGAGCTGTTCGGTTTATTTGAACAGCTCCGTTTTATCTGTATGTTTCTGCAAATATGGGTAGGGGCGAACGCTAAACGGGACGTCGTATTTCTGCCAAGCAGAAATTGCGCTGCTCCCGTACATTATTTGATATCAGCAAATTCTAGGGAGAAGCTCTCCGCCCGGCTGTGGAAGAAGGGTCTGTGAGCCTATCTCTGTTTTCATTACAACTCTGCCTGCGTTATCCTCTGTGACCTCGCCTATGATAGCGGCGTTCTCTGAGTTTTTGCACTTTCTAAGGGCTGAAACGATATCCTCCGCTTTGTCCTTTGGTGCGAATATAACAAGTCTGCCCTCGCAGGCAAGATACAATGGTTCTAAGCCCAGCATACCGCACACGCCTTTCACTTCGTCTGCCTCCGGTATTTTCTCAGCGTCAAGGGTTATTCCCACACCGCTTTGACCTGCTATCTCGTAAAGAACAGTGCCTACACCGCCTCTTGTTGCGTCACGGATAACGTGGATATCGTTTGTAACGTCGAATATTGCTTTTACGTTTGCCCAGAGGGGTGCACAATCGCTTGTTACGTCTGCCTCTATGCCGAACTCGTCACGAGCTAAAAGTATGGTACAGCCGTGTCTGCCGATATCACCTGACACTATAACGGCGTCGCCTGCTTTGGCAAGCTTGCCCGAGGTGTTGGCGTTTTCCATTATCCTGCCTATGCCTGTGGTGGTAATGAAAACTCCGTCCACCTGTCCTTTGCCTGCAACTTTTGTGTCGCCTGCGCAGATCTCGACACCTGCTTCCTTGGCGGTCTTTGCCATGGCGGCGGCTATCTCCTCAAGCTTATCCATTGGAAAGCCCTCCTCGATAACGAAAGCACAGGAGAGATACAAAGGCTTTGCGCCCATGCAGGAAAGGTCGTTCACAGTGCCGCAAATACTTAGCTTGCCGATATTTCCTCCTGCAAATTCGTATGGGGAAACTATAAAGCCGTCTGTGGTGAATGCTATCTTGCCCTTTTCCATGGAAAGCACGGCGGCATCGTCGGCGGTCAGGTCAGGGTTAGCGAAATGCTCCTTAAAAACACGGTCGATAAGCTCGGAAGTCTGCTTTCCTCCTGCGCCGTGGGCAAGGGTAACAAATTTATCTGTCATAATTATTCCTCTTTTCGGATAGTTTATTTTACAAATTGCCATACTGATAATATGCCGAGCAAGCGCCCTCGTTTGACACCATGCACGCACCTATAGGGTGCAGCGGTGTGCAGACCTTGCCGAAAACTTTACAGTCTGAGGGCTTGCACTTGCCCTGCAAAACATCTCCGCAGCGGCAGGCTGGGTTCGGTTTGCCTGTTATTTTCGGCAGGGAGAATTTCTTTCGTGCGTCAAAGTCAGCATATTCGTCACGGAGTATCATGCCTGACATTGGGATAATACCAAGTCCACGCCACTCGCTGTCGCAGGGGGTCATGACCTTTTCCATAAGCTTTATGGCGGCTGGGTTGCCCTCGGGCTTTACTACTCTAGGATAGCAGTTTTTGAAAAATGGCTCGCCACGCTGAGAAAGTTCTATGGTAACAGCAAGAGCCGTAAGAAGTTCAGCGGCCGTGAAGCCCGTAACAACGCCTGAAACGCCCTTTTTCACAAGCTCCTCGCACACGGCTGTGCCTGTGATAGCGTTGACATGGCCAGGGTACAAAAATGCGTCTGCACTTCCCTCCAAAGCCTTATAAGCATTTGGCATGGTCTTGTTTGCACCAAGAATAGAGAAGTTTTCAAGCCCCAGCTTTTTCGCTTTTTCTACTGCAAGGCAGGCTGAAGGGGTGGTAGTTTCAAAGCCAACGGCGAGAAATACCACCTGCTCATCTCTATGGCTTTCGGCATATGAAACTGCGTCAAGGGGCGAATAGACTGTCTTTATCACAGCACCCTTTGACCTTGCTCCTGCAAGACTCATTTCTGTACCGGGTACTCTTATAAGGTCGCCGAAAGTGCATATCACCGCACCTTTTTCAAGAGCGAGCATACAAGCCTCGTCGATAAAGCCAATGGGGGTAACGCACACAGGACAGCCGGGGCCTGAGATAAGCTCAACGCTCTCAGGAAGAAGCTTTCTTATGCCAAGCCTGAATATCTCGTGGGTGTGAGTGCCGCAGACCTCCATTATGCGGAGCTTTTTGCCGTCCTCACGTTTGTAGGAGCTTATTATCTCCTTTGCATTTTCTATAGTGTTCGTATTCATTGGATACTCTCCATTATCTCGTCAGTTTCCTCGCTATCGTCAGAGGTTATCTTTGCGATAGCCACCCCTGCGTGTACCATAACGTAATCCCCGACCTCGAGATCGTCGATAAGGTCGGCGGAAACCTCTCTTTTTGCACCGCTTGCGTCAATAACAGCAGTGCCCTCGTTTACACTTACTACCTTTGCAGATAAACCTACACACATATCAATACCTCCAAAAAAATATAAAGATCTATATAGAATCAAATCAGATAAGGTGGATACACAGGCGACCAAAGGTCGCCCCAGCTTATTGAAAAAGTTCGACAAAAGCGGGACGTCGAGGGCGCCGTCCCCTACAATTGGCGTAAATACGCTGTTTATATGTAGGGGCGAACAGCGTTCGCCTGTTATTTTGGTATTTTTCAACAGTTTCAGGCGACCAAAGGTCGCCCCTACAGAATAAGAAAATCATCGCCGCAGGCGATACCTTAATTCCTCACTCCTCATTCCTCATTCAGATAAAACGCTTGTCCCAAAGCTATACCACCGTCATTGGCAGGCACAAGGCTGTGGATAAGCACTCTAAGCCCCATTTTTTCAAGGCGGCACTTCACCATTTTAAGCAGAAGCTTGTTCTGAAAAACTCCACCGCTCAGGGCACAGACCTTTATGCCTGTGCGTTCGCTTATAATTTTGCACGCCTGCACCGTCATATCCGCAAGAAGTGAATGGAACTCATAGGCAAGGCGGTTTTTGTCCTCGCCATTTTGCACCCCGTCACAAAGTCTTTTGACAAGTGCCTGAGTGCAGAGCATTATCCTGCCCTCTTTTTCGGCAGTGAGCTTTTCCATAGGCTCATAAATGCCAAACGGCTCACGGCTGAATTTTTCTGCCGCAAACTGCAACGCCATGGAAGCTTCTCCCTCAAAGGTTGAAGAACGCCTTATGCCAAGCACCGCAGAAGCGGCGTCAAAAAGCCGTCCTGCGCTTGTGGAGCTTACCGCGTTTACTTTTTTCTCTGCCATTATGGACAGAAGCTTGTACTCTTTCGCTGTACAAATACCAAGCTTTTCACAGATCTCTCCGCCCCTTTCCCCATAGGCTGAGCCTGCTATCATTGCGGCAATACGCCAGCCTTCTTTAGAGGAAAGGTCACCGCCCACCTGCATGAAGGGCTTTATGCTTCCAATACGCTCAAAGCCTGTGCGGTCGCAGAGAAGTATCTCTCCTCCCCATATGGTGCCGTCTGTGCCAAAGCCTGTGCCGTCATATGATACGCCTATGACCTTTTCACTACAGTCGTTTTCTGCCATGCAGGAAAGGATATGAGCATAGTGGTGCTGGACTTTTTTCAGAGGCAGGTCAAGTCCCTCGGCAAATGCAACTGTATTGTATTTGGGGTGCATATCGCAGACTACGTTTTGCGGTGTTGCTTCCAGAAGTTCGCACATACGCTTCACGGACTCCTCAAGCGCCTTTACAGTGCGGATATCAGCCATATCCCCCACATAGGAAGAGAGATAATAAAGGCTTCCATTTCTGATACAGAAAGTATTTTTAAGCTCGCCGCCTATGGCAAGGGTCTGGCCTTTATCACTGCATGATGTCATAACAGGCAGTGGTGCATATCCTCTTGAACGCCTTATTATGTAAGGCTTGCCCTCAAATGTATCCATGACAGTATCGTCTGAACGTATCAAGATACGTCTGTTGTGGGATAATATCAGGTCGCAGAAGCCTGCTATTTCGCTGAGTGCGTCCTCGTCGCTTCGACAAATAGGTGCGCCACGGACGTTTCCGCTGGTCATAACAAGGCTGTCGGTCATTTTCACACCGTCATCGTAATCAAAAAGAAGCAGGTGCAAAGGGGCATAGGGGAGCATTACTCCCACTGTAGGATTATCGGGTGCAACGCTTTCGCAAAGGCTTCCGCTAGTTTTTTTATCAAGAAGCACGATAGGCTTTTGCCAGCCTGTGAGAAGCTTTTCCTGCACTTCGCCAAAATCGCACTCACGCCTTGCGGCAGAAATATCCTTCAGCATAACGGCAAGTGGTTTTGCAGGGCGGTTTTTAAGCTCTCTGAGCCTTTTCACTGCGCTCTCGTTTTTTGCGTCACAGCAAAGGTGAAAACCGCCTATGCCTTTGACAGCGATTATCTTCCCTGCCATGACGGCTTCTCTTGCGGCTGTGATAGCCTCAGCGCCTTTCTTTTCACTGCCTATGATATAGACCTCCGGACCGCATTTGTTACAGCACACAGGCTGGGCGTCATAACGCCTTGTGGCAGGGTCGGTGTACTCCTCCTCGCAATCTTTGCACATTGGAAAATCAGCCATTGTTGTACGAACTCTGTCATAGGGCATAGAGTCCATAATAGTGAGCCTTGGGCCGCACTGAGTACAGTTTATAAAAGGGTGGAGATATCTTCTGTTCGTTTTATCAAAAAGCTCTCCCTTGCATTTTTCGCACACAGCGATGTCAGGGGATACGAAAATATCCCCTTTTTCCTTTTCGCTGTCGATTATCTCAAAGCTGTCAAAAGGCGGTTCGTCGGCATGGGCTGAAATTATCTCCATTATCACCGAACGCTCAGGGGGACGACTTTCAAGGGCTTTTTTCAAGTCCTCCACAGCCTTTTCACTGCCCTGTGCGTGTATCTCAACATAAGAGCCTTTGTTTGCCACAGTGCCGCAAAGTCCAAGGTCTGACGCTTCACGGCTAACAAAAGGTCGGAAACCCACGCCCTGAACGATACCATAAACACGAATCATCTCAGTTTTCATCAGATAAGCTCCCTGACGGTATCCTTTATCTCGTCCTCTGCTTCACTGCTGAGAACGTCTATAAGCACGTCCTCAAACTCCTCACCGTCCTGACCCTCATCTATGGCGGCATTTCTGAGCCTGCCTAACATTCTCACAGTATGCACTGTAGGTCTGCGGCGAACGGAGTCCATGAGAATGTTCTCATAACCTCTGCCGTAAAACTGCTCCATATATCTCACCACGGCACTTGTCATGCTGATATCAGCCATAGGGTGTCTTTCCAGAAACCTAAGCAAAGGCAAAACTGCGTTTATGCCCTCACCGCTTTCGTCAAGCTCCTCCATGCAGTTTTCGGCTTCATATTCAAACTCCTCTGAGCCGAGATATTCTTCGAGACGCTCTATAATTTCTTCTGTCATATCTTTTCACTCTCTCCCTGCAAAAGTCTGCCTGAAAGTCCGAAATGCGGAAAGTCTATAAACTCGCCGCTGAAATTCTTCATAACACGTCTGAGGGTCTTGTCTGCAATAACAACGTCATAGTTATCACCAACATTGTCGCAAAGGTCGCTTTCGTCTGCAAGGAAAAAATCACTCTGCTGTAAAAGCTCCTTTTTCTGCATAAAAAACGTTGCCGATGTGCAATGACACTTGCCGCTTTTTTCTGTGATAAGCTTTCTCACAGCGTCAGCCGCTGTTTGGTTATGTATCACAAGGACGTTTTTATCCGTAAAGTTATAAGCTTTTTGCACTATCCCCTCAGGCAGACAGCTTTGTGGATATTCTATCTCATAAGGCGTGCCGAACTTTTCTTTGAGATACTCCGCCGCCTTTATTGCCGACGCTGAACAGACTATGTTCATCTCTGCCGCAGCCGCATTTTTCACATCATCAAGGGTGCTTCCCATGCCGTAGCATATAACATTTTCCCAGCCCTTTGCCTTATATTCCGCCACTATCCTCTCGGGGCTTATGATACTAAGCTCCAAAGGCGTTGCACCTATAATACCAAGCCTGCCTTTCTGAATAGGCTTGCTCTCAGTGACAAAGGTCTTGAAAAGCTCTATCCACACCGGCTCTGAGCCGCTGTCGTAATAGTTCGTGCCTGTACACTCGGCTGTTATGCAAGGAAGTCCTGTTTTCTTCTCTGCCATTCGTTTCAACGCTCTCATATCTGTTGCGATGACAGCAGGCACAGGTGTGCCTATTATTGCGGTAAAGGCTGGTCTTATCTGCTCACAGGCTTTGGATAGCTTTTCGATAAGCCTGTCGTCACGTCCTAAAATTGCGTCCATATCACGAAGCCCTGCGCTGAAAACTGCGCTCTTTTTTGTAAACCACCTTGGCTCGTCAAAGCCACAGACGTTGCCTGCACAGCCGCCTGCGTCGCATATTACCATTAGTCCTTCAAGCTCGTAAAGCACTGCCGCCGCTCCTGATTGGTCAGGGGCAAAGGGTGACAAAAGCTTCAAAAGATTTTTCATTTATCCTCCGCTCCTTTCCAATCAAGCGCCTTTTCAAGGTCGCAAAACAGCTTTTTTACACCTGCATAGCCAAAAGGCTGGATCTCGTCATTGAAGTCTGCTCCTGCTATGTCAGGGTGATAATAGGCACAATCCTTGCCGATATAAACGTTCACCCTCTCGTCAGGCTCATAAAAGAGCATTGTTGGCGAGAGGTTTGAATATATTTTTGTTTCAGGGGAAAGCTGTGCTATCTTTTTCACAAAGCCGAAATTTCGCTCCCCCACAGTGCCGAATATCTCCGCCACCTTGAAGCCGTATCTTATAAGAGCCAATGCCATTTCTATAGGGTCGCAGTTGGAAAACTCGCCCACTGCAAAGCACAGCCCTTTATGCTTTTCTCTGAAATCATCTATAAGAGCCATTGTCTGCTCATAATACTCTTTATCGCAAAGCTCCGTTCCTATCGCCTGACCCAGCAGACGATACTGCGTAGATATCTTATCAGCCTGAAAAACTCTCGCAAGCTCTATAAAAGGTATGTTAAGCTCCTGCTCCATTTGCTGGGCGGCATATCTTGCTTCCGCATTGAGTACAAGAGAAAAATTTGCCTGCGACATTTTTTCATATTCCTCGAAGGTATCACACCTTGAAAGCTCTCTTATGGTCTTTACGCCTGCACTTTTCAGCAGGCTGTAAAGCTCGCAATCTTCCTGCAAGGGTGAGAAATAACCGAGGATATTCACCTCGTCAGACTTTCTCTTGCGAGGTTTCAAAAGGGAATACACCGATTTTCGCACTGAAGCCATAGGGGGCAGACGCTTTTCCCTTGTGAGGGCATACATATAGCATGGCACAACAGGCACGCCTGCTCTGTCGCTGGATTTTCTGCACACTCTGTCCATATCAGTGCCGAGGAGAGCGTCAACGCAGGTTATACATATCATCACCGCCGAGGGAGTGTGATCAAGGCTTTGACATACCTCCTCCACGGCTTTCGGTATCTTAGTAAGGTGCCTGCCTGTGACGATATCGGTATCGTCAAGAAGCAGGTAGAAGAATCTGTCACCGTAGCCGCTTTCCGCACTGAGCATGGTGGTGTTTCGTCCACAGCAGGCAGGAGCCACAAGAAGCATAACCGAATTTGGCACTGCAAGTCCTGCTCTTTTTACACCAAAGCCCTGCGCTCCCGGTGAATTGAACGCCAATGTTGCAGGAGAGCTGTAGATAAGGTGCTTTGCCGAAAGAAGCTCGTCAGGGATATTATCTTTTCCCTTTTGGGCAAGCTCCGCCGCTGTTATGTAAAACGCTTTAGTCATCGTTGTCCTCCTGCATAAGGGTCTGGGCAAGCTTCAAAAAGCATTTTGCCGCCTGACAATCAGGCTCGCCCTCTATGACGGTCATGCCCTTATCCTCACATCTGATGATATCGTCGCTTCTTGGTATATCCGCAACGATATCAAGCCCTGCGCTTTCTGCAAAGGCTCTGACCTTTTCTTCCTCGCCCTCAACGTTTCGCCTGTTCATGACGATACCACGGACTTTTGCATAGCTTCTGTCGGCAAAGTTTTTCACCGCACTGTTTATATTATTTGCGGCATACAATGCCATTTTCTCACCTGATGTGACGATAAGCACCTTTGAAGCGTAGCCCTCTCTGATAGGTGCGGCGAAACCTCCGCACACAACGTCTCCGAGAACGTCATAAAGCACAACGTCAGGCTTATATTTTTCAAAAAGCTTTAAGTCCTCAAGCAGGCTGAACGTGGTGATTATACCTCTGCCTGCACAGCCAAGTCCGGGAGTAGGGCCGCCTGTTTCTATACAAAGCACTCCGCCATAGCCCTCTTTTGATATCTCCTCTATGCTCTCAGGCTCATCGTCATGCTCTCTGAGATAATTCATCACAGGCATAACAGGCTCGCCCCCAAGAAGATTTATGGTGGAGTCAGCCTTAGGGTCACAGCCTATTTGTATAACTCTTTTCCCAAGACTTGCAAATGCGGCGGCAAGGTTTCCCGTAACTGTGGATTTTCCTATTCCGCCCTTTCCGTAAACGGCTATTTTTATCATAAAAGTATCCGTGCGAAAGCACGTTCCTCCTTTTTATAGGTTAAGTATTTTGCTTACATCTTTATCTATCAGATCGGGGATATCTTTAAGAAAACATCTTCCCGAAAAAGCAACATGTGGCAGTGAAACAAATCTTGCCCCTTTGCATATAGGTCTGAAAAGCGGGTCTGCTATGACGGTCTTATGCTGTGAAAAAAGCTTTTCAAGCTCTGCTTCTTCCTCGCAGAAAATGTCCGTCCCTGACAGCACCTCGCTGTTTCTTATGCCAACTGTCGCCACAGTTTTTGCGCCAAGTTCAGCCCCAAGGGAAGAAGCAAAAACGCTTTCCCCTGCAACTATCATATGAGCATTCTCTACAGCTTTTTCACCGCAGGAATTTATACAAACGCCCTCTGACACTGCTCTTTTCAGGTCAGCGGAAAGCTTTTTGGAAAAGCTTTTCCCCACAGGCACGCCCACAACATATGGCACTCCATAGGTATCGAAAAGATACTTTGCCGCAGATATCCCGTCTGAGGATATAACAAGGCTTACAGCCGCCTGTGGTGCGGTAGAGATCTCATCAAGGCTGCTGTCCATAGCAAAACAGCTTTGCACTGAAAAGCCGTTATCCAAAAGCCACTTTTTTATGGAGCTTACGCTTGTGTTCACTGAAAAGTCAAGAGGCGTTGCACCAATAATATTCACTGAATTTGCCTGCTTTTCTTTTTCCTCACGGCAGAAAAGCTTTGCGATATTAAGGAAAGCTCCCTCTGCTCCCTGAAGATAGGAATGAGTACCGTTGGTATCAACGAAAAATGTGGTCAGACCTGTTTGACTCTCTATCTCCTCAGCGGCTGAACTGTAGTCAAAGCCTGTCATTGCAGGCATTGGCGAACCGCAAATGGCTATGAATTTAGGTGAAAGCTCACCTGCCGCTTTTGCCACATCACGAATGAACTTGCCGTCATTGCCCATAACGGCGTCCGCTTCTGTTAGTGCAGAAATATATATCATGCTTTTGCGGTCATACCAGCGTGGCTCGTCATGGGTGGCGTAGGTGGAGTTACAGCCCGAAGCGTCATGGACGACGGTCATTCCACCAAGCTCATAAAGCGCCGAGCATACCCCAGAGGTATCCGCCGCATATATTGATATCACTTTTGCATTCATAGACAGCTTTCACACCCCCAGCCCTTGTGTTGTATCACCTTACGTCTGTCCTTTTTGTTTACTGCTCCCTCAGCCATAAGCTCTGCAAGTCTTTTTATGCCCTCGAAGCCGTATCCCCCGCCCCCTGCGACTATATCAACAAAGTTATCTGTCTGGCAGAAAAAAGCCGCTTTCTGACCTACTGCAAGATATTTTTCTTCGCACTGTGAAAACTCCATTTTCACATTCACAGTAGGGAGAATTTCAAGGTCGTGGCAATGGGCTTTCAGCCACTCAAAATCTGCCCTTTCCTCCTCTGAAAAGCTGTCGGCGTAGCAACGCTTCACATTGAAGCCTTTCTCTGCAAGAAGTCTGCAAAAGCCAAGGGGTCTTGGCAGAGCAGTATAATCCACGGCTATAGGCATATTTTCCACTATCTCAAGGGCATTTGCAAGAGCCTTGTCGGCGGCTTCTCTGTCAGCAGAAAAGTCAGGTGTTTTCACACCAAGCTGGGTGCAAAGCCTGCTGTAATTTTCCTCTATCTCATCATAGCCATAGCACAAGGGCAGATACAAATGCTTTGTGCCAAGTCGCTTTTCAAGTTCCTCTCCTGACGGCTTTGCCGTGGGGATATAGGTGATATTCAAAGAGCTTTCCGCAATGGAGAGATACTCCTCATAGGTCTTGCACTTTGTTATGTCAAGAAGCTCAAAGCCTGCTGAGTTTATTATTTTTACAAGCTCGGAGGCTTCGTCCGTGGCTCTGTCACAGCCTATTATTGCCGCCGTTTTAGGCTTCTTTTCGCACTTTTCAAGTGGCTCGTAAAGCTGTTTTCTCATAAGGCTGTCAGGAGAGATAGACTTTCTCATAGTTGGCGTCATGTAGCAATCTATAAAATGCACCTGCGGATATGCCGCCGAAAGCTGGTCTATTATCATTTTGAAGTCACAGCCTGCAAAAAGGTGAACACAGCTTAGAAAAATCAAAAGGCACTTTGGCTTTTCCTCAAGCCTGTTTATTATATCCCTCACTCCGTCTATAACGTCCTGCTCCATTGTGCCGTCATACAGATCCTGCTCAGAAACAGTCACCCATGACATTCTGTCCATGGCATTCATCTCTGCCGCAGTGAGGATAACGCCCCTTAAACAGCCCTGTGCGCAGACAAATATCTGCCGCGACTCAGGGATAAGCATACCGGTATGGACGATATTCCACACGCCCCTTGTGGGGGGATTATATTCAAGACCGCTTTCAAAAGGCGCAGGAAAAGCCGCCTTCGTTATATTTATGCCGCTCTCTTTTATCATTTTTCTTCTCCCATACCGCACAGCTCGGCTATCTTATCCGCAAGGGCTTTATACTGCTCTGCCGCAGTGCTGTCAGGAAAAGCTTCCATGACAGTTTTGTGCATATCCTCAGCTTCGCTCACAAGGTCGCTTCGGTCTATCTCGGCTATCACAGAGCTGTGAAAATCAGCCGCAAGTTCTGCCGCTTTTTCCTCCTCGTTTTTTACGTTGCGTTTATTGAGGATAAAACCGCCAAGTGAAGCATATCCACGGCTTTTGAAATTTTCTACCGCCATTGCGATGTTTGCGGCGGCATATACAGACATACTCTCACCTGACGTGATGATAAACACCTTATCGGCATAGCCCTTTCGCATTGGCATTGAAAAACCTCCGCACACCACGTCTCCGAGAACGTCATAGATAACAACGTCAGGCTGATATTTTTCATATGCGCCCTTTTTTTCAAGCTCCTCCAAAGCTGCGATTATACCTCTGCCTGCACAGCCAAGCCCCGGGACCGGACCGCCTGCTTCAACACACACAACGCCGTTATAGCCTACCCTTACCATATCTTCAAGGTCAAAGCTTTCGCCTTTTCGCACAAGGTCAAGAACGGTGGGTATCCTCTCTCCCCCATGGAGAAATATGGTGGAGTCAGCCTTTGGGTCACAGCCTATCTGCATGACTTTCAGCCCTTTTTGTGCAAGTGCAACACTGACGTTTGACGCCGCCGTTGACTTTCCTATTCCGCCTTTTCCGTAAAAAGCAAGCTTTATCATTATCTGTGATCTCCTCTTGATATCTTTATTTTATAGCCTATGGACTCCATTCGTCTTTCAAGGCAAGCCCTGCACTGTGCTGACTCGTCACCTGTGCATATCTTGTTGTCATAGAGCATATATTTTTTTCTCACTGCCACAGGGGACAAATTCGGCATTATGACGTTCGCACCTGACAACACCCCTTGTTCTCTCCCTTTTGGGTTTATAGTACCAAGGGCTGTGGTGGCAGGCAAAAGAACGTCGGGGAGCATTATCCTGCAAATGCTCAGCAGAAAGAGGGTAAGCTCATATGAGCCTTGTGGACAGCTTCTGAAAGGCGTGTCCTTATGTGGGAGAAAAGGTCCAATGCCTATCATTTCGGGCTTGAAACCGCATATAAACTCCATATCCTCAGCAAGGCACTCCGCCGTCTGATACGGCGAGCCTATCATCATTCCACAGCCTGTCTGATAGCCTATCTCTTTAAGATCTGAAAGACACTCCATTCGGTTTTTCCAAGACATTTCGGCTGGGTGGAGCTTTTTGTAATGCTCCTCGTCGGCAGTTTCGTGCCTGAGAAGATACCGGTCTGCACCTGCATTGAAAAATGCCTCATAGTCCTCACGGCTTTTCTCGCCTAGGGATAATGTTACTGCACAATCAGGGTGACGTTTTTTTATCTCGCTGACGATACCGCAGAGCATTTCCCTGTCATAGAAAGCGTCCTCACCGCTTTGAAGCACAAAGGTACGAAAGCCATATCCGTAGCCCTCGTCACAGCACTGCAAGATCTCCTCGGCGGTGAGCCTGTATCTGCTCACGTTGCCGTTTGAGCGCCTTATTCCGCAGTAAAGGCAATCGTTTTTGCAGATGTTTGAAAACTCCACTATGCCCCTTATGTAGATATCCTTGCCGAACATTTCCTGCGAAATGCCCCTTGCAAGCTCTGCGGCATAAGCTCTGTCGCCACCGTCATATTCTTTTATGAGCTCCACCCACTCTTCGTGGGAAAGCTTTTTTTCGCAGTTTAGTTTATCAACAAGTTCTCTGACCGCCATTGTGATCTTCAAGCTCCTTTACAAGATGTGGGAACACCTCTATGCTCCGTTTGAGAATACCTTTCATATAGGCAATAGCAATGCCGTAATTTGTGAACGGCACGCCTGCGTCACAAGCACATTTCATTCTGTAGGTAAGCTCTTTTGAGCCGAGCATACAGCCGCCACAGTGTATGCAAAGCGCAAAGTCTGAAAGCTCCTCCGGAAAACCGTGACCTGATGACAGCACTATCTCAAGATCCTTGCCTGTATATTCTTTCAGCCAGTTTGGAAGCTTCACAGAGCCTATATCGCCGCACTGTCTGTGATGTGTACAGCCCTCTGAGATAAGTACCCTGTCGCCGTCTTTAAGGCTGTCGATAGCCTTCACGCCCTTTACTGCGGCGTCAAGAAAGCCCTTATATCTCGCCATAAGGATAGAAAACGAGGTAAGAGGAATATCCTCGGGAGTATCCTTTGAAACTCTGCCAAAAGCCTGACTATCCGTTATAACAAGCGCAGGCTTCTCTATCCTGCCAAGAACGCCAGAAAGCTCAGTTTCTCTTACCACCACTGCGCAGGCGTTAGCCTCAAGAACATCTCTTATTGCCTGCTGTTGTGGCAGGATAAGCCTGCCCTTTGGTGCGGCGCTGTCGATAGGGGTAACAAGCACCACCATATCGTCAGGCTTTATAAGGTCGCCCACGAGCTTCATTGTCATGGTGTCTGTTTCGGTTAGCTTTGCAACTGCGTTTTTAAGCTCCTCTATGCCTGTTTTCTCTTTTGCGCTGACGTACACTGTCCCCTCCTCTTTTGGGATATCAGCGAGCAGGTCGGCTTTGTTTTTGGCTATAATAAAGGGTATGTTTTTCTCTTTGAACATTGAGATGAGCTGTTTTTCGCAGTCTCCAAGAGGCAAGGTGCAGTCTGTTACAAGGACGGCACAATCTGTTCTGTTTAGTATCTGCTTAGTTTTCTTCACACGAAGCTCTCCAAGCTCGCCCTCGTCGTCAAAGCCGGGGGTATCTATTATCACAACAGGGCCAAGGGGCAAAAGCTCCATTGCCTTTGTAACAGGGTCGGTGGTAGTGCCTTTCGTATCGGATACCACTGCAAGATCCTGATTTGTTACTGCGTTCACAACGCTTGATTTTCCTGCATTTCGTCTGCCGAAAAATCCTATATGTATACGTTCTCCGCTTGGTGCGTCATTAAGTCCCATTGCAAAAGCTCCTCTCAAAAAAATAAGCCATACCCCTATGGATACAGCTTTGATAACAAAAAAGGCTATTATGCCGATAAAAAGTCCATTCCACGGGCGAACGCTGTTCGCCCCTACATGAGTAGGGATAGGGCTTTATATCTGCTTTTTACTTTTTCTGCTTGATGTGTATTCTTTCGCCTTAAAAGAGAAAACTCGTTTTCGGCGTCAGGGTCACAAATATTTATTAGATTTTTACTGCGGCGAATAAAGGGTCTTGGCGGTCACTCCCTCAAGCCTGCCTATCTTGCCTGCAAGAGAATTTATAACGTCCTGCGGAGCGTCAACTGCCACACTTATTATGTTCATGCCACGCTCTCGGTATGGCAGACCCATTCGTCCTATTATATACTCGGCATGCTCATGAAGAATTGCGTTTATCTCCTGCGCAGAGCCGTTATCGTGTGCGATTATTGCAAGTATTGCCACACGGGTATCCATAAAACACCCCCGTAATGTAAAAGTGTACTTCATCTTACTTTATGATAGCACGATTTGTTGGCGTTGTCAATTGGAAGTTATCTATTTGAATAAAATTTTTAGATAACATTTGACTAAAATATACGACATATACTATTGACAAGTAAAGTTAGCCATGGTAAACTTATTTTGTGAAGTTCTTTTAGATAAAACATAAGAATAAAATATAGCTATGGAGGAAAAGACAATGACTCTTGATAAGCTTAAAACGGGTGAGTCTGCCGTGATAAAAGCGGTAGGTGGCGAAGGTGCGCTCAGGCTGCGTTTTCTCGACATGGGACTTATACCCAAAACAAAGGTGAAAATGCTAAAGCGTGCGCCAATGGGCGACCCTCTTGATATCGTGCTTAGAGGCTATGAGCTGACGCTCAGGATAGAGGACGCAAAAAACATAGAGATAGAAAAAACAGAGGAGAATGACCATATATGAGATTTGCCCTTGCAGGAAATCAGAACTGCGGAAAGACCACGCTTTTTAACACCCTTACAGGGTCTAATCAACACGTTGGAAACTTTCCCGGTGTAACAGTCGAGCAGAAGGTCGGTGACATAAAGGGGCAGAAAAACTGCACTGTGGTGGATCTGCCGGGAATATACTCACTGCGCCCTTACACGCAGGAGGAGATCGTCACCCGTGACTACATAATAAATGAAAAGCCTGACGGCATTATAAACATTGTTGACGCCACTAATATAGAACGAAATTTGTATCTCACTTTACAGCTTCTTGAACTGCGTGTGCCAATGGTGCTTGCCTTAAACATGATGGACGAGGTAAGAGCCAACGGTGAAACGATAGACGTAAAAATGATGAGCGACGCACTTGGCATACCTGTTATACCAGTAAGTGCGGCAAAGGGCGAGGGTATCTCAGACCTTATCGACAAGGCTGTAGAAACCGCCCGAAACAAGACAAAACCTGTTGTCACAGACTTTTGCTCAGACGATTCCGCTGTACACAGATGTATACACGCAGTTGTGCATCTTATCATGGATCACGCAAACCGTGCAGGCATACCGCCGAGATTTTGTGCTTCAAAGCTTATTGAGGGTGATAAGAATATCGAGGATCAGCTTGAGCTTAATCAAAACGAGCTGGAGCTTCTCGAACACTGCATAGTGGAAATGGAGGACGAATCAAAGCTTGACAGAAATGCGGCGCTTGCAGATATGCGATACGACTTTATCGAAAAAGTCGTTGCCATAAGCGTTGTGAAATGCCACGAGAGCCGAGAACACAAGCGGAGCGTAAAAATAGACCGCATTTTAACGGGAAAATACACTGCACTGCCTGTATTTTTCGGGATAATGTTTCTTGTATTTTTCCTCACATTCAATGTTATCGGCTCGACCCTTTCCGATTGGCTTTCCCTTGGTATAGACAAGCTCACCGACCTAGCAGACAAAGGGCTTACAGCCTACGGCATAAACCCTGTTGTGCACAGCCTTATAATAAACGGAGTTTTTGCAGGCGTTGGAAGTGTTCTAAGCTTTCTGCCTATAATAGTGACGCTGTTCTTTTTCCTTTCCATACTGGAGGACACGGGCTACATGGCACGAGTGGCGTTCGTAATGGACAAGCTTCTTAGAAAGATCGGTCTTTCGGGACGAAGCTTTGTGCCTATGCTCATAGGCTTCGGCTGTTCAGTGCCTGCCATAATGGCGACGAGGACGCTTGTATCAGACCGTGACAGAAAAATGACCATACTTCTTACCCCTTACATGAGCTGTTCGGCAAAGATACCTATTTACGCAGTTTTCTGTGCAGCATTTTTCAAGAAATATCAGGCGCTTGTGATGATAGGCTTATACATAACGGGCATAGTGCTTGGGATAATAATTTCACTGATACTAAAAAATACAGCTTTCCGTGGAAAGCCTGTGCCGTTTGTAATGGAGCTTCCAAACTATCGTCTTCCTTCGGCAAAAAGCGTAGGACTTCTTCTTTGGGACAAGGCAAAGGACTTTATACAAAGAGCTTTCACAGTTATATTCTTTGCGACTATCATAATATGGTTTCTTGAAACCTTTGACGCAAAGCTCAACGTTGTAAAAGACTCCTCCGACAGCCTGCTCGCCCTTATCGGTCAGGCTATATCGCCAATATTCAAGCCTTTGGGCTTTGCAGATTGGAGAGTGACCACCTCGCTTATTTCAGGCTTCACTGCAAAAGAGGCGGTAGTAAGCACAATGGCGGTACTGATGAACACAAGCACTGCAAATCTTGGCACTGCTCTTTCGGGAGCATTCTCCACCCTTTCCGCACTGAGCTTTCTCGTATTCACCCTGCTTTACACCCCATGTGTTGCGGCGGTGGCGACCATAAAGAGAGAGCTTGATTCAAGGATACAGACAGTAGGCGTTGTGATAATGCAGTGCATGGTGGCATGGATTTGCGGCTGTGCGGTATATCAGATAGGAGCGTTATTATGAATACAGCCGACTGGATAGTGGTGATACTTCTGCTTTTATGGGCAGTGGCGGCGGCAATAAGTATATCAAAGCAAAAGAAAAAAGGTAAATGCTGTGGCTGTTGCTCACACTGTCACAGCAGATACAGCAAAAAATAAGGCATAAAAGTAGCGGAGAACTGCAAAAAGAATGCGTTCTCCGCCATTTTATTAATATATAAGCAACACTAAGAAAATCAAAAATTTACAATACATCTGGCTTTTTTCGTTAATATACCTGACAAATAAGCAAAAATGTGATATAATATAGCTTAGGGCGAAGTTATCTACCCTGTTTTTTTGAGATATGGTTAGTTCAATCTAACTTTATAAAGAAAACCAACTTAGAAAGGTCGGTATTATGAAGAAACAATTTTTTAGCAATGAGAAAGACGGTTTTTATGGTACATATTATGAAAACCCAAAGGGTGCAAACTGCGCAATGATAGGTCTGTTCGGCGACGATCCTAATGACTTTATGGCAAAGTGCGGAGCAAAATGGCTTCACAAAAATGGCGTGAACGTTATGTGTATGTCACCTGACGTGAAGAACTACGGCCATGTGAACTTCCCGCTTGAAAGGATAGAGACCGCTATAAAGTGGCTCAAAAGCCATGGAAACAAGAAAATAGGCATAATGGGAATGAGTACGGCAGGAATGGATTCCCTTGTGGCAGCTTCATATTTCCCTGACATAACACTCACTTTCGGTCTTACGCCAAGCGACTTTGTATGGCAGGGCTTTGAGCAGGGCGAAAAAGACGGCTGCAAGGAATGGCCTATCCCTGACGCTTCCACACTTTCATGGCAGGGCAAGCCGCTTGCCTATATGCCGTTCGTTTATGCCCACCCTGAATACTATCACAAAATAGAAGAAGAAACCAAAGGCTCGGGAGATATAACACGAAGCACACACCTTTTTATCGACTCTGAAAAGGCAAGAGAACATACAGAGGAAGAGATGATAAAGGTTGAGAAAATCAAGGGCAAGCTTATAATGGTGGGTGCTGATGATGACAGCTTTTGGGAGGCAGGAAAATACGTTCGCCGCATGGATAAGCGCTTGAAAGAACGCCCTCACGAGTGCGATTACGAAGCCCTGACCTACGAGCATGGAACGCACTTTGTGCTTCCTGAGTCAATGCTCAGAAAAGCTCTTCCTATAGGACTAAAATTCGTCCTGAAATTTGTTTTCAAAGCTGCAAAGGACTATCCAAAAGAGTGCGAGCAGACAAGAAAGGATATCGACAGACGACTTTCTGCGGCATTAAAACAGTGGGTAGCTGAATAAAAAAAACCATAAAATACGCTATTTTGTGTATGGGCGACCTCTGGTCGCCCCTTGCTCGATATGTTTTACGATAAACAAAGACCGACTTCCAGCGAAAAAAGCTGAAAGTCGGTCTGTTATTTTTTGCAACAGAATAAATGCTTTCAAAAAGAAGATTTTTGTGAATTTTGTGAGTTTTCTATTGACATTAGAGTGCGGATATGGTAAAATTAACGATATGTGAATATTTTCTAATAGCAATCACATATCAAAGCAAAAAGCAATTATTTTATATAGATAGTGGTGGGTCATCGGGACCCTGACGAAGGAGCAAGCCATGTTTACAAGCGATACAGCGAAATATAAAATAATAGGTATCTGCACTTCATGCGTACAATCTGACTATGTGAGAGATATAGTATCTTCCATAAGCCGAAAGGGTGTAAAAGAGGGCTACAAGGTGCTTCTTTTTAACACCTTTTGCGACCTTTATCACAACATTTCTTACAACCATGGTGAAGCAAGCATTTTTGATCTTATAAATTATGACATTCTTGACGTACTTATAATAATGCCCGAGGCAATAAAAAGGGACAGCATTTCCAACGAGATAAGCAAGCGTGCCCATGAACATGATGTTCCTGTCATATGCGTTGACAGTACAATGGATAATTGCTGCAGTGTGACATTCAATTACTCTGACGTTTTTGAAAAGATAGTTCGCCATGTGATCGAATTTCACGGCTGCAGAAGAGTTAATTTCATTGCTGGCGTAAAGGGCAATGCTTTCTCAGAAGAGCGTATAGAAGCATACAAAAAGGTGCTTGCAGAAAACGGCATAGAATTTGAGCCTGAGCGTCTTGGCTATGGTGACTTCTGGGATATGCCAACAAAAGGAGTATTGGAGAAATTTTTGGAAAGCGATTTGGAATTTCCGCAGGCGATAATATGTGCAAACGACGCTATGGCGATAGCAGCTTGCAGCATACTGAGAGAACGAGGCATAAAAGTGCCTGAAGACGTTATTGTAACGGGCTTTGACGGCATCGAGCTTGAACAGTATAACAGCCCTCGTCTTACAACGGCGGCTGTAGACAATGATGTGCTTGGCGAAAAGATAATAAACGCCATAGACCATATGATGAACGGAGTGCCTCTTCCTGAAAAAATAGAGGTCAACTACACCATGAGGATATCCCAGTCTTGCGGCTGTGAGAAAATAGACCCGAGAGAAGTAGGCGACAAGATCCTTGAGCTTTACCATAGAATGAACAATTCTGATGGTCACGAACAGCATATGTTCTCTTATCTTGCAAAATCAGTGGAATGTCACACCGTAGAAGAAATGGCAAAGGTAATGGCACGTTCGGGAGATTATTATAGCTGGGTATGCACAAACACTGATTTTCTGTCAAACACGAGACAGAGAGAACGCTTTAATAACAGCTTTACAAAGCAGATGAGAGTTTTCATGCAGACTTTTGACAACAAATACAAGACCGGTGAAGTATTTGACACCAAGGATCTTTTGCCTGATATGGAGCAAGTCCTTGGACGCCATAACTGCTTAATGTTCTCGCCGCTTCATTTTCAGGACGAGGTCATAGGCTATGCGGCAAATTCATTTAGTCCTATATATTTTCTTTTCCAGAACACAAGACGTTTTATAAACAACACCAATCAGATAATGGAGAGCTTTAAAAACCGCCAGCGGCTTGAAAGGGCAAATGCGGAGCTTGCAAGGATACATATGCTTGACCCCATGACGGGGATATATAACCGCAGGGGCTTTTACAAGAACGTAAGAAAGCTTATTTCAAAGACTGAGAAGCAGGGCGTAGGCGTATGGGTATTCTCTATTGACATGGACAACCTTAAAAAGATAAATGACCTCTATGGTCACAACGAGGGTGACAAGGCGATAAAGGCAGTGGCGTCGCTGATGACAAAATGCACTGCAGAAGGTGGGATATGCTCACGCTTCGGCGGTGATGAATTTGTAGCTGTTATCGCTGAAACAGACGGTGCGGACAGCTTTTACGAAAAGGTATCCCGCAGCATTGCAGAATACAATCGCAGAAGCAAGTCGCCATATGATGTGTCGATAAGCTGTGGCTACAAAGCGGGAAAGCCGAAAACATTGAAAGAGATCGATGATCTTATGAAAGCGTCAGATCGTGAGATGTACACGCAAAAGCGTAACCATCATAGTCGGCGGGACTAACAGACATAACAAGAGGGCGGATAGTTTGAAAACTTTCGCCCTTGTTTTTATGCTATTTGGGTATGCCAACTCCCTCAAGAAAGATCTTCAGCCCGATCAAAACGAGTATAATGCCGCCTGCTATTTCTGCCTTGCTCTTATATTTTGAGCCGAACTTGTTGCTATGGCGAGTCAACTTTTTTGGTCAAATAAACATTTGACAAAATTGCAAAACTGTGATATAATAACGATTGTAATATGTTTCCGTAGCTCAGCTGGATAGAGCGACCGCCTCCTAAGCGGTAGGTCGGGTGTTCGAATCACCTCGGGAACGCCATAATGTGGAGACAAAAAAGATGTCTCCTGCGAAAAGCCCGAATATATCGGGCTTTTTTGCTACCCAAAGGTAAACAAAAACGAATGAAGGCGAAATGGGGTCTGTTTATGACCGAACAGAAAAAGAATACTATCATAACAAGCGGCATCGCTGTACTTGCCGTGATACTGGCATATTGCTTTCGAATTGTGGGCAGGGGCAGCTTCTACCCGATGCTGTTTTCCTATCTGCGCAGCTTTATCTATATCGGTCTGTTCGCCGCCTGGGGGCTCTCCGTCCGTCAGCAGATCGTGCAAAAGCAGGTGTGCAGGTTTATGACGGTCACCGCAGTACTGCTCATCATATGGATGGTAGTGCGTTCGGCAAAGTATTTTATATTCTGGCAGCCTGATGCCGTCCGTTACCTGTGGTATCTGTTCTATCTGCCCATGCTGTTTGTGCCTATGCTGGCGCTGCTGATCGCCATGTCATTGGGAAAGCCGGACGAATACAAATTCCCCAAGGGAATGTCGATTCTGTGGATCATCTCCGGCACATTGCTTCTGCTCGTGCTCACAAATGACCTGCACCAATTCGTATTTACCTTTCCTAAGGACGCCGCCGTGTGGACAGACAAAAACAACGGCTACTCGATAGGCTACTTCATTATTGTAGGCTGGCAGGTGCTGTGTGCCTTTGCCGCACTCGTAATTATGTTTTTAAAATGCCGTGTGCAAAAAGGAAGGCTCCACTTTCTGCCCATTGTTCCTATGCTGCTGACGATCGTTTACAGCGTGCTTTACTATGCAGGTGCGGATTGGCTGCTCCACTTGTTCGGCGATATTGCCGCATTCCAAAGTGTGATGTATATTCTGACCTTTGAGTTTTGCATCGCCTGTGGATATATACATTCAAACAGCCGTTATGTGGACTTGTTTGCCTCCTCTGTGGGCACATCGGCAGAGATCACCGACAAGGACTTTACCGTTCGGTATGCAGCTGTAAACACTGCGCCTATCTCAAAGGAAACGATGAAAAAAGCCGAGCAAAGCCCGGTGACGATGGGCGGCTTAACCGTTCACACCATGCCCATTGATGGCGGCTATGCCGTATGGACAGAGGATGTGTCGGCTTTGCGTGACATCAAGGAGGACTCCGAGCTTCTTGCAGACGAGCTTGCCGACAGGAACGAAATGCTCCGTTATGAATACAAGCGTGAAGCCAAGCGCCGCAAGGTGGAGGAGCAAAACCGCCTGTATGATCTCCTGCGTTCCGCTACGCAGACGCAGATCGACCGCATTGCAGAGCTCACTAAGGAATACCGCCAAATCTCAAGCACCGATCCCGACAGTGCCAAAACGCTCCTTGCCGAGATCGCCGTGCTGTGCAGCTATATTAAACGTCGCAAGCATCTGACGCTCCTTACCGACCGAGATATTAAAATAGCGGAAACGGAACTCCACCGTGCCTTCAATGAGTCCCTCCAAACGCTGAAGCTGTTGGGCATCCGCAGCTCGCTCTATGTGGACGAGTCTCTTTCCATGCTCTCCGGCAAAACGGCGACTGCTGTATTTGATTTTTATGAATCGGTTATTGAAGCCGACATTTTGAATTTAACAGGCATACAGGTAAGCCTCATAAAGGCAAACGGCTTGCGCTTGTCACTGAATGTGTGCTGCAAAGCCGACCTTTCCGCTTTGGTAAGCGGAGACAATATCCGCTGTGAAAAAGAGGATGACGAGGAATACCAGCACCTTGTATTTGAAGCGAAAGAAGGTGACAGGAAATGAGTGCATTTTCTTCCCTTTCTGAATTTTGGCAGACCATGCTGCCGTTTATCATGCTTGTGGAGATCGTCCTTGAAATCGGGCTGTTTATGTATCAGCTTCTTCGCAGCAATAAGCCGGTGCGCAGCCTGCTGAGTCTGGCGGTCATGGCGGTGATGATCCCACTGCTATTCTCCGTTTCTCAGGCAGATCCCGATAATATCGGGGACGCATTTCTGCTGGACGCACCGTGGCTGATATTTGCCGCCGCCATTTTCCTTGCGGCAGTTCACTTTGCCATTGCTCTGCCGCGGGAATACCGCCGTAAAAAGAACGAGCTCTCGCCGTTCTCCATTAAGGAAGCAACCGATAAGCTGCCTATGGGCATCTGCTTTGCCGACCCGAATGGCAGGATCATCCTGTGCAACAACCGTATGCGCAGGCTCTCCTTTGCCCTTTGCGGCCACGAGCTGCAAATCAAAAGCGATATGGAAAATGCCCTGAGCGTGCCGGACAGATCCGTAACCGTCAAGGATGATTGCTACATCCTGCCCGACAAGACCGTCTGGCAGTTTCGCACACAAAATATCACCGTGGACAGCGATGACCGCTGGCAGCAGATAACGGCGCATAATGTAACCGAACTGTATAACGGCTACCAAAAGCAAGAGGAAATAAATGAAGAACTGGCAGAAGTCAATCGAAAGCTCAAAAAGATGTACGCTCGCATGGAGAACGATGTCAAAGAAAAGGAAAGCCTTGACCTAAAGGTCTATATTCACGATACCATCGGGCGAAGCCTCCTGACCATACGTGACATCATAGACAGCGGAGAGGATACCGAGCGAAAGCTTGAGGCGCTGCAAAATGCCATCGGTATGCTGGCAAGCAACCGTGTCACCTCTGTCAGCACAATGGACGAGGTAAAAAGAACTGCACAGCAGCTTGGCGTGGCTGTAAAAATCGACGGCTACCTGCCCCGTGATACCGCAGCCGAGGAGCTGACCGTTGCTGCCGCCAAGGAGTGCGTGACCAACTGCATCAAGCACGCAGACGGGAATGAGGTATATATCCGCATTGCCCAGCGCGGCGAACGCTATGATGTTACCATAACCAACAACGGCAAAATACCCACAGAGCCGATAAAGGAGGGCAGCGGCCTGTCAACGCTTCGCCGCAGTATTGAAAGCTCCGGCGGTGAAATGCATATTTCGCACAATCCACGCTTTGCTCTTCTTATTACGATTTCTGCAAAGGAGGTCAGCCTATGATAAACACCATACTTGTAGAAGATGATCTATACATCCAAAAGCACTTTGTCGATCGTCTTGCGGCAGACGGCGAGTTTCATCTTGTCGGCGTTTTCCGTGACGCCTTTGAAGCGGAAAAGCACTGCGACGCCACCGTAAAGCTCGTCCTTATGGATGTGCAGACGCATCATAAACATTCCGGTCTTGCCGCCGCAGAGCGCATCAAAAAGGCTTTTCCGCAAATCAAGATCGTTGTGGCTACCTCGCTTGTCGATCCCGAAGTTTTGCAAAGAGCCAAAATGGGTGCTGCCGACAGCCTGTGGTATAAGGACCACGGAACAGAGGAGCTGATGAGCGTGGTAAAGCGCACTCTGGCAGGGGAAAAGGTATTCCCCGATATCGCTCCGGCCATTGAAATGGAGGGTACGATGTCCGATGTCTTTTCGCCACGGCAGTTAGACATCCTACGCCTTTATATAAAGGGCTTTACCTATCAGGAAATTGCCGATAAGCTGGGCATCTCCAAAAACGGCGTTCGCTGGAACCTGGACGATATGGTGGAAAAGAGCGGCTTTGAAAGCAGAGAAGCGCTGGTTGCGACCGCCATTGAAAACAAGCTCATGGTAGTCACCTTAAAAGACGAATAAGCAAAACTGAACCCCTTGGCTGTACGGTCAAGGGGTTTTTCGCGCCCAAAAGGCAAAAATCTTTTGAAAAAAACGAGATCTTTATTCTGTTACTGGCACAAGTGCCAGTGACAAACGCCAAAAAATCAGTATAATAGATAGTGTAAGATTAGGATTGTGCTTTTAGAAGGTGGTGATGAATGATGAAAAAAATCGTTCTGGACATTCAAAGTGATATCCATGCGCACACCATGGAGCGAATGCTGATGCAAAAATTGGACGATTGCCAAGTTGTGATCTCCGAGTCGCCTGACGCAACCGCCGAGTGGTGCAAAACGCATCGACCTGAGGTGCTTTTAATGGAGGTCAAGGCGTATTCACCATGGATGTTCAAAGAACGAATGGCGATCCGTGACAAGGTAAAACGGAACACGGAAAACTGTCGTGTCATTCTCTTTGTGGATGATGATACAGACGAAGAGTTGACCGAAAAGGTACGGCAGGCAAAGCGCGAGGGTCTGATAGACGCTTTTCTCTTCGGTTCGGTATCCGAAAACTACTTTGCTTCGGTCATCGACAGTGTTTAAATCAGGCAACACAAAAAGCATAAAAATCTTCAAAATAATTATGAGGGAGGAATAATAGTATGACAAAAACGAACAAACGAAGGCGCATCGTCAGCGTCCTGTTGACGCTTGTGATGCTGTTCTCACTGATGCCGAGTATGGTGGTTCCCACCGATGCCTTTTGGGACGACTACGACGACGGCTTCGATTGTCCTAACTGCGACCACTACCATTTTGGCAGCGAGTATATGTGTGACTGCCTATTCTGCACCATTGAGTGTAACTACGAGTGCTGGGTCGAAACCCATTGTAACGACTGCGGTGTGTGCTTTGGAGACACGCCCTATTGGTGCGAGGAGTGCTATAAATGCGCGGACTGCATGGAGGAATCGCACTGCTCCACCTGCGCCAAGTGCTACATCGGCGAAGATGACCAGCTGTGCGGCGAATGCCATAAGGGTCCATGCTGCTCCATAACCATCTGCGACTCCTGCGGCTTCTGCGATGACTGTGCAAACGATGACAGCGACCCGATGCACTGTTCTCTGTGCAACAACTGCTTCGGTTCGGTGGACGAGTGCGTGGACGACGATGATACCGGCGTCATACACTGCATCGATTGCCACACGGCCTGCGAGCAGTGCGAGGAATGCCTGCTGAATCAGGAGTCCTGCGAGGACTGCGGCCTGTGCTTCCACGACAGCGATCCCTGCGAGGACGGCTGCGATCAGCGCTGCAAGGACTGCTGCCGAGATGCCGTAAGCGCTATGGGCTGCGATCATGACGACTGGTGCTTCAGCGACTCTGATTTTGAGGATCATTTGAAGACGGAGCATGCCGGCGCCGGACATACCCACATAGCCTCCGCCACCTGGGCGGCTGACGGAACGCAGCACTGGCACCCCTGCCGCTATTGTGACGATAAAAAGCTGAATGCCGCCAACCATGAATTTGACGCCGAGGGCGTGTGCAAGGTCTGCGGCTACATCAGCGGCAGCTCAATCGTCATCACCCGCCAGCCGAGGGGCGTCAAGTGTAAGACCTCTATCTACAGCAGCGGCGATTATGACGAAGAGCCGGAAAACGACCTGCTGTACAGCGAACATAACTGGGTCACCTTCTCTGTCTCGGCAAAGAGCCTGAAAGGCGACGAGCTGACCTATCAGTGGTATCAGAAGAATAATGCGAATCCCACGGCGGCGCCCTACAAGCTGCCGGAGACAGATTACTATGTGGACGTGAACACCCCAACGCTGAGGCTGTCGGTTTCCGCCGAGGCCTGCATGGATGACTACTCCTACTACTGCATCATCGGCAGAAAGGGCGACCCTTCGGACACCATGAAAACGGCGGAGGCAAAGCTGACTGCCACCCATGCCTACAGCCATAAGCAGGCGGGTGTGCGTGTGCCCACGGAAGACAGCGAGAAAACGCCGGAATACAAGGTCACTTGGGTCGATAAGCATGGGAATACCCATAACGGTGTCGTGGGCGGCGACCCGAAATGCGACGGCCACAAGCTCCCGTGCCTGTTCGAAGCAGGCTATTACGAACCGCATTATATGACCACCGGCTCCAAGGAGCGCATCTTCCCGCATACCTTTGTGCTTGACAGAAGCCGTGACGCGGTAGGCGGCGGCAAGGTCGATGTGCTCAGATGTTCCGTCTGCGACTATACCGTTCCTGTGAAGAGCCATGTCCATGATTACGGCTGGAACTGGGACTACACCGGCTTCGGCAGTATCTATGAGTATACCTTCAACATCGGCGGCTCGACCAAGACGGTGGAGCAGCTCATCATTGAATCTGACTATGCCCACCCCGAAAAATGCAAAATACCCGGCTGCGAGGAGTTCATCATGGTTCCCCATAGCTGGGGCCGCTGGAATGTGGTCAAAAACCCTGATACCGAGGGCGATAAAGGCGGCATGGAGGCTGAATGCAGCGTCTGCGAATACAAAGAGACGAAAGAAATTGACGGCGATTGGACAAAGGACACCGCCCTTGTGACGGTGAAAAATGGCCGGGCAACCCGTATGATCGTCAAGCCAGGCGACAAGATCAAGCTTTATCCCGATGATAAAGCAGGTCAGAAGGCCATCGGCTGGAAGGTGGAGTATCTCCGCGAATACAATGAGTGTGACTTCATCAGCGGTACGGGATTACCTGTTACTAAAAATTGGAACACCAGTGAGGCGAAGACCATGTTCAATCTGGTGACCAACGGCTCCGCCCTTGAGTGGGGCTGCACGATCCCAGCGTTCAGCGCCATGGGCGCCCCCGGCGGCGGCAGTTTCTTCTTTGAGCCTGTCTATGCAGGCTGTGACCACAGCGGCGGCACAACGGTGCTCAATGCGAAGGAGCAGGTCTGCGACCGTAAGGGCTATACAGGCGACACCGCCTGCGCAGACTGCGGCCATGTCATCAGTGCCGGTTCGGATATCTACCCACCTGCAAACGCCGGTCATACCGGTCCACTGCAGCCGCTGTACTACTACGGCACGGCCAACTCGGCAACCACAGACGCGAGCCATGGTGGCAAACGCTATAACGCCAAATCGGGCGACTGCCGACACCGCGCCTATGAGGGCGACTACCGCTGCACGGCTTGCGGCGGCACCGTAAAGGGCGAGACCGGCGACTTCAGGCATAGCGGTCCCCTTGAACTGCGGGATGTAAGAACGGCGACCTGTACAGAGAGGGGCTATTCCGGCAACCAGTACTGCTCATCGTGCGACAGGATCGCGAAGAAGGGCGTCTCAACCCCGTCCCTCCACGAAATTGCAGATAACTACAAGCTGATCAATGAGGTTAAGCCAGGATGCACCACCTCAGGCTATAGCGGTGACCAGCAGTGCACAGCCGGCTGCGGACAGATTATCCGCTACGGTCATGTCGTTAATAAGCTCAGCCACGACTGGGACGGCGGCAAACCTGCAAAACAGGGCAAGAGCGAAGGAATTCTCTACACCTGCCAGCGCACCGACTGCGGCGAGACAAGGTTCGTAAAGAACTCCGCTGCGACCGAGTTCACGGTCACGGTCATCAAGGGCACGGCTTCCGTTGCCGCAGGGACACCTATCACGGACAAGATCGCGCAGAACACCGTTGTGACCGTTACGGCGGACGCACCGGAGACCGGCAAGGTCTTTGACAAGTGGGTCGTGCTGGAGGGCAATGTCACCCTGACAGACGCCACCAAGGCAACCACCACCTTCACCATGCCCGGTAATGCTGTGAAGATTGAGGCCACCTATAAGGATGCGCCTCCAAGCCATACTCACAGCTACGGCACCGAGTGGAAGTATGACGACACCGATCACTGGCATGAGTGCGAGTGCGGCGACAAGGCCGACACAGCAGCACACAGCGCAAGCGACTGGATCGTTGACACGGCAGCTACCGAAACCGCCGACGGCACTAAGCATAAGGAATGCACCGTCTGCAAGAAGGTGCTTGAAACCGCAACGATCCCCGCAACAGGCAGCACTCATACCCACAGCTACGGCACAGAGTGGAAGTATGACGGCACCAACCACTGGCACGAGTGCGAGTGCGGCGATAAGGCCGACACGGCAGCACACAGCTTCCAGTGGGTGATCGACAAGGCCGCTACCAAGGAGGCCACCGGCATCAAGCACGAGGAATGCACCGTTTGCGGCACCAAGCGCAGCGAGAATACGGTTATCGACAAGCTCCCCGACAGCGGTAACACCGACAATACAGGCAGCGGTGATAATAACACCGATAAGCCAGGAAATGACGACTCCACCAAGTGTCCTCAGACCGGTGGCAGCAGCAACCACATCGGTTGGCTGGCTGCTCTGTACGTCAGCGGCGGTGTTCTGACTCTGCTGGGCGTAAGCGGCAAAAAGAGAAAGGAATCCAAGGTTAAATAAGCCGACGCTTCCGAAATCGAAATAGCCTAAACACAATAGGCGGTGACGGATCATTCCGCCACCGCCTATTTTCCTGAAAGTGGGCTTGGCAGCAAGTCCCTTTCCGAAAGGAGGCAAGCGACACCCACATTCTGACCATGTATCCCCAACCGAACGGGGACGGCGATCTCCGGCACAGTTTCAATAGCGCTCAGCAAGTAAAAAACTTGGTTGTAGCCCCCTCAACTTTTCGACATGGAAAGTGAGGGGGCTTTCTCTATAGCCTCCGCCCGTTCTTTGAAAACCGAATAGTACAGCGCATCCTTTTGTAGGGCGTAATTTTTTTGTGCCTAAAAGCAAATTTACTCACTGTCAAAAGCTTGAACTCACTACAAATAAAAAAATGGTAACACCAGCAGGAAGTTATTTTCCTGCTAATGTTACCTCATTTACAAGTATCACAAGATTTAAAGGGGAAATGATAAAGTCTTTGTAATGCTTATCGTAATTCTTGTAGCTTTACGCTTAATTCTTGTAAATGTTTTTTGGCTCTTTAGTTTGATAGCCACCATACATTGATGCACATCCGCAGGCAGCTATACCCATTCTCTTAGTTGCTCTGGCAATAAGGCTGGCAAGCAATTTCTTAAATGATCTCATTCTTATCACACCTCTTTTCTTTGATCTTCGCTGATATTATTAAAACTGCAATTAATAGATTTGTTAACAGGATCATAGATCCAACCGTCTGATATCTATTGATAATCGCCCCGCCAAACAGATCAAGCAACAGAAAAACTATCATTCCCATCGCTTTGAACTTTGGCTTTTTCTCTTTTTCTATAGGCTTATTTTTGTTCTCCACAGGGCAGAATACAAAAGCTATTATCTCTTCAAACACCACAAAGGCAACTATCACCCATATATTTATATATCCGCATACCTTGTCATTAAGAAAAGCTGTAGCAATAAATGTTGAACACATCAACAGATTGCATCTGAAATATGTATCTGCATGATACCCTCCGGTAATAACCCTGACAGCAATAAACACTGCCAAATATATTACGCTTTCCAGCAAATGCCCTGTTAATGCTCCCATAAGCAATACAAGCACAATGTTTAACATTGATGAGATAGTTATTTCTATGCCATACCGATAAAAATCCTGTACCTCATCTGCTTTGCCGATAGCTTCCTGCTCGGTCAAAAAATTAAGTATACCCGATACAACAAGATCCATAAACTACCGCCTCGCTTTTGTCTTACCCTAATTTGAATTTTACTAGAATAACAGCAATATGTCAAGCTTTTTGGAATGAGTTGCAGGTTTTTGTCACGAAATGCAGCAACGGTCCGGAACAATTAGTTCAGGACCGTTGTATCTGCCATCAATGTTACCTGACAGCAAAACATTCCCTCCGACTCATAGAAATCGCATCTGCCGTTATATTTTCTTGCTATCTCTCTGATTATTGAGGTCCCCAGACCATGCTGTTTTTTATCAGCCTTTGTGGTCGTAAGCCTTGGATTACTATCCATAACAGAATGATCTATTGAATTTTTTATCAAAAACGTATATGTATCCGTTTCTCGGTCGATCTTCAGATACAGAAATTTATTTGCGTCGTCGGCTATTTCCTTGCATGCCGTTATAGCATTCTCCAACGTATTGCTCAACAGGTCGCAAAGGTCAGTTCCCTCTATTCCCTCAAAATCTGAAACTGTTATACATGATATTTTTATCCCCAAGGAAGAAGCCATCGTTAGCTTTGCGTTAACGATAGCATTTACAATATTATTTTTCGTTTTAACATAGGACTCCGACTTCCCGATAAGGTCAAAGCTTTCTGAGATAAATTTTCTCGTTTCATCTATTTTTTGGACTTTCAACAGTTCATTAACCGTTTCATATTTGTCTTTTATATCATGCCTTAGTTTTCTCATGGCGTCATATTGCGACTCGGCGTTTCCAATAAACTGCTCAAGATACTGCTCTCTTAGTTTGACTATCTCCATTTCCTTGAGCTTCCGATTCTTTTTTATCAAAGAATTTATTATCCAGAATATAAGTATATTAAGAACAAAGACAAGCATATATGACAGATTTATATACAGCCTATGGCCATCGTCTGCCGAAAGGGACAGTTCATGTATTACCATAACGAGAGAAAACGAAATAATAAGCACTGCAATTATCGTCACCCAATCTGAAGCCGTATAATCATCTGTATGTTTAAAGGCCATCAGTATTAATCTAAATACAATGAATATAGAGATCTGGATCATTATAAGCGTCACAGATCTAAGCAAGCTTTGTTCGACCACAAGCTCCCTGAGGGATATTTTAAAAAATGACGATACAGCATTTAGTTCCAATGACGTTATCAACAAGATCGCAACCTGCGAGAGAGATATGGAAAGAAATTTCTTTACTGCATTGTCACTAAAAAAGCAAAACGCAAAAACAAGCAGACTTGCCCAGTACAAAGCACTTCCAAAGCCCTCAAATACAGTGAAATAATTAAAAGCAGTGACCAGACAGCCTTCACAAACGGCAAATATAACAGCCCATATCTTAGCCCTTTCATGAGATCTTGGCGTAAGGAATCTATATATAAACCATGTTTCCAGACCGCCCTGATAAAAGTTTATCAAGATCTCAAATATCGTCCACAATGTAATAGTCATCACTTTCTCCTCAGATATTCAGTCAAGGCGTCGTCAACTGCATTCTTATATCCTCGGCTCATGGGAAGCTCTGAACCGCTTTTGAAGATCACTGTTTCATTTGAACGGCTTATGTTAAAAACATATTTAAGATTGACGATATATTTTTTATGCACCCGTATAAAATCAAATTTACGATAAGCTTCTTCTATCTCGCCAATGCTATCTCTGACTGCAATAGTATCCTTATTATTTGCAAAATGATATATGATGCTGTGGCTATTGCTCTCTATGTAAGTTACATCCCGAAGCTTTACAGAGATCCTTCCCTGCTCCTTATTCTCCAAAACCACTGTCTTTTCCTGCTTCAATGCGTCCGTCAACTGTCCTGCTACCATATGGAGCCTATCCTTCATAACATCAGCGTCAGGATCTTTGCAGATAAAATTCAGCGGTCTGAAATTAAAGCTGTCATAAACCAGCTCCTGATGACTTGTCACAAAGATCACGAAGCAATTACCATTCTGACCCAGCTGACGCGCGACCTCAAATCCGGTCATTTCCGGCATATCAAGGTCAAGAAATATAGCCGAAAAAGGCTTTTTACCATGGCAGTAAAAAAAGCTCTCAGCTTTGGTAAACGTTTCTATTTCAGCCTTGACCGACCTTGATTCAAGTTCATTTGCCAGCATAGATTTAAAAAACTGAAGAAAAACAGCATTATCATCACAAACTGCGATCCGCATTTTTTCACGTCCTTTTATAACATAGTCTATGTACGATTTTATATTACCATAATTATACCATAAGGTCAAGCCATAAGGCGTTTCACAGCTCCCTGCGTCAAGACCACACCTGGCGGCAAACAAAAAAGGGCTGTTCTAACAGCCCTTCAGTCTGCCGCAAAAGTGTAAGACCAACGTCCCACTTATTTAGGACTTTTCCAACTTATTTCGTTTTGGATCCCTACACCTTAGGCTTTTTCATAGTAAGCGAAATACGCTTTTTCTTCAGGTCAACGTTAAGTACCCAAACCTTAACTACCTCCCCGACCTTTACGACCTCAAGAGGGTGCTTTATATATCTGTCGCACATCTGAGAAATATGTACAAGTCCGTCCTCGTGAACACCGATATCAACGAACGCTCCGAAGTCTATAACGTTTCTCACTGTGCCCATAAGCTCCATGCCCGGCTTCAAGTCTTTAAGCTCCATAATGTCGCCGCTTCTCATAAGCGGTGGAGGCAGCTCGTCACGAGGGTCACGACCAGGCTTTTCAAGCTCCCCTACTATGTCCTTTAACGTCGGTGCACCAATGCCAATATCTGTGGCAAGCTTCTTCATGCCCATTGCATTGACTTTCTCAGCTATCTGCTTTACGTCACCCATGTCCGCAAGGCTCAGCCCGCACCTGTCAATAAGCGCCTGTGCTGCCTTGTATGACTCAGGGTGAACAGCCGTGTTATCCAGCGGATTTTTTCCGCCACGCACTCTCAAAAAGCCTGCGCACTGCTCAAAAGCCTTTGCGCCAAGCTTCGGAACTTTCATAAGCTGCTTTCTTTCGGTGAAAGCTCCGTTTTCCTCACGGTAGGAAACAATATTCTTTGCAACTGTCATATTTATGCCCGATATGTATGACAACAATGAGTATGAAGCCGTATTAAGGTCAACGCCTACTGAGTTTACGCAGTCCTCAACAACGCCCTTTAAAGCCTCGTCCATTCTCGCCTTTGGCATATCATGCTGATACTGTCCAACGCCTATTGCCTTTGGGTCTATCTTTACAAGCTCTGCAAGAGGGTCCTGCAAACGGCGTGCTATTGATACTGCTGAACGCAGTGAAACGTCATACTCAGGAAACTCCTCAGCCGCAAGCTTGGAAGCGGAGTAAACGGAAGCGCCTGCCTCAGACACCACCATGTAAGAAACTTTCTGCGGAATTTCTTTGATAAGCTCTGCTGTAAACTGCTCCGTTTCTCTTGAAGCAGTGCCGTTTCCTATGGAGATGGTCGTAACACCATATTTCTTTATAAAGCCCGTCAGAATACGCTTAGCACGCTCTGTATCCTTCTTTGGCGGAGTAATGTAGATTATCGCAGTGTCAAGCACCTTGCCCGTAGCGTCCACTACAGCGGTCTTACAACCGTGAGCATATCCCGGGTCAAGACCAAGGGTAACAGTGTCTTTAACAGGCGGCTGCATAAGAAGCTGTCTGAGATTTGAAGAGAACACCTTTATTGCCCCCTCCTGAGCGTTTGCCGAAAGCTCCGCCCTTATCTCACGCTCTATGGACGGATAAATAAGTCTTTTATAGCCGTCCTCACAAGCAGCCGTAACAAGCTGTCCGCACTCTGACTTGTTTTTTACATATTTTGAAACGCAGGCTCTCTCCCCTGCGCCCTCTGGGACATTCACTGATACTTTCAAAACGCCCTCTTTTTCGCCTCTGTCCAAAGCCAAAACTCTGTGACCTGCTATCTTTCCCACAGCCTCGGCGTAGTCGTAATAGTTCTCGTACACTGACTCGGCGTTCTCGTCAGACGCTTTTGAGCTTATCACGCCTATCTGCGAAAACAGCGTTCTTATGTATTTTCTCAGTTCAGCGTCGTCAGAGATATCCTCTGCGATTATGTCCATTGCACCCTGCAAAGCTTCGTCTGCAGACTTTACGCCCTTGTCCTCGTTGATAAATTTTGACCCCTCGACCTGCGGATCGCATTTCTTATCCTGGGTCAGGATAAGTTCAGCCAGTGGTTCAAGCCCCTTTTCTCTTGCCACCGAAGCCCTTGTTTTACGCTTCGGCTTGAAAGGTCTGTAGATATCCTCCACCTCCACAAGGGTCTTTGCATTTTCGATAGCAGACATTATCTCGTCTGTCATTTTCTCCTGCTCAGTGATAGAAGAGATTATCTCGCCTTTACGTTTTTCGAGATTTCTCAGGTAAGTGAGCCTGTCAGCGATCTCTCTAAGCACCTGATCGTCCAACGAGCCTGTAAGCTCTTTTCTGTATCGTGCAATAAACGGTATAGTTTTATCGTCATCAAGGAGTGCAACAGTGTTGTCTATCTGCTCCTGTCTGAGCTTAAATTCTTCCGCAAGGGTCTTGTTAATATCCATGTTTTTACCAATCCTTTTTATTACTTTTTTGCGTATTATCACATATAATATTATAGCACTTTTTCGATAAAAACGCAACGAAAATGCGGTCGAAAACTGTCACAAAGATATTATATAATACATATAGGATCAATCAGAAAATTAATAAAAGCAGGCAAAAATGCACTTGAAAAAAGGGCATAGATATGATATCATAGAAGAATAAAACAGTATTCAGGAGTGTTTATATGCTAAATCAGTTTTCAAGAACCGAGCTTTTATTCGGCAAAGAAGCAATGGAAAAGCTCAGCAACAGCAGGGTTGCGATTTTCGGCATAGGCGGTGTAGGCGGATATGCAGTTGAAGCCCTTGCACGAAGCGGTGTAGGCGAGCTTGACCTTATAGATGATGACAAAGTGTGTCTAACCAACATCAATCGTCAGATAATTGCCACAAGAAAAACAGTAGGAAAATACAAGGTAGACGTGGCGGAGGAGCGTGTTCACGACATCTGCCCTGACATAAAGGTGAACACATACAAGTGTTTTTATATGCCTGACACAGCGGATCAGTTTGATTTTACTCAGTATGATTACATTATCGACGCCATTGACACTGTTACAGGTAAGCTGGAGATAATAAAGCGAGCAGACGTCGCAGGAGTACCTGTTATATCCTCAATGGGTGCAGGCAACAAGCTTGACCCTACAGCATTCCGTGTGGCGGACATTTATCAGACAAAGGTCTGCCCACTTGCAAAAGTCATGCGACGAGAGCTTAAAAAGGCAGGCATAAAGTCGCTTAAAGTTGTTTACTCAGAGGAACAGCCTATCAGGCCGATAGAAGATATGGCTATTTCATGCCGTCAGGAGTGCATTTGTCCTCCTGGTACGGCAAGAAAATGCACAGTGCGCCGTGATATTCCAGGCTCAACGGCATTTGTTCCGTCAGTTGTGGGACTTATCGTGGCAGGAGAAGTTATTAAAGATCTGGCTAAAAAATAATACAAACAAAGGACGAACCACAAAAGTTCGTCCTTTTTCAATGTAAAAGAAGTAAATAAGAAAAAAGAGCCATAGCAAAAACTACAGCTCTTTGGCTCCCCCTGTTGGACTCGAACCAACGACCCTTCGGTTAACAGCCGAATGCTCTACCGACTGAGCTAAGGAGGAATATGACTAAACAGAGAAGAATATTATCTTCTCTGTTTAGTAAGGTGTCGGCAGCACCCTATCTTACCAGGACGTTACCATCCAAGTATTTTCGGCGAAGAAGAGCTTAACTACTGTGTTCGGCATGGGAACAGGTGTGACCTCAACTCAAACGCCACCGACTAAGTGAAGAGGAACGAATCCTCAAAATTGAATAATGAAAAAGCTGTTGGTTAAAAGGAGTAGTCATAACCAATAAGGTTAAGCCCTCGACCGATTAGTACTCGCTAGCTAAACACGTCACCGTGCTTACACTTTGAGCCTATCAACCTTGTAGTCTTCAAGGGGTCTTACTCTGTAAACAGAAGGGATATCTTATCTTAAGGGCGGCTTCACGCTTAGATGCCTTCAGCGTTTATCCGTTCCGCACATAGCTGCCCAGCTGTGCCACTGGCGTGACAACTGGTGCACCAGAGGTGCGTCCATCCCGGTCCTCTCGTACTAGGGACAGCTCCTTGCAAATATCCTACGCCCACGACAGATAGGGACCGAACTGTCTCACGACGTTCTGAACCCAGCTCGCGTACCGCTTTAATTGGCGAACAGCCAAACCCTTGGGACCGAATACAGCCCCAGGATGC
>ENA-OYWG01000063-OYWG01000063.1-human-gut-metagenome-genome-assembly--contig:-NODE-63-length-46322-cov-7.629866_pt1 | contig 46322 bp, 37 predicted proteins | sample MGYA00244811_ERZ653398 | MGnify/ENA primary metagenome ERZ653398 (study PRJEB26926, sample SAMN06165162) | human gut metagenome | biome: ENVO:00009003; feature: ENVO:2100002; material: ENVO:00002003...
TCTACACCCTAGAGTTCGTCGGCAGCGTCAGATGTGTATAAGAGACAGGCATCATACTGATCAATTGCTATAAATTCATCACAATACTTATTATTCATATATTTGAGAATTTTACCCCAAACATTTTGTTGCAAAGGTTCGCGAATATGGCAAATTACTTTGACTTTTTTATCAACTTTCTTTGCTGCTCTTGCGCACATGAACAGGCATGTAGAATTCAAATGAACAATGTCCGGCTTTTCACTTTCAAATATTCTTTTTGCCGCAACGTATGTCGGTATCGCATAAACAAAATTATAGGCAATCTGTTTTGCGTTAATTCGTGTAACCGTGCTACCATGAAAAGGTCGAATATGAGGTTCAAAAATTGTTTTTGCACCCGCATCCTGAAAAAATTTGGCATCTCCTTCATTTTTTCTATAAATAACAGTTGGCTGATATTTTTCTTTATTTAACCTCTCAATCAAAAATCGAAGACTTCTTGGCGCTCCTCCATTTAAATCTCCATGATGAATATAAATGATTTTTTTCAATGTTGAACCTCCTTACCAATAACAACCATTTTCAACCTTGCTATTATTTTGAGGCACCTCATTTTCACTTGGTCTTATCCAATAATCATTATATAAATTTTTTACTATTGGATTTTTATCAGTCTCCCAACGCTTCCCTTTAATTCCAAACATCGCCTGTAACACACCGCCCATGTGTATTGCTTTTTTCCCCGCCATCTTTAATTTTGCAGCTAGTGGATACCCATATGCACCACAGCCAATTAAAGCAACGTCAAAATCAAGTTTTAAGGCTTCATTATACATATAATCCAGCGCATCAAACCAGGTATCAAACCTATCATCCTTGGTATTTGCTATCGTTTGTACTGCTTTAAGCGTAAGCAAGTTAAAATCAGGAAGATAATCTTCATTTGAGAAGATATCCCTTCTGTGATGTTCATACTGATATCTTATAGAATCAACAAATGGGTGTATAACAAGAATATTTTTACCAGCTAATGCGCTCGTCCATGGATTTGAAGAAAACCACGGTTCGAGATACCGCCCCTCCGTTAACATCGCATTTTTACACAACCAATGTTTTATCGCATAATCTTCAAAAGGCAAATACCAAGTTCCTTGAACATCAACACAATTCATTGCCTGTTGCATTAGTGTTCCAAACTCCTCGGCTTTATCCATAGAATTTGGAAAAAAGCCTGCATTATTGCATAAAACGTTCAAACTCATCTGTTTTTTATGGTTTATGTTAAGAAGTGTCTTGGCCGCCATATATAATTCAATACTTCCAAAACGCCCAACAAAAAAAGGATCTTTACCCTGAATTCCTTCTAGAATTACCTTTTGAATTTCATCTGCCATAAATAAAGGTTTTCCACTCACAGTATTAAATCTATGAGTTGTCTTCTCTAATCCATATCTATCAAGATAACCTTCTCTAATAACTTTGGATTTAACTACAGTTTTAAAATAAATAATATAAGATTCTATTGAATTCAAATTATACCCTCCTACTTACGTATTGTCTAAATTATAAACATTATAAAAAACAATCATTTTGATAACTTATTTAATGCTTGGTACTTTGTTAATGACAACAACACCAAGCCAATCCACAGTTCGTTACTTTCATATAATGATGAAGAAAAAAATAATTGGATTATTGATTGCAAAAGCAAACAAAAACTTAGAGATACAATAGAATTATCAGAATACATAATCTCAAATTTAATGCTTCTTATAACCTTATTCAGTACAACCAAAAATATTATTGAACCTATTACCACACCATATTCAATCAACAATTCTAACACAATGTTATGAGCATTTGTATTTACGCCACCAAATGTGTAAATTCCTGTTAAGGATAAAGTTGTCATATAACCAATACCTTTAGGAATAAGTGGATTAATTTTTATTATATTTAAAGCATTTTCATAAATTGCATTTCTTGCCAAACTTGTCGTAAAAGAGCCTAAAACAAGCTTGTCTAATGTCCTGCTTTCAATTCCCATTGACTTTATAACACTATACAGCAATAAAAAAAACGTATCATGAAAAATTACAAAGACTATTATCATAACTAGTATGACAACAAATGTAAAAATACGATTTTCAGTACTTGCATTTTTTTTACTAACAAACAAAAAATTAATCAAAGCATAAACAAGGATAACTAACAAAGCTCCTCGGTTTCCAAAAATCATTGCAACAACAGAAAAGCATATGGCTATATATGAAAAATATTTTTTCTTTCGAATACGCGAAATTTCAAATAATATCATAGCTTGCAAAGACAGTGTATAACCGATTGCCATATAAAAATTGGCTATCTCTTCGCTTGTTTCACCTATTAAAGTTAAAGCATTAATTATTACAAACACACCAATAATCACAGACATATATTGTAGATGCGCTATAACATTTTGTAAATTCAATCTAGTATAAAGAAATATGCAAAAAACCGAAAGAACTAAAAAACTTGGTGAAATAATAATCTTCGATAAGAATTCATTTCCAAACATTACATTCACCATAAGGAAAAGCACTATAACAAAAAAAGTCATGAATTCTTTTTGAGCCAATCGAGTGTATTGAGGTTTCATAAAAAAACATAAAAAAGACAATACAATTGGAACGCATGCCAAAATGTTACTCGGTATTATGAAGGTTGGAATAAGTCGATATAAAAAACCCAAGCAAAAAATATTGAAAAAAAAACAGTCAAATGTAATTTGCTCAATATTTACCTTGTGCATTTTTTTTACATAACTTCTCATTTTTGACTCTCCTATTTATCCATTTTAACACAATTAAAGACATGTCGCTTTATTTCTATAAAACTCTATATAACTGACGTCAAACATTGTATTTTACATTATATGGACTTATCATCACTTGCTTCATATGTCATTAAATTAATAATCTTACTGGTCATAATAACATTATTCTTATTCTGTAGCACAAAATCATGAGCCAATTTGCCCTTGTCAATCAACTCAATATTTGAAAAATTAAGAAGTTCATTTAACTTGTCAAAAATGCTATCCCTATCATCACTGTCAAAAGAAAACATATAATCGAAATATTCTTCTGGTATCCCAGGTAATTTTGTCGATACAACCGCTGTACCAGAAAGCAAATATTCCATTGTCTTAGACGGAAAAGAAAACTTAGAAAATGTCTCGTTCGTAGGTCTAGGATTTACCAATAAAAGAGCTCTTTTCTCATATTCAACAACTTTATCTGGTGTAACACATCCCATATATTTAACTTTCGGGTTATTTCTGGATATTAATTCTAACTCACCTGTGTATGATCCCTCACCAAATATATGTAATTCTATATCATTTCTTTTCAATTTTAGAAAAGCTTCTACTAATGTCTTTACTCCATATTTTTCATAAACACCACCAGCATACATAATATAATTATCATGCACTGTTGATAGCTGATCGTCGTTGTAATCTGCAAAGCCTTCTATGATGACATATGGCTTTTCTTTTTGATTAACTACATCATTGATTGATTTAGTTAAAGGCACATATGCGTCATATGACCTCAAATCTTTATCAGCTAGTTTTTGATAAATACTTAATAGCTTTTTCTTTATTAGGCTATCCTTACGTTCTTTCATATTTGTACTTAAAGTCGGTAAATCGGTTACCACCGCACAAACCCTAAATCCTAATTTTTGAGCTACTTTTCGTGTTGGAATTGCTATTACTGGAACTAGAGGATCTACTATAATAAAAGCATTTTTTGAATTGTTCTCTTTACACCAGGTCTTTACATATTTTCGTGCCGAAAACAATAATGACAAATATCTAGTTATTTTCCCATTTTTAAATGGGAGATAACAATATGCAACCCCAACGTCAGTGATATCTTCTTCATAATGAAACTTTTTTTTCTTAACTGTAGAAGCTGAAACTGGCAGCGCCGACAATGCTGTTACATTTCCCTTATTTGATTTAAACAAGCCCTCAATCATAAGGCGAAAAAATTTTTGCTGAGGATCAATAGAAGGTTTAATCCTTTTCTCACATATCTCGTCATATTTTTTTTGAGAACAAGAATTCGTTACAACAAGTATATCCAAAATAAATCCTCCAATTTTTTCGTGAATGTTTGCCACCATCAAATAATTATATTTTTTTAATCGTAAACTGTCTTACTAAAATTCACAAATACATTTCTTTGCATTTTTATATTCAATAAACTTATTACCCAATCAACTTACTATGTACATATGCTAATAATTTAATAACCGCAATTTGTCGATACCGAGCGGCAATAAAAAAACTCTTTAGCCTTACCAAGTTTTTTTACGGATTCACATTTGTACCATTCAGGATATTTTTTTCATATATTTTTATATAATCCTTAATTTCGCAATTTTTTTACCCGACTTACACATAATTAACAGTACACCATACAATAAATCAAGTACAGACTTTTCCTTCAGTTCTTTCGAATACTTTCTTCCCAATTCTTTTTACAAAATACCAAAAGCCTTTATCATATCTGTTTTATCCAATTCATTGGTTGTGCTTTTAATCTGTTTGTTAACATTATAACATTCTCTCTATATATTTTTTAATATACCATAGCAAATTGCAACAAATGAAATATTAATTATTCGCATGCTATGAATGCAATCTGTATCAGAAAAATATTTTAACACGATTCTCAACTTTAACTCTTTAATCAAATCATTCCAATAGCCACAAATAAAAACCTGCCCAAAATGAAATAATGCCAAAATTACAACAAATATCGTCGCAAAGGATAAAACAGACTTTGCTATTATTCTATGAAAATATATAAATAAAACAATTTCAACTGTACAAGCAATTGCTAAATTCAAGTAAAGATTTTCTGTATTAATAAAAGAAAATAATATACACAAAGCACCCACAAAAAGATACTTTAAACTACATGTGATTTTTTGATCTAAATATCCCATTTAAACTCCACAAATATCTAACTATTAATGCTTTTATTGCATTGTTACAAGCATATTTTTTTTGATTTTTATAGTATTGTAAATGTAAAAACTATCTTTTAACCTTATTTCTAAATAAACTCACAAAATATATCACATAGAAAAGCTGTGAACAAAAAAAAGGAAGCATCAATTTTGCTTTATAACTTATACTACTCAAATCAAAGCCAAATTCCCTATCTATATCGCGATTGTATTTCTCAACCCTTTCTTTTGCAAGCTTCCTAAATTTATTAAAAGAATATTTCAAAGCCATTTTATCAAGTGAAACAATCAAAGCTGTATAAAAAAAACTATTGATTGTATCGGCATAGTTATCATAAACTGATATCTCTTTACATACGTCTTTAAGACGTTCGGCAACCGGTCCCCAGGGATCTTCTATCATTAAACTTGATTGGCTATCTGGTCTATTTACATATTTGTAAACGCAGCCCTTAATAAAAGAATAGCTTTTGGCATAATAAAGAACCATAAAACTATAAACAGCCTCTTCCCCTATTTTATGTTCAGAAAACCTAATGTTATTTGCCTTTAACAATGATCTCTTTACAGCCTTTCTAACTCCGCCCCAATTTATCATACCAGTCATCTGTTGTCTTAAAAACTCATTTTTGGTTAGATGCATATATTGTGACATATACTCTCTTCTTAAAACTTTCCCATTAATACTAATTTGATCAATATCAATAAATACGACATCTTCATCATGTTGTGCGAGTCGCTCCAAATAATCCTTTGTAATTTCATCATCAGAGTCTAAAAAAACAATATATTCTCCAGTAGCATTAGCTATACCAGCATTTCTTGCCATTCCAGGCCCAGCATTATCTTGGTGAATAGCAATAATTCTCGAATCCAAATTTTCATATTTTTTTAATACACTTAAACTGTCATCTATTGACCCATCGTCTACTAGAATCAATTGCCAATCTCTATATTTCTGTTTCAAAACACTGTCAATACAGCGGCTTATATATTTCTCGGAATTATATACTGGCACTATAACTGATATTTTCATTTATTTCCTCAAAAACTTCCTATAAAAAAAATTTTGCAGCTTAACTGGCATTAAGTACATTCCAGTCTGTGCAATACCAACCATTGCATAATCTACAAATGAACTATATCCCATCTTCCAAAATTTGCGGATAGTAGCAATATAGCTCCATGTATTTTGCCAGCTCTTTCTTCTTTTTGCTAGCTCGTCTGAACTTCTAAACCATAAAAGAGCCTCATCTATATTTTCAGCCTTGTATCCCAAAAATTGCATACGGCCAAAAAGATCTACATCCTGATTTCTTTTTAAATCAGCATAGCCACCGGCATCAAGCACTGCAGTTTTACTATACATAACAGCTGGATGATTAAATGCAGAGCGTCTCTTTGCATAATCATAAATCTCTTTTGTCGTAGTTGGTACGACTCTTTGTGAAATCACATTGGAAACATCACCAACAAATTCATCAATATGCGAGCCAACAATGGCAAGATAAGGTTTTTCTGAAAATCTTAGCAACTGCTTCTCACAACGTTCTGGTTTAGAGCAGTCGTCCGTATCCATACGAGCGACCAATTCATTTTTGCACTTTTTTAAACCTACATTTAGCGCTAATCCCAGTCCCAGATTTGTTTCATTCTTAACTCTATGTAAAATTGGATATTCATCTAATACAGCATAAAGCTCATCTGTAAGAGGACCATCCTCCACAATAACAATTTCATCTGGTGGAACTGTTTGATTAATCATAGAATCAATAGCCAATCTCAGATACTCTGGTTTTTCCTTCTTATAAAGTGACATCAAGACTGAATATTTTTGGGATTTTGCCGATTGTTCTACTTTTTCAATTCTTGAACTATCTTTCTTATCTATTGACTTACCACCTAAAATTTCTCCTGCTTTTGCCTGGTTTTCTCTGTATGTATCCACATCTACCTTCCCCGTCCTCAGCAACCAATCCCCAAAATCCTCAGCGGTAGCCATATCGTCCTGAGTGATACCCTCTTGCTTTATAAAAGCTTTCTTCACAGTGTCGACTATGATCTTGACATCACCCGCAAAGCTTACATTCTGAATATATTTTCTATCCCAATCAAGCTTTTCTTCCCATGAAATGCCGTTACGCCCATTTACCTGAGCCAGTCCCGACAAACCCGGTTTCGCAGTATGTCTTGCTCTTTGTTCTTTCGTCATAAAGGTCATATCTCTGACCAACTGTGGACGTGGACCAATTACAGACATTGTACCATTTAGAATATTAAACGCCTCAGGCAATTCGTCAAGACTTGTATTTCTCAGCCACTTGCCAAACTTCGTAAGTCTCACATCATCTGGAAGAAGCTCACCATTCTCATCACGTTCATCAGTCATAGTACGAAACTTGTACATTTTAAATACGGTTTCCTTGCCGTCTTTGCCAATCAGACCAGGACGATCCTGAGTAAATAGAACCGGACTTCCCAATTTCAGTTTAACAAGCGCTGCAACGCCCAAATATAGCGGAGAAAAAACAACTATAGCAGCCGTAGCGCAGGCTATATCAAGTATTCTCTTGCCATACTTCTCATAGAAGCCCATTTTTCTTTTTTCAATAGGCTCTATCAAATCTGCTTCATATGTAGTTTTCTCAGCTTTTTTCTTCATAACATGAGCCGCAATTGCAGTAACACCTACAACAGCACCCGTAAGCAAAGCAAATTTCTTACTCTTTTTCAAACTGCCTCTCCTTACTCAAAACAACTCCTGATAACCCGAATAATTCTCTCCTGCTGTTCCTCAGTCATCTTATTATCGCTAGGTAGGCAAGCGCCTCTGTCAAAGATATCAGCGCCTACATCTTCTGCACCGCCTGCAATATAAGCATTTGTGCGGCATCTGATACTGCCGTTGCGACCAACGCACTCGTGCATTCTGTACATAGGCTGCATGTGCATTGGCTTCCATATTGGTCTTCCCTCTGCATTTATGCTTGCTATCGCTTCCAAAATTTCAGTAGGACAAGTCTTGCCAGCTTCTTTGATGTACAAAGCCTCGCTGTCATTTCTGACCTGCTTGCACATTGCGTCTTTATCTATGATAAGTGCAGACAGCCAATAATTGGGCTCTGTTCCCTCAACGATAGGATTCATTTTAACAGGGAGTCCTTTAAGACCATCTTTGTATCTCTCGTATATTGCTTTTTTCTGCGCAATATGCTCCTCAAGATGCGGATACTGACCACGAACGACTCCTGCAATAACATTCGACATACGATAGTTGTACCCGACCTCTTCATGCTGATACCATGCCGCATTCTCACGAGCCTGCGTTGACCACTTACGAGCTTTGTTTGCATCTTCAAGGCTGTTCGTCAGCAAGCAGCCACCGCTAGAACCTGTTATTATCTTATTGCCATTGTAGCTTACAGCACTGTAATCGCCAAAGCTTCCGCACTGTCTGCCGTCAATGGTAGCCCCCATAGCCTCAGCAGCGTCCTCGATCAAAAGCGCACCATGCTTCTCGCATATCTTCTTTATCTCGTCCATTCTTCCAGGAAAACCGTATAACTCAGCGCTTACTACCAGCTTGACTTCAGGATACATCTCAAAAGCCTTTTCAAGCGCCACAGGATCCATGTTCCAAGTATCTCTGTCAGTGTCGATAAAAACAGGAATACCGCCCTCGTAAACAACTGGGTTGAGAGTAGCGTCAAAGGTCATGTCGCTGCAAAAAACTCTTCTGCCCTCAAGAGCGCCATGAGATATCGCAGGCTTGCCATAAATCCTCTCGCCAGCAAGCTTACAGCACAAGTGAAGCGCAGCCGTGCAGCATGAAAGGCCAACAGCATACTTGACTTCAGACTTCTCCGCCGCTATCTTCTCGACCTCATTTATATTCTTACCGACTGTAGACATCCAGTTGGTATTATAAGCCTCAGTAACGTATTCAAGCTCCTCACCATGCATTGTAGGTGACGCAAGCCATACTTTTTGTTTAAAGGGTTCCTGATCATCTTTGTTATTGTACATAAATCAAGCTCCTAGCTAATTAATCTCTTCCATACAGATCTCTAGTATAGACCTTATCCCTAACATCATCAAGACAGCTGTCATATCTGTTAGCAACAATAGACTGGCTCATTGACTTGAATTTTTCCAAATCATTTACCACCCTGCTGCCAAAGAACGTGTCGCCGTCCTCAAGGGTCGGCTCATAAATTATAACCGTAGCACCCTTTGCCTTGATACGCTTCATAACGCCCTGAATACTACTCTGACGGAAATTATCTGAGTTGGACTTCATTGTAAGCCTATAAACGCCTATAATAACGTCCTTTTCTCTATCCTTATCCCAATTACTGCTTCCGGTATAATAGCCTGCAAGCTCAAGCACCTTATCCGCAATGAAATCTTTTCTAGTCCTATTGCTCTCAACAATAGCAGACATCATGTTCTGCGGTACATCTTCATAGTTTGCAAGCAACTGCTTTGTATCCTTTGGCAGGCAATATCCACCATAGCCAAAACTTGGATTGTTGTAATGACTGCCTATTCTAGGATCAAGGCAAACACCATTTATAATATCCTGAGTATTAAGTCCCTTTACCTCTGCATATGTATCAAGTTCATTAAAATACGAAACTCTAAGTGCAAGATAAGTATTTGCAAACAGCTTAACAGCCTCAGCCTCGGTAAATCCCATAAAAAGCGTGTCAATATCTTCCTTTATCGCACCCTCCTGCAAAAGCTTTGCAAAAAGCTCTGCCTTTTCTCTCGTATCATCATCACAGCTTACAATAATTCTGCTTGGATACAAATTATCATACAAAGCCTTTGACTCACGAAGAAACTCAGGGCTGAAAATAATCTTGTCAGTGTTATACTTTTCCCTTACAGACTTTGTATAGCCAACAGGGATAGTACTCTTTATGACCATGATAGCATCAGGATTGACTTTCATAACAAGCTCTATAACTGCTTCTACAGCAGAAGTATCAAAGAAATTCTTCTTGCTGTCATAGTTAGTCGGAGCTGCAATTATTACGAACTCAGCGTCTTTGTATGCCGCTTCGCCGTCAAGTGTCGCTGTCAGATCAAGCTCTTTTTCAGCTAGATACTTTTCTATATAATCGTCCTGAATAGGCGACTTTTTATTATTGATAAGCTCAACCTTTTCAGGGATAATGTCAACAGCCGTTACATGATTGTGCTGTGCAAGCAATACTGCAAGCGACAATCCAACATAACCTGTTCCTGCTACTGCTATCTTTCTGTTCATTTTCTTAGCCTTCCTTATACTTTATAAAACTCTTTATACCATTGAGCAAATTTTCTCAGACCTTCTCTGAGAGGTGTGCTCGGTTTAAATCCATAATCTCTTTCCAATGGCTCTGTGTCTGCATAAGTAATAGACACATCGCCCGGCTGCATCGGAACTAACTTTTTGTGACTTTCAAAATTATAATCAGCAGGAAGAACGCCTGCATTTATAAGTTCCTGCTGTAAAATATCAACAAAATCAAGAAGATTTTCTGGATTTTGATTTCCTATGTTATAAACAGCATAAGGTGGTAATGGCAAGCCGTCTTCACCATTTTTTCTTTCAGGAGCTCCTTGCATTACTCTCTTGATGCCCTCAACTATGTCATCAACGTATGTAAAATCTCGTTTGCAGTTTCCGTAATTAAAAATCTGGATAGTTTCACCCTTTAGAAGCTTGTTCGTAAATCCAAAATAAGCCATATCAGGTCTGCCTGCTGGACCATATACTGTAAAGAAACGAAGTCCTGTAGCAGGGATATTATACAACTTGCAGTAAGCATGAGCCATAAGCTCGTTGCTCTTCTTGGTAGCAGCATACAGACTCACAGGATTGTCTACCTTATCATCCGTACTGTAAGGAACTTTCTTGTTTGTTCCATATACAGAAGAACTTGACGCATAAACAAGATGTTCAACGCCTGTTTCACCGTTATCATAAGAATGGCGACACGCTTCCAATATATTATAAAATCCGATCAGGTTTGACTGAACATATGCATCAGGATTAGTTATGCTGTAACGCACACCTGCCTGTGCTGCAAGATTAACAACAACAGACGGCTTGTAATCACTAAAAATTTTATCTATCACATTTTTGTCTGATATGTCTCCCCTAATAAAAGTCCACTGACCACCAAGCTTTTCTATTTCCTTTAATCTCCATTCTTTTATGGACACGTCATAGTAATTGTTCATATTGTCGATACCAACGATCTTGATATCATCAATAGTCTTAAAAAGCTCAATTACCAGATTAGAACCTATAAAACCTGCTGCTCCTGTTACAAGGACAACCTTACCTTTCAAATCAATTTTCTGCATATCTTTTACTCCCAACTTCATACACGTACAGCCAATACACAAAACATATAAATAGCATAAGCGCACTCACTCACGTTAATAATTTTATCACAAAATTTTAATCCAGTCAAGTATTCATCCCATATTTATGTATATTTTTTCAAGAATCGTACATTTTCAGTGTAATATACAATGCTAACCATTTACAAAAAGCTCAGTTTGTGCATTTTTATACTAAGCTGAAAGCTATAATTTTCTTCATTTAAAATTGTTAAATCATGAAACGTTTTGAAAAATATTTTTACCACAAGATTTTTAATGCAGAAAAAAGCTGACTTGATTTTTATCTGCATTTTACACGGCTTTTATTGATTATCAGGCAAAACCAGCATATAATCATAATAGTAATTATGGCGAAGTATGAGAAATATGATTGGAGCGGTGTTTATGATAGTAAAAATTTTCTGTGCGGTTTTGGTAGTCCTTGGAGTGAGCGTTGCGATTGTTCTAGGAGGTCTGATAATTTTGGCTTCTTGTGTTAGTGGCATAAAAAAGCCTGCTGGTGACAATACCGCTGATGACGAGGACACATTTATGTACACAAATTATATGCAGGGATTTTACCTATAACTTTTTCTACCCTGCCAAGCTTTTCATATAGTATAATAAAGTGGAGAGTGCTTTGCCCATAAGCATTCTCCACTTTTGTATACCATTTTTTATTCTATCACTCGATCCCAAAAAACTATTGACACAGCCCGAAACTTGTGCTATACTCTCAACAAAATCAAACGAAACTACACGCAGAAAGGGCGTTTTATAATGACTGAAAAAGAAAAAATGCTTGCGGGCAAGATATATGACTCCTCCGACAAGGAGCTTGCAGAATTGAGGACAAAGGCTCACAAGCTTTCACAGCAGTACAACAGTTTGTATGAAGATGATGAGAGAAGAAACGCTATCCTTGACGAGCTTCTTCCCGACCATGGCGAGGGATTTTTTCTCCAAGGTCCTGTGTATTTTGACTATGGCGTTTTCACAAAGTTCGGCTCAGGCTGCTATGCAAACTTCAATCTGACAGTGCTTGACACCTGCCCTGTGACCATTGGCGACAACGTGTTTTTCGGTCCCAACTGCACCATTGCCACACCTGTTCACCCATTCAGATGGCAGGAGCGTAACATGAAGAAAAAGTCCGACGGCACTGTTTATGATGATGAATACGGCAAGCCTATCACAATACACTCCAACTGCTGGATAGCGAGCAATGTTGTCATCACAGGCGGAGTTACCATAGGCGAGGGCTGTGTTATCGGTGCAGGAAGCGTTGTCACCCGTGACATACCGCCAAATTCTCTTGCGGCAGGAAATCCATGCAGAGTTATCCGTGAGATAGCGGAGGCGGATTCTATCAAGTACAAAGCAGAACTTTTCTGAGCATAAAAAAATACCCCTGACCAGAAAATGATCAGGGGCATTTTTATCGACTGTCATATCATTGAGTGTAGACCCATTTTTTATCGGACCACGCTCCGTTATAAGTCTTTCCACCTTTGACAGTGTAGCTTCTTACACGGACGTAATATTTTTGATATCTTGCAAGCCCAGAAACTGTCTTTTTATCGGTGCGGTTGTTTGTTACCTTTACGCTTTTTGCTCCCTTAAAGTCGGAACGCTGTGAGTATGATATTTCATATCCCGTGGCAGAACCTTTCTGTGCATAGTCTACAAAGAAGCCTGCATATGTGCCGTAAAGCTTCTGTATCACCTGCTTTGCAGGATAGATAGCAAAGCTTTTGGTGATAACTCCGCCGTAAATGCCCTTGCCTGTGATAGTCACCTTTGCGGTGCCGACCTTTGTGTTTGCAGAATACTTCACAGTATAGTCTGTGCCGTTTTTAAGGGTCTTTGAGCCGTATTTTACTGTGATCTTCTGCGTTATCGCCTTGCCGGTAAAGCTTTTTGAATAAATACCGCTGACCTTTGCGTTTGCAAAATTAGTCTTTGCCGTCACAATGCTTTTAGCGTCTGACCAATTGCCGTAATAGGTCTTTCCGCCCTTGACAGTATAAGAGCGAACTCTTACATAATATGTCTTTGAAGCCCCTAATCCAAGTACCGTCATCTTATCCGTCTTGTTGGTGGTGGATCTGTAAGTGGAAGCATCTGAAAAATCAGATCTTGTGCCATACTGGACCTCATAGCCTGTTGCAGATCCTTTCTGCACAAAATCCACAAAAAAGCCCTTGTATCTTGTTTCAAGCACCTGTATCTGCTGTTTTGCAGGATTTATAACAAAAGAAACGGTCTGCTTGCCCTTATAATTGCCGTAAAATTCAACTTCTATCTTGCCCGTGCCAACGTTCACGTTTGAGAAATACATCACCATATAATCAACATAACGTTCAAGGGTCTTATTGCCGTCCTTTATAAGCACATCAGGTGTTATCGCCTTGCCGGTGAACGACAGTGGTGTAGCATAATAAAGCTTGAACTTGGAAGCGTCCTTTGGCTGGATAGTAAAGCTTTTTGCAACAGAGCCTCTGTATTCGCCTTTTCCAACAAAGGTCATTTTTGCAGGTCCTGCGTTAAGATTGGTCTTATAATAAACAGTGTAATCCACGCCCTCTTTAAGCTCTTTGCCCTCATAGGTGAGCGTTACGTCAGGCTGTTCAATATTCTTTCCTGTGTATGTGAAGCTGTTCTTGAAGCCTGATATCTCGCAGTCTGCAATAAGCTTGCTGTCAGAATACTCCGCTGTGACAGTCATATCCTCTGTGACGTTTTTATAGTCCTTGTCCCAGCCTGTAAAACGCAGACCCTTTATAGCAGGGGCTTTCGGAGCTTTTGCAGACTTACCATATTCCACTGTCTGCTGACTTATCACCTTGCCGTCCTTATCCACAAACGTAACGTTATATGTATAAGGCTTCCATGCGGCATAAAGGGTCTTTGCACCGCCTGAATATGAGATGCTTTCTATTCTTTCACCTGAAAGTGCAGCGTTATCATACCAGCCTGCAAAGTCTGCACCCTCTTTTGTCGGCTCGGAAAGCGTCACGCTTTCGCCTTTGCTGAGGTATTCTGGATTGCCTGTGCTGTTCGTGCCGCCATTTAAAACATAGTCGACAGTGACAAATTCTGCTTCAACAAGCTTTGCCTTTACTGTGCTGTCAGCAGTATAAACTGTGTTCGCATCGACAGCAATGCCGTTCTTGTACCATTTAAGAGCATAACCGCTTTGCACTTTGACAGCAGGATATTTCACCTTGCCGTCCTTATCAGTGCAGGCATAATGCTTGCCGTCAGGGGCTTCAAATGTTATCTTGTGGGAAGACTGCTCCCCAGGACGAGTTAGCCTTGCTTTGCCGCCTGCCATTGTCCACCTGCCGCTGTCTGTCTGCTTTCCGCCAATGGTATTCAGCGAATAAGCTGCAGAGCTTGTAACGTTAGACAAAGCCGTTTTCTTTACCTTGCTGTCAGAAAAGTTGCCGTTATACCAGCAACCGGCATATTGCTGTCCATAATAAAAAGCGTCATTATCAATGCTGCCCACCATAGCTTTAGCATTTGAACTGCTTGACTTTACAAGGTCTGAAGCACACTCTGTCAGGGTCAGACCACCTGCTTTGCCCACGATTCCGCCTGCCGAGTTTGTACCCTTGACAGTTCCGCTGAACGTACAGCGTTGAATAGATACCGCATCAAATTCACCAACGATCCCACCTGCGTACTTACCGCTGACAGTTATTTTCTCAGCACTGAGATCTCTTATCTGCGCTCTGTCCTCAGCGTAGCCGAACAGACCTGCATAAGAATTATTTTGAATAACAGCGTTTTTCAGAACGTGTCCGTTGCCGTCAAAATATCCGCAAAAAGGCTTTGAAGCTGTTCCTACTGCCGATAACTTTGCACCGCCGAAGTCGATATCTTTTTCAAGGACAACACGCTTCCCTGCGAAGCTTTCACCGCCTGATACACGCTTTGCGAAGTTTTTCCAATCCGTCGCTGTCTTTATAACAAGGCTTTGTTCCTTTATCTCTTTCGCCTTTGCCTTTATAAGAAGCTTGGCATTGGTAATATCGTTCTTTGATGCGTTTTCGTCTGCAATGACCTTCTTGCCGTTGTTGACCTCACGCTCATAACCGCTCTGCTTTTCATACTTTGCCACAAGTGTTTCAAGCTCGCTTTTGTCAGCCTTATCTATATCATCTGTATAGGCAAATATTATAGGCTGACCAGTATAAGCGTCCTCGTCGGTAACGTCCGTCCAACTGTCGCCGTCATTGGAAATATACGCCTGACCAGGCTTCATGACCCCGTCAGAATAGCCGTAAACAGTCACATAGCCTGAGCCGTCATCACCGCTGAATGTCATCACGACAGAATATCTTTCGCCCTCGTCAAGCTCAACATCAGGGATATCCACGGTATAGAAGCCGTCGCTCTGCACCTTTCCGCTGACCTCACATTCAAGTATCCCCACAGGAGTGCTGTCTGAAACAGAAGTGTAGACCTGCACGGTGTAGTCAGACTTTCCAGTGTAGCCAAGATACATAAAGCCCACTTTGTCAAGAAGCTCGTCATTTTTTGCCGTAAAAACATCAGCACCGCTCATTTGGTTTTCATTGCAAACATAAAATATAGAATTATCCTTATTGGCAGGATAATGGTAATTATTATCACAGCTTTCAGTGAGGTCGAATGCCACCCAATCGGTCATTTCTGCCTCTTCATAGGAAATCCAGTAATAGCCGTCTGTGCCACTGGATACTCCCCAAGAGCCTTTCACAAGCCATGCCCCATTTTTCTTTGGCTGATAGCCTGCAAGGAAATTTGACTTGCTATAATTATCGTCCCAGCCCACTACGCTTACGGCATGATTTATTCCACTATATTTTGTAGTTTCCGGATCGTAATAGCTTTTGTTATCAAAGGTCATATACAGGTCGTCTGCATAATAGCTCACCATTACTCCGCCAAGCTCTTTTATCTTGTTTTTAATGGCGTTTCGTCCGCCTGTGATAGTGGAAGCGTAATTAAGCTGATATTCGCAAACGCCCTTTTTCTCCTCAGATACGATAGTGGCTTCCGTTCCGTCGGACACGAAAGGCTCATATTCATCATAGCAAAGTCCTCTATGAGCCGCCATTGCAAGGGACGAATCCATCCACGTTCCACCGCAATCCCATATTGACTCGTCATATCCGGCGTTAGCATATGTAGAAAGGGTAAGGCTCGGCACGGAAAACTGCACGTTTTGATTTTCAAGCCCCTTTTGGATAAGATTGCTCTCTGTGCAGGAAAGTGCCGCAAACGCCCAGCAAGTGACTGTCTGGAACTGGTTTTTGATAGTCGTCAGAGTATTCTTAGATCTGGGGTCATATTTTGCAGGCAGCGAAGCCGTTGCCTTCTGTGCATAATCTGAAACCCCGTCGTCCGTATCGGTCAAATCTTCATCAGCGATCTCCGATTTTTCCAGACCTTCCTTTTCGTAGCCATAACCATTATCAGTAAAAATTATCCTGCCCATCTTAAATTTCGGGCTGTCATTATCTCCGCCATGCTCCATATCCGCAAAAACTGCGCAAGGAAACTGCACTGACAATATCGCCGCCGTCAAAATGGCGGCACATTTATAGATCACCTTCATAAAGATCTCCTTTCTGCTTTTCTGTTATTTAGTTGCACAAAGTTTCTTTTGGTTACTATTTTAATGATTACTTTTTTATCTTTTTCTCCCCACTGAGATAATATTTTTCTTAGTAAGCACAAGTAGCACAATGCCAAGCAAAAGTATCAGCGGCCAAGTAAGATACGGTCTTTTATCATTATCAATATCGGTCACGACCTTATCAGGCTCACCATTTTTATCAGTGTTGTAATACACGTTCACTTTTTCGTTCTGACTCACATAATATGTGCCTGTGAAGATCTCTCTTGTGTACTCCTTGCCGCCAACATCAAAAGCGACAGTTATGTAATATGTTTCAGCTTTGTTGCTTGCCTTTTTGTTGTGTCCCCAAGTTTTCAACTCATGGTCTATCCACTTCACATAGCCTGTGGTTTTCTCAGCATTTGACATGAAAACCCTGTTTGAAACATACTTGCTGAGATTATAGATAGTAGAGAAACCACCCATAAGAATAAAAACGATACTCAGAGCGATAAGCCCTGCATTTTGCTTTTTCATTTGATATACCCCCTGAACAGAAATGTTGTGTTAATATGAATTTATTATATCATATGAGAACATGGAAAGTCAATAAGCCTATCCCATCTTTCCATAAGTCTTATGGACATATTTATTAGTACGGTTTTGATCGTTGAGGTAAGCCGCTATTTTTTTCTGCTGTAAGGACTTTTTTTATGAGATCATGTTGAAACTTTATTTTCTTCATTTTTTGAACAATCCTTGACTTTGTTACAAATCTGTGTTATACTAATCATAAACGAACGGTCGGTACGCATAAAAGGAGCGAAGCAACATGAAAACAACTGAGCAACAGCACAATGAGCGGAAACGTGAACTAATGGAAAAGTGCTTCGAGTGCTATGCGGAAAACGGGCTCACAGGCACATGAATTAAAGCACTAGCCGATGCGTGCGGATGCACGAAAGCAAATTTGTATTCGTATTTTAAAAACCTTGATGAACTGATCATTGAGTCAACGGCATACTGTATGGAAAAGGTTGAGGACGACTTTATGGAGATGGCACCCACCGACCCCGAGGATGTTGTCCGTTTTGTGAAGGAAGTCCCGTATTGGACAGCAAAAAAGCACGGAAAAAAATATCGCCTGATGTATCAGATATATACGCACCCGAAGTATATCGAGCACGGCAAGAAATTCTTTGAGGGCGTGAACGAACGCTATACCGAGTACGCCAAGCGGCTGGAGCCGAAGATAGGCATTCCATATACGGTCATCACGCCGCTGATCTTTATATTCGTCCGTGCCTGCGTACATTATGCGATGTTTGAGGATGAATATTATCTGAAAACCCAGATGGGGGTTTTAAAACAGGGGGTCGCCCTGTTTGTGGATAAGTACAAAGCAAACCAAGCATAAGCCTATCGACCGCTGCTCATTTACGGCGTGGGCAGCGGCGCAAAGCTCCGCCGTGATAAACAATTCCGAACGGAGGAAAAAAGATGAAAACAAGAAAAAAACTACTCACAGGTACACTTTTGGCGATTTGCACCGCTCTTTTGGTGCTTTGCAGCGTGCTTGCAATAGGATGGAGCAAGGCGGCAAAAACAGGCGACGCACTGCCGGAGGTGCGAAACAACGGCACGGCGATTCAGTGGAAATACAGCGACGAAGCCGACTGGCACGACCTTGTGGCGCTTACTGAGCTGCGGGGCGCTGCCGGAGAAAACGGAAAGAACGGCACAGACGGTAAAGACGGCTCTAATGGTGCCGACGGTAAGAACGGAATAAACGGCACAAACGGAAAAGACGGCATTAACGGAGTTGACGGTAAAGACGGAGCCAACGGTAAAGACGGTATCAACGGCACTAACGGCATTAACGCCAAAAGCATAGAGGTGCAGCGAGCTGAAACCCACATACAGTGGCGTTACGAGGGCGATGAGTGGCAGGACCTTGTGGCGATAGCCGACATCACAGGTCCCACCGGGCAGAAAGGTGCAGACGGAGCAAACGGAAAGACACCGGAGTTCCGTGTAAGCGAAAACACCCTGCAGTGGCGCTATGTCGGCGATGAAATATGGCTGAACCTGTACGATCTTTCGGTTTTGAAAGGTCTTGACGGCAAGGACGGTGCTGACGGCAAGGACGGTGCTGACGGCAAGGATGGTATAAACGGAAAGGACGGAGCCGATGGAAAAGACGGAACAAACGGACAAAACGGCTCCGATGGTGCGGACGGAAACACCCCGTTTATCGGCGAGAACGGCAACTGGTGGATCGGAGAAACCGACACCAGCGTAAAAGCCGCAGGCATTGACGGCACAGACGGCGAAAAGGGAGACAAGGGAGACAAAGGCGACAAAGGCGACAAGGGAGATAAAGGCGAAAAAGGAGATAAAGGCGACAAGGGCGATGCCGGTCAGAACGGCAGCTGCCCGGGGTATTTTCATGCAAAAGCGTCAGTAGGGACGGCTCTTCTTCAAAACCATTCCGCAAGAATTGGATTTACTGAAAAAATAAACAGAGGCGGTCTGATTTCAGCTTCCCCAGATGAAATTACGCTGAAAAAGGGGCATACATACAATATCATCATAAGCGGCTCTCTGGGAGTCGGCTCGAACGCTCCCGGGAGCACCGGTTATTATTGCATCCAAATGACAGACAGCAGTGAGGATGCAGATTTTTGCAAGGATATCACACGCATAAAAAGAGATGGAACAAAACTTCCGTATAGTAACGACTATCATTCCTTTAACTTCAACAGAATGTATGACGCATCAGCCAAAGATATAACATTGAAATTTATATTTGAGCAATCGGAATACAATACACTTCTTATGGAGTTCATCGGCACCATTACCATAACCGCTCTTGACTGAGCCGATATACACGAAAACAGAGGTAACGGAAAATAAAAAAACGAATACTCAGTATCATGCTCACCCTTTGTATGGTTCTTTGCCTTGTGTTGACAAGTGTATTTGCCGAGGATAATATGGCAGCGAGTGGGACGGCGGAAGTTTCCACAGCGGCGGAACTGGTTTCAGCAATCAGAGAAGATTCATACGGAACAGTCAAACTGACGTCAGACATTACCATTTACACCACATTAGTGGTCAACCGCACCGTCACCCTTGATCTCAACGGTTATGTGCTGAAATATGGCAGCAGCAGTGCATGGCATGTAATCACTGTGTCCAGTGGTATTTTGACAATTGAAAACTGTGACTATACAAAATCACACAATTTCCAAAAGAAGTATAATTTATATGTAAATGATTTTTTTTGAATTTTGCTCCGTTTAAAATCATACTAATTTTAGCTTTTAATTTTTTCATTCCAAAAACCGCCCCATTTCGTTCTATAAATTACCTCTTATAATCAAATCATGCAGACATATAATATTATTGCAAACCCGAAAAACAAATGAAAAGGAGATACGAAAATGAAAGGTATCACAACTCAGGAAGGCAGAGAAACACTCAACAAGTTCAAGATGGAAGCAGCTAACGAAGTTGGCGTAAACCTCAAGCAGGGCTACAACGGCGATCTTACAGCTCGTGAGGTCGGCTCTGTAGGCGGTCAGATGGTCAAGAAGATGATCGACGCTTACAAGACAACAGGCAACAAGTAATTTCTCCTAAAAGTTCTAAAAACTCCGCCGTGGCATTTCGCTGTGGCGGAGCTTTTTACTTGAAATCAGGCAAAAAAAGTAGTATAATATACACATAGGGTCGGGGTAAAGATCATAGTAAAGAGGGATAAACATGTTGACTAAAAAGATCGCCGCAGGACTTACAGCTTTTGTTATAACAGCTTCTGCAGCACTGCTTCCGCTTCCAGAAAGCATTAACGGCATATTGGGAAACACCGCTATATCAGCTCAGGCTTATTCTGCAAACGGCGCCGTAAAAATGCCGTCAGATTTTCTGACTTTTAACAGCTCCGATCAGGTTTTCGTAAACGTGGTTTCTGCCACTAAAAACGGACTATACTATTATACTGTGGAAAACTACAAGAAGCTAATTAAATTCTATAGCTTTTCCAACAACTCCGTGAGAACTGTAGCAACGCTTGGTGACATTATAAATGTATATGCCAACAACTCCAAGATCTATTATATCGAAAGAGATACCAGCACATACAATTCCAGCGTGAAGGGCTCGTCATATTCTTATTACATAAAGACATTTGACACCGATACGGAAAAGGTGACCAAAAGCGTTAATGTGAGCAAATACACGCCCAATGGCATTTTAAATTACCCAAACTGTTTTGGCGTTGACGATAACGGCAGGATATATTACTATGTAACAGACAGCAGCGGTGCTGAAAAAGGCGATAATCTATTTCTGCTGGACTCAAACGGAAACAAGCTGTCCTCCTGCAGCACCGATGTTGCCATAACAAAGTTCTCAGGCTTTGACAGCACAAACGGAAACTTCTATTTTGAAAGAAACGCTGATTACGTTTATTGGGGCTATACTCACAAAATGAACGCCCTTGGATTTGGAAACATTTCAAATAACAAAATAACCGTGTCTGATAAATCTATCGACTATTTCTATCAGAAATATTACGATTATCATTATGACAACGCACAAATGCTTGGCAACGGCAAGCTTGCGTGGACTTCTTCTGCAAGCGGCACTGTAAACATCGTGGACTCTGCCAAATTTCATACATCAACAGATGATACATTATCTCTCTTTGGAAGCGTTTCAAGAGCGGAACATGAAAACAAAAATGATCTCTACAACAGCGTTGGAACAAGAACTGTATACAACAGCGAAAATGACAGCACTATCATGTATGTAAACAACAACACCCTTATGGAGTTCAACAATGATTTCAAGCAGGTGGCTTCATATAAAACAGCTTATCCTGTTTTCGCTTTGTATTATACGAACGGCACTGTGACAGCCATAGAGCGTGATACTGACGGCAATTTCTACTCAGAGAATATTGCTTGGAAAATGCCTAGCAGTGTTATGATTTCAAATTCTTCTGCCACGCTCAAAACGGGCAACAGCCTTAAACTTTCTGCAAAGAGTAATTCCGATATAGACTACGGCTTCACATGGTCAAGCAGTGATAATTCTGTGGCTTCTGTTACAAAAGACGGCAAGGTGTACGGAAACAAGGCAGGCGTATGCACAATAACCGCTGCCACCGACAACAGTGTGAAAGCAAGCTGTACAGTGACAGTTATGCCTATGGATAGCGACACAAAAGGCTCCGCCACTATACTCAGCGGACGTGCAACAGACAATGCTTCAGATAACCATTACAACACATGGTCATCTGTCACAAACTCTTATCTTGTACAAAACAGCGACGGAACGCTCACAAGGCTTGAAAACACATCAAGCGGCGTTGTGGTAGAAAACTATTCCACAGACGGCAAAACGCTTATCTCACAGCGCACCATTTCAAAAGAGCTTAGCATATTCGGCGGCTTCTATTCGGGAAAAGACTATAACTATCTCGTGTTCGGTCAGAACAACACTTCCGAAAGCGACAGCAAGGAAATTGTAAGAGTAGTCAAATACACCAAGAGCTGGAGCAAGGTAAATTCTTGCAGCATTTCAGGAGTCAACACAACAAAGCCGTTCTCGGCAGGCTCGCTTAGAATGGAAGAAGCAGGCGGAAAGCTTTATGTTTACACCTGCCATGAGATGTATGCAGACAGCGACGGCATACATCATCAGGCAAATATGCTTTTCACCATTGACGAATCCTCCATGTCCCTGACCGACTCAATGTATGACGTTTCAAATCTTACAGACGGCTATGTTAGCCACTCGTTCAATCAGTTCATCAAGGCTGACAAAAGCGGAAAATACATCTACAGAGTTGACCACTCAGAGTCAAGCAACTACATGATGAACGGCTCTTACCTCTCTGTAAACGGCATTACCCTTACAAAATATAAGGCTGACGGAAAATCAACAGCCGTGAGCGTTTCTATCCCTGTTAAGTTCGATATAAACAAAAGCAACTACACAGGTGCTTCAATAGGCGGTTTTGAGCTTGGAAGCGGAAACTGTCTGATAGCCTATGCAAAAGACGTTTCAAGCAGTTGTAAGACAAGAAATGTTTACATAAGCGTCACAGACGAGCTTTTCAATGGCACACAGAACATTGCCCTCACAAATTACGGCGCATCAAGTAAAGTGACCTGCCGCACCCCTCAGCTTATAAAGATAAATGACAATCTGTTCCTTGTTATGTGGGAAGAATACAACAGTTCCACAGGCAAGACCGCCACAAAGACAATGACAGTTGACTCAAACGGCAAAACTGTTACCAAAGCCATTTCTCACTCCTTCGGACTTTCAGATTGTCAACCTGTTGTATGCAGTGACGGCATGGTAAAATGGTATGTCACAAATAATTCAGCACCGACCCTTTACAAACTCTCACCATTTGCACTTGACGATTATCATGAACACAGCTATACAAAAACTATTCTCAGCAATGCCACCTGCACCACCGCAGGCACAGTAAAATACACCTGCTCATGCGGTGACTCCTACACAGAAACTATCCCAGCCACAGGTCACAAGTCAAGCGGTTGGATAGTCGACAAGGCGGCTTCTATCGAAGTTAAAGGCTCAAAGCACAAGGAATGTACAGTCTGCAAGAAAGTTCTTGAAACGGCTGAAATTCCTGCACTTTCAAGAATTAGCATTTCAAAGGCAAGCGTGACACTTTCCACTTCGACCTACGCTTATGACGGCAAGGCAAAGAAGCCTGGTGTAACGGTCAAGCTAAACGGCAAAACTTTGAAGAATGGTACAGATTACACAGTTTCCTATTCAAACAACACCAAGGTCGGAACAGCTACTGTAAAAATCACAGGCAAGGGCAATTACACAGGCTCAGTTTCTAAGACCTACAGTATCAAAAATAACTTCAAGAAAGCCACAGTTTCTGACATTTCCACAAAGGCTTTCACTGGCAAGAACATCACTCAGAGCATTACTGTTAAATACAATGGCAAAACGCTGAAAAATGGTACTGACTACACAGTTTCATACTCAAGCAACAAGAATATAGGTACTGCCACTGTAAAAATAACAGGAAAGGGTTCTTACACTGGCACTATCACAAAGACATTCAAGATAAATCCTGCCAAGCAGGAGATACAGAAGCTCACGGCTAAGAGCAAGGCATTCTTTGTGGATTGGGCGCAGAAAGGTTCTGCTACCGGATACGAGATACAGTATGCTACCAACTCAAAGTTCACAAGTGCAAAGAAAGTTACCATAACAAACAACAAGACTGACAAGACCACCGTTTCAAAGCTTTCAGGCAACAAGAAATATTACGTTCGTGTTCGTTCTTACACAACTGTAAAGGGAACTAAGTATTATGGCGCTTGGTCGGCTTCAAAGAGTGTTACTACTAAGAAGTAATTTTTTATCGTTTATGAAAACATCCCCCATGCAGAGGTTTTCTGCATGGGGGAGTTTTTTTACGTTAAAGCGTACATTTTGTCGGCAAAGCCACCCTGAAATGTTACGACCGACCATATAAAAACCACCGCACAAAGTCTTACCTCTGTGCGGTGTAAATATCTACTTTATTACTTCCTCTTAGAAACCACCAAAGCTGCACCTGCAAGTGCTGCCAGACCTACGCTGATGCCCATTGCCGCATCTGTATTAGGGTTTTTGGTGCTGTTAGGATTTGTCGTTGTCTTTGATGATGAAGCCGCTGCGCTGCTGTCATTTGTTGCTTCAGAAGAAGCCTCGGAAGATGACTCCTCTGCTTTGCTCTCGCTGCTCTCCTCACTTGAAGACTCCTCAACAACGTTATTGAACTCAACGTCGTCGTCCTTTGTCATTTCGTCAACGCCGTCGTTAACCAACTCAACTCTCTCCCAGCCGTAAATGCCTTCAATAGCATATGTAAGCTCATAAGCTGCTGTCTTCTGTGAAACAGCTGATGGGTGATAGTCAACTGCATAACCATTGTTTTCGCTGTCCTGAACGCTGAACTGGAAAACTGATACCTTGCTGTCGCCTGTTTCAGTCTTATAAGTGTCAACTGCATCTGTAATAGAAGGATAAAGCTCCTGTCCCATAATACCGAGTGTACAAAGTATCTCAGAATTTGGATTCTTAGCTCTTATATCCTTGAGGAAATTTACATAGCCCTTTTCAAACTCAGCACACTTATCAGCGTCACCCTTTGTATATGAGTTATCGTTTGTACCAAGATTTACAACGATAAGCTCAGGCTGATACTGTGAGAAATCCCAATCATAATTAGCTGTCTGCTCACCGTCGAACCAGCTCCATGTAAAGCAGAACTTATCATAGAAATTTGGCACAAGCAGTGCGTCATTTATCTTGCCGTTGCCTGAATAACCAGAGATCACACCTGCTCCGCTTACTGATACAAAGCTGTAGTCAGCGCCAAAATTCTGTGCTGCCTTGTAAGCATATGTCTTTGCAGCGTTCTCGTTGTAGATAGAAAATGACTTTCCAAGTGGATCGTCAACGCCGTATCCACAAGTGATAGAGTCACCAATAAACTCGATAGAATGCTTTGCTGCCTCTGTTGGCTGTGGCTTGCCGTCTACCTCAAAGCTGTCAATTGCGATAACACTCTGTGCAGCTTCTGAAAGCTTTATGAGCTTAACTGTGCTTTCGCCCTCAGGAAGTTCTACCTCAACTGCGTTTGTCTTCTTATTTTTTATGTAGCCCTGCTTAACAAGCTTGCCATTTACAAATACGCCAATTCTTGCCTCACCTACGCTGCCGTTTACATTGAAAACAGCCTTTGTGCCTGTGCATTTGAACTCGATACCGCTTGCAGAATAGCCAAGTATCGTTGTGTCGCCCTTTCTGTAAGTACGGCCGATAAGCTTAACATTGTCACTTGTTGCCTCATAAGAGGTGAGCTTGTCCGTTGCTTCCGTGTCTGCCATGACTGTCATTCCCATGCAGCCTGCTGCAATTGCCGCAGCACAGAAGCCTGCCAAAAACTTCTTCATACTATGATTTCCTCCGTTGTTTAATTTTTTCGTATCTTTTGCCTTAATATTTCTCGATCCAATAATTTAATTATACTCTATCTGCAAGATATATACATTAATTTATTATTAATATTTATTCGCCGTTTTATTAACAAGACGGTTAGATATTCTTTATCCTCTTATAAACCACAGCCGACAACGGTGGACAGACGAAACTGCCTGAAACGGGCTGTTTGTTCATCTTACCGTTTTCGTCAAGCCTGAGATAAAAGCTTCCCTCAGGCAGGCCGAAGCCCCTGTTCTCGTAGTAAGGATTAAGTGCGATAACATAGCATTCTCCGTCTTTTTCAAGCTTCCAGCTTACGCAGTTCCAATCGTCATTGTGCATAAAATGAAGATGTGCGTTCACGTCCTCTTTAGTATACATTCGGAAAAGCGGACTTCCCTTTCTCAACCTTATAAGAGCCTTGTAATACTCAAAGACCTCTTTATATTCAAGCTTTCTGTTCCACTTTATGGAGTTAGTGTAGTCAGGCGCATTGTAGCTGTCATGGGAATAGATATTCACATCATTAGGCTCTTCGCCCTCTTTAAGTATCCTCGGCTTTGATCTAAGGAAATCCTGACCAAGCTGTATGAACGGCATCCCCTGTGAAAGTATCACTATCGCCGCCGCAAGCTTGTCCATTTTTATCCTTACGCCCTCACTGTCATTCTTTGCCGATATACAAAGCTTGTCCCACAAAGTGTTGTTGTCATGAGCCTCACAGTAATTCACCGCCTGAGTAGGCTCAAATGCCCAACAAGCTTCTTTTGCGTCATTTATCTGATAGTGTGGCACAGAACCGGCTATACCACGCCTTAGGGTAGAAGCCGCATTTCTGTTTCCGCTGACAAAGCCCTTGTCATATGGATTGAAAGTACCGCCCTTAATGGAATCTCTGATGTTATCGTTGAAAAGTCCAACTCTTCCAAACTGATATGAATTCCATTTATATGCAAGTCTGTCAGCAGGGAGCGGTGACTCTCCTCCCGTCCAGCCCTCACCATACATTAGTATCTGAGGATCTATCTTGTTAAGCTCGTCCCTTATGATGTTCACAGTTTCAATATCGTGAAGCGCCATAAGGTCAAAGCGGAAGCCGTCTATCTTATATTCCGTTGCCCAAAATCTGAGAGAATCTATCATGAATTTTCTCATCATCATATGGTTTGAAGCCGTTTCGTTTCCACAGCCCGAGCCGTTTGAAAATGAGCCGTCATTTCTTATCCTATGATAATAATATGGGAAAGAACGCTCAAAAGCTGACTCCTCGGTATAGTAAGTGTGATTGTATACCACGTCCATAACAACGCCGATGCCGTTCTCGTGAAGTGCCATAACAAGCTGTTTGAACTCTCTTATCCTGCACTTAGGGTCATAAGGGTCTGTGGAATATGACCCCTCAAGGCAGTTGAAGTTCTTAGGGTCATAACCCCAATTATATTGATTGAGCCAAGGCTTGCTCTCGTCTACAGTGGCATAATCTTCCACAGGAAGCAAATGAACATGGGTGATTCCAAGCTCTTTTAGATGCTCGATACAAGTGTTCACACCCTGATATTTCGTACCCTTATCGGCAAAAGCCACATACTTACCTCTATGCTCAGGAGCAACGCCTGATGAACTGTCCGCAGAAAAATCCCTGACGTGGCACTCATACACCACTGCGTCGCAGGCATTTCTGCACTTAGGCTTCTTGACCTTATCCCAACCCTCAGGGTCGGTGGTCTTGAAATCCACCACCGCACCAACGTTTCCGTTGACTCCGCAGGCTTTTGCATAGATATCTATAGTTTCATGCCTTGTTTTGTGGTCAAACTCAAATGTATAGGTATAAAAAACACCGTCAAGGTCACGAAGTATCTCCACATACCAAACACCGTGGTCAAGCCTTTCCATAGGCAGGCTTTCAAGACGGCTTTTGCCCTCACCGTCGAGATACAGATTAAGATAAACTCCCGTTGCAAGCGGCGACCATGTTTTGAACACAGTTTTGCCCTCTTTCATGACCGCACCCAGATCGTTTCCTATATATTGATTATCTCTGTCGAACTGTTCATAATTCAATCTGTACATCAACCATGCCCCTTGCCTATTTTTTACTTCTTAGATATTTTTACTCCAGACTTTCGCCAAGCACCGAGCCTTGAAGAAGCTTAGTTTCAAAGCCCTCCCTCGTATTTTTAAGCAGGTCATCGCAAAGCTTTACCTTGTCCTTTTCAAGAAGCAGCAGGATAGTTGAGCCGCCGAACTCAAAATATCCCTTTTCTTCGCCCTTTGTGACCTTTACGCCGCCCTCAGTATGCAGATTTGATATCTTGCCCACCATAAGAGCACCGACTTCCATTTGAATAATATCTCCGAACTGCTCCGTTCTTATCATGCAATATTCTCTGGAATTTTCCTTGAAAACAGGCATATAATTGTTCACCACAGGGTTCACAGTGTGAAGAATACCATTTATCTTTCTGTTGTGGCTCTTTACACCGTCTGCACAATAGCAATAGCGGTGATAATCGTCCACTGAAAGTCTGATGATAACTGCATAGCCACCCTCATAACGCTTTGCAAGCTTGCTGTCCCTGAGAAGCGAGGCGGTATTATACACTGCGTTCTTTATAATAAAGGTATCAGACTGTGTTATCTTATAAGCAGTCACCTTGCCGTCTGAAGGTGACACCAGCAGATTCTTGTCCTTAGTGATAAAACGTCTGCCTGGCTTTATTTTTCTTGTGAAAAAATCATTGAAAGAGCGATACATTCTTTCCTCATAGTCAAACATATCTATTCCGTTATTTTCTGCAAAGCCGAAAATAAAAGGCACTGAGAACTTGCTGTCAAGTATCACTCTTGCACACTTTGAAAATATCGGACAGCCAAGAAATTTCATAAGCGCCCTGCCCATTGCCGAGCTGTAGGCAGCCGCAAGAAAGCTATCCTGAGATGTGGTCTGTTCGTATTCTCTGCCCTGTCTGTCACGATATTTCATTTGTTTCTCTCCTTTTATTTACATTATTGTAGGGGACGACACCCCCGACGTCCTGTTTTTCACACACCTGTCCGGCAAAAACATTTTCCATTCAGGTAACTTTTACCTTAGATTATATGCTGCATTTTAAGATAGCCGAGAAGGATTATCGCACCTATAGTAAAGAGTATCAGCACGCCTTTCATGGAAAGCTTCTTGACATTTATTTTCAATACAAAGAGTATTGAAATAAGTATCATAAAGCTATGGAAAACAAATGGAAAAATATTTTTTGGTATATTGTGCTGACCCATGAACAGCAGAGGAAGTATCATAGCAACTGTTGTAACAGGCAGACCCTTATATTCTTTTCTGTTCTCTGTTGTGTTTCTCTGACGCTCTTCCTCCATAACGTTGAAGTAGCCAAGTCTGATAACAGCGCCAAGAACTATCATAATGCTTGCGATAAGACGAAGCGGATAGACCGAGTTGTAGTGATAGCCTATGACAGCAGGGAAAACACCGAAGCAAACAAGGTCGCACAGAGAGTCGATCTGTATGCCGAACACCTTTTCATGCTCTGTTCTGTTTTTCATGCTTCTTGCTATCTTGCCGTCAAAAAGGTCGCAGATACCCGAAAGAAGCAGGCAGAGAAAGGCTATGGACATATGATTTTCAAAGACCTGAGTGATCCCGAACACTGACGAAACAAGTCCTATGTATGTGAGTATTACCGAATAATTATAAAAACCGATCATTTTTTCTTTTCCTCTCATTCTTTTTCGACTTCTTTTTTAACTTCCTGCGACCCCTCTAGACCATTCTTCTTATCATTCCTCATAACGATAAAGTGAGCCACGAATGTTACCAATGCGCTCATTATCAGCAGTAAATAGAAGCTGAGTCCACGGCTCAGTAGCATTGCAGGCTTTACAAGCTCTGCGGTGAAAATGCCCATGAACATATATGTGAAGCAGCCCTCTGTTACGCCTGCCGCACCAGGCAATGGCAGCATTTCAACTGCAACACCTATCATAGTCTGAAGTGCGATAATATTCCAAAAACCTGTTCCGCTAAGGCCGTAGGAATTATACACAATCCATGTGACAGCCAGCAGGAACATTCTCTGCACCAATGTAATAATAAAAATATTTATAACAGTATGTACATTGCTCTTTATATATTCCGAACCGATCATGTAATTGTCGCAGATACGCTTTATTTTGTTTATGTATTTTTCGTTGTTCTTTTCTTTGAGTATCCTTATGCGTGTCAGAAGATTTATAAGCTTTATGCCCATTTTTCTCGCCCACAAAGGCTTATAGAAAATAAACACAAGCCCTGCGATATAGGCGATATTCAGTATAAAGCCGATAAGCAGAAGCCACCAAAGCCGTCCCACATGAAGCTTTATAAAGCCAAAGTTGAAAAGCAGGAACGCCACTGCAAGAAGCACCTGCACAGCCTTGAAAGCTATGGTGATGATAAGCATTATCAAGGTGGAAAAGCCTATCTTTATGCCGTCTTTCTTCATGTAATACATCTGCGCAGGCTGTCCGCCGGAAGCAGACGGCGTTATACAGCTAAAGAAAAAGCCTATAAACGAATATTTCAAACAACGCCTGAAAGGAGTTTTTACTTCAAAAAGCCTCAGCATATACTTTATTATGACCGACTCCCCTGCCACATAGCAGAACACGCACACAGCACCCACTGCAAGCCAGCTTTTCTTTGCAAGGTGAAGATCCGCCACTATGTCGGAAAATTCTTCTCCTCTGAAAAGCAGTCTGACTGTCAGCCAACCTATGACCACAATAAAGAATATATTAAGAACATATTTCAGGTTCTTTTTTATTTTCATCATCTCCGAATTTTCAGCCTGTCCATTAAAAGGTCAGACCGTTTTTGTCCCACACATATTTTTTACAGCACAAATGCCATAAAGCACAGATTTACTATTATCTGCAAAATTGTAAATCTTATTACTACCTGAGTATCAGACCAGCCCTTGTTCTTTCTTGCATGGTCGTGAAGAGGAGTTCTTATGCCCTCCATAAAATTCTTTATTTTCAGGAAACGTCTGAAAGAAAGCTTGAGAAGTCCAAGTCCGCCGTCAAGTATGATAACTATAGCCATAGGGATAAATGCGAACGGTGCGGCAGTTTTCAAAAACATCACCGCAAGGAAAACGCCCAGCGCTCTCGAGCCTGCGTCGCCCATGAGCATCTGGCTAGGCGAGCAGTTGAACCACAGATAAGCCGCAAGCGTCACGAACATTATCATAGGAAGGAGCATATCAGCCGCACCACTCTTTGTCACCATAAATGCAAGTGGCAGAAGAACTGTCATGACCAATGAACCGCATAGCCCATCAACGCCGTCTGTACAGTTTGTAACGTTTATAGCTGTCCAAACGAGGACGCCTGCAAGGATGATGAATAGCGGTGCAGGGATAGTGAAAGTGGAATCTGTGATATAAAGCTTCACCTGCGAGCCGTTATAACAATAGTATGTAAACGCAATGCCAAGAGATATAACAAGGTCGATAAGGCCCTTTTTCAGGTTGCCCCAAGGAGTTTCAGCAGCATCGTCAAAATATCCGCTGAGCATGGCGGCATACACAAGCACGAGATAGATTATGTTCTCGATATCGAGAGGATAAAAAAGCGCTGTGCAAAGTGTAAAGGAAGTCACGAAGATAATTCCTGCGCCACGAGGCTTGCCCTCAGAAAGTGCGCCGTTCACAGCAAACGCTCTGCCCTGATCTTTAGGCAAAATGCGTTTGAAGAATTTCAGGCTGAAAAAAGCAATAAGAAAACTGCACAGCATTGGCACAAATAGCACCAATGTAGTATTATTAGTCTTAGCCAAAAGGTTATAAAACATTGTCATCGTCCTTTTCTGTTTCAATTCATACATATACTATTATATTATACAACATAGCTGTGCAAAATGCAAATATTATTATCCGTCATTTTGCACAATTTTTTCTTAATGGTTTCTTAATGTGGAGTAGGCTAGGGATTTTTAGGGTGAGGGTTGAACACTTTGACCTTTTGTGCTATAATTATCTCATTAAGGAGGCATTTTTATGGCAATAAAAGACAAAGTGCTGGAACTTCTCGACGATAACAAGGGCAAATATCTTTCAGGTGAACAGCTTGCTGACACGCTGGGCTGTACCCGTGGGGCTGTTTGGAAGGCTGTGAAAGCTTTGCAGGAAAACGGTTACCCTATCTCTGCGGTGACGAACAAGGGCTATTCCCTTGATGAAAACACCGATATACTTTCCCTTGCAGGCATAAAAAAATATCTTGACCCTGACCTTCAGGGGCTTGAAATAGAGGTATACAAGGAAGTAAGCTCCACTAATCTGGTACTCAAAGACTATGCAAATCAGGGTGTGCCCGAGGGCAGGATAGTCATTGCAGGTATGCAGACGCAGGGGCGTGGAAGGCTTGGACGTTCTTTCTTTTCTCCCTCTGATTCGGGACTTTACATGAGTATTCTTCTCCGCCCTGACATGGCTGCGGCTGACGCTGTTAAGATAACCACTGCTGCTGCAGTATCTGTTGCCCTTGCAGTGGAAAAGGTCAGCGATCAAAAGCCTGACATAAAATGGGTTAACGACATTTACATAAACGGCAGGAAGATATGCGGAATACTCACGGAGGCTTCTTTCAGCATGGAAAGCGGCGGACTTGACTACGCTGTGCTTGGCATCGGTGTGAACACCTACGAGCCGGAAGGCGGTTTTCCTGAGGCAATAAGAGATATCGCAGGACCGATATTCCACGAAAGAAAAAGCGATATGCGAAACAGGATAGCCGCAGAGATAATAAACAATTTCATGCGTCTTTATGACAGCTTTGAAGAAAACAGCTTTTACCCAGAATACAGAAAACGCTTGCTGTGGGTAGGCGAGAAGATAAACGTCATAAGAGGGAGCGAAAAAACTCCTGCCACAATGCTTGGGGCTGATGAGGACTGTCGCCTGCACGTCAGATATGAGGACGGCAGAGAAGAATATATTTCTTCAGGAGAGATAAGTATTCGCAAGGCTTAACATAATATACGAAATGTTAGGTATATCTAATGAAACAAACGGCTATGATTTTTTATAATTAATTCAGTTTATCAAATAGTATCAGCAGGTCGAGTCATTGAGAAATGGCTCGATTTTTTATGCATTATAACTATATAAACGTTTTCGTTTATGTGTATTTCTACAAGTTAGTCAATGCTTATTCTAATTATATATAGCCCATGTAAATAAAAACATTATTCATTTTGTGTCATATAGTATATAATTATAGTTGACAGTATGTCTTGATTATTGACTTTGTAATCAAATTTAACTTTAATTATATGGAGGAAATTTTATGACAAAAGAATTTGATTATTCACCGATCGACAAAATTCTTGAAAATCATGAAAAAACAGCGGTCATAGCCATATTGCAGGATATTCAGGAGATATATCACTATCTTCCAAAGGAAATATTCCCATATCTTGCAAAAAAGCTTGGCACAGGCGAAGCAAGAATATACAGCGTTGCGACCTTTTATGAGAATTTTTCTCTCGAGCCAAAGGGCAAATACGTTATCAAATGTTGTGACGGCACTGCCTGTCATGTAAGAAAATCTATACCTATTCTCGAATATCTCAGAGGAGAACTTGGTCTTAGCGAGAAGAAAACCACCACTGACGATCTGATGTTCACAGTGGAAACTGTTTCATGTCTTGGTGCTTGTGGACTTGCCCCTGTTCTCACTGTGAACGATGTTGTTCACCCTAAGATGAATCCTGACAAGGCTGCGGCTCTGCTTAAGGAACTGAGAGAAAAGGAGGCTGAATAATATGCTGCTGAAAACGAAATACGATCTTGACAACGCCCGTGAACAGTATGGTAAGCTTGTTGACAAGCAGGCTAGAAAAGTGCTTGTTTGCGCAGGTACAGGCTGTGTTGCAGGCGGTTCGCTGAACATATACCAGAAGCTTATCGAAACTATCTCCGCAAAGGGATTGGAGTGCGTGGTGGCACTTGCTGACGAGCCACACGATGATGATGTCCACGAGGGTGCTATCGGCGTAAAAAGAAGCGGCTGTCACGGCTTCTGCGAAATGGGTCCACTTGTTAGAATAGAGCCGGAGGGCTGGCTTTACACTAAGGTAAAGCTTGACGATGTTGACGAGATAGTTGACAAGACTATCTGCAATGGCGAGTGCGTTGAAAGATTGTGCTACAAGAAAAACGGTGAAATATATCGTCAGCAGTCAGAAATACCATTCTATAAGATGCAGCAGCGTATCGTCCTTGAACACTGCGGTCACATTGACGCTACTTCCATAAAGGAATATCTTGCTATAGGCGGCTACAGAGCCTTTGAAAAGGCACTTCTCGATATGTCACCTGAGGATATCCTTAATGAGATGACAGAATCTAATCTTCGTGGACGTGGAGGCGGAGGATTCCCTCTTGGCAGAAAGTGGACAAGCGTTGCAAAACAGAAAAGCCCTACAAAATACATAGTCTGCAATGGCGACGAGGGCGACCCTGGTGCATTTATGGATCGTTCTATCATGGAGGGCGACCCACACAGACTTCTCGAAGGCATGATGATCGCAGGTATCGCAACAGGCGCAAAAGAGGGATATATCTACGTTCGTGCGGAATATCCGCTTGCTGTATCACGTCTTAAAGGTGCGATCGCACAGGCTGAGCAGTTTGGTCTGCTTGGTGACAATATACTCGGCACAGATTACTCATTCAGAATACATATAAACCGTGGTGCAGGCGCATTTGTTTGCGGTGAAGGCTCTGCCCTGACGGCTTCTATCGAGGGCAAGCGTGGTATGCCTAGAGTTAAGCCGCCAAGAACTGTTGAACATGGTCTTTTCAACGAGCCTACAGTTCTCAACAACGTTGAAACGCTGGCTAACGTGCCTGTTATCATCAACAACGGTGCAAAATGGTTCAGGAGCATAGGCCCTGAGAACTCCCCTGGAACAAAGGCTTTCGCTCTTACGGGCAACATCTCGAACACCGGTCTTATTGAAGTGCCAATGGGAACTTCTCTCAGAAAGGTAATATTCGATATCGGCGGCGGCATGAGAGGTGACGGAAAGTTCAAGGCTGTTCAGATAGGCGGTCCGTCAGGCGGCTGTCTTGTTACGCCTAACCTCGATATCCAGCTTGACTTTGACTCGCTGAAAAAAGTCGGTGCTATGATCGGCTCAGGCGGACTTGTTGTTATGGACGATAAGTCCTGTATGGTAGAAGTTGCAAGATTTTTCATGAATTTCACCCAGAACGAGTCCTGCGGAAAGTGCGTTCCGTGCCGTGAGGGTACAAAGAGAATGCTTGAGATACTTGAGCGTATCGTAAATGGTAACGGTCAGGAGGGGGATATCGAACTGCTTCTTGAGCTTGCCGACACTATCTCCTCAACTGCTCTCTGCGGTCTTGGAAAGACGGCTGCATTCCCTGTTGTATCTACAATAAAGAACTTCCGTGAGGAATATGAAGCTCACATAAGAGATAAGAAGTGTCCATCAGGCAACTGCAAGAAGCTTGTGACATATCAGATCGACCCTGAGATATGCAAGGGCTGTTCAAAGTGTTCAAGAGTCTGTCCTGTGGGTGCGATCAGCGGCGAGATCAAAAAGCCGTTCAAGATCGACACCTCTAAGTGCATAAAGTGCGGAGCTTGTATTTCCAACTGCCATTTCAAAGCTGTCAAGGAGGTTTAATTTTAGCTATGAATAAAGAGTTTATGATAATCGACAATATCCCCGTTGCTATAAACGGTGAAAAAAATCTGCTTGAGCTTATCAGAAAGGCAGGCATCGAGCTTCCTACATTCTGTTACTATTCTGAGCTTTCAGTATACGGTGCTTGCAGAATGTGCATGGTGGAAAACAAGTGGGGCGGCATGGAAGCCGCTTGCTCAACTCCTCCGAGAAACGGTATGGAGATATACACAAACACACCAAGGCTTAGAAAATACCGCAAGATGATATTGGAACTTCTTCTTTCAAATCACTGCGGCGAATGTACGACCTGCGATAAAAACGGCAAGTGCAAATTGCAGGAGCTTGCCGCAAGATTTGACATTCACAGGGTACGTTTTGACAATCCAAAGTCCAAGCCTTGTATCGATGATTCTTCTGTATCTATCACTAGAGACGCCAACAAGTGTATCCTCTGCGGTGACTGTGTAAGAGTGTGCAACGAGGTACAGAACGTTGGTGCAATAGATTTTGCATTCAGAGGTTCAAAAATGAAGGTAGCCTGCTCATTTGACAAGCCTATAGGCGATTCAAACTGCGTTGGCTGCGGTCAGTGTGCGGCAGTCTGTCCAACAGGCGCTATCATCATAAAGAACGACAGCCACAGGCTTTGGAAAGAGCTTAATCAGGAGGACACTATTGCAGTGGCTCAGGTAGCTCCGGCTGTAAGAGTTGCAGTGGCAAAAGAGTTCGGCTACAACGGTGAGAACGTTATGGGCAAGATAGTTGCAGCACTTAGAAGAATAGGCTTCAACTACATTTTTGACACCTCAACAGCCGCAGACCTCACTGTTATGGAGGAGTCAAAGGAGTTTGCAGACAGGCTTGCAAACGGCGGAAAGCTCCCGCTGTTCACATCATGCTGCCCTGCATGGATAAAGTATGCTGAGAACGAGTATCCTGAGATACTGCCTAACATTTCCACTTGCCGCTCACCAATGCAGATGTTCGCTTCCGTAATAAACGAGAAGTTCAAGGGCGAGGGCAAGAAGATACTTTCTGTTGCTGTTATGCCTTGCACTGCTAAAAAGGGCGAAGCCGCAAGAGATGAGTTCAAGGACGAGAACGGCAAACCACTGGTTGATTTTGTCATCACAACTCAGGAGCTTATCATGATGATAAAAGAAGCCGGTATCGTGTTCAACGAAATAGAGCCGGAAGCTGTTGATATGCCGTTCGGCACTATGACAGGCGCAGGCGTTATCTTCGGTGTAACAGGCGGTGTAACGGAAGCAGTTATCAGACGTGTTTCAACAGACAAGTCACTCGCTTCCCTGAGAAATCTTGCATTCGAGGGCGTAAGAGGCTTCGAGGGCATAAAGGAGCTTGAAGTACCTCTTGGCGACAAGGCTATCAAGGTCTGCGTTGTAAACGGACTTCGCAATGTTGAAGTCATAATGAACAGAATGAAAGCTGGCGAGCATTTCGACCTTATCGAAGTTATGGCTTGTCCAAACGGCTGTATAGGCGGCGCTGGTCAGCCAAAGGCTACTATCGACGAGAAGAAAGAGCGCAGTGTTAATCTTTACAATGCTGACAAGCTTTGCACTTTGAAGCGTTCAGAAGAAAATCCGCTTATGGATAAGCTTTACGAGGGTATCCTCAAGGGCAGAGAGCATGAACTGCTTCATGTAAGCTATGTAAAATAACAAAATAGCATAAATAGCGAAAGGCTGCACGAAATTGTGCAGCCTTTTTTTTACGGACTATTTTATTATGATATATCCTCCACCTTGACAGCTCTCTTTTCATTTCTGTAGTTGACTATCTCACCCAACGTGCAGTATATAACAGAGAACACAGGAACGGCAATGAACATTCCGAATATGCCGAAGAGGTTTCCGCCTATGGTGATAGCGAAAAGCGTCCATAGTGACGGCAGACCAACCGAGTTCCCTACCACCTTTGGATAGATAAGATTGCCCTCGATAGCCTGAATAATGAACATGAACACCAAAAACAGCACAGCCTGCTTGAAATCCGTCACGCAGATAAGCAGGAAGCCCACCACATAGCCAAGAAAAGCTCCCACAATAGGAATAAGTGCAGTACAGGCAACGAGTATGGCAATAAGCACTGCATTCGGGAAGCGGAAGATAGCCATACCAATACCGCAAAGGGAGCCGAGGATAATGGCTTCCGTGGTCTGACCCACAAGAAAGTTCGCAAAAGTGTCGATAGAGCGACGGCATATACGGCTTATGCGGTCGGTGATACGATTGCTGAGAAAAGCACAGCTTATGCGCTTGCACAGGTCTTTGAGCCGCTCTTTTGCGGCAAGCATATAGACCGCAAAGCAGATTCCCAAGAAGAAGTTCACAAGACCTGAGAAAAGATCTGTCACAAAGCTTACTGTTGAACTGAGTGTGTTCAAGATCACAACGCCGTCTTTCAGCCAGCTTGTAACCTTATCGATAATATCAGCAGTGCTTATATTCATTCTGTCAAGCCACCCTGCTATCTCAGGGGAATTGTTGAGCTTGTTGGAAATATTTGAAATAAGCACAGGGATATCGTCTGAAAGCTGAGAGAAAGTCTTTATGAGTGCAGGGATAATAAGCCAGCACACAAGTGCCACAACGCCTAGGCAAAGCAGAAAGGTCAGCACTATCGAGCATGGTCTTTTCAGCGTTTCCACAGTTTTGGCATATTTCTCTTTTTTAGGCTTCTTAAAAAGCCTCTTTTCAATGCCTGACATTGGCACATTCAGGATAAATGCGATTATACAGCCAAATATAACAGGCTTCAAGACCCCGATCATTACGCCCAGAAGTCTAAAAAACTTGTCATAGTTGGTCAATCCCCAAAAAAGCACTACGCCAAGAACCACAAGGGCTGCATTTTCTTTGAATTTTTTTGTGAATTTCATTAGTTTCTCCTTACAAAAACGAGCTGTACAGCCTTTGCCGTACAGCTCTCAAATCGCTTAGAAATTAGTGTTAAGGCTGAGATACTGTCCGCTCTGATAGAGATAGATCAGATATACCACAGACGCATAGATAGTTACAACAAGCACCACCAATGTTGTAAATGCGGCAAGAATGTTCAGTATCGGGATAAATGCCACAACAAGGCACACTGCCATGACAATAAGGCAGGTCTTGTTTACATTCCACACATGGTCGCCCTTGTTTGCAAGGCCGTAGTTCTTCACGTCCCTGAGCAGGTCGCCTGTTGATTTGCAGATATAGTAAAGCACCGCTATGTTCATTACATTGCCAGCAAAACTCAGAACACTTGATATCGCATTATTGTCAATAAATGTGTCAACTATTGAAAAGATAAGATCAGCCACTGTGAAAACAAGAGCTGTCTGATAACCATTATGGTCTTTTGAAGCTTCAAGTATTCCCCATACGTTGAAAATAGTTGCGGCTACGGTACAAGTCATAAAAAGAAGTGCGCCTATCCCCGGTATAAAAGCAAGCGGAACTCCTATAACACCTATGATCTTTGCCAGAAACACCTTTTTGATACCGCTTGCGGCATTTGGATATTTTACCATTTTATTACCCCCTATATTTCGATTTTTTAATCAAGTTCGATATTCATTATCGGCTGTGAAACGTCTGCGCCGGCAGGCACCATTGGAAGAACGTTTATATCCTTGTTGATGATAACGTCCACAAGGCAAGGCTTACCGCATTTGAGTGCCTTTTCAAGCATCGGCTTTATCTCGGATTTCTTTGTTATCCTTACGCCCTCAACGCCAAATGCGTCGGCAAGCTTCATAAGGTCTGTTCCTCTTTCAATGTTAGTCTGAGAAAATCTCTTGCCGTAGAAAAGTCTTTGCCACTGTCTTACCATTCCGAGAACGTCATTCTCGAAAACAAGCTCAACAAGCGGTATCTTATGCTTTGCAAGTGAAGAAAGCTCGTTGCAGTTCATGAAGAAGCTTCCGTCGCCTGCGATGTTTACGACTGTTCTGTCAGGGTTGCCCACCTTTGCGCCCATTCCTGCGCCAAAGCCGTAGCCCATTGTACCAAGTCCGCCGCTTGAAGCAAAGCTTCTTGGACACTTGAAGTTATAATACTGTGCAGCCCACATCTGGTGCTGACCGACTTCTGTGGAGATGATAGCCTTGCCGTCTGTAAGTCTGTCAAGCTCCTCGATAACGTCCTGCGGAAGCACCTCGTCCTCGCTCTCGATAGGCACCATTCTCAGTGCATACTGCTTTTTCCAATCCATAACAGTATTCATCCAAGCCTCGTGCTTCATATCAGGAAGCAGCTCGCAAAGCTTTGCAAGGATATACTTAACGTCTCCAGTAACATGGCTGTAAACGTCGATATTCTTGCCTATCTCGGCAGGGTCTATATCAATATGTATGATCTTCTTATCCTTTGCAAATGTCTTAGCGTTGCAAAGAACTCTGTCGGAAAATCTCGAGCCAAGAACTATCATAAGGTCACATTCGCTGAGCGTCATAGCGGCTGTCTTTGTGCCGTGCATACCAAGCATACCGATATAGCAGTCCTTAGTATTGTCAAGTGCGCACTGACCCATAAGTGACAATGAAACAGGTGCGTCCACTTTTCTTGCGAACTCAGCCATTTCTTCTGTTGCGTCAGCAGAAACAACTCCGCCGCCTGCGTAGATAAAAGGCTTCTCAGCATTCTTTATAAGCTCTGCCGCAGCAGCTATCTCCTCGTTTATGCCCTCAGGATTATGATTTACTACCTTCTTAGGCTCTTTCTTCTCATAGACCATAAGTGCGCCTGTGATATCCTTTGGTATATCTATAAGAACAGGACCCTTTCTGCCCTCGTTTGCAATATAGAAAGCTTCTCTGATAATGTCAGCAAGCTCCGCAGGGTCTTTCACAATGTAGTTATGCTTTGTGATAGGCATTGTTATCCCGCAGATATCTACCTCCTGAAAAGAGTCAAGACCAAGCAGATCTCTTGTTACGTTTCCTGTGATAGCCACCATGGGGATAGAATCCATATAAGCTGTGGCGATACCTGTTACAAGGTTCGTAGCACCTGGACCTGAAGTTGCGATAACAACGCCCGTTCTGCCTGTTGTTCTTGAATATCCGTCAGCCGCATGGCAGGCAGCCTGCTCATGGGCGGTGATAACATGGTGTATCTTATCAGAATATTTATACAGCGAGTCATATATGTTTAGAACTGCTCCGCCCGGATAGCCGAACACTGTATCGACGCCCTGCTCCAGCAAACATTCAATTATAACGTCTGAGCCACGTAACTCTTTCAACATTTTTTATTTCCTCCAAATTACAAAATACATCTAAGATCATAAAAATATATCAATATATGATTATACTATATCTGCTTTAAAAAGTCAATACTTTCATTCATTTGGCTCATAAGCTCGTCCACCGTATCAGAGAAAAGCTTTGCCTGCTCGTCAGGCTTCTTTTCCTCTACAGCTTCCGCCTTTTCAGGCTTCTTACTTTCAAGCATATCCTGCACGCTCACTGTCTTTTCCACAGCCTTTTTTGCTGTGAGCGTTTTAAGCTCATGATCGTCAAGATAAGGCTTTATGCCCACAACGGAAACATTGTCAGTTCCGCCGTTTGTGAGGGCAAGCTCCATTATAGCGCCTAGCTTTTCAGAAACAGAAAGGTCAAGACCAAGCCCCACCACCATTTCTTCCTCAGAAACGTAATCCGACACGCCGTCTGACACTATGATTATCATATCGTCAGGTTCTTTGCCAAAATCAGCCACCAATGGTGTTTGTGCCACATCAGGTTCATTGAGAGTGCTGCCGATAGAAGATATTATGGCATTCTGATACTGTGGCTCAAGCTCTGACACATCTTCTATCCTGCCATGCTCATACATATATCGTGCATAGGATTGGTCAACAGAAATCTGTCTGATAGTGCCGTTCACATAGCGGTACATTCTGCTGTCGCCAACGTTTATGCACATTGCTCTGCTTTCCTCGTCCACCGCAAGGCAACAAAGGGTGGTCTGCATATTTGCAGCGTTTTCAGCCCTTACGCCCTGCTTTTTTATTTTGTTGTGAACATCGATAAGCGTTCTTTTCATATCCACCCCTGAATTATATTCAAGAATGGAAAGATGCCTTAAACAAAGCTCCGAGGCGACCTCTCCTGCATTTTCTCCACCAACGCCGTCGCAAACGGCTGCAATAAAAGGAGCAGCGACAGTTGATTCATAGCTGCCGCTGTTGATGACCTCGTGGTCTATTAAAATGCAGTCCTCATTCTGTTCACGGTAATTTCCCTTGTCTGTTATTCCGTAAATATAATAATACATTTATTATCACCGTCTGAAAACTGGTATCGTGCTGTTATATCATATCTGCAACAAGACTGCCCATTTCCTTACAGCCAACGAGCTTCATGCCCTCTGACATGATATCTCCTGTTCTGTAGCCTGCTTCAAGGACTTTCTTGACAGCATTGTCGATAGCGTCTGCTTCCTTATCCATATCGAAAGAAAATCTCAGAAGCATTGAAGCTGAAAGTATAGTTGCGATAGGATTAGCCTTATCCTGTCCTGCGATATCAGGTGCAGAACCATGGCTAGGCTCATACATACCGAACTTTGTGTCGTTCAGTGAAGCGGAAGCCAGCATACCAAGCGAGCCTGATATCATAGCGGCTTCGTCTGAAAGGATATCACCGAACATATTCTCTGTAAGGATAACGTCAAACTGCTTAGGATCTCTTACAAGCTGCATTGCGCAGTTGTCAACGAGCATATGCTCAAGCTCGACTTCTGGATAATCCTTAGCTACCTCGTTTACTACCTTTCTCCAAAGTCTTGAAGAATCAAGAACGTTAGCCTTATCAACGCTTGTAACTTTCTTTCTTCTCTTCATGGCGATGTCAAAGCCACGGATAGCAATTCTTCTTATCTCGTTCTCGTTATATGTAAGAGTATCAACGGCAGTTTCAACGCCGTCAACGTTCTCTGTCTTTCTCGCACCAAAATACAGACCGCCTGTAAGCTCTCTCATTATCATCATGTCGAAGCCGTCGCCGATTATATCGTCCTTAAGTGGGCAAGCTTCTCTAAGCTCAGGATAAAGATTTGCAGGACGCAGATTGGCGAACAGACCAAGCTCTTTTCTTATTTTCAGAAGTCCGGCTTCAGGTCTGAGGTTCGGAGCAAGCTTATACCATGGTGAAGTGGAAGTATTTCCGCCGATAGAGCCAAGCAGAACTGCGTCTGAGTTCTTTGCTATCTCGACAGCCTCGTCTGTAAGCGGAACGCCATATTTATCTATAGAACAGCCGCCCATAAGGATATCAGTATAAACAAACTTATGACCGAACTTTTCAGCAACCTTGTCGAGGACCTTCTGTGCTTCTGTTACTATTTCAGGGCCTATCCCGTCGCCCTTTATAACTGTTATTTTCTTTTCCATGTTATTTTTCCTCCTCAGAATTTAAAGTCGAAACGCTTATCTCGCAGGAATAGCTCTGCTTTTCAGCTGTCATGAACAAAATGCCTGTATAGACCGAACACTCGCCGTCAATAAGCTTCTTTTTGCAATAATCGTCAGCAGCCATGCCTTTGAGCTGATACTGCATATAACTATCCGCCGTATCAGTGCCGTCAAAGTTCACCTGACTATAGTCTATCTCCTCGCCGTCCATATAATATGACCAGTAGTAAGACAAACCGTCAGAGTCTTTGACCTTTATGCTGTTGGGCGAAACAGTGCTGTCTATGCTTGCTTCGTCTATATTCGCCCAAAGTCCGTTGAAAGTGGAAAATCCAGCACCATTTATCTCAGGCTTATTGCAGGCAAAGGTCTTTGTTGTAACGCCTTTTTTATCGGTCTTTTCGTCCTTTTCCACAAGCACTATACTGCTGTTTGAAGCAGTTCCCCTTGCAAAACTGCCGCCAAGCTTTCTGTTTATCTCTGCAGTGCTTAGGGTCAGGTCTATCTTGCTGCCGTCCACCATTACCATAAAAGGCAGAAAATCCTTGCTGCTGTATTCAAATTTACCGCTGCTCTCCTCTTTTTTCGAGCAGCCTGCGCTGCACACCAGCATTACCCCTGCTGCAAGTGCCGCAAATAGCTTTTTAGCTTTCATAGCTTCACCCCTTCATAGAAACAGTTCAAGGGCGACCCCTTTTGAGAGATCCCCCTTAAAGCTTCAAAATATCTTATTTAAGTGAGTTAAGAAGACCATTGCTGTTGATGATATTGATAAGAAACTCAGGGAACGACTGTCCCTGATAAGTCTCATTCTTGGTCTTGTTTGTGATAACGCCGCTGTCGAAATCTATCTCCACCTCGTCACCGTTATCTATCTTCTCAGCAGCTTCCTCGCACTCGATGATAGGAAGTCCGATATTTATAGCGTTTCTGTAGAATATTCTTGCGAATGTCTTTGCTATAACGCAGGATATCCCGCTCGCCTTGATAGCAGCAGGCGCATGCTCTCTTGATGAACCGCAGCCAAAATTGCTCTTTGCTACCATTATATCGCCCTTCTGAACGTTCTTTGCAAAGTCAACGTCAATATCCTCCATGCAGTGCTGTGCAAGCTCCTGCATATCAGGTGTGTTGAGGTATCTTGCAGGGATAATAACGTCTGTGTCTACGTTATCCCCGTATTTATGTACTTTTCCGCAAGCTTTCATTATGAAAACCCCTTTCGTCAAACTTTATCAGCCCTGCTTGAACTCTGACGAATGGAATATATTCTCTCCTATCGCCTGTTTTCTAAGCTCTTCATATATCTTTTCAAGATACGGGCCGTCTATAGTATCCTTGTTTCTTGTAATAAAATAGCAGATCTTTACCTTGTGGAACATTCCCTCTTTAACGAGAGCATACACAGGTGTACCCCCGATATTGGAGGTATAAAAGGTATTGAAGCCCTTCTTGTCAATAAGAGCCTGCGTCATTTCCACGGTAAATGTATTTTTGTCATGGAGTTCCTGAATGATCTCGTCAGCCTTCTCCTCACGCTGATAGTCATTTAGTGAAGTTCCGTACTTCTTTGTAACAATACTAAGAAGTATATCGGAGAATATTTCCCTAAGATAATTTTTCATCTGTTCTCGCTCCCAAGTCGTATATGCGGTCATGCCGCATATCAATTATTCCCCCAACGCAAGATCTGTCAGCTGATTTTCTCCCCGAATATCACATAACTTCCGACGGCTGTGAGATCTTGCCTGTCACAGCTGAAGCGGCGGCAACGTAAGGTGAAGCCAGATAAACCTCTGATTCTGGGTGACCCATACGTCCCACGAAATTTCTGTTTGTTGTTGCAACGGCTCTTTCGCCCTTTGCAAGAATACCCATATGTCCGCCAAGACATGGACCGCAGGTAGGTGTAGAAACTGCACAGCCTGCATTTATGAATATCTCCAGCAGACCCTCTTTCATAGCCTGCATATATACCTTCTGTGTGGCAGGGATAACGATACATCTAACGTTCTTTGCCACCTTTTTGCCGTCAAGTATCTCAGCGGCACATCTCAGATCCTCTATTCTGCCGTTCGTACATGAGCCGATGACCACCTGATCTATCTTGACCTCAGGGATATCGTCAAATGTTCTTGCGTTCTCAGGCAGATGCGGGAAAGCGACTGTAGGCTTTATCTGGCTGAGGTCAATAGTGTATTCAGCCTCGTACTCAGCATCATCGTCAGCCTTGTATATCTTATACTCTCTGTCTACCTTATCATTGATGTAATCAAGTGTAACATCGTCAACTGCAAATATGCCGTTCTTTGCACCTGCTTCGATAGCCATGTTAGCCATGCAAAGCCTGTCCTCCATGGAGAGATTTTTCAGACCCTCGCCTGAAAATTCCATAGACTTGTAAAGTGCGCCGTCAACGCCTATCATGCCGATTATATGAAGTATAACGTCCTTAGCGGCACTATACTTTGGAAGCTTGCCTACGATATTGAACTTGATAGCGGCAGGGACTTTGAACCAAGTCTTTCCCTTTGCCATGCCTGCGCACATATCTGTTGAGCCGATACCTGTTGAAAATGCGCCAAGTGCGCCGTATGTACAAGTATGTGAGTCAGCACCGATAACGCAGTCGCCTGGAGCGACAAGTCCTTTTTCAGGAAGCAGAGCGTGTTCAATGCCCATATCGCCAACGTCGAAATAATTCTTTATGTCATACTTTGAAGCAAAATCACGGCAGGTCTTGCACTGTGTAGCGGATTTGATATCCTTGTTAGGTGCAAAGTGATCCATGACCATTGTGACCTTATTCTTATCGAAAACATCTGTAAAGCCCGCTTTATTGAACTCGTTGATAGCCACAGGGGACGTAACGTCGTTGCCGAGAACCAGGTCAAGGTTCGCCATTATAAGCTGACCTGCCTTGACTTCGTCAAGACCTGCGTGGGCTGCCAGAATTTTCTGAGTCATTGTCATACCCATTTAATATTACTCCTTACTATCAGATCTCAGAGTTTACCAAGATCCTTTATTTTTTATACCCATTTATTATACCACTATTTTGATGTTAATGCAAATACATATTTATTACTGTCTCTTATACACATCTCCGAGCCCACGAGACCCTAAGACATCTCG
>ENA-OYWG01000067-OYWG01000067.1-human-gut-metagenome-genome-assembly--contig:-NODE-67-length-44878-cov-8.288133_pt1 | contig 44878 bp, 39 predicted proteins | sample MGYA00244811_ERZ653398 | MGnify/ENA primary metagenome ERZ653398 (study PRJEB26926, sample SAMN06165162) | human gut metagenome | biome: ENVO:00009003; feature: ENVO:2100002; material: ENVO:00002003...
ATCTACACCCTAGAGTTCGTCGGCAGCGTCAGATGTGTATAAGAGACAGTCCATAGCCTGATTGAACAGGTCTTTAAGTCCTGTCGGACCATTGCCGTTCTTTGCCGCAGCGTTGTCGATAGCATCTACAGCACCTTTTAATATCTTGTCGAAAAGTCCCATTTTGAATTCCCCCTTATATCTTTATTACTTTTTGTGTGAAAGTCCAAGGAATGCCGCACCTATAATGCCTGCGTCATTTCCAAGCTTTGCAATAACTATCTCAGTGTTCTTTGCTGAGTTCTTTGTGTAAATTTCCTTAGCCACAAGCTCTTTCAGCGGCAAAAGCAGAGGGTCGCCCTCGTTGCATACGCCGCCGCCGATACAGAGAATATCAGGCTGGAAGATGTTTATTGTGTTTGTGATTCCGCAGGCAAGATACTTTATGTATTTGTCAACAACTTCCTTGCCTGCCTTATCGCCGGCTCTCATGGCGTTGAACGCAGTTCTTGCAGATACCTTGCCATCCTCTTCGTTCATTTTCCACATGATAGAGTCCTTGTCCTCGAACATAGCCTCTTTTGTCATTCTTACAAGACCTGTTGCAGAAGAGAATACCTCAAAGCAGCCGTGTCTGCCGCAAGTACACTGCGGACCGTTAGGGTCGATAACAGTGTGACCTATCTCAGCACCTGCAAAGTTGAAGCCTGAATATATCTTTCCGTCAACGATAACGCCTGCACCAACGCCTGTGCCAAGAGTGATGCAAACAGCGTCGTTCGCACCCTTTGCTGCACCTGCAACATACTCGCCGTATGCCGCAGCGTTAGCGTCGTTCTCAACATAGCAAGGCTTGTCGATAAACTTCTTCATAAGGTCAACAACGTGGAAGTTAAGGAAACCAAGGTTGTTTGAATACTCGATAACGCCCGTGTCAGAATTTGCAGTGCCAGGTGTGCCGATACCTACAGACTCTATCTGCTCTATCTCCAGCCCTGCGTTCTTTACAGCTTCCAAAGCGACCTTAGCCATATCCTCGCAGATCTCCTCCGCGGGTCTTGGCAGATTGGTCTTGCAGGTAGCCTTTGCGATTATCTCAAATTCTTCATTTACAACACCTGCTTTGATGTTAGTGCCGCCAAGATCAATACCAATGTAATACTTCATAATAATTTCTCCCTTTTATTTTCTGAGCTTACTGAGCGTTATCGCTCTCAGTGTCATCGTCATATTCGTGAAAGTTTATCTCTTCCTTTTCCTCTTTTGGCTTTTGAGCTTCAGCCTTTTTTGCTATGGCGTCATATACCAGAAGATACACAAGCTCCAGCACTACAAAGCTGATAAGACCTATCCAAAATGAGCTTGCCACAAATCCGATAATAAGAGCGATCACAAGTGCGCCAAGCTCACCTATCTCCTTTTTCAGGTCAAGTTTAAGCATTTATCTCACCTTAGTCTATCTTTGTAAGCACGAATGTGCATTTGCCCTCAACAGTATACTTGCCTGTGCCTGCTGAAATGAATACGCTTTCGCCCTTCTTTGCAGAAACAGTTTCGCCACCGCTGATAACAGGCTCGCCCTCGAGAACGAGAATACTGTTGAAGCTGTTTTCGTCAGCGTCAAGCTCGGCCTTTGTTTCAACGTTCACCCTGTATGTTGTGAAGTATTCGCATTTTGAAAGAAGCTTTATGTCATAGCCGTCCTTCTTCTCAACAGGTGTCTCAGGATACTGCTCAGCAGGAGCAAGCTTTGTTACGTCAAGAGCCTTGTTAACGTGAAGCTCTCTAGGCTTGCCGTCCTTGCCAACTCTGCCATAGTCATAAATTCTGTATGTAGTGTTTGAGTTCTGCTGTATCTCAGCAATAAGGATACCCTTGCCGATAGCATGGAGCGTGCCTGACTTGATGAAGAAAACGTCGCCCTTCTTAACAGGTACAGCGTTTGTTACTTCAAGAAGCGTGTTGTCAGCAATTCTTCTTGCAAATTCTTCCTTTGTTATCTCATGCTTGAAGCCGTAAAGAAGAGTTGCACCCTCGTCACAGTCAACAACATACCACATTTCTGTCTTGCCATATTCGCCTTCAACTCTCATTGCATAATCGTTGTCAGGGTGTACCTGTACAGAAAGATTGTCCTTAGCGTCAATGAGCTTAATAAGGATAGGGAAGTTCTCAAATCTTTCGCAGTTCTTGCCAAGAACGCCCTTGCCTGCCTTTTCGATATACTCATTGAGTGTCAGACCCTTGTATTCACCGTCAGCAACAACGCTTGGACCGTCCTTATGACAAGAAAGCTCCCAGCTCTCTGCGACCTTATCATAATCGCACTTTTTGCCGTACTCATCTCTAAGTCTGGTGCCGCCCCAGATGTAGTCCTTAAATGCTGGATCAAGTTTAAATATTGACATTTTATATAGCCTCCAATTATTAAATATACCTTTTAATATAATACCATAACTCCGTCTATAAGTCAATATTTCTGGTATAAAAAAAGCAGGAGAACGAACTGCTCGTCCTCCTGCTGTGATGTTAAAAAATATCCTATGACCTATCAGAACAGGTCACTGTGAGTTCCTGTTCTGTATAAAAGCAGTATAAGCTCGTCGCTACGTCTTTCATAGATCAAAAGCCAATCAGGCTCAACATGACATTCAAGGAAACCCTTGTAATTGCCTGTCAGCGAATGTTCTCTGTATTTTGCCGGAAGTGGTTGTTCCTCAGCGAGCATTGTGATGACTTCGTTAAGGTGCGACATATTCAGACCACGGCTTTTTGCTTTTTTGAAGTCTTTTTTGAATCTGTTGTGATAAGTTATCCTAAGCATTCAGACTCTCCCAAAGCTCGTCTACCGAATCAAACGGACCAACGAGATTTTTACCCTCTTTGGCTTCGTCAAGGACTTTCTTTGTTTCTTCGTTAGGCTCTTCTTTCTGAAGTCCTTGCAAGATAACAATAAGAGCATTGAGCTGTTCTTCTGTGAGATTGTCTATCATACTGTATGCAAGTTCTTTTGTACTCATAGCTCTGCCTCCTTAAATATCTGACTAATTGTTTCGTTCTTGCTTTTATTATACCACATCAAACCATGTTGTCAAGCAATATTGCGACGTATTTTGACGAAAAAAGCAGGAGAACGAACTGCTCGTCCTCCTGCTGATAGCGTTATTTTTTATTTCTTCTCGTCCTCATCGTTCTTAGGCTCGTCAAAAAGATTTTTCTTGTCAACGAACTTGCCGGTGCTTACGTCAAAGGCCTCGCTTGACTTCTTGTTCATGATTATCACAATTACCACAACTGCGATAGCAATTCCTGCAATGACCGCAATAACTATGATAATAGGGTTTGTTCCCTTTGAGTCTTTTTCTTCCTTTTCTGCATAAGTCTTTGTCTTGCAGTTCGTTACCGTTATGCCTGTTACTGTTATCTTTGCTCTGTCAGTCGCACCGATTATGATGTTGTATACCTGACTGAAATCGTCCGTGCCGTATGCAGTTGCGATAGATTCAAAATCATATGTAGCTGATGAATCGTCAAACTTCACAGGTGCTATCTTTGCCCATACCGCACCGTCCTGAGCGGCTGGTGTAGTGGTGTTGTCCCAGCTCTGGAAAATAAGCTCAGCATTGTATTTGTTTCCTGCCTTTTCGTTTATTTCCTCGCTCTTGAATGTGACGATTATCTCTGAATCCTTTGTAAGCCTTGTTGCGTTGAAAGTTGCCTGATCGACAGTGATAGACTGTTCCCAATTGCTGCAAGCCTCTGCGGAAGAGCAGTCGATAGTAACGTCTTCTGTTTCTGCGTTTTCGGCAAAAGCTGTCAGTGTGCATGAGAATATTGAAGCGCAGGCGATGATAGCAGACATTGCTACTGATAAAAATTTCTTCATTTTTCTTTTTCCTTTCAAATTCTTATATAATATAATTTTGCACAAAACTTAACCCTGACATTTGTGCATACCCTCTGATAATAAAGCATTATAACATAATTAAAAGTAAAAATCAATAACCATAATGCACAAATAATCACAGTATTTAAGGAACAATTTTACTTTTTTAAGCAAATGGTATGCAGAGAGCTCTTCTACATTGCGCTTTTTGCAGTTTAATTCCCAAAATCCTGCTTTAGGACTTGTTTTACAGACAGTGTTATGATATAATGATAAGAAAAGTCTTGATATAGAGGTGCACAAAATGAAAATAATGGCAATAGATTATGGTGACGCAAGAACAGGTTTCGCAATAAGCGACCGCTCTGAGTTTCTTGCTTCTCCTATCGGCACTGTTCCTGAGAGAAACGCCGAAAGGCTTGCAGATAAGGCGGCTCAGACGGCGGCTGAATACGGTGCAGGTGAGATAATAGTAGGTCTGCCTATAAACATGAACGGCACGGAAGGACCAAGAGCAGAGAAGTGCAGGGCGTTTGCCGAACTTTTGAAAGAGCGTACCGACCTGCCGGTGAGAATGTGGGACGAGCGTTCCACAACTGTCACAGCACACAATATCCTTAACGAAACAAACGTCAGGGGAAAGGCAAGAAAGGCTGTTGTAGATACAGTTGCCGCAACGATAATTTTGGAGGGCTATCTTGAATACAGAAGAAAAAAAGCAAAGCAGGCTGACTAAAAAGCAGAAAAGAAATATCATCATAGTGATAATAGTGCTTGCAGTAATGGTATTAGCCGATTTCGTGTGGTCTAATACCTATATCGAGGTCAAAAAGCTGTCAGCGCATTTTGATAACTTACCTGAGGGCTTCGAGGGCTGTAAGATAGTTCAGATATCTGACTTCCACAACGAGTGGGGCAAGGGCTATATAGATAGGCTGACGGAAAAGGTCAAAGACTGTGAGCCTGACTATATCTTTGTCACAGGGGACAGCGTAGATCAGATCTTCCCCGATGTTGACCGTTCCCTTGAGTTTATGAAAAAGCTTCCTGACATATGTCCTGTCTATCTTGTTATGGGCAACCATGAATATAATCTTTCTCAGGAGGAAAGAGAGCAGTTCGTTTCAGGCTGTGAAAGCTATGGTGTAAACGTCCTCTATAACGAGCATACCACACTTACACGAAATGGTGATACTATAAGCCTGTTGGGCTTTGACAATATGGAAAATGACAGCGAGGCTTTTTCTCAGGTCACAGAGGATTTTGTCATACTGCTAAATCACTATCCCGAGGATTGCAACTATTTCAGCAAGACCGCAGTGCAGTATGGAACGCATATCGATATCGACTTCACAGGTCACGCACATGGCGGACTTATAAGGCTTCCCCTTGTGAATGGTCTTTATGCACCCGGTCAGGGTCTGTTCCCGAAATACACCGACGGCACTTACGACGTGAACGATACAACGCTTGTGGTGTCAAGGGGAGTAGGCAACAGCGGCTGGACACAGCGTTTCTCAGACCCCTTTGAACTTGTGCTTTTCACTCTTGAAAAATAACTCTTTCAGTCCCATTAGGATAAGAAAAATACCGAAAGCTTTTGAAAGCAGGCTTTGCTCTATCCTGTTTGCAAGCCATGCTGATATGATAACAGCAGCCGTTCCCCACAAAACTGCGGGAACGGCTTTTTTCCATTCCACAAGCTTGTTTTTCGTGTGAAGCACAAGGCTTATTATTGCGATAGGGATAAAAAACACAAGGTTTATCCCCTGCGCCGCTAGTTGCGAAAAGCCTGCAAACACCGTCAGATAAACTATAAGCACCATTCCGCCCCCAAGACCCATGGAGGCAAAGATACCGGTGAGAAAAGCCACCGCACATATTGTATACCAAGCCGTAATATCACCCTATTTCATAAATATCCTCACGCCTGCAATTATCATAAGTGCGCCGAAAATACGTTTTAGCAGACTGTTTGAAAGCTTTTTCATGAGCATTGCACCCACTGCCGCACCAACTATCCCAAGTGGTATGAATTTCACTGCCTGCCAAATGTCAAGACTTCCGCCCTTGAAATACACAAGTCCGCTTATAATAGACAATGGAAGCGTTATGGCAATGGACGTGGCGTGAGCTTTTTTCGCCTCGCTGCCGCCTTTTTCAAGCATAGGCACTGCTATCATTCCACCGCCCGAACCGAAAAAACCGTTGCATATCCCCACGGCTATACCTGTGAACGCATTAAAGCATTTTTTATTTATACGCAAAAAAAATCACCCCATACTATTATCTGTACGGGGTGATGATTTATTCACTGAACTATCAGTCTATCTCTACCATTATTTTCTGATCCACACGGGAAGCACCGGCACGCATTACGACTCTTATAGCCTTTGCGATCCTGCCCTGCTTGCCGATAACTCTGCCCATATCGTCCGGAGCAACGTGAAGATGATAAACCACGATACCCTCTGCGTTAGGCTCGTCAACAACGACTTCAACAGCGTCCTTGTTTTCAACAAGCTCAGAAACTATAGTTTCGAGTAATTCTTTCATAAAAATATCTCCATTCTCCCACGAAAATGCGGCAGGGAAGCGTTTTCCCCGCCGAAAACGGCAAGCGAAGTGGTGGGATAGGTGGCTCACCGTCTGAATTGTCTTGTCAGCTATTAGATAGTGCCGTTCTTCTTGAGAAGAGCCTTAACTGTATCAGTTGGCTGTGCACCGTTAACGATCCAAGACTTTGCCTTTTCGTCGTCAACCTTGAGTACAGAAGGTTCCTTAGTTGGGTCATAGTAGCCCAGCTCTTCGATGAAACGTCCGTCTCTTGGATATCTTGAATCAGCAACTACGATTCTGTAGAAAGGAGCCTTCTTAGCACCCATTCTTCTGAGTCTGATCTTTACTGCCATTGTATTTTCACCTCCATAAAAAACTTCATATATCAAATCAATCACTTGATTGCTGATAGCTTATCAACTATTGCGGCATTCCGCCGCCAAGTCCTTTGAGAAGTGCCGCTCTGTTTCTTCTGGATTTCTTTCCGTGAAGATTTCCGCCGATACCGAACTGCTTCATCATTTTCTGCATCTGTTCAAACTGCTTAAGAAGCTGATTTACGTCAGATACCTGCGTGCCGCTTCCGGCAGCGATACGTCTTTTTCTCTTAGGGTCAATGATCGCAGGTTTTTCTCTTTCAGCCCTTGTCATTGAATTTATCATAGCCTCAGTCTTTTTCAGCTGAACCTCGCCCTGCTCCACCTGCTCGTCTGTTACCTTGTTTGCGCCCGGAAGCATTCTGATAATAGACTTCATAGAGCCCATTTTCTGTATCTGCTTCATCTGCTCAAGCAAGTCGTTAAGGTCAAAGCCCTTTTCCTGCATTTTTTCTGCAAGCTTTTTGGCGTCCTTTTCGTCAACTGTCTGAGTAGCCTTTTCGATAAGTGTGAGCATATCGCCCATGCCAAGTATTCTTGAAGCCATTCTCTCAGGGTGGAAAGCCTCGAACTCGTCAAGCTTTTCGCCCATACCAACGAACTTGATAGGCTTACCTGTTACAGCAAGCACTGAAAGCGCCGCACCGCCTCTTGTGTCAGAGTCGAGCTTTGTAAGGATAACGCTGTCGATACCAAGAGCCTCGTCAAAGCTTGAAGCTACCTTTACAGCGTCCTGACCGATCATAGCGTCAACAACGAGCATTATCTCGTTCGGCTCAGCGATCTTCTTGATGTCTTTAAGCTCGTTCATAAGCTCCTCATCAATGTGAAGACGTCCTGCTGTATCTATGATAACAAGGTCATTGCCGTAATCCTTGGCGTGCTTGATACCCTCTTTTACTATCTTTCGTGGGTCTATCTGACCCATTTCAAATACTGCGACTTCGGCTCTCTCTCCCACAACCTTTAGCTGTTCGATAGCCGCAGGTCTGTAAACGTCGGCTGCTATAAGCAGAGGACGCTTGCCCTCTTTCTTGAACATCTTCGCAAGCTTTGCAGCGTGTGTTGTTTTACCTGAACCCTGAAGACCGCACATCATTATGATGCAAGGCGGCTTGTTAGGGAAGTTTATTTTCGAGTTAGCCTCGCCCATGAGCTTTATAAGCTCGTCATTAACTATCTTTATGACCTGCTGACCAGGAGTAAGGCTCTTTAGCACTTCCTCGCCAACGCTTCTCTCAGTTACCTTGGCAATAAAATCTTTTACTACCTTGTAGCTAACGTCAGCCTCAAGCAGAGCCATTTTAACTTCACGCATTGCCTCTTTTACATCGGCTTCGCTAAGTTTACCTCTTGATTTAAGACGCTTGAACACGCCGTTTAGTTTTTCTGAAAGTCCTTCAAACGCCATAAGCTGTCCTCCGTATAATTTTTTTATCTATATCTATTCTTCTTCGGTATATTCTGCGTTGTCAAATTCATCAAGCTTAGAATCGAGATTTTCAAGAAGCACTATCACCTTTTCGGCAATATCTCTCGCATAATTCTTTTTTTTACATTCGTTAAAAACGTCCATAGCCTGAGCCTTGAACTCTTTAAGCTCTGCCAGATAAGCCTCCTGCTGTTTTAGCAGACCTAGCTTTTCTTCATAATCAGCCATTGCAGTTTCACATTTTTTTATAGCGTCATGAACGCCCTGTCTTGAGATATCTAGCTGAGCGGCGATCTCTCCCAACGACAGATCGTCATTGTAATAAAGATCCATGATCTCGTTTTGTTTATCAGTGAGCAGGCAGCCATACAAGTCGAGCAAAACGCTGTTTTGCAAATTTTTACTCATACCGCTTACCTCCTAATGGATTTCTGTAAAGTCATAAACCTTTACAATTATATATCAAGTTTACCGACTTGTCAAGGGGTTTTTATGAAAAAATAAAATTTAACAAAATTCTGTGGAAAAAGTCCTTTTTATATGGTATAATAGTGTATTACTAGACATAGTGATTGTAAATAGTATAGGAAATTGTATGCCAAGGGGGAAGAGTGTATGATAAGCTATGTGTTGAAAAACGACAGATATGAAATGAAAGTCCCTGCCCTGACTTTTGGTGCGGCAGGTTTTGAGAGGAACGATTGTGACGATGTGTATTTTGAGTTTCTCGACAAATATGTAGAGCTTGGCGGCTGGTGTATCGATACCGCAAGAGTTTACTGTGACTGGCTGGAGAATGGTCATGATTCCAGCGAGGGCGTAATAGGCAGATGGCTCAAAGCCAGAAACAATCGTGATAAAATTTGTATTGCCACAAAGGGCGGTCACCCTGAAATGGGTCATATGGACGAAAGCCGTCTTAGCAGGGAAGAGCTTACAAAGGATCTTGAAGAAAGCCTGAGAGTGTTGGGCGTTGACTATGTGGATATTTATTTTCTCCATCGTGACGACCCGAAGATACCTGTGGAAGAGATAATGCCAGTTCTCAATGATTTTTATGAGAGCGGAAAGATACATTTTATAGGCGTTTCAAACTGGACAACTCAGAGGATAGAGGAAGCAAATAAGTTTGCAAAGGAAAACGGTATGGAGCCTATCAGGATCAGTCAGATAAACTACAGCCTTGCACATTCGAGCGTTGAAACTTTTGGCGACAATACTCTTGTTTGTATGGATACAAAGGAGTTCCGCTGGTACAAGAAGCATGATTTTCCTGTTATGGCGTTCTCCCCACAGGCAAAGGGCTTTTTTGCAAAGCTTGCAAAGGGCGACGCTGCAAACAATCTTCCTGAGGGACAGTATGCAGGCCCTGCAAATCTTGCAAGACTTGCAAAGGTAAAACAGCTCAGCGAGCAGACGGGGGACACTCCGGCAAAGATAACCCTCGGCTATCTGAACAGCCAGCCGTTTTTTGTATCGTCAGTTTTCGCAGTAACAAAGCTGTGGCAGCTTGACGAGGATATGGAAGCACAGGATCTTACATACGATCCAAAGACAGTGGCTTTCCTTGAAAATATGATATAAAATAAAAGCACTCTGCATTGACCGCAGGGTGCTTTCTTGTTTTTTTGAATATTGTATGGGACGGCGTCCTCGACGTCCCACCCCTTACAAAAAAAACTTAACTATGTGATATCTGAATACACCACATAGTTAAGTATGTACGTTCATATTGATTATGCCATTGGTATTACGCCCTTCTGAAAATTCTAGTCGTAAACTCATGCTAAATTGTACTTTGGACTCACGCCTTTCAGTAAAATTCTGTCCGCATAATATAAGCTATTCCATTGGATCTATTTCCTTTCGGTAAAAATAATCTCTAAGTGCAAATTACCTTTCCATTGGATTTATTTCCTTTCAAAATATTAAGTTATGCCTCAGTGGATAAAACTTAACGCGCCATCGGACTTAACACCTTTCGTGAAAATTTATTGTCAATGAAACTTATTACATTTCCATTGGAATTATCGCCTTTCGCATAATTTCAAGATCTTATGCTCATCATATCAGATAAGCCTTGCTGAAGTAACTGGCGGATTCACCTCCAAATATCAGATGTTCAAAAGCCTTGAGTGCATTTTCATAACGCACCACTCCTTCAGTATTTTATATGATCTTTAGAAAAATCTTAGTCAGTAAATCAAATCAGTAAGAGCATTAAGCTCGTAAATTTCTTGGCGGACTCACTCCATTCTATTTCATGTTCAAGTTCCTTTTGTGCATTTTCATATGCACCACTCCTCGAAATTTATTTGATTTTTATAGCTCTGTGAGCTTTTTTATGTTCAGAAGCTAAATTTTACATTGGAATCACTCTTTCAGTTTATTTCTTTACCTCTAAAAAGCTGAAATTGTGCATTGGAAACACTCCTGTCTAAATTTTATTTGCAAACCTTCTGTAACCGATCATGTCGATCACTCCTTATATAAAAGTTGCAAAATATTCAATTGTAAATTTGAGAGTATCCTTAAATTGCAGTAACTCTGTGCTGTGATTAATCCATGAGGCTCTGCAATTTCTTCCTGTGTAAATCATATATGTCTGGATTCCTGTCAGCTCATTCGTCTGCGTCTTGATCCTTTTTTACTTTAAGAAATTGCCGAGCCTATGGATACTCTCCTGGATCTCTGATGCGTCCATTGGACTCGCTCCTTTCATATCTTATTAGGTATCCGATGAGCCTGCCCGCCTGCTGAACTGTAGTGTACCTAGTGTCGGGTATATGCTGTGTCCACCGATCTGCCTGTGATATATAAGGAAAACCCTTTCACCTTGCTCTGCTTCAGCCGTGCCACCTGAAATCGTTACTGCATCGTCAGATCGTTTACCGTTCCAACCGACCCTGCTGTTTGCTTTTGCTTGGCCTCTTTGTTTTTCCTTGACTATACTATACCACATCTTTTAGCACTTGTCAATAGTTTTTCTCAACTTTTTTGTATATTTTATATTTAATATTACTTTTACAAAATGCGCTTGACTTTGATTATGCAGTGTAGTATAATTAAAGTGTTGCGGTGGTCAGAAACAGTCTTTCTGTTCTGATTTTTCCGATATATCCCACTCAGAAAGTGCCGATATACCGCACAAGATCATGTTAGGAGGATAATTATGGATAATGAGTTTCTGCCGGACCTCTACGAGCTGGAGGACGAAAATGGTAATAAGCAGACCTTTGAGCTGCTGGACGCAATGGAATATGAGGACGAGAAGTATTATGCTCTCACTCCTTATTATGAGAATGGCGACGAAGCCCTTGAAGATTCAGGCGACGTTGTGATACTCAAGGCTGAGTATGACGAGAACAATGACGAGATACTGGCATCTATCGAAGATGACGACGAGTATGAGAAGATCGGTCAGATGTTCATGGAGCGTATCGAGGAAATGTTCGAGTTTGACGATGAGGACGAAGACGATGATTGCGGCTGTGGCTGCGGTTGTCACGATCACGGCCACCTGTCATAAGAAAGATATCTCAGCATATAGGCTTGTCAATATGTAAAATGTACAATTTTATGTACTATGTTTTGCTGAAATTACCTATTGATATTATGGATATGTTGTGATATACTAAATAACAGAAAAAGTTTCCTGCCTTGTGCGAACAAGCACAGTTATTATAAATCCAACACTTCTAAAAAGGGATTCAGACTCTGGAAAGGGATTGCAGACCTCCCGAACGAAACCGCATTTGCCGTTTCGGAAACGGACGAAGGGAGCGTGAAGCTTTCAGGCTGTTTTACCCACCCTGCTTTTATAGCGGGTTTATCGGCTGTGCGACGGCAAGGCGGCTTTTACTTAAACACTGAGCGTACCGATTTTTCGGTACGCTTTTTTGTGTCATAAAAACCATGTCGGCATAAAATGAGATAACGGAGCGTCTGCAGTGATCGTATGACAGTGGGTGACGCAGCCGAAGATCTGCGTCCGCAGGGCAGCCCGTTGTCATTTACTGCAGGACGTTTCGTTTATATAGAAAAAAGCCGCTGTGCCTGTGGGCATAACGGCTTTCTTCTTGTCAGATAAATAAATTACTTTCGCTAGTATGTTCAGCGGTGGCTGATAATGCCTTTTCCGCTGGATATTTGCTTTTTATGTATTCGGCGGCAACGAAAATAAATTCGCTGTTCGTGGGGTAGTGGTCAGGTCTTATGGCGAAATTTCCGAATATCTCGGCTTTGTCTTTGTCCTGAGCCTTTTCCCAACCGATCCTTATGGCGGTGCGCATGTTTCTTTCAACGCTTACTGTGGTTACTCCATGTGCCGCCGCTATCTCCGGGTAAATGACCTTTGTAACACGTCTGTTGGCTTTGTCTGTCGTAAGAGCCATTTTTATTGCCTCTTTGATGTAGCCATAGCCGTTATAATTCGGAGTTATGCACAACCGCTTCATCACGGTGGATATAGCAGATTGTATGTCGCCATTGGTGTACCCCTCGTCAGAGCTTCGTGTTATTGTGATGTTCAGATCTGCAGAATCGTCAGGACACTGAAGCACTCTGAGTGCGTTTTTGATATCCGCACAGCTTAGAGGACTTTTTATTATCATGTCTGCGTATTTTGCAAGTCCATTGTTGGTTTTTCTGTCGGAAAGCATGATTATTTTCAGCTTAGGACAAGCCCCTTTGAGATTTTTGCACAGCTCGTAGGGAAACTCAGTTATTTCTGAAATTATCAGAAAATCAGGTTTGCTTTTAAGCACCTCAAGCTGTATCTCCAGTGGATTGTAGTCTGACTGCGCAACATTGTACCCCTGTTTTTTCAGATAGTCTGCCACCTTCATGCCGGCCTGATTGAGGCTTCCGACAAGGATTTTGATCACGTCTTTTTTACACATTTTAAATCTTCCTCCGGTTTTTTTATTTTTTTAACTTTATACTACACTTGCAGTATAACATTTTTACAATATAATTTCAAGTTTTTTACTTAATTTTCTTGCTTTTTGTACTGCGTTTTAAGAAACACGCAACAATCTATACATAGTAAATAAACAAATGTCGGTTATGACCAAATTTTAAATGAGATAATTGTGCAAATATTGTAATTTACACAGAGAAAATATGCTTTTGTGTCGTTTAAATCAATATATTATATGAACAAACTGACAATTCGCTATATTTTACACTGACTTTACATTGTCGTGAAAGCATTTTTTATGTAGAAATAAGTCGAAAATGTCAGTAAAAGTTGCTGTATAGTTAATAAAATATTAATATAAATGCATGAAATTATATTCATTAACATTTGCGAAATGATATAGAAATATATAAATGAGCGGTATTTTTACATAGCTTTTACAAAGGATAATTTCTTGACAAAAGCTTTATTGCGTGGTAAAATATACGGGAGGATCGTTGCAAAAACATGGTCAGCAGCTTTTTTGTGCCACCAGTTTGCAATGATGTCTTTGTAAAAAATTATAGATCATGTTGAGGGAGGCGACGTCGTTTTATGAAAAAAGACGTTATCAATTACATTTGGACAGATAAGAAAAGAACGATTTTTGGTCTGCCTATATCATTTACAAGATATTTTCTCACAGAAGATAAGTTTATAACACGCAAGGGTTTTCTTAGCATAGAGGAAGACGAGCTTGACCTTTATAGGGTCATCGACAAAAAGCTTGTCCTGCCGTTCGGACAAAGAATGTTCGGCTGTGGCACAATAGTAATGAATGTCAAAGACGTTGATACGCCTGTTAAGGAAGTCAAGTCCATAAAAGCACCAAGAGATGTGCTGGCACAGCTTGATAAGTATATCAATATAAATCGTGATAGATACCGTGTAAGGGGCAGAGATATGGTCGGCGGTGACGGCGGTCATTGCCATGATCATGATGATTTTGATATCCATGACGATATCATATAGAGTTCTATAAGAATAAGGGGCTTTCGCAGATCTTTCTGTGAGAGCCTTTTTTGGAAAGGAAAGTGTGAATGTTTTCAAAAGAATATTTTCAGTCCCTTGAAAGCTCGTGGGACAGGCTCAAAGCCTGTGAAAAGCCGATATTCATATACGGCATGGGCGATGGAGCGGAAAAGCTTCTTGATGAATTTGATAGACTTGGCATAAAATGCACAGGTGTTTTTGCAAGCGACGATTTTGTCCGTGGACAAAGCTTCAGAGGGTTTAAGGTGCAGACTTTCTCACAGGTGCAAGCGCAGTTTGGGGATATCACAGTTGTGCTTGGCTTTGGCACGAGCCTGCCTGAGATAATGGAGCGTATTGACAATATTGAAAAAAGCTGCGAGGTCATAGTGCCGGAAATGTGCGTTGCAGGCGATGAAAATTTCAGCAAGGAAAAGCTTCTCTCAATGTATTCTCAGGCTGAAAAAGCTTACCGCCTTTTTGACGACGATATTTCAAAGCTTACCTTTGAAAAGCTGACAGCGTTCAAGATAACAGGCAAGCTTTCTTATCTCCGTGAGATATTTACGGATAAGGACAAGATAACCGAGATACTTCCCCTTGGAGAAAACGAGATATACTGCGACTTGGGAGCATACACAGGCGACACTGCCGCAGAGCTTATCTTACGCACAGGGGGAAAGTATGAGAGAATATATGCCCTCGAACCTGAGAGAAAAAACTTTCAGAAATGCCTGAAAAATCTAAAAGCCAATGACAATATAAGTCTTTACAATGCCGCCGCATGGAGCATTGATACAGAGCTTTATTTCGCAGGCGGCGCAGGCAGACAGGGCAGAGTAGATGCCGCAGGAAAAAAGGTTCGTGCAAGAAGTCTGGACAGCGTTCTTGCAGGCAAAAAATGCACCTATATAAAATATGACGTTGAGGGAGCAGACCTAGAAGCTATCAAAGGCAGTGAATATACCATTTCACGCTATGCCCCCAAAATATGCAGTGCGTTGTATCACAGACCATATGATTACATCACCCTGCCTCTGTATATAAACAGCCTTTGCAAAGGATACAAATTCTATATCCGTCAGGAAAGATATTACCCCGCATGGGAAACAAACCTTTTCTGCGTTCATGACAAATAAGGAGAAAAATAATGAGTATAACAGTAAGCCTTAACGATAACTGGAAAATGAAAAAAGCAGGCTCGCAGGAGAGCTTTGACTGCAAAGTTCCATGCTCTGTATATAAGACCCTGCTTGACTATAAAAAGATACCCGACCCATATTATCGTGAGAACGAGTATATCTCAACACAGATATGTGATGATGATTACGATTTTGAAACTACATTCACCGCAGACAAGGCCGCAGTGGAGTGCGAGCATACTGTCCTGCACTTTGACGGCATTGATACCATAGCAAACGTCTATCTCAACGGCATTCACCTCGGCAGAGTGAACAATATGCACAGAGTGTGGGAGTTTCCTGTCCATGGTATTATCAAAGAGGGGGACAACACTCTCACAGTGAAAATAACCTCGCCAAACAGATACATAAAAGAAATGGACGAAAAACGTCACCTTTGGGGCGTTGACTCCACCATGACAGGCTATACACATATAAGAAAAGCCCATTGTATGTTCGGCTGGGATTGGGGTCCAATGCTCCCTGACATGGGAATATGGCGCAGTGTATCCCTTATCGTCCCAGATGCAGGACGTATACTTGACGTCTACTACAGCCAGAAACATACCGAGAACAAAGTGACTTTGAAAGCCCTTTTGCATATAGAAAACCACGGCTGTAAAAAAGCTATGGTGGAAATATCCGACCCGCAGGGCAATATCACCGCAAAAGCCGACATAAGCCTAGAGGAAAGTGCAAAATATTATGAAACAGAGCTTGTGATAAACGACCCTCAGCTTTGGTGGGTGAACGGTTATGGCGAACAGCCACTCTATATCTGTGCAGTGACTTTGTATGATGAAAACGGCTCGTGCGCTGATAAAAATACACAGCGTATAGGTCTTAGAACTTTAACTGTCAGCCGTGAAAAAGACCAGTGGGGCGAGGAGTTCTGCTTTATAAACAATGGCGTGAAGATATTTGCAATGGGTGCGAACTATATCCCCGAAGACCAGATAGTCACACGCTGTAACGAGGAGAAAACAAGAAAGCTCCTTGCAGACTGCAAGGCCGCAAACTATAACTTTATAAGAGTGTGGGGAGGCGGTTATTATCCTGACGAGTATTTCTATGACTACTGCGACGAGAATGGTATCATAGTATGGCAGGACTTTATGTTCGCCTGCTCTGCATATCTGCTCACAGAGGAGTTTGAAGAAACTGTCCGTGGGGAAGTTCGTGACAACGTTATCCGCCTGAGAAACCACCCCTCTCTTGGTCTGTGGTGTGGCAACAACGAGATAGAATCCGCATGGGAATATTGGGGTCTCCCCGAGGACGAGGAAGCAAAGCGTGACTATCTTATCATTTTTGAGGATATTATCCCACAGGTGCTTAAAGCCTATGACCCATGCGAAAACACCTTCTATTGGCCGTCATCACCTTCATCAGGGGGAGGCTTCAAGGACGCTTCCTCAAACCATGCAGGGGATATGCACTATTGGGACGTTTGGCACAACTTCAAGCCTATCGAAGCATTCAGAGAATTCTATTACCGCTTCTGCTCAGAATACGGCTTTGAAAGCCTGCCTGATATAAAGACCTGCCGTGCCTTTGCTGATGAAACAAAGGGCGACTTTGACCTTTGCTCACCAGTTATGGCGGCACATCAGAAGTGCGTTCAGGGCAACGAGAAGATAATGTACTATCTCGCTCAAATGGTGAGATATCCGTACGATTTCAAACAGCTCATCTATTCCTCACAGCTCGTTCAGGCGGATTGCATACGCTCAAATGTTGAGCATATGAGACGTGCAAGGGGCAGATGTATGGGCTCTGCCTATTGGCAGGTGAACGATTCAAACCCTGTTATCTCGTGGTCAAGTATCGACTATTTCGGCAGGTGGAAAGGTCTGCATTATTATGCAAAGCGTTTTTACGCTCCATGCCTTATCTCCTGCGACGATACCGACAAAAAGAAGCCTGTCCTTAACATATCCAACGAGCGCATGACAGCTTTTGAGGGCGCTGTAAAATGGACACTCAGGAACAACAAAGCTGAGATTCTGCAAAGAGGCGAAAAATCCGTCAGCGTTCCACCGCTCACAGCACAAAACGTTTTTGCTATCGACCTTTCAGCCGAGCTTAAAAGCCGCACCGACCCTCGTGAGAAATATCTGGAGTATTCCATAATAGAGAATGGCAAGGTGCTGAGCTTCGGCACAACGCTCTTTGTGCGTCCAAAAGAATTTACATTCTTAGAGCCAGCCATAACCTACGGCATATCAGAGAGCGAGGATAAATTCGCCCTGACATTCTGTGCTGAGAATTACGCCAAAAGCGTTTGCCTCAGCCTGAAAACCGCAGATTGCGTTTTCTCTGACAACTGGTTCGATATCCACGGAAAAGAGCCTGTTACCATAATGATAGACAAAGCCTCCCTCAGCAGAAAAATGACAGCGCATGAGCTGTCCGAGGAACTGGAGATAATGCACAATTAGGGCTGTGACACTATGTTGCCGGCATGGAAAATTTGATGTTTATAAACACGCAATGCTTGTGCTTTGCAAATGTACATATCAAGCTATCCTGCGTATAAGTAGCCTGAAATAAAATTTTAGGAGGAACTGCTTTGAAAGTAAAACTAAGCAAATACTTGAAGCCCTATGCACTGTTTGCGGTGCTGACACCTCTATCCATGGTGGGAGAAGTGCTGGGCGACCTGCTTCAGCCAAAGCTTATGTCAAAAATAGTTGACGATGGCGTTCTGGGTCAGGATATGAACCTTATCATAAGAACGGGACTTCTCATGCTCCTTGTTCTTATAGGCGGCGGAGCTTGCGGAATTGCGGCTTCTGCATTCGGTGGGATAGCTTCCCAAAGCTTTTCAAGAGATCTGCGTGTGGACGTTTTTAAGCGTGTCATGGGTCTTTCATTTGAACAGACCGACAAGTTCACCACAGGCTCATTGGTAACACGTCTTACAGCGGATATAACCGCCATTCAGCAAATGGTAGACTTCATGCTGAGAATGTTGGTGCGTGACAGCTTGCTGTTCTTTGGCGGAATAATCATGATGCTCACTCTGAACGTTCGCTTTGGAATAATAATCCTATGTGCCTTGCCTGTAGAGATAATCATGATGATAGTAATTCTCAAAAAGGCAAACCCATACTATTCTATCGTTGCAAAACGTCTTGACACCGTAAACTCTGTGGTTCAGGAGAACGTCACAGGCGCAAGAGTAGTAAAAGCCTATGTGAGAGAGGATACAGAAGAAAAGCGTTTTGACGATGCAAATATAAGCCTTATGGAATCAAACCTCCGTGTTCAGACCCTTATGGCTATCCTTCAGCCGCTTCTTATGATAATACTCAATCTGTCTGTTATTGTCGTTATAGTTATAGGCGGCTGGCAGGTGCAGGCACAAGCTATGAAGGTCGGCGAGGTCATGGCGGCTATCACATATCTTACTCAGGTCTTGCATGGCGTAATGATGATGTCTATGATGTTCCAGACCCTTGCAAAGGCGTCGGCCTCAGCCGCAAGACTTAGAGAAGTCCTTGAAACTGACCCTGTTATAAAAAGCGGCAGCGTTTCCCTTGCAGATAAAACAGGGGGCACAGTCAGCTTTAAAAACGTTTCATTCTCCTATCCTGAAACAAAGGGCAGACCTGTTATCTCAGACCTTACCCTTTATATAAAGTCAGGAGAGAGCGTTGCCATTCTTGGTGCAACAGGTTCAGGAAAATCCTCCCTTGTGAACCTTATCCCAAGATTTTATGACTGCACAGCAGGAGAAGTCCTCGTTGACGGCGTGAACGTCAAGGACTGTAAGCTTGATGAACTTAGAAAGAAAGTTGGAATAGTCCTACAAAAAAGCGAGTTGTTTTCAGGCACAGTTGAGGACAACATAAAATGGGGCGACAAAAACGCCACCCATGAAGATGTTGTCTCCGCCGCACAGGCAGCTCAGGCTGACGAGTTCATTCAGAAAATACCTGCAGGCTATGAGGGTATTATAGCAGAAAAGGGTGCTTCACTGTCAGGCGGTCAGAAGCAAAGGCTTTCTATCTCAAGGGCGGTACTTAAAAAACCTGAGATCCTCATTCTTGATGATTCCACCTCCGCCCTCGACCTTGGCACAGAAGCTAAGCTCCGTGCCGAGATAGACCGCAAAATGAACGGCACTACCCTTATCATAATCGCACAGCGTATCCAGAGCGTAAAATCATGCGACAGGATAGCCGTCCTTGACCACGGCAAGCTTTGTGCCTGCGATACTCATGAAAATCTGCTAAAGACCTGCGAGGTATATCAGGATATCTACGCTTCACAGGTAAAAACGTCAGGAGGTGAAGTGTAATGCCTCCAATGCCTCCAATGGGACCCGGCGGAAGAAAACCGGGCGGACCTCACGGTGCAAGGCTCACAATGGAAAAGCCTAAGGACGCAAAGAACACCCTTAAAAAGCTCATAGGCTATATAGGCAGAAACAGATATCTGTTTTTCGCTCTTATCGGTGTAATGCTCATCATAACTCTGCTCAATCTTGCCGCACCGTCTATCCAGCAGATCGCTATCGACTGCATTACCCTCACGAAAAAGAAAACAAGCGTTGACTTCGGTGCACTTGGCAAAACGCTTATAGGTCTTGGGGCAGTTTATCTCCTGTCCTCTGTTTTCACCTATATGCAGGGAATATTCTCCGCAAAGCTTTCACAGTACACAGTAAAGACCATGCGTAAAGACTTGTTCTCAAGCCTTGTAAGACTTCCTATAAAATATCTCGATACCCATAGCCATGGCGATATAATGAGCCGTATGACAAACGACGTCGAGAATATCTCCACAACTATCTCTCAGTCTATAGGCTCGCTCATCTCAGGCGTGCTGACCATAGTGGGAACAGTTGTCATAATGCTTCTGTATTCACCGCTTCTTACCCTTATCTCGCTGTCTACAGTGTTCCTTACCATATTCGTTTCAGGCGTACTCACAAAGTATATGAAGAAATACTTCATCAAACAGCAGGTGCTTCTTGGCGAGATAAACGGCGAAGTTGAGGAAATGGTAGTCGGATATAGAACGGTCGTTTCCTATGGCAAAGAGCAGGACGCTGTTGACAAGTTCGAGAAAATGAGCAACAATCTGAAAAAATGCGGCATAAAAGCTCAGATATTCGGCGGTGTAATGGGTCCTTGCATGAACTTAATATCCAATTTCGGCTTTATCCTTATCGCAGCCTTCGGCGGCTGGTTCGCAATAAAAGGCTTTATAACAGTGGGAACTATTCAGGCTTTCATACTCTATTCAAAACAGTTCTCACGTCCTATCAATGAGATTGCAAATCAGTTTGCGAATATCCAGACCGCAATAGCAGGCGCAGAGCGTATCTTTGAAGTCATGGACGCCGATAAGGAAACTGACGAGGGCAAGGCTGACTTTGAGGTGGAAAACGTCAAAGGCGATATCAGTTTCAAGCATATAGATTTCTCGTATGTTCCTGAAAAGCAGGTGCTAAAAGACCTCGATCTTGAAGTAAAAGCAGGTCAGAAAATAGCCATAGTCGGTGCAACAGGCTCAGGCAAGACCACCATAGTGAACCTCCTCACAAGATTTTATCCTGTTGACAGCGGCGAGATAACCATAGACGGTCAGAGCATTTACGATATCCCGAAAGACAAGCTCAGACGTTCCATAGCCATAGTTTTGCAGGACACAGTGCTTTTTAAGGACACCATAGAGGAGAATATCCGCTACGGCAGAGAAAACGCCACCCTTGATGAAATAAAGGCGGCGGCAAAGTTTGCGAACGCAGACGAGTTCATAGAAAGACTTTCCGAGGGTTACGACACAGTGCTTGCCGAGGGCGGCTCAAACCTTTCACAAGGTCAGCGTCAGCTTCTCTCCATAGCAAGAGCAGTGCTTGCCGACCCGAAGATACTTATTCTTGACGAAGCCACTTCCTCAGTTGATACCAGAACTGAAATGCACATTCAGTCCGCAATGGTGGCTCTTATGAAAAACAGAACCTCCCTTATCATCGCTCACCGACTTTCCACTATCCGTGACGCCGATAAGATAGTCGTTATCGACGGCGGACGTGTTGCAGAGCAAGGTAGCCATGAGGAGCTTATCGCCGCCAAGGGCTGTTACTACAGACTTTATCAGACGCAGTTCTCAGGCGTTAAGACCTGATACAATGGTGTTTGGAAAACGTATATAGCCAATATCGTACATTCAAACAAATCAAGGCACAGGAAAACCTCTCCTGTGCTTTTTTTTTATGCGCAAAAAAGACGGCTCTCATAAGAAAGCCGTCTTTAATGTTATCTGAAATATTACTTTGTAACAAGTGCCAGAGTATCTCTTGCAATGAGAAGCTCTTCGTTTGTTGGGATAACGTAAACCTTTGTCTTAGACTCGTCAGTGGAGATCTCCTTGAGTATTCCACGGCAGAGGTTTTTCTCAGCGTCAATGTGGATACCGAGGATATCGAGATTTGAGCAAGCAGCCGCTCTTACCTCAGGTGCGTTCTCACCGATACCGCCTGTGAAGATAACAGCGTCAAGACCGTTCATTGCAGCAGCGTATGAGCCTATGAACTTCTTGATCTGATAAGCGAATATCTCGCTTACGATAAGCGCTCTCTCATTGCCCTCGCTTGCAGCGGCCTGAATATCTCTGTTGTCAGAACCGATGCCTGACAGACCAAGGAATCCTGACTTCTTGTTCATGTATTCTGTCATCTGGTCAGGTGTAAAGCCCATTTTCTTCTCAACATAGTCAACAGCAGAAGGGTCAACAGAGCCACAGCGTGTGCCCATTACAAGACCGTCAAGAGGAGTGAAGCCCATTGATGTGTCAACAGACTTGCCGCCGTTGATAGCTGTGATAGAAGAACCGTTGCCAAGGTGGCAGGAAACTATCTTAAGCTCCTCGATAGGCTTGCCCATTACCTTTGCAAGCTCGCCTGAAACAAATCTGTGTGATGTTCCGTGGAAGCCGTATTTTCTTACATGAAGATCAGTGTAGCACTCGTATGGCAGACCGTAGAGATAAGCCTTTCTTGGCATTGTTGAGTGGAAAGCAGTGTCGAATACGACTACCTGTGGTGTGCCTGCTGGGATAACTGCCTTGCAGGCTCTCAGTGCAAGAGCGTGTGGGTGGTTATGTACAGGTGCAAGCTCAGCCAGTGAGTCGATCTGGTCGATAACTTCGTCTGTTACAAGGCAGGTCTCCTTGAATATCTCAGCACCCTGAACTATTCTGTGACCAACGGCTGATATCTCAGACATAGAGTCGATGACCTTTGTTTCGCCTGATGTGAGTACCTCAACGAGCTTTTCAAAAGCCTCTGTGTGAGTAGGGAAATTGCAATCCTCCTCGATGTGTCTGCCGTCGCCTGTCTTTGCGCTCACATGGCCGTCGATACCGATACGGTCGCAGTTGCCCTTTGCGATAACAGACTCGTCCTTCATATCCAGAAGCTGATATTTAAGTGATGATGAACCTGCGTTTACAACTAAGATTTTCATTGGAAAAAATCTCCTCCCGATTATAATATGTCAGATAACGGGCTTGACTTTAAGCCCATAATATCATATACTTATAGTATATCAATATTAATGATAAATTTCAAGAGCTTTTTTCATAAATATACATATTGCACAATTTTTTTACTAGGGCTTAACATATTAGTATCATAATTCGCAGTAAGCTTTTGAAAGACGGAATAAAATAAGCATAGGGTAGAAAGAGGAGTAAAAAATGAAAATTGCGGGAATAGTTGCGGAATATAATCCGTTCCATAACGGACACAAATATCAGATACAAGCCACAAGACAGGCTGGCGCAGAGGGTATCGTCGCAGTAATGAGCGGCGATTGCGTGCAGCGTGGCTCAGCGGCTGTTTTCTCAAAATATGACAGAGCGCAGGCTGCTATAAGAAACGGTGCAGACCTTGTTATAGAACTGCCATGCCCGTTCTCATGTTCAAACAGTGAGGTCTTTGCAAGAAGTGCAGTAAGGCTTCTTGCAGGTCTTGGGGAGGACGTGGTAACGACCTTGTCTTTCGGCTGTGAAAGCGGTGATAGGAACGCCCTTGAACAGGCAGCTGAAATATCCGCAATGCTTGAAAATTCACAGCAGGTAAGAGAACTTTTATCTCAGGGAAAGTCCTACCCGCAGGCTATGTATGAAGCCTCCATAGGTCTTTATGGCAGAACCGCCGAAGAGATATTCTCCACACCAAATAACGTTCTTGCAGTTGAGTATATAAAGGCGGCAAAGCGTATAGCCCCATGGCTAGTGCCTTATGCCGTAAAGCGTGAAGCTGTTGCACATGATTCTCAGGCAGAGTCTGGTGATTTTGCTTCGGCTTCTCATATAAGAGAGCTTATAAAAGAGGGCGGTGAGTGGCAGAAATTTGTTCCATATGATTTTGAGGGCTGTAAGCCGTCCTTTACCCGGCAGGCAGGCAGAGAAATGCTTTTCAAGCTCTGCACAGCTTCAAGAGAAGATTTTCTAGCCCTACCTGACTGCGACGAACACCTTGCCAACAGATTTATGTCTGTCGTAAGCTCCTGCCCTGAAACTATGGATATCTTTGAACAGCGTATAAAGTCAAAGAATATCACCATGGCAAGAGTAAGAAGAATGGTCCTGCACCTTGTTCTCGGCATCAGAAAGGACGATATCAGACAAGTGCCATACGGCAGGATACTTGCCTTTAACCGCACAGGCACACGCATACTTGCGCAGGCTGAGAACAGAACTCTTGAGTATGATACCTCGCTGAAAAAGCTTGAGGATATCTCCGACTATGCAAAGCGTGTTGCTTTCCTTGAAAAGAACGCAGTAAGACTTAGAGAAACAGCGGCATACGGCAGATGTATTTCAAACGAGTATACAAGAAAGATAACCATAACCTGATATAAACAGGAGGGCGGAAAATGAGAAGAATGAAAGGTGCGGCAGGGCTTTTGACAGCTTTGCTCTTGGCTTTTCAGCTTTCGGCGCAGACTTTTGCACTTGCCAACGAGGATAACGGCATAAAAGTCGTTCCCGTAAACTTTACCCATAACGGCTATAGCTATGAGATAGAGGGCGTGGCCAAAAGCACAGACGGTGACTATCAGATGAAGTCCCCTGCAAGACTAGCTGCCCGAAAGCTCCCATCCACCTATGACCCAAGAAGCTCAGGAGAGATCACAACAGTAAAAGATCAGGCTTCAACAGGTGCTTGCTGGGCATTCTCAGCCCTTGCCTGCGCAGAACAGGATCTTATCAAAAAGGGGCTTGAAAACCCCTCCACAGAATTTTCAGTGCCTGCCTTGGTGCTGTCCTCAAATTCAGGCACAGCCACAGGTAAAGACGATTTTTCATCAGGGGGAAACTGGCTCTTTGCGGCCTCTGCCCTTGCAAATGGTCAGGGACTATGCTATGAGGATTACGAGCCGTTTTTAGAATCCGGCACAGGGAATATGATAGTTTCCGAAAATAAGAAAAGCGTCAGCGAATACAGGCTGAATTATGTCATGGAGCTTTCAAGCACCACGCAGGTGAAGCGTAAAATAATGGAGCTTGGAGCAGTTTCCGCAAGCTATTTTGCAGGAAATGGCTATATGAATCATAACAATACTGCCTACTATGATCCCGACGCCTCAAAAAACACTATCATAAATCATTCCGTCACAGTGGTGGGCTGGGACGATAACTACAGTAAGGATAATTTCAGATATAAGCCTGCCAATAACGGTGCATGGCTTGTGAAAGGCTCGTGGGGCGCAGATCAGGACAATGACGGCTTCTATTGGGTGTCCTATGACGAAGCAGAGTTCGGACAGTTTTGCTGCTATGACTTTGAAGAAAGCTGTGATAATACATATCACTACAGCAAAATGACAGGCTATGTTGTGAACGCCAGCAACGACGGCTCTGTTTACGGTGCAAATGTTTTCACCGCTAAAGCCGATGAAAAGCTTGATAAAGCAGGCTTTATGTATGTGGGCAAAACGGGCAGTGCGGATTACACCCTGAGCGTCTATACCAACGTTTCCGACAGCGACCCTATAGGCGTCCTTGAAACGCAGATAAGCGACTCAGTGTCCGCAAACGGCTTTTATACAGTTGACTTTCCCGAGGATATCCTCCTTGAAGAGGGCGAGAAATATTCCATTTCAGTAAAATTCAGCGGCGACAGCGGCAGGGGATATCTCCTTGCAGAAAGCGACCGAACATCAAAGGCGCAGTCAGGGCAAAGCTATGTTTCTCTTAACGGCAAATATTGGTCTGACGTTGGAGCAGATAAGACCGACTCCATAGGAAGTCTTTTTATCTATGCTTATACTGACGATACTGCAAAGCCCGATAAAAGTTCACTTGAAACCACCCTTGCGAAGTACGGCACCCTTGCAGGCTGTGAAAGGGAAGCAAACAACGCCCGAACGGTGCTTGCAGACGAGAACGCTTCTAAAAATGATATCTCAAACGCACAAAAGCTCCTTATCTCCGCCGCAGAAGAACAGGACGAAGCCCTTGTCATAACAACCGAAGCCCAGTGGGAAAGCTTTGCAAAGCGTGTCAGCGGTGGCGAAAGCTTCGAGGGCAAGCTAGTCACCCTTGAAGGCGACCTTGACTTTGATGGAAAAACTATCTCACCCGTAGGCAATTCTGAAAACCCATTCATGGGCTATTTTGACGGCAACGGACACCTTATAAGAAACGCAGTTATCTCCTCAGGGGAGTATTCAGGGCTTTTCGCATACATAAAAAATGGTGCAGAGATAAATAACATTTCTCTGAAAAACTGTATAGTGAAAGGCGATTACGCAGGTGGAATAGTGGGTTTTTATCAAGGAACAGCCATAAAAGCCTGCACCTTTGACGGCACAGTGTCAGGAGAAGTCTATTCAGGTGGCATCATAGGAAGACAATCCTGCGGTATCATAACAGAGTGTTCTTCAAACCTAAGGGAAAACAGCTCCGCCATTACAAATGCCTTTATAGGAGGCAGGGATATTGCCGTTTCCGTTGTGAACGCATACGGCTGTTACAGCAATGACAGCGACAGCTTGGTTTCAAGCCTCTCTGCAAAAAATGCACTTTCTCAAGGGGCATATGCAATGAATACCTACGGTGAAAAGTTCAAAGACAGCGCAAAGTGGACAATGGACGGCACTCTTGTGCGCCAGACCTCATATACCGAGCAGGCTTCCCATAAGATAACATTCTCCGCTGTGGCACAGACCATAGAAGTCTGCACCGACTATGCAGGCAAAGCCGTGTTTCCAAATGTGAACGTTCAGCAGGGCTACACTCTCGGCTGGTATCGTAAAGGTGAACCTGTGAACAGCGACACAGTTTTCACAGAAAACACCACAGTTTCCGCAAAAGTCACCCCAAGTGACAAAGCAAAGATAGATTATATCCTTAACGGTGGCGAAAACAGCCCCCTCAACCCTGATGAGCTTGGTGAGGGCGAAACTGCACAGCTTTCCGCCCCCACAAAAGAGGGCGCACAGTTCACAGGCTGGTATGCCGACTCACAGCTTGAGAGCGAGCCTATAACGTCCGTGAGCTTTTCAGACGGCTCAAAGACCCTTTATGCAGGCTGGAAAGCCAATACCTGCAATGTCGATTTCACCGATATAAACGGCACAGTTTTGTCATCTCAGACCATAGAATACGGCAAAAGTGCCGATCCGCCCAAAGCACCGACCATAAAAGGCAAACGCTTTACAGGCTGGGATAAAGACTTTTCAAAAGTCACAGCCCATATGACAGTGCAGGCTGTCTATACCGACAGAAAGCTTATAAAAGACTGCGAGATATCAGGCTTTAAAACACATATGACATTCACAGGCTATGAGCTTGCTCAAAGCAGTATAACGCTTTCCTATGGCGACACCACTTTGACAAATAATAAAGACTATACCATTGACTATGCCGATAATATAGCCGCAGGCAAGGGCAAAATGATAATAACGGGCATTGGCGAATACAGTGGTACTATAGCCAAAGCATTCGATATTCTTCCAAAGTCCGCCCAATTGACAAGCGTCTATTATGTTGATACGTTCTCCTACACAGGCAAGCCTATAAGACCTGACGTTATGGTAACGGACGGAGGCAAATTTCTTCTTCCTGAACATGATTATACTGTTTCCTATAGCTCAAATACAAAAATAGGCGTTGGAAAAATGATCATAAGCTTCATGGGCAACTATCAGGGTACGATAACAAAAACTTTTACAATTTATCCTGCAAAACAGGAGATACAATCTCTGCAAACAAGATATAAAGGCTTTTTTATCGACTTTGCTCAGAAAGGCTCAGCCACAGGATATGAACTGCAGTACAGTACACGCTCTGACTTCGCAGGTGCAAAAACCTTGATCATATCCTCAAACAAAACGGATAAAAAGACAGTTTCAAACCTGACGGCAGGGAAGAAATATTATGTAAGAGTGCGTTCGTATACAATAGTCGGCGGCAAGCGTTATAACGGCGCATGGTCTGATACAAAGAGCGTGACCACCGCAAAATATGATATTTCCAAAGCTAAGGTCGCAGGCATAAAAAACAAGTCTTTCACAGGCAAGAACATCACCCAAAGCATAACTGTCACATATTCGGGCAAGACCCTTAAAAACGGCTCAGACTATATAGTGAAATATTCCGCCAATAAGAATATAGGCACAGCTAAGGTAACAGTAACAGGGAAAGGTTCGTATGGCGGAGTGATAACGAAGTCTTTTGTCATCACCCCCGCCAGGCAGACCATACAAAAGCTCATTCCGGTGAAAAAAGGCTTTTATATAGACTATGCACAGAAAGGCTCTGCTACAGGCTATGTGATATCCTACGCTGAAAATATATCTTTCAGCGATGCAAAGACAGTTAAGGTGACCTCAAATAAGACCGACAAAAAGACCGTAACAAATCTTAAAAGCCAAAAGACATATTTCGTCCGTGTGAGAAGCTATACAGCCACAGGGAACAAGACCTATTTCGGACAGTGGTCTGATATAGCCAAAGTTTATACCAAATAATTATCCGTGTTATCGGGAGGGATAGCAATGATCACAAAAACAAAGCTTGTAAAAAGAATATTCTCATCGCTCTTGACAGCCGCACTTGCAGTTCCAATGACGGCTCTCACTGCCCATGCAACAGGGGAGGCTTTCTTCTATCCGCCTAAAAACCCCGTCATGACCGATCAGCAGTTTGAAGTGTCCGTGACATTTTCCGCAGATTCAGAGATAGGAAGCGTTCAGGCAAATATCGCCTATGACGATTCCGTTATAGAATTTGTGTCAAGCGACAACGCCTCAGGTGGCGGAGGAGTTCTTACAGTAAACGGATTTCCTGATACCCCCTCTTCAGAAGTGGATTTCAGCTTTACGTTCAAAGGTCTGTCAGCAGGAAATGCAAATATAAGCCTGCAAAGCTGTCAGATATATTCCCCTGATTCAGAGCTTATCGGCTCGCCTACCGCCTATTGTGTCATAACAGTTGGAAGCGATAAGGTGGAAACCAAGACCGAAACAGAAACCACGACCACCACTGAAAAGACCACCACCACTACCACTAAGACCGCACCTTCAAACGGCATACCCGATAAAGGCGTTCTTACAGCCCTGACAGTGGATAACGGCGAGCTTTCTCCTGCCTTTGCCTATAATGTCTATAACTATACAGTGAACGTTGACAATTCCGTTACCAATGTTGAGATAGAGGGAACAACAGCAAGCCCCTCTGATTATATATGGTATACAGGCACAAGCGAGTGTCAGGTGGGCGAAAATGTACGAACCATAACCGTCACAGACGTTGACGGCAATGCCGCCACCTATACTGTCACCATAATAAGAGCCGCAGGCGGAGATGAACAGCAGACCCAGACCGTCCAAAAGAAAGACAGCTCCGATACATCATCTGCCGTGTCCAAAAACGCAAATGTTATGGACCAGTATAAAAAGATGCTCAATACCGCCCTTGCTATCGTCCTTATCGTCCTTGTTATTGCACTTGTCGTAATAATTATCTGGATAAGAGGAAAGATCAAAGGCGGCAAAAAGGATAAATAAGTTCTGTGTAAAGAGATGATAAACAGCCAAAAGTGGCGTATCAACGTGCTTTTGGCTGTTTGTGACAGCATTTTTCACTCTGCTTACACGAATACACATTTTTTTTACAAAAATCACACAAAAACAAGTATAATTTCGACACCTGCCAGAGTATAATGTAAACATGCTGATGGTGATTCAGTTTAGAGAGTGGCTCCAATAGGGGCTGCTTTTTTTTATGCTTCAAAAACTTTTTTCATGAATTCTTCTGTGGAGATGATCCCGCTGCGATTGTATCTGTAAAGACCAAAAAGGCAGCGCTCATCTTCTTTTTTTATTATATTGATTTTTTCCTCTACTCCAAGACTAGCCTCAAACCCCATGTTCTTTACGAGCCGACTTGCACTTTCGCAGGTTATGCCGAAAGGATAGGTGTAAACGTTTGGCTGAAAACCACAGTGTTCATCGCAAAGCGTTTGAAGCTTCGTGGTGTCGTTAAGAAATATCTTTCGGTAATCCTCGTAGCTTTCCCCCTCTAGCTGACCAACTCCACGCCTGCCATCAAGATTGTGCATATCGTAAGAGTGATTGCATATCTCCACATGACCGCTGTCACGAAGCACTGAAACGTCTTGCCAGTCAAGATAAGAGTAAGCAGGATCAGGCTCAGCCTCCTCGCAGGCAGCGTCAGTGTAAGCTCCCACAATAGATACAGTGGCTTTCATATCGTATTTTTCAAGAAGCGGCAGAAGATATTCTCTGTAGTTGTAAGTGCCGTCATCAAAGGACAGTATGATAGGCTTCTCAGGCAGCTCGCCCCCACGCTTCACATATCTTATAACGTCATTTACAAAAACAGTAGTGTAGCCGTTCTGCTTCAGATAAAGCAGATCCTTTTCAAGCTCGATAGGCGTTATAACATACTCACCGCTGCGATCTTCGTTTTTTACAATGCTGTGATACATTATGATCGGAAGCTTTATCCCATCTGTTTTTTCTTCTTTTGCAAAGGTTGGCATAACAGCCACCGCCGCCAGCATAGAAAGCACAGCTATAACACAAAGCATCACCCTTTTTCTTATCCTTAGACTTATGTACATATTTTATTTACCCCCTTTTTTACCTATTCTTATTCACCTCTATATCATTAATTGCATCATAAGTTCACAAAAAATATGCTTGTGGTACTTGAAATAATTGTGCAATTATGATATAATAAACACGTAATATCGCAGTGTTGTTTGCTGCGTTAAAAACAAGTTCATAAGGGGGAACTGTATATGAAAACGTTGCGTTCAAAGCTGCTTTTGGCAATGCTTTCAATCGCACTTATCATCACGGTGCTGCTCAGCTTGGTTTCCGTGTATTTTATAAACGTTTCTGCAAAGGATACGCTCAAAAGCACCGCTGAACCACTGGCTGTTCAGGCGGCTAAGAATTTTGACTCGACGATCAGCTCTTATACGAATAATATAGTTTCGACCGTAAAGTCTGATTCTTTTTTAGGGGCAAAAACTGACGCTGACAGACTGAAGGCGGTAAAAAGTGGCTTTGCAGACAACACAGGCTTCTATCTGAATTTTACGGTTTTTGACGGCAATGGCATTGTGCTTGCAACAGATAATGAAATGGTATCGTCATCAGTTGAAAAGGAGCACATCATAAGTGCTTGCGAAAGAAGCTCGGCCTATATAACCGATATATATACCTTTGGCGGTAAGAATTATTTTTCTATACTTGCTTCAACAAAGTCTGGCAACTCAGAACAAAAAGTCGCTTGTATTACCATTCAGAGCGATATGCTTGTCAATGCTCTTAATGAATATACCTTCGGAAAATCCGGCTATGTTTATCTTGTTGGTAAAGACGGAGAGATCCTTCTTCATAAGGATACAGATCAGATAGGTAAAAATGCCCTTGAGATCGGTAAGAAAGATGAAGAATATACGGAAGTGACAAATGCCGTTGAGAAAATACTTGCAAATAATAGCGGTACAACAGAGTATAAATTTAAGGATAACAATTATATCGTGGGCTATTATGGTTCGTCATATTTTGACGGTACTGTCGTCATGGTTACAAATGTTGCCGACTTCACCACTGCAAGCTCCAGCGCACTTACTAATATCATTGTAATGGGCGTTGTGCTTATGTGCCTGACGGTGCTGTTCTCTCTGCTTTTTGCAAAGAGGATAACAAAGCCTATCATTTCTACCACAAACAGACTTCGTTCTCTTGCACAGGGCAACCTTACCGATCCTGTTGACGTGTGGTATTCAAAGGACGAGCTTGGCGTCCTTTCAAACTCTCTGGAAGAAACTATCGTCTGCCTCAGACAGTATATCAACCTTATCACAGTGGCTCTTACCCAGATATCCGAGGGTAACCTTTGCCACAGAATGGAAGGCACTTTCAAGGGCGACTTCTATAAGATAAAGAGTACGTTTAACGAGATACTCGACTCACTGTCTGATACCTTTGCTTCTATCAATATGTCAGCCGAGCAGGTGAACTCAGGAGCGGTTCAGGTGTCAAATATCGCACAGTCTGTATCACAGGGTTCTACACAGCAGGCTTCCGCGATCGAGGAGCTTTCCGCTACCCTCAGTGATGTTTCAAAGCAGATAACTCAGAACTCTGAGGACTCTAAGAACGCTTATAATATCGTACTTAAGAATACCGAAGCCGTTGACAACTGCAACAGCGATATGGGCAACATGGTAAATGCCATGAATGCTATCCATACAGCTTCCGATGAGATCTCAAAGATAATCAAGGTCATTGACGAGATCGCATTCCAAACAAATATCCTTGCCCTTAACGCCGCCGTAGAGGCCGCAAGAGAGGGTTCAAAGGGCTTTGGCGTGGTAGCAGACGAGGTAAGACGTCTGGCATCCAGATCAGCCGAAGCCGCAAAGCAGACCGCTTCACTTATCGAAAACCAGTCTGCCGCTGTTTCAAAGGGCTCTAAGATAGCCGAAGAAACTGCTGATTCACTGAACAATATCGTAAGCAATTCAAATACTATAAAGGATCTCGTAAAGAATATCTCAGACGCTTCTGAGGCGCAGGCAGAAGCTATCGTTCAGGTAAATACGGGAGTAGACCAGATATCAGCCGTTGTATCAGCCAATACCTCAACTGCGGTCGGTTCAGCTTCCGCAAGTGAAGAGCTTTCAAGCCAGTCGCTCATACTAAAGAATATGATAGCACGTTTCAAACTCAGCGAGAACAGTGAAAAGGATAAGAAAGAGCATCAGACTTCAAGGTTCACATATATTGACGATGAGCCGGAAAGCGAGGCCACCCCTGAGGAAACTCAGCAGGATATCACTCCTTCCGACGAAGCCGATATAGAAGATTTCAGCACAAGCGATAAGTATTGATATCGTTGATAATGATAGAATTTCATTGAAAGGACTTGGTAAAATGAAGAAAAGAATAGGCATACTCACAAGCGGAGGAGATTGTCCGGGACTTAACGCAACTATCAGAGGCGTTGCAAAGGCTTGCTATGAAAAGTTCGGCGAAGACGTCCAGATAGTAGGTATCGAGGACGGCTATTACGGACTTATCAATAATATGTGCAAAGAAATGAAACAGTCTGACTTTTCTGGTATCCTTACCACAGGCGGAACTATTTTCGGCACAAAGAGAACGCCTTTCAAGAAAATGCAGGTCATCGAAGAAGATAACGTGGATAAAGTAAAGGCTATGAAAGAAACCTATAAAAAGCAGAAGCTCGATTGCCTGCTCACCTTGGGCGGCAACGGCACTCATAAGACCGCTAACCTCCTTTCAACCGAGGGACTTAACGTTATCGGCCTGCCAAAAACTATCGACAACGATATCTGGGGCACAAGCGTAACATTCGGCTTCCATACCGCTGTTGACACAGCCACAGACGTTATCGACAGACTTCATTCCACAGCCAATTCCCACGGAAGAATACTCGTTGCAGAAATAATGGGCAATAAAGCCGGCTGGCTCACCCTTTATTCAGGTATCGCAGGCGGTGCAGATATGATAGTCATTCCTGAAATACCATATGATATCGAAAAGCTTGCCGCTGCCTGCGAAAAGAGAGAATCAAAGGGATTTTCTATCCTCGCCGTAGCTGAGGGTGCTTTTGATAAAGAAGAGGCAAAGCTTAAAAAGAAGGAAAGAGCAAGACTCCGTGCAGAACAGGGTCTTACAACTGCTACCCCTAGAATCGCAAAGCAGATAGAAGAGCTTACAGGCAGAGAGACAAGAGTTTGCGTTCCTGGTCATATGCTCAGAGGCGGCAGCCCGTCAGCTTACGACAGAGTGCTTGCCACAAAGTTCGGCGTCCATGCCGCAGAGCTTATCGCAGCCGATAAATACGGCTATGCAGTGGCAATGATAAATGAAGTTGTGTCAGAAAACCCACTTTCAGAAGTCGCAGGCAAAACAAAATTCGTCCCTGCCGACCACCAGCTCGTCAAGACCGCAAAGGCTCTGGGCGTCGCTTTCGGTGACTAAATATTCGTAAACAGGCGGTGCAGTGTATGCTGTGCCGCTTTTTATGTTTGTTTCCGTAGTGGCGACCTAAGGTCGCCCACCTGATCTCCGACAAATCATATGCTTGTCACAAAACCTATAACATAAGAAAAGCTCCGCCTTTCCTGCGGAGCTTTTCTTGTATCTATCTTAGCCGATAAGCCAGTCATACATTTCCTGATATTTGTTAGCAGAAGCCTGCCATGAGAAATCCTGTGACATTGCAGATTTGATAAGTCCGTTCCATTCGTCACGTCTGTCATCAAATATGTATTTTGCAAACATAACAGTGTTGTACATCTCGTGGGCATTGTAGTTTGCAAAGCTAAAACCAGTGCCGGTCCTCTCAAACTGATTGAACGGCTGAACAGTATCTCTCAAACCGCCGGTTTCACGAACGATAGGCAACGTGCCGTAACGCAGTGACATAAGCTGTGAAAGACCGCATGGCTCGAAAAGTGACGGCATAAGGAATGCGTCAGCTGATGCGTAAATGCGGTGGCTCATTTCTTCACTGTAGTAAATGTTAGCGGAAACCCTGTCAGGATACTTGCCTGCAAACCAGCGGAACATATCCTCATATTTCTGCTCGCCCGTGCCAAGCACAACGAACTGTATGCCCTGTTCGCACATTCTTTCCATCATGTATGCAATAAGGTCAAAGCCCTTCTGATCTGTCAAACGGCTAACAATGCCTATCATAAAGCGATTGTCGTCCTGCGCAAGACCAAGCTCAGCCTGAATTGCTCTCTTGTTGTGTATCTTCTTCTCAAGCACGTTGTCATAATTGTATCTTACAACAATGTTCTTGTCCGTGTCAGGGTTGTAATCAATGTAGTCAATACCATTTACGATACCACGAAGATCGTTAGCCCTTGCCCTCATAAGTCCGTCAAGACCCTCGCCGTAGAACTGCGTCTTTATCTCCTCTGCGTATGTGTTGCTGACAGTTGTGATAGCATCAGCATAAACAAGACCGCCCTTGAGCATATTTCCGTCAACGCCCGTCCTCAGCTTGTCGATAGTGAAGTAGTAGTCAGACAGACCGGATATCCTCTTAAACTGCTCAACTCCGTCATTTCCCTGGAATTTCAGATTGTGTATAGTCATAACGGTCTTTATGCCGCGGAAGAAATCTCCCCCTGCAAAGCTGTCATGAAGATATACAGGTATAAGACCCGTCTGCCAGTCGTGACAGTGTATAACGTCAGGACGGAAATCGAGAAGCGGCAGAGCAGAAAGCACAGCTCTGTCAAAGTACATGAACTTTTCTATATCCCAGTGATGCTCAGTGTAAGGCTTGTCACCGGTGAAATAATGTTCGTTGTCGATAAAATAGAACGTAATGCCATCATAAACGCATTCAAGCACGCCCACATATTGGCTCTGACCTGCAAAGTCCATGTAGAAATGCGTTTTGTACTGCATCATGTCTTTCCACTGCTGTTTCATGCAGGAATATTTAGGAAGAATTACTCTGACATCATAATACCTCTTGTCAAAGCACTTAGGCAGAGAGCCAACAACGTCAGCAAGACCGCCTGTCTTGATAAACGGAACACACTCCGAAGAAGCGAACAATACTTTTTTCATATTCAAGTTATCCTTTCCAACTTAATTTCTTGAATTTTCAGGGCAATAATTATCGCTATTGCCAATGTGTACATAATAATTATAACACTTTTTGTTGAAAACGTCAAGAGCAAAACCTCGTTTGTGCCATAAAAGTGCAGTGATGAAAAATTAATAATTAAAAGTAGACATAAGCCGCTTTGTGTGGTATAATAAAGTGTCAAAGTATAATTATCAGATATAGGAGAGTTAAAATGATAACAGTATCAAACGTAAGCCTTTCGTTCGGCGGTCAGCTTCTTTTCAAGGACGTTGACCTAAAATTTACAAACGGCAACTGCTATGGTATAATCGGCGCAAACGGTGCAGGAAAGTCAACATTCCTGAAGATCCTCTGCGGTGAGATAGAGCCTACCACAGGCGAGGTAGTGATCTCAAAAGAGGACAGACTTTCAGTGCTTCGTCAGGATCACTTTGCATTCGACGAGTATACAGTTCTTGAAACTGTAATAATGGGCAATAAGCGCCTTTATGAGATAATGAAAGAAAAGGACGAGCTTTACGCCAAGGAGGACTTCACCGAGGAGGACGGCGACAGAGCAGGACAGCTTGAAAGCGAGTTCGCAGAATTAAACGGCTGGGAAGCTGAGTCTGACGCATCAAAGCTCATTCAGGGTCTTGGGCTTTCCGAGGATATCCTCTATTCACAGATGTCAACCCTCTCAGGTAACGAGAAAGTCAAGGTGCTTCTTGCACAGGCACTTTTCGGCAACCCTGATATCATCATGCTGGACGAGCCTACAAACCACCTTGATATCGACGCCATAAGCTGGCTTGAGGACTTCCTTGCCGACTATTTCGGAACTGTCCTCGTTGTATCCCATGACAGACACTTCCTTAATAATGTTTGTACCCATATCGTGGATATCGACTATACAAAGATAAAAATGTATGTTGGTAACTACGAATTCTGGTATGAGTCCTCACAGCTCATGCAGAGAATGATAAAGAACCAGAACAAGAAAGCCGAGGAGAAGATCAAGGAACTCCAGGAGTTCATCAACCGCTTCTCAGCAAACAAATCAAAGTCCAAGCAGGCTACCGCAAGAAGAAAGCTCCTTGATAAGCTCACAGTCGAGGAAATGCCTGCCTCATCAAGAAAATATCCTTTCATAGGCTTTAATATGGATAGAGAGCTTGGAAAAGACGTCCTCAAAGTCAACGGCATATCCAAAACAGTTGACGGAGTAAAGCTCCTAAATAATGTTTCCTTTACCCTCAGCCGTACCGATAAGGTCGCTTTCATCGGTGAGTCCGAGCAGGCTATCACAATGCTTTTCAAGATACTTGCAGAGGAAGAAGAGCCAGACGAGGGTAGCATTAAGTGGGGCGTTTCCACATCACGCTCATATTTCCCAATAGACAATTCAGCCTACTTCAACGATAATGACGAAAGCATAGTTGACTGGATAAGAAAATATTCCACTTCCGAAGTAACAGATACCTACCTCAGAGGATTTCTCGGCAAAATGCTCTTCTCAGGGGACGAGATATATAAGCCTGTAAAAGTTCTCTCAGGCGGAGAAAAGGTAAGATGTATGTTCAGCCGTATGATGCTCTTCGGCTCAAACGTTATAATGCTTGACAGACCTACCAACCACCTTGACCTCGAGTCAATCACAGCCGTAAATAACGGACTTAGAGATTTCAAGGGCGTTGTGATTTTCGCATCTCATGACCACGAAATAGTTCAGACAGTTGCAAACAGAATAATTGAGATAACCCCCGACGGCTGTATCGACAGACAGGGAACATATGAGGAGTTCCTTGATTGGCGACGTGAGCGTGGCATGAAGTCATTTATAGAGTAATTTTATTATGGAGAAGTATCCAAAATGGCAAAAATGAAAAACGTGACCGTAAGAGGTTACAATATTGATGACGTTCCTGCAATGGCAGAGATATGGAACGAAGTTGTAAAAGAGGGCAATGCCTTCCCGCAGAAAGAAACTCTCGACTATGAGGGTGCAAAAAAATTCTTTGCTTCACAAACATTCTGCGGTGTTGCAGAGTATGAGGGCGAAACTGTAGGAATGTATATCCTCCACCCTAATAACGTTGGCAGATGCGGACATATCGCAAACGCAAGCTATGCCGTAAAAAGCACCTGCCGTGGAAAAGGAGCAGGCAAGGTCATAGTCGAACATTGTCTTTTCATAGCAAAGCAGAAAGGCTTTAAGGTGCTCCAGTTCAATGCCGTTGTTGCGTCAAATGTCAAGGCGGTAAAGCTTTACGAAAACCTTGGCTTTGTTAAGCTCGGAACAGTACCGCAGGGCTTTGAAAACAAAGACGGTGTTTTCGAGGATATAATTCTTTTCTACCACACCCTTTGATTTCAGTGAGGAGTGAGGAATGAAGGTATCGCCTGCGGCGATGATCTTTATAAATATAGAAAGGTGTATAAGAAGTATGTTAAAAGTAGCAAATATTTTTTCAAACGATATGGTGCTCCAGCGTGACAAGAACATAACAGTCTGGGGACTTGGGGACGAGGAAAGAACTGTCACAGTTACCCTTAATGGCGTGTCAGTTCAGACTCAGGTCTGCGACGGCAGGTGGACAGCCGTTCTCCCTCCAATGAGTGCAGGCGGAGAGTACGAAATGACGGTTTCAGACGGCTGTACAGAGAAAAAATTCTGCCGTATAATGATAGGCGAAGTGTGGTTCTGCGGCGGTCAGTCAAATATGGAGCTTGAACTCCAAAACGCAAAGGGTGGCAAAGAAGTCCTCGAAAACCTCACACCTGATTGCAACGTAAGATTTTATTACACTCAGAAGCGTGGCACACTTGACGAAATGTTCTATGAGGACGAAAATAATACCGCATGGTCACAGGCTTCAAAGGATAATTCAAGAGCATGGAGCGCAGTCGGCTTCTTCTTTGCAAGAAAGCTTGCCAAAGACCTTGGCGTAACAGTAGGACTTATCGGCTGTAACTGGGGCGGCACATCAGCCTCCGCATGGGTAGACAGACCGACCCTTGAAAACAACGCCGAAATAAGAAGCTACATAGACGAATACGAAAAACGTATTGAGGGCAAAACTGTCGAAGAGCAGATAAAAGAATACAGAGATTATCAGAAATTTGAGCGTGTGTGGGATAAAAAATACGGCGAGCTTCTGCAAAAAGACCCAACAATGAGCTGGGAGAAAGCCAACGAGATCCTTGGCGATAAGAATTGGCCGGGTCCAATAAACTGCGTAAACCCATTCCGTCCAACAGGACTTTTTGAAACTATGGTATCAAGAGTTTGTCCTTATACAATAAAAGGCTTCCTCTATTATCAGGGCGAGTCAGACGACCATAAGCCTGACAGCTATTACACCCTCCTCACATCTCTTATCAAGCTTTGGAGAGAGAAGTGGGGCGATGACGAGCTTCCGTTCATAATCGTCCAGCTTCCAATGTTCAAATATGCCGCCGACCCTGATTATAAGCATTGGTGTAAAATAAGAGAAGCACAGATGAGAGCATATAAGACAGTGAAAAATACAGGCATTGCTGTTATCTCCGATTGCGGCGAGTTCAACGAGATTCACCCGAAGGATAAAGTACCCGTTGGCGAAAGACTTTGCCTGCAGGCAGAAAAGCTTTTCTACGGCATGGACGTGAAAGCGTTCGGACCTATCTATAAGTCGCTTGAGTATAAAAACGGCGGTATAGAGCTTAGCTTCGACCATGCCGAAAATGGATTTGTAGTAAAGGGCGAAGCGCAGGGCTTTGAGATAGCAGGCAAGGACGAAGAGTTCGTAAAAGCTGATATCACCATAAACGGCAGCAAGATATTCATAAAATCAGATGCCGTTGAAACACCTCTCTATGCAAGATATAACTGGTTCAACTATTGCGAGGTAACTATCTTCAACGAAACAGGCATACCACTCGCACCATTCAGAACAGAAAAATAATACAAGAACGTCCCCTGAATGGGGGCGTTTTTTGTAGGGGACGGCGCCCTCGACGTCCCGCTCATCAAACTTTTTTTGTTTTGCAGAAATCTGACACCCCGCTTTTTTTGCACTTCAACGTTTTTGACTTTTTTACGAATTTTTTTGTAATTCGTAAAAATATGGGTAGGGGCGAACAATGTTCGCCCGTTTCGTTCACCGCAAGCCACCTGCCTTGATTGTCGACCCATAACACGGATTTTCCAACGTTAATAAAATATTTATAATTAAAACTCTTGGCAAAATCTCCGCTGTGTGGTATAATAGAAGATATATAAATGAATTTGGAAAGGCTGGTCTTATTAATGAGAGCTGTTGTTACGGTTATAGGTAAGGACGCTGTAGGTATCCTTGCAAAGGTAAGCACAAAGTGTGCAGAATATAATGCGAATGTTATCGAGGTCACTCAGTCAGTTTTGCAGGACCTCTTTGCTATGATAATGCTTGTTGACATCACAAAGCTCAACTCCGATTTTGCTACCATGGCAGACGGACTTACAGAGCTTGGTCAGACAATGGGCGTTAAGATACACACAATGCACGAGGATATTTTTAACTGTATGCACCATATCTAAAGAGGAGATTTCTGTAAAATGATTAATACATATGACGTGTTGGAAACGATACGAATGATACAGGACGATTGTCTTGATATTCGTACTATCACAATGGGCATTTCTCTGCTTGATTGTATCGACAGCGATATAAACGTTGCCTGCGAGAATGTCTATAAGAAGATAACCGCAAAAGCCGCAAGGCTTGTTGAGGTGGGCGAACAGATAGAAAAGGAACTTGGAATCCCGATCATAAATAAGAGAATTTCCGTTACCCCTATCGCTATCGTGTCTGCTGCCTGCAAGTGTTCACCTGTTCCATTCGCACACGCTATGGACAGAGCCGCAAAGGACGTTGGCGTAAACCTTATCGGTGGATATACAGCCCTCGTTCCAAAGGGCTTCTCCGCAGGTGATATCGAGCTTATCAAGTCTATCCCGGAGGCTCTCGCTACCACAGAGAGAGTTTGCTCATCTGTAAATATCGGCTCAACTAAAACAGGTATCAACCTTGACGCCTGCAAAATGATGGGCGGCGTTGTAAGAGAGTGTGCAGAAAGAACAGTTGACTCTGCCTGCTTTGGCGCAGCAAAACTCGTTGTTTTCTGTAACGCAGTTGAGGATAACCCGTTCATGGCAGGTGCTTTCCACGGCGTTGGCGAGCCTGATTGCATGATAAACGTGGGCGTATCAGGTCCTGGTGTTGTAAGAGCCGCTTTGAGAAAATATCCTGACGCTGATATCACAAAGATATCCGACGTTATCAAGGAGATCTCATATAAGATAACAAGAGTAGGTCAGCTCGTTGGAACTATCGCCTCCAAGCGCCTTGGCGTGCCATTCGGCATCGTTGACCTTTCACTCGCACCAACTCCGGCAGTAGGCGACTCTGTTGCCCATATCCTCGAGGAAATAGGACTTGAAAAGTGCGGTACACATGGCACAACAGCAGCCCTCGCCCTGCTCAATGACGCAGTTAAAAAGGGCGGCGTAATGGCTTGCTCAAGAATAGGCGGACTTTCAGGTGCATTTATCCCTGTTTCTGAGGACGCAGGTATGATCGATGCCGCAAAGAGCGGTGCGCTCTGCATTGAAAAACTTGAAGCTATGACCGCTGTATGCTCAGTTGGTCTTGATATGATATGTATTCCGGGCGATACCCCAGCCGATACTATTTCCGCTATCATCGCAGACGAAGCTGCTATCGGTATGGTAAACAACAAGACCACCGCCGTAAGAGTTATCCCTGCTATTGGCAAGGGCGTTGGCGAAGAACTTGATTGGGGCGGACTTTTTGGCTGCGGACCTGTTATGCCGCTCAAAAAAGAGTCGCCTTCCAAGTTCATCAATCGTGGCGGACAGATCCCTGCACCACTCCATTCTCTCAAAAACTAAATTTTCACGGCGGCAGAGCAATTCTGCCGCTGTTTTTGGTAAGGAGGAAAACAGATTGAAACGCTGTATGTTTGCAGACTTCACCTTCAAAATACCCTTTGAGGAGCGCATAAGACTTATAAAAGAGAACGGCTTTGACGGTGTAATGCTTGGTTTTTCTGACGGACTAAAATACACGCAGTATGATATTGTACGAAATTTTGGACTGGAAATAGAAAATGTCCATTCACAGTTTGACCGCATGAACGCCCTTTGGACAATATGCCCAGAGAGCGAATATATCCTCCAACGAACACTTGAATGTGTAAGAGTGTGCGGTGAAAACGGCATAAAAACCATGATATGCCACCCCACTGACGGGCTTGTTCCGCCCGAAGTATCTCGTTTCGGTATAGAGAATTTCGCCAAGATAATACAGTGCGGAGAAGAAAACGGCGTCGATATCGCCTTTGAGAATATCCAGCTCCCGCAGTTTCTTGACGTGCTGTTTGATCAGTTCGGCAGCCTCGATAACGTGAAATTTTGCTATGACACAGGTCATGAGAATTGTTTCTCAAAGAATACCGATTGCCTGACGAAGTTCGGCAGCAAGCTTGCCTGCCTGCATATCCACGATAACGACGGCAACACCGACGGACACATGATACCGTTTGACGGCAATCTGAACTTTGAGAAATTTCTCAGAAAGCTCAAAAACCTCGACCACCAGCCACCATTGTCATTAGAGCTTTATATGTCAAAGTCCACCATGTACCGAAATGCTGCACCTGACAGCTTTGTAAGACGTGCGGCAGAAGCGGCTAAACAGCTTGAAAAGCTTTACAATTCTATATAAGTACAAATTTCTGTACAGATAGGAGAACCTATGAAAACTCTTATAGATATGCACACCCACACAGGCTTTTCCCCCGATGGTGAGGGAACTGTAGAACAGTCTTTAGCAAAAGCCAAAGAGCTTGGCTTGGCGGCATTTGCCATAACTGACCATTGCGATTGCAATTTCCGCTACAAAGCCGACCATTACGGTGACCCTGAAGCCCTGAAAGACGGCATGATGTACGGCTCGGGGGAGTATGCCCCCGCGAGCATAGTCGCCCAGTATGAAGCTTCCCAGCATCTGGAGGGTTTAAATTTTCTCTGCGGAATAGAGCTTGGTCAGCCTTTGCAGGATATAGAATTTGCCGAGGAGATAGCCTCCGACAAACGCCTTGATTTTATCATCGGCTCACATCATCAGAATAAAGGCAAGGACGATTTCTATTGGATAGAGTACAAAAATATGGACTTGTCGCAAATCTATGCTCTCCTTGACGACTATTTCAAAGAAATGCTTGAAATGTGCAAATGGGGCAAGTTAGACGTTTTAGGACACCTAACCTATCCTCTGCGATATATCCAGGGCGACTGTGGCATACAAATAGACCTCGCCCCCTATGATGAGATAATAAGAGAAATTTTTTGTACACTTATCCAAAAAGGCAAGGGCATAGAGATAAATGTGTCGGGATTAAGGCAAAAATACGGCAAGCCCCTCCCGGACCTTGGCTATGTAAAGCTCTATAAGGAACTCGGCGGCGAGATATTGACCATAGGCTCAGACGCCCACTGCACCGCAGATATCGGCAGAGACATTTCCGCAGGCGTAGAAATGGCGCAGGCGGCAGGCTTTAAGTATCTGACCTATTTCAAAAAGCATGAGCCGAAGTTTATCAAGATAGAAATATGATATCATATCAAAGCGCCGCAATTCTTGCTTTGCAAGGATAGGGCGTTTTGTTTTGCCGGTAACATTTAGCCCACCGATACATATAATTATATATAACTCTATCAGGCATAGTCCCACAGGAGGTATCCATATGAAAAAAACAGTTTTCCTCTGCGTCGGCGGTGACGCAAGACAAACATATACAGCTCAGACTCTCACTAAAATCGGCAGGGTCTATACTTACGGCATGGACGATAAAGGCGAGGACACTATCCCCCTCGCTCAACTCGATCAGCTCACCGAAAAGGCGGACGTTCTCGTACTTCCTCTAATGAAAGCTGACGGGCTGGATATCTCTTCTAGCCGTAATGTAAAGGTATCATGCAGTGACGTTTCAACGCATTTAAAGAAAAATGCACTCGTGGCAGGCGGTCTGCTCCGCCGTGATCAAATAGAATATTTCTCCTCTCTCGGCTTCGATGTTAAGGATTACTATAAGCGAGAGGAGCTTGTTATAAGAAATTGTATCCCCACGGCGGAGGGCGCTTTGCAAATAGCCATGCAGGAGCTTGCTGTCACCGTGAACGGTTCGACCGTCCTAGTTATTGGCTATGGCAGAGTAGCGAAAGCCTGCGCTAAGCTTTTTCGAGCTGTCGGCGCAGATGTGACTATATCCGCAAGAAAGCTTTCTGCACTTGCAGAAGCCGAGGGCGCAGGCTATAAGGCAGAGCTTATCACAGCTCTTGCGGACAATATTTCGGGGTATACTATAATAATAAACACCGTCCCTGCCATGATACTTGATGAAAAGCTTTTGGGCGTAATGGATAAAAACTCTCTTATCATAGACCTTGCCTCCCGACCTGGCGGAGTAGATTTTGAAACTGCCGCAAAGCTGAACAGGCGTGTGGTATGGGCATTGGGACTTCCAGCCAAAGCCGCACCTATGACTGCAGGAGAGATAATCGCCCGAACAGTCACGGACATTTTGAATGAAAGGGGAACAAAGAATGTCACTTGACGGCATACGAATAGGCTTTTGCATGACCGGCTCCTTCTGCACCTTTGAAAAGGCATTTGCCGCCGCAGAACGGCTTGTGCAGCAGGGCGCAAAGCTTGTGCCAATTATGTCTTTCAACGCCGCATCTATATCTACACGTTTTGGCACAGCGGAAGAAAACATCAAACGCCTTGAAACCATAGCAGGCCGCAAGGTCATACGCACCATAGAAGAAGCCGAGCCGATCGGACCGAAAAAGATGTGTGATATCATGGTAGTAGCACCCTGCACCTCAAACACGGCAGCAAAGCTTGCTCTTGGCTTGACGGACACTCCAGCCACCATGGCGGTAAAAAGTCACCTGAGAAATGCTCGTCCCGTGGTCATCGCCATATCGACAAATGACGCACTGGCAGGGTGTGCTAAAAACATAGGTTATCTGCAAAATCTGAGAAACTACTATTTCGTACCATATGCGCAGGACAACTGCGAAAAGAAGCCAAACTCCATAGTGGCTGAGTTTGAACTCATACCCGAAACTATTCAGTCGGCTCTTGAAGGGATACAGCTTCAGCCTATCATAAGGGTAAAATAACCAAAAGCTCTCCGATCTGCTCGGGGAGCTTTTTTGCATTCACACATCTCTGATAACCGCACCCTGCAGATATTCGGGCAAGTCCTGCCACCGCAAAATCGCTTCGCTCGGCGCTTGGGGGCAGCTTTGCTCATTCCTCATTCCTAATTCCTAACTCCTCACTTGAT
>ENA-OYWG01000106-OYWG01000106.1-human-gut-metagenome-genome-assembly--contig:-NODE-106-length-34480-cov-27.745737_pt1 | contig 34480 bp, 30 predicted proteins | sample MGYA00244811_ERZ653398 | MGnify/ENA primary metagenome ERZ653398 (study PRJEB26926, sample SAMN06165162) | human gut metagenome | biome: ENVO:00009003; feature: ENVO:2100002; material: ENVO:00002003...
TTGCAGCCGAAAAGGCTTCCCTGCTGGGGGCATGCCCCCAGCAGGGAGTGGGAATGAAAGTTAAGAACAAGCCTTGACACAGTTTAAATTACACCCCCCCAAAAGAAGCTATTGGTAAGCGTGTCGCTTTCCCCTGTGGTGTTAGCAATATCAGTTCCTCAACCCAAAAGTTTTTGCAGTCCTCTTTATATTGAGGTTCTTCAATAGTCGTATAATACTCCAACGATTTCGTTAAGTTATTACCAGAGACTTCCATATCTCTGTTTGCACGACTAGGAGAACCAGATTCGTTTAAAGCTATATTCCCAATAATTTTTAAAGGTGATTTTGGAGTACTATTAGATGTTTTCTTCTCTTCACTCTTTTCAATCAACTTTATAAAATCTAAATCAACATTTCGTAAATTTAATATCAGATTAGCAAGATTATCCGATATTTTGGTACTTGGCTCAAGATGTGGTTCATCAATATCTAAAGCCTTTAGAATCGCGCTGAATGATTGCAGCCCAATATTTGCTTCCAGTAATAGTTTATTTAATCTCACAGACATAAGTTATGCTATTTTTGTATTCCACGAAAAAACTCTGCTTGTTAACCACAAAAATAATTCTATCTATCATTACATTAGTAGCTTCCATACAAGTTATATGTCTTAAACTCTAATACTTCTATCACCAACGACCATCACATTGGCCTTTATGGCAGACAATACATTTGCCAATTCATAGCGATAACGGGCTTTAGAAGTTAAAAGAAAAGATATTTGCTTTTGCAGTTCAAACTTCATAATCTCTTCCATCTCTCCAAACTCACAGTGTTGCTCTACCGCAGTTATGATACATTGCCGAACAGCAATATTAAGACATCCTTTTGTTGCTGCCAACATATGCCTTGACACTGTAAGATGCCAATCGTCTTTAAATTCCTCTTTAGTAGTAGGCAATCTATCAAAACCTAGCAATACGCAATCTATACCTCTTTTTTCAAGAGTCTGTCCAAGTTCTACAGAATTACAAGCAAAGCAAAATATTTTTTTACCCTTCAACAAATGATAATTTGTAGAACAAATTAAATTTTCATCGTTATAGAACTTATCAGGATCTTGCTCTATTGCTTCAGGGCTAACTACTGCATTCCACTCTGCCCCCTTACTACCAAACAACGCATCACTCCTTCCATGACCAAGAAACACTATGAAATCTTCTTTCGACCTTTTCTCCAGTTCATTTAGAGCTTTCTTTTTATATATATCACCTGGTTTTATCAATAAAGATTCAGAAGAATCTGTATGACAAATTACATATTTAAGCAGTCTTTCCAAACGCTTAATCGTCGGATCTACTGGATGGACTAAAAGCATCATATCTTAAAAATATTTACTATTTACTACACATGTGGTTACAAAGATAAACCAATGTCTGCTCAAACAAATCCCGCATAACGTCATTCCTGACAGTCTCCTTGCTATAGATTTCATTCAAGCAATCTTTCAGTTTCTTTCCCTCTAGATGATGATTAAATCCATATTCCAAAACTAAGTCTGGATATTTTTCTACAGCTTCTTCTAATAAATTTTCCAAAGAAGTATGATCCAATAAATGATTCAATATGGTATCAACTAAGTCTTCTCTATCGACAAAGCCAATATATTGAGCATTTACAAGATGCTTAATATATTTCAACAGTTTTTGACTTACCTGAATCTGCTTACCATTTACGTTACACGTTTTTTGTACGTGCTCTTCTATAATAGATTCTAACAAACCCGAATAAATCAAGAAGCGTTGTCCATTAGCAAAACATATATTTCCCATTTGACGAAGCAATTCAGGCCCATCGAAATTATCTACAGAAAGCTGATAATCGCAAGCAACAATATCAAAATACTTTTTCTCGTAATGATTTTTGTAATATTGTATAACTTTGCTAATATCTAGTTTTCCATCACCGTCAATTAGCTCCGGTAACCTTTGGCTTCCAACATTAAATTGATCAAAATTCAAATTTATGTTTTTTGCCTTAGCTTTACGTGCCAGCGCTCTTAAGACATCACTGACATCAGTATCATCTATCAACAAAATTCTTTTATGTATCATATTACTTAAGCTTAAAAAGTCATTAAGAATGAGGCACCTTTCAATTTCACATTATTTCCGATGAAACGTATGGTACTTCCCATATCTTTCAATATATTTCTTATCGTATATAATCCTAAGCCAGAACCATCTGTAGAAGTGACACCAAGTTCAAATATTTTTTCTGGATTATCTAAGAATCGTTGAGAGAGCCCCTCACCATTATCAGATACAGTAACATCTAATTTATTATTACTATTTATCTGAGCAGAAATTGCAACAACCGTGGCTGATGCTTTTATTGAATTTGATATCAGATTATCCAATATGACAGAAATGTCAAGAGTACTAATTTTACGAGAATAATCGATATTCCCGTCACTTATCACAAAAGTTATATTATCTCTTCCAGTAATATCTTTATATATAGAAAGATACTGCCTTATATATCCCATAACATTTATGAAGCGGTTTTCTTTATCAGCTCTAAAATTTGCTCTTGTTATAAGCTTACTTATCTTCAAAGACTTTTCATTTTGATAACGCATAGATGTCAAAGTCTTCAATATTTCACTCTTATCTATATCTTCATCCCTCACATCTTCGATAAGATTATCCAACTTAGCCTGGAGAGTCAATGCTATCAGTTTTATATTATGCACCATTCCTTTAGCATCTTCACTCATACTTCTGTCTGAAGATAACAAATAAGTATTTTTTTCTCTTTCGAGTTCTAATTCTTCTTGTATTTTACGAGCTTTTTCTTCAGCAATAGCACGTGCTTTTTGAGCTTGTTCCAACTCCTGCTGCTTATCTGACAGTTCTTGTCGTTTCTGCTCGACAAATTCTTTTACTGCATTTATTTCAGTTATTTTTTCAGAAGAAGGAGAAAAAGCATTAACAACCTTTATCAATTGGTTCAACTCTTCTGAATCTTCTTGCAACTTATTTTGGAAAAGGCGCATATTCTCCACATCCAGAGATTGGGTTATATCTGCCAGATGTGCCAGCATGTCATCCAGTGTTTTTTGGGTATCTTTAACTTGCTGGTCCAATATTTCCTGTACGAGTTCTTCATTTATATGTAACTGTTTTATAGAAGTGTCTGGTATATCTATAATTTTTCGAATAACAGATAATATCTGTTTATTGCGAGTAAAATCATCAAATTTAAAACACTCCTCACCATTGGCATTCTCAGAAGGAACATTTCCAGTCTTATCCCAATTGATACCTTCAACGACAAAACGCTCCAATCGCCTGAATGTTTTGTAGAAGAAGCCGTAAGGAGAACCTTCTCGTGATAATTCCTCAAAAGCACTGTTATGAACAACACCAGCACGGTTTGTGATAATATTGAATTCATTATTATCATCATTGACTTCTATTCGTCCAATTACCTCACGTGTACTTAAATACCTTCTGTATCCAGAGCTTTTTCTTCTTTCAATACCAAGCCAATCATCCCCTTGATCACCATAAGGAGGAATTCTGAATCCATTGACAAAAAGGAATATTGAGCCAAAATCAATTGACCTAAAACCTGTTTGCTGAGCAAAATACCTTTTGGTATAAGTATTGAGATAAAAAACTGTAATTTTTACATTCCGAAGATGGGTATATGTGTTTTCTTCCTCCAAAGAGAACACTTCTTTTCCTCTGTCGTATAACGTAGTAATTATCCTATTACCCTCATCATTTATACTACTAACAATACTTGATGTTCTGAAATTCAGTTTATCAAAAACTTGATTTTCAACAATTCCATTAATCTTATCTTTTTGAAATTGTTGCATCCCATCATATTTCTGATACTCATCAGCAAGGATTTTAATGACAAAAGGATTCTTTTGGAAAATTTGATTAGGATTTATAAATTTTTCCAAATCCCTTTTAAGCCTTATGATTTTAGTTGCACTCCATTTATCACGTAGTCCGATAATCTGGAGGACTGTACCTTGACCAAAGCTATCCCAACCGGTAAGATTCAAAACATCATTTACAGAAACTTCCTCTAGTTTTAGAGTAATATCTTGAATTTGTTTATTGATATTTCCTTCGTCTTCAAATACTGCCCAATCTATAAATAATTTAAAACAAGGAGAATCTTTTGTTTTGGTGTATATTATCAATTTTTTACCCAGACGATCACATGAAAAGCGCCCCACACCTTTATTTCCAGCTTGACGCCGTCCATTCATCCACGCCTGCTCTTTCTTTTCCGAATATGCAATATTTAACCATTTACCGACAAGTCCATCTTGATTCATACCAATACCCTTATCACAAATCAATATTTGGGCATCGTCATCATCGTGAATATCTAGCATATTGACATGACAAAAATGCAAATCCAGAATCGGTGAGCCTGCATCATAAGCATTCTTCACCAATTCTAGAACAGCAATATTATCATCAGTAATCAAATCTTTACCAATAATATTTTTCAGCAATATATTGGTTTTAAAATGTACATCTTGCATACTTGATATATTTCATCAATTAGAAAAAAATGTATTTTTTATTGTCCAACTTTAGCAAGGCGGTCCCAGCCCGCATAAACCTGGCGTAGACCTTTGATGGTCCGCCAACCTTAGAGCGTAGCGGTTCTGAGCACCGGAGGGCGGTTACATCCCTAATCCCTATGGTAGGGATTTAGGGCTTGGGTATAGGATAAGGACCCTCCCTCAAGGGAGGGACAGGAGGGTCTATTTACAATACATCCCCTCATAATACTTCTGATACTCCCCAGAAGTAACATGATCCATCCATTCCTGGTTCTCGAGATACCACTTCACCGTTTCTTCGATACCCTCCTCAAACTGGAGAGATGGCTCCCAGCCGAGTTCCTTCTGCAGTTTTCTAGAGTCGATGGCATAACGCATATCGTGACCCTTTCTGTCTGTTACATAAGTAATCAAATCCAAGTCAGCACCCTCAGGGCGACCGAGCAATCTATCAACAGTCTTGATAACCACCTTGATGATATCGATGTTCTTCCACTCGTTAAAACCGCCGATGTTGTAAGTCTCGGCAATCTTGCCCTTGTGGAAAATCATATCGATGGCACGGGCATGATCTACTACATACAACCAGTCGCGCACGTTCTCGCCCTTACCATATACTGGCAATGGCTTGCGATGACGGATGTTGTTGATGAACAACGGAATCAACTTCTCTGGGAACTGGTATGGACCGTAGTTGTTAGAGCAGTTGGTTACGATGGTAGGCATACCGTATGTATCGTGGAAAGCACGGACGAAGTGGTCTGAGCTCGCCTTAGATGCTGAGTATGGAGAGTGAGGATTGTACTTGGTAGTCTCCAGGAAGAACTCCTCGCCATAAACCTCATGGTTCTTACCGCTGGACGCCTTGGTGGTGAATGGTGCAGGAATGCCCTCAGGATGAGTCATCTGCAATGCACCATACACCTCATCGGTAGAGATGTGATAGAAACGCTTGCCCTCGTATTCCTCAGGAAGACTCTCCCAATAAATCTTGGCAGCCTGGAGCAGAGACAGGGTACCCATCACATTAGTCTGAGCGAAAGTGAAAGGATCCTTGATACTTCTATCTACGTGGCTCTCAGCAGCGAGATGGATGATGCCATCAACATGCTCATCTTGCATCAACTTCAATAAACTATCGAAGTCGCAAATATCCATCTTAACGAACTTGTAGTTTGGCTTATCTTCAATATCTTTAAGGTTTGCCAAATTACCTGCGTAGGTCAACTTATCAAGACAGATGATATTGTATTCTGGGTACTTATTTACAAAAAGGCGTACTACGTGTGAGCCGATGAAACCAGCACCGCCCGTGATAACGATATTCTTCATTTACTTTGAACTTTGAAAATTGAACTTTAAACTTTATGATTAGTATTTTTGAGCAGACTTCTAACAATCCTGCTTAAGATTAGCTATACACTTCTCCAAGGAATCCACCCAATAAGGAACCTTAACCCCAAAGGTCTCCTTGATGGTTCGCTTATCCAATACGGAATAAGCAGGACGAGTTACAGGAGAAGGATACTCCGAGCTATAGCATGGCTGGATATCGCATTCCGTATGACCGGCTATTCTTGCAATCATCTGGGTGAAGTCATACCAGGAGCAGACACCCTCATTTGAGAAATGATAAACTCCAACATATTCATCCTTGCTCTGGACTGCCTTTACCTTATCCAATATGGTGATGATGGCATTAGCCAAATCGAGTGCGTAAGTAGGAGTACCACACTGGTCGAAGACAACCTTCAATAGTGGCTTGGTTGCCGTCAGATTAAGCATCGTCTTGCAGAAGTTCTTGCCAAACTCAGAATACAGCCAAGCCGTACGGATAATCACATACTCACAGCCAGTAGCCATTATCTTCTGCTCACCATGAAGTTTCGTTGTTCCATATACGCCAGTAGGAGTTCCCTTCTGGTCAGGATTACATGGCACATTATAAGGTTCCTTACCAAAGACATAATCTGTAGAGATTTGGATGAGCAGACCATCAACCTCCTTCATAGCCTTAGCCAGATTCTCAGGAGCCTCCGCATTGAGCTTTTCTGCCAATGCAGCCAGCTTCTCATCAGTCTCACAGGCATCCACATTAGTCCATGCCGCACAATTCACAATGGCTTTCACATCATTCTCCTTCACCATCTTGCGGATGGCATTCATATCGGTGATGTCAAGGAAAGTAGTTTCCAAACCTTCCACCTGATTGACATCGGTAAAGATATAATGATCTGTTGTATTTTGGCTAACGATGCGTATTTCATTTCCAAGCTGACCGTTAGCACCTGTTACTAAAATATTCATGACCTAGTATTCCAAATTCTTCTTTAATGTTTGATTGCCTTCATCCAATATCGAAAGCAGATATCTTCCATAATCATTTTTGAGCATAGGCTGTGCCACCTCACGAAGTTTCTCAGCCGTAATCCAACCCTGACGGTATGCGATACCTTCTAAGCAAGCTACCTTCAAGCCCTGGCGCTTCTCCAAGACCTCAATGAAGGTAGATGCCTCTGAAAGGGAATCATGGGTTCCGGTATCGAGCCATGCAAATCCTCTTGCCATGGTCTGAACCTTCAGCTCCTTATCCTTCAGGAACTCCTGGTTCACCGTTGTGATTTCCAACTCACCACGAGCAGAAGGCTTGATATGCTTGGCTACTTCTACCACCTTATTAGGATAGAAGTACAAGCCTACCACAGCATAGTTACTCTTAGGATGCTCTGGCTTCTCTTCGATGCTCAGGCAATTGCCCTGCTCGTCAAACTCTGCCACGCCATATCGTTCAGGATCGCTTACCCGATAACCGAAGACGGTAGCCTTGTTGTTCTGCTCAGCATCAGCTACTGCCTTTGCCAATATTTGGTTCAATCCTGCGCCATAGAAGATATTGTCACCCAACACGAGGCAAGCAGAATCATTACCGATGAACTTCTCACCGATGATGAATGCCTGAGCCAAACCATCTGGAGAAGGCTGCTCCGCATACTCGAACTTTACTCCGAACTGGCTGCCATCACCCAAGAGGCGCTTGAAACCAGGCAAATCAAATGGAGTTGAGATAATCAGAATCTCACGGATACCAGCCAACATCAATACCGAGATAGGATAATATATCATCGGCTTGTCAAAGATAGGAATCAGCTGCTTGCTGATACCTTTTGTGATGGGGTACAAACGTGTACCACTACCACCTGCTAATACGATTCCTTTCATTGTCTTAATGTTAAATGATTAGTATTTGTTTTTTTCATGATGCCATCCTCCTTTCTTCACGATGGAGGGTTGTGTCATAACCGACAGATACCAGAATTACATTATCAATGTCAGTCTTTAGGAGGACAAGATTTGCCCCCATATCTCAGATTATAAACCATATTATATTGATTTTGCAAGTATTTAATTCTATTTTCTATGAAGAATTCTTCTAGGAACAAAGCTCTGGATTTCTTCTCCATAGAAGTTCTTAATTCTTTATTGTTTACGAGTTGGATAATCTTATCAGCGTAAGCATCTGCATCCAAAGGCAGGAGAAAACCATTCGCCCCATTTCTTACGCAATCCTTATTTCCAACTACATCACTGGCTATAATCGCCTTACCATTCGCCATAGCTTCAATGATAGCCAAAGGCAAACCTTCATAAAGAGCTGTAGATATATAGAACAGCGACTTACGCACAAACTCTTGGCAGTCTGCATGATTTATCCAAGGTTCCAGACGAATGGAATCTTCCAATTCTAACTCATGCATTTTGGCTTTCATTGCATCTAATTCTGGAGAATGATAGCCAACACCAAGCAAGATAAATTTGAGATTGCATCCTCTATCCTTTACCTTCTTGATGACATCAAGCAAAAACAAAGGATTCTTCTGGTAGCATGGTCGCCCGATATAGCAAGCATAAGGCTCAGAAATATCAACCATTTTTCCCCTTTCAAGAGATGAATCTGGCACGGCATTGTGCCAAACCAATGCATGCTCTTCAGAATAGCCAACCTCCTTGATTGCCATTTCCTGTTCGGACTCCGAACAAGCTAATACGTATGTCTTGAAACGAGTCAATCGTTCTATAGTCATAAACACCCATCGTTTCAACTTCGAAGGAGTACAGAGATAAGAAAAAGCATGAGGCGTATAAAATGTCTTCACACCTGTAATCCATCCCGCAGTTCTTCCAATGATGCCACCTTTTGCACTATGGCAATGAATCACATCCGGTTTCTCCTTCCTTATAATCTTGACCGCTTCTATCAAAGCCTTCAAATCATTCAAAGGATTAAGCGAGCGGAACAATGATATAGGATATTCCTTTACCTCAATACCATTTCTGATGACTGGCTGATGTTTATCATCCTTACCACAGACAATGATATACTCATTATCTTCCACATTATTATATATGATAGAGTTCCGGATATAAATATCCAATCCTCCTATCATCTGACCTATATGTAAAATCTTCATTTTATTCATCTAAATAATTTTCTTGATAATGATTCCAACTTAGAAAACTTGTATAAACAACTTGCAAGCAAAGCAATATTCAACAATGTTAAAATATTCATAACACACAAAGGTGTGAAATATCTCAAAAGAAGAATTATTACCAATGTAAACAAACAGAAACTAATAGTGAAAATAGTCCATCTTTTAAAATTTAATTCTTCTTTATTCCATTTTTCGTATTCAAAAGGTATATTCTGAATTGGCTCATATACTTTAGCATAAAATTCTCCAGATACATCAGAAAGTAAACTTATAGAGAAATCCATATTGTCGTATTTGTGTGGAAACACCTCACTAAGATATTCTCTTGCAATCTTTCCATGTAAATCCGCTTTGCCTGTATTATACGTACAGTAATCTTGCATATAATTTCGTTTGTCATCCCAATAGTACCAAACATTATTTATATCATCACATATACCATCTAATTGTATAGCTGAAAATTTAGAAACTGGATAATCTTGCCCCGACATTATACATGGATGAGCCAAATGACTAAGTTTATCCATTAAATCCTTAAAGGCAAAGACATATTCTGCTTCATCTTTTTTTGTTCCCTTTTTTATTGAAAAATAAACCTTAGCAGAAGATAAAAACTTAAAATAATTGCTCAACCTATGCATAAAAGGTTGCATGACAAAATGATACCTTTCGATTACATTAGCTCCAATATGCTGGTTTTCCAAAAATAATATAATAAAACCACCTGTAAGCAACGCCACAATTATGGGGATAATAATAGATACTTGTTCTTCCATTGCACTATAATAAGATGATAAAGCTTTATCCAGAACAAAATACACAATTTTCATCAAAATCATTCATTAAATCTCAACATAAAGAAATCCAACTGCATAACATCAGTGAATTCAAAAATCCTTTCGTTTCCACGTGCTGGCAGTAACATCGTTTTAGCTTCTTCTCGTAAAAAGTTATACCCATTTACCTGAAAAGCAATAGGTAAAACCTCTATATAAAAAAGCTGATTGCCCATCCAAAAGCGATATAATCCAGATTTCATCATCTCATCAATTACATTCTCGTTCATGGGAAGTTCAAGTCGTTGGTCTTCACCAGGGCACAATATGATATTATTGAAAACATAAAATACATGCGGATTGCCAATATTATAACGTGCAAATTGGCGAACCATTTCAAACATTGGATGGTTACCATTTTCTGTTACTTGATGGTATTTTTGCAAGAACACTTCATAGAGAGATCTTTTGAATTGCCTGGTTATTGCTCTAGAATTAAAATTACTCCTAACCTTTATAGTACGCTTTGAATGATAATAATTGAAGAATACAGAACTAAATTTCTTATGTGTATCCTCATCTAAATTATGACCAAATATCCAAAAAGCATTGAAAATCTCCTTAAACGCTAAGTCGCATGAAGGAACACCTCGTGTTGCTTTTCCAAAATAATGATTGCAATCATCACAAACATCAAATCCAATATCATCGCTACCTAGGTTATGCGGAACGATATGAGGAGCAGCCCTAAAGCTTACCTCTGGTTCTGTTTTGCCACACCAAATACAGCGACCAGTTTTTACGTATCTCATACTAATTCCTTTCCTCTTTTTATAGCTTCATTCAACCGTAAAGCTAAGTTCATATCATCATTCATCTTTAAAAGAATGATAACAAATATCATCAAAAAATAATAATATGCGTTTTTATGCTCTTCTTCCGAATCCAGACAAGACATTGCTCCATGAGAATATTTGTTTCTCAATTGCATGCCATTTGAATACTCAGAAGCATTCAAAAAGAAATTAATATAATGACGTTCTTGTGGACTCAGCAAATAATCATCATAGCTCAAAATTCCTTCTTTTACCATAACATCTATCTCTGCCCTAACTTGTGGTGTATGGCAATAATAAACCATTTCTGTTTTCTTATACATATAGCCTAAGATTTCAATTCTTGGGCTAGAAGACAGCTTGACTAATCCATTATCAATAATCAAATATCCCTGGCTTATTAGATAGTCAATTTTAGGTCGTTGATGATTCTCATATTTATCATATTCCACACATAACTCGTGAGTCAATAATTCAAATAATGTATGATATCGTTTGTCTTTGAAAGGTTCCACAAAACTCAATAAAGACTGAATAGAGAACAACAACTTCATCGGGGTAAACACCTCTTGACACTTATCTCCCCAAACCACATACTTATGCCTTCCCCAAAGCAAACTCTTTGAAAGACTAATCGGTAAAGGCATGCTCATTTGGAATAATTCAGGATCAATCTCACCTTCTTCAACAAACAAGTTGAATTGTTTGACAACAGATTCCATCTCTGGTGCTATCACCTTGTTCTTATTTACAAAATCTTCCTCATCTTTAGCTAGATTCAATGACAAAGAAGGAAATCCATAAGCTTTCTTGAAATGATTTTCATAATAAGACTTGATGATTACTTCTAAAGATTTTCCTCTTCTACGAAGATAAACATCAAACATAGCCAGCTGACTGACAGCTATATTATTTTTCATCCGGAAAAATTTATTGATTGGATAAAATCCCTTGACCTCTTTTGTGCAAACTCTCTCTAATATATCGTCTTCATGCCAATTATAGCAAAGCTTCAATAATCCACATGAATCTAAATATTCAAAACAAGAAACAAATACATCCAGCAATTGATCTTCATATAAAGAATCTAGGTATTCCTCACTATATACATAGTTAAATATCAAGCCATCAAGCCATGCTTTTTTATGAGGAATGCCCTTTTCTTTACTAAATTGTATAGAACATCCTGTTTGACAAAATGCAACAATTGCATCCTCTGGAACTACATTTAATTGTGGCTCCAACTTTTTAGCCAGCAATTTAATTTTGGGAGTTAAAGAAAAACCATCTACGTCTTTAGCTTGCATTATAAGCTGAACAACATTTAATGAGGCCTTTCCACTTTTAAGATAATCTTCTACAATTTGTCTTTTTTGCTCTAACGACAAAGATTTTGGTAAATACAACTTACGTTTATCGAAGTCGGTATCTATTATTATATATGTGTGCAAAAGCAAATTAATCGCTTTCGGGTACGAGAGTAGAAATGTACAGAGAGTATCATCATATTTTCGAACGATTTCTTTGCAATGAAGTATATACTCTATCTGCTCTGGATCTATCTTCAAAATAGACTCTATAGTTTCTTCTGTCAACAAATCCAAGAGTCCGAAAGACTCAATTATATCCCAAAAATCTTGATAGTAAGCAAAATCAACATCATTCAAAAGTCCTTCTATACTATTTTGTTCTCTAAAGAAAACAACAATATCCCTTCCGAATCCTTTTATTTTTTGCTTATAGTTGGCTATCTGCTTCTCTGTCCAAGAACATAAAGATAGCCCATTATCAAGAAACAATTTCACATTATATAATTCCAACACGTCGTTTATATTGGAATAGCTTTGCCCTTCTTGATATCTATCAAGCACTTTTTCGGTCTGCAGCAATTGTAACCCATTACCAAGGTCGTTCTTCGAATAATATTTTACTCTTTCCATTAGCTTATTTATTAGGCAAAATAGCGAGATTAGATAATGAATTACTTATACTATCGCACATTGCTGATACAGTCAAAGCTTCATGTTCTCCTTCTAATTGCTGAATTTTAAACATTACAATTCCCCATAAGAAGTATGTATATATAAGCAAGAAATAATATTCATAGTAAGTAGCCAAGTCTGCCAAACTACTTTTCAAAGGAGAATAATAGTCGCCATGAAATCTCTCGCATCTGCTGGAATATATTACACAACTTACATAAAGTTCAATGCGCTTTTCTAATTCTAATGGTTTCAGCACTTTTCCTTCTATATCCACTTCTTTACCGCGAAGTATCAGCAACAAAAGTAGTGCAGCATTTCGCTGGTTTAAAGCATTCATTTTATCATCTGCACCTACATATTTATTCCTAATAGCCTCAATTACATCACATCCAAGTATTTCATTTGCTCGCTTTCTTACAAATTCTACTTGTGGAGATACAGACAAATCCATTCCAAAATAGAGTCTAGCAACCAAATAACGTAAAGAAACCACCGATGTTTTTTCAATAATGCTTTCAAATAATTCCTTTATGCAAGGTTCGTGATTAGCTAAAGGAGCTATTATATCGGTACATGTCTTGTTTAAAACATCCTCAAAACTCCTTTTTGCAGTATATCCCCAACTATTTTGTGACATAAATTTCATTGAAATTTCTAAGGCACGCCAAATAATATCAAAAGCAATATCTGGACTGAAGGGCAAGACTTCATACATATCAAGTGTTGAAGAAAAGATTTTTGCTAGAGCATGACTACGAGTAAATAAAGCAAAGGTCTTATCTTCGTCCCAATGCATAGGAACTAATAATTGCTCTAACTTGCAATCACTAAGTTTTTGCCCAAACTTTTCAACAGACTCCAATTCCAAACTTTTAATTTTAGGCCATTGATTATTGAAATCAATTTGCCTTTTTAATGTAATGCCATGTATATCCATAATTATCGTTTTAACTTTTCAATTAATAGTACAAATTCCATAATGTGCAGGAGATTAATTATTGTAAGATAACACAAATCTACAAGTTGAACATCATAATGTTCATCTAAGTTATTTTGCTTGTAATAAAACTGTACATTCTGAGTATCATTTACTAAACTGCATCTTCGATGTCCAATTCCATTTCTTATCTTCGTATTAAATCCTCCCGCTAAGAAGTTAACTATTTCTGGATAATCCAGTAATTTATCCATCTTTAATCCATCTGGTAATTCATAGAACTCTTTTACTGTTTCAATGCCTTTCATCCCCCCATCTTTATTTGGAAATACATTTGCATGATCAGTTAGTCTATGATTAGAAAGAGAAACTATCAAAGGTAATAATTCTTTTATTAGATTAAATGAAATATCATAATCCGTAATAGCTTCGTCCAAACTAATTGTATAAACATTCATGGGAGGATTATGGCTTTCTTTAAAATCACCAACAGTACAATAGAATAAGCTAGGTATGTACTTTTCAAACTTAGCAACCATGTTAGCAATAAAATCAAAAGAATTATTTTGCCATTGACTATAATTAACGATATTTGTAGCCATAACGTACGGTGCTTTCAAACCATCTATGTGCGCTATGTCCAAAGTTTCCGATAAAAATGGAGTAACAATACCTTCAACATACTTATCTGTTGCTAAATTATCATAAGTACATTTCAAAAGTTCTAATAGATTTTTCCTACAGATTTTAATATTGGTAATCGGTGTAAACCTTTTGCCTAAATCGAAAATCTTTGCTATTTTTTTTGAATATGCAGCAACATTGCCCTTTCGATAAATCGGTAGTACATCTTTAAAAACAGTACGATATGGGTAAATGTTTGTTAGGAACAAATTTCCTCTATAATTATGATCAACAATATTTTCCGGAAGGTAATACATCCCGAGTTCCATAAATGGAGTAAAACCTATTTGCTCAGATGGTCTCATATAAAGCCCAGTTGCTACAGGCAAAAAAGCAGAATAATAAAAATCATATTCCGTTTTTGTGTCTTCAGCAACCTTATAATCTCTAGGCAGTATACCGTTTTTCCTGGTATATCGAAATTCTAAGATATTACCACATTTGGGACACTTTACACTTACAGGGTAGTCATAGCTATACAAACTGTTATCTGCTTGGATTTTAAGCCTAATAACCGTCCCACACATATCACATTGAAAAGGAACACCAAATACCATATTGTTGTTTTTTTAGATAGTATTCATAAACATAAATGTTTTACAAGCCTTATCTTATCAGAAGATTACATATACTGTTCTCTACATTATACAATACCTTTTTGATATTAGCTATACTTTCAGGTACAACATTTCCATGATTCCTTACAACGCCATTTGTCACCAAGTTAAGCATAGCATTATATTTTATCATATACATATCATCATTTATTTGCAGGTAAAAGAATCTTTCCCCATTAACTGCACAATAGAAAGGCATTGCAAGCTCTGCTAATTGCAAATCAGTTAAGACCTTACCTTTTGAAGAAAAACATCGAGATTCTAATAAGTATTCAAAAATATCTTACTTTCTTGTTTTCACTTTATTGAAAATCTTTTGAACAACTCCAAAACCAATAAAAGATAACAAGCAAGCAAGCCTAGCTTTCTTTCTTGCCCTATTGTCCATCAACACAGATAGTCGAATCGTTTTTATGCGACGTTCAAAATCATTACGATGCGCATATCCATCTGGCATTTGCAACAGCAAATGAAAGACAAAGCTAACAATGCGGCAATTATAACTTTTAATGATTGGTTGCAGTTTATCTCTATCCTTATCCATCATAGCCATCAATCGCAAGCCACTATCCAACTTATGGGGAGAAAAAGCTGCACCTTCAATGCTATTACTACGAAGTAAATAAAAATAACTCTGTTCATCATTAAAAACCACCTTATTTGCTTTCAATAAAAGACGATATGTCGTAGGAAGGTCTTCAAACAGTAAACCTTTTGGATAACGAATACCATCAAACAGGCTAGCCTTATACATTTTTCCCCAAGCTGTAGTATCAAAATGCTCTTGGTAGAACATCATTTCTGTAGCATGAAGTCCATCTAAAACCCAATCTTTAGCTGATTTTGGGCTTGGATTTGGAGATGCTCCTTCGTAAAAAGGACAAAATGTATTGACACTAACATCTGCGCCATACTTCTCTATCAGATGATAAAGGCCCTCTATATGAGTAGGTGATATATAGTCATCGCTATCTACGCACACCACATACTCGCCAGTTATCACGTCAAGCGCCACATTGCGGGCATCAGCCAATCCACCATTCTTCTTATGGATTACTTTGATGCGAGCATCCTTCTTGGCATATTCATCACAAATCTCACCACATCTATCAGGTGACCCATCATCCACCAACCAAACTTCAAAGTTTTGGTAAGTTTGGTTGAGAATGCTATCTATACACTTCGGAAGATATTGTTCAACATTATAACATGGAACTATAATGCTAATCTTGTTCTTTATATAAGGCATCATAATCTATCTATTAAACATTTCTCCAATTTTTTAGAACATGCTTCTGGAGAGAAATTGTCCTTCATATATGCTAACAATTCTGGTTGATACACATTTTTATCCAAAAGCTTCACAATGGCTTTACCGATTTCATCAACAGAATATGGATTAATGATTTCTGCATGATTTTGTAAATAATACTTAGGACCACCATCATTCGTTAAAACGATTTCTGCCCCATTAGCTGCAGCTTCTAAGGCTACCATACCCACGCCCTCAGTCAAACTAGGTAATGCAAAGACTTTACAACGTCGATAATATTCTAAAAGTTTCTCATCTGAAACTTCACCCACATATTGAATATTTTTATGACCATCAATCATATTGTGCAGCCATTGCTTTTCTTCTTCAGAAGCTAACAGCCCCGCCAGAACCAAATTGAATTTATATTTAACTGCAGCCTCTATCAAGCGTGGAACATTCTTATTTGTCGCACCTAATCTACTTGCATGAAAACAGAAATCTTCCTTGTTAGGCATTTTATCGCAAGATGGAACTCTATACTGAAGTGGTACTAATTCTATTTTTGATTCTTCTATTTCCAAACATTTTGTCACATAAGAAGCCTCAAAATCAGATCTAACAAGCCATAGCTTATAGAAATCTTTATTTAAATACAAATCATGAAATCTAGAAGATAATCCTAAATGCTTTTGGTCTCCCCAATATTTAGTGAAGAACTTATACTTTGCATGGCCACATTCAGGGTCTATAATTGGTGCTATAGCAATTCTTTTAACCAGTTTACTAAATGCCCTAGAAGAGTCTCTGAAGTTACCTCCAAATCCCATCATTATCAACCAATCATAAGAATCCCATTCATAGTCATCCCAAATATTCACTAAATCAACTTGATGTCCCAAAGCAACAAGCCCATCACGCCACATTTTTGCTTGAACCTTAACCCCACAAACCGGAGATACAGATACAGTCGGTTTATAAATTGCTATTTTCATTTTATTTTTTAATTATTTTGAACATTTTCAAACACACAAAAAAACAAGGGTTTGGAACCAATAGAAGGCTCATTCCCTACATAAACATTCGTCACCTCAAATTTCATAAGATAATTCTTAACATTCTAATTATTTGTTTTATCGTATACTTTCCACGCAATATTGGAAGTAGATAGAGAAATGAGAAAAATCTATATCCCAAATACCCCATAAAAGACTGCGTTTTCTTGAAATACAATTTCTGACTTTCAAGATTCATAAAGAACTTACGTTCATTAAACGATTCTTTTTGCTTACCTACAGAACATCCCTCCAAATGTATTATTCGCGGTTCTTTAATTATTACTGATTTATATCCATTTACATTCCACCTTTTTTGCATTTCAGTTTCTTCATAATACATAAAGAAATCCGGATCAAAAGCTCCATATTGTTCTACAATATTTCGATCTACAAACAAATCTGCTCCTGTAACATAATCAACAAAGAAATATTTATTCGTATTTTTTTTCTCTTGGATGACTTCTATTTCCTTATTGAAATACTTAGATACAAAGGCAACAAAAAAACCACGTAAGATTGATTGGACACTTGGAAAATTCGCAAAAGAGTGAATGCAAGCACCTTTGTCATTTTCTAACAAACATCCTACACCACCTATTTTACCTTCGAATGATTCATAAAAATGTAGAAAATACAGAAGAGCATTATTTAGCAAGATTGTATCAGAATTCAAAAAAAACAAATATCTTCCCAAACTCTTTTTTATGCCTAAATTATTCGCTTTACCAAAACCTAAGTTTTCTCCTGCTTCTATAAAAACTATACGATTGTCATGCGACAATAATTCTTGTGAACCATCTGTGGAATTGTTATCTACTACTATAATTTCAAACGACACACCGTTCGTTTTTTCATAAATACTATCTATACACTGACAGGTCAATTGCTTTGTATTGTAGTTTACAATAATTATTGATACGTCCATAATCACTTAATCTTATAATAATCTGATGATATATTTATCTTGAATAACAAGAAGAAGATGATGCCTGCATAAATTGGCTCAAATGCTATTTTGTGAGGATAATAGAATAGACCATTCACTACAATATGTAAGTATATTGAATAAAGAAACAAATCTGCTATATCCATATTTCTACGCATTCGTATTATTAAGAAAACAAAAGATAAGGTAGAAATCCACAAAAGAGTTCCAACAAACCCAAAGTCTGCATACAAATCTCCGATATAAGTATAGAACCACCATCCAGGTATACCTAATCTCCCTGTCAAAAAATCCGTGTAATTAACAGGCAAACTATCAGTTAAACCAAAATGGTTCATTATTGTCCAAGAAGTTGCAAGTCCATCTGTGCTTTTCTTTACATAATACAGAGAATTGTCGAAATTAAACATTCCTTCAGAAGTATATTGAAAAATAAAATCCAATGCTGAGCCACCACCAAATTTATCACCTAAGACGAAACGTCCCACCGTCATCGCAATGAAGGCAGTACCTATGACTACAAAAATATATAATGAAATTTTCTTTAACAACTTTCGAGCACTTTCATTTAATGCCTCCTTAAACAACAGATACAATGCTATATAATAAAGAGTTATGAAAACAGTTTGTACTCGTCCACCATTACACATATTGTTAACAGCAGGAGTTATAGAAGCTATAAATAAGCCTATTTTCAGATATTTACTTGCTTTTACATTTTGGTATACATAAAAGAATAGTATTGGCGTTATAAGTTTCATACATATTAATAATACTAGTATTCTATTACTAATATAAGAAACTTGAAAAGCTTGAATATTACCTGCTGATATATCATCATAATTTGCTGCCATTGTCATGAACTGTCCTGTTATCACCATCTTAATGAGGTAAAAGAGACTTTCTAAAAAAGGAAATAATGCACAAACAGCAAGTATCCATAAAAAAGGATACAGCAATTGTTTCTTAGTCGTATATATTACACGAACATCCTCTCTATTAGACAAGAGAGGCAATAATGTTATAAAGAAGCATACAAACAGATAGAGAAAAGGAGCAAATGTAAGTTCATGCCCCAATGCATTCTTATATATAGGCACTGGCATTTGAACGTATAATAAACCTATGACAGCAGACAACAGCCATATACCTGTGGCTAATATGGCTACTTTGTTGCATTTTCTCCTGTATAAGATAATAAACAACAACAAATATAATAATACGTTAATATATTCCATATTTTTACAACAACAAAGTCTTACAGACTATCAATAATTCCTTTAATATAATTGGCAGACTCGTCAATAGCAGAATTATCATTCTTTATTTTTGAAAAATGATAACGATTTATATTTTCAAAATCCGATTTCCAGATTTTATCTTCCATCCCTGTCATCTTCATCAGATTATTCATTCTACTATCCACATCTCCATTCATACAGCAGAAGTCCTTCTGAAAGAGAATGGCAAATACCATGAGATGAAAAGATGCTCCACAAACGAATGAGGCATTCTTGACAAGATTTAGAAACTCTGAAGGCCCAGTGGTTGTAAAGGAACGAACATTATCATAGCGTTTTAAATCTCCTGGTGCATAACAAGTATCACAGATGACTGGTAATCCCAATTGTTTTCCTATCTTTGTGGCTTCACTCAAAAACTCATGACGTACACTTCCAGGCGTATAGTAAAAAACGTACTTTTCCTTTATAATTGGAGATTGGTCATACAGACTGTCATAGTCTTTTGCTTCTAGCAGCATCGTAGGATCTACTACCAATTCAACATCCTTGCATATACCATTGTCTACAAGAAAACGTTTAGTTCGCTCTTCTCGTACAGAAACGCCTTTGAAATCTGTCAGCAAATGTTTTACGTAGTCAACATTCTGCTTTTCCGGCTCTGGTCCCATTGATGGAGCATATGCCATTTTTCTTGTTTTATTGGAACAGATAAAGGTTCCAAAATAGGCTTCGCTAAAGTCAAATGCTTTAGTATTCCATATCTGGTCGCTTCCTGTAATAAGAACATCGTAATCAAAATGTGATTTTTGAAGTTCTTCTAATGTGTGGTACTCTTCTGTTACATGAAGATGTTGATTCAAAAAAGTCTCAAAGAGTTCCCATTTTTGTTTTAATGGCTTAATAGTCGTGGGAGCAAATAGCAAACGTAGCAAACTAAGTTTAGCATTGTGCTTTGAATTAAAACATACAGGCAGCGGATAGCCTTTTCGTTGACTTTTTGGACGGAAATTAATAATCTCAACAATATTTCCATTACGCTCCAAGAATGTTTGAAGGGCGTATGCTTGCAGCATGGAACCGTAGTTGTGGGCTGCATGGAATGTAATAATTCCTATTTTCATTGCTTTAAAATTTTTCTTAATTTATATTTTACCATTCTATCTGCTACCATGAGATGGTAAGCAGCTTTGATACCTATTAAATTATGAAGTTTTTGGAACATCGAAATACGCCAATTCTTGTTTTTAGGATGACGTAGTTGATCATTACCATTAATCGCTTCTGTTACAGGGCGCTCATAGATATTTATGTTAAAACAAATTGCATTTAATAGTATCATACCCTTATCTGTAATAGGTAGTACACAAGATATGCCATTCTTATGCTCAGGTATATCCTTGTCAGAAACCTCTTTACCCAATCCCCAGAAATCACCTATCGTTAAATCTGATATACGATTGGATTTTGCATAGTGACAAGAGTTACAACTATAACGAAATGTACAACCATCAATAAATGTATCCATATATAAATCTTCATAACGATGTGTCCAAAGATTATTCGATTTATATAGAAGTTTATCCTGCTCAAACACACACAAGCTATATTCATTAGGTAGTCTGAACTTTACATCTGTCACTTTGGCGACATCAATCTTTAAATTTCTTTGAATATAATCCTTCAAGAATTTGTTGGAGGGAGTACCATGACAGATAATGTCAACAAGGAACAGATTGTCAGGGATGGTTTTATACAGCTGCTTGATGGCTGCAACCTGGCAGGGAGTTCCGATAAATAGAACCAAATTTCTTTCCAGTACATCTTTTCGCAACTGCGGTATGATGTCCTTAATCTGACTCTGCACATACTTTGATCCTTTCAGCAAATGAAGATTCTCCAGTTTATCTACTCGAATATGAGAAATCTGAATGTTTGGAAGAACCGAACATCCATAGACCACTCCTCCTTTTGCAACTATATATTGCGACAATACTGAGGCTATGCCACCAGAGGTACTCGATATATAATCCTCCTCATCTTTTGACCATGCAGCATAAGCTTTCTTTGGATAGCAGCTACTAATGTCCTGCAAAGAAGGACACCCCTTCTGACATAACTTGCAGTCAATACATTTTGATTGGTCAATCTCAGGATATAAATGCCCAAGAAAACCAGGTTTCATTTCTATACAATGCTTAGGACAACGAGCGGCACACAACCCACATCCCGTACATTCTTTTTTATCACAAATCAATTTCATCTCTTATGTATTTTACTTTTTACAATAGATAACAATTTGCTCTTCTCCGAAGAATTCAATGCAACAAACCAAGCAGATACAAATGTCATAACTATGGCTATTAAACAATTGAAAACAAAATTCATCAAAGTATCAGCCGTGAAATACTCAAACTTGACAAATATGGGAAGGGGCAAAGCTACCAATGTCATACAAAATACGGGAAGCAATACACGTTTTGTCATTGTCCTTAAAGAGTAACCTATCTGTTTGCGACAGAAGAGAAAACGAACAAATCCAGAAAGACCCGAAAATATGATTGTGATATAGAATACAGAAGGTGCATTGCATCCCAGACGCAAGGCTACATAGCCAACTGGCACTATCAGCAATATGATGAAACTCACTACAATTTGATAATTTCTTATCTTACCCGTAGAAGACAAAGATGTCATCAATGGAACACCAAACAGATTACCAACCAAGGAATCAATCATAATCAGGATAATAAATAAAGCTGTATAATCAGGCACTTCTACCAGCCAAAGCTGCAAAACATAATTGATGTTCAACGACAAAGGAAAAGCCAAGAAGAAGAGTATTATATATGAAAACTTAATTCCCAAATAAGTAAGCTTCTCCATCTCTTGGATATTTCCATTTGCGTAATTCTTGGTTATTTGCGGATTCAATGCTACCTGAAAATTTGAAATGAAATTCATCACTGCTCCAGAAACTTGTGTAGCGACTCCTCTTGCCGCATTGATAACTGGTCCAAAGAAAAGATTTAATATGATGTTCAATCCTTGGTCTCTCAACATCCATGCCAAGCTGCCAAATAGATTCCATCCTGCAAATCCAGACATCTCCTGATATAGTTCTTTATCCCAAAACAATCGGAATCGGCTTTCCTCATAATGCCTATGACAATACACTTGATAGATGCATCGTATCAAAAATTGCACAACAAAGATCAAAACACCATAAGCAATCAGTTTATCAACTGGACTTATACTCAAAAGATATACAATACCTAACTTCAAAAAAGCCTCAATTATACTGATATATGCATATACACTCATCTTTTCATGAGCAATGAGTACTGCATTATATGGTACCTGAATGACGTTTACACAAAAGGAAAGGATTGCAAATTGGAACACCCAATTAGCAGCTACCAATCTATCCGCAGGTATAACCAGTTTGTAATTAACAAACCAAAGTCCTACAGTCTCCGCCAAGAGAACCACGGCTAAAGCAATGCCGATATGAATGTTTAAAGATGCCGCAAATACATTTTTCAGTTTCTGTAAGTTTCCCTTACCCAACTCAAATGTCATAAATCGCTGGGTGGAAGTAGTCATACAGTTGTTGAGGAATGCGAACATAGTTACTACTCCTCCAACAACATTATAGATACCATAATCTTTGATTCCCAACTGTGCGAGAACAACTCTCGATGTATAGAGAGTGACAAGCATGATGAGAATCATACGGAAATAAAGGAACAATGTGTTTTTTGCAACACGTTTGTTATTTGTTTCTGCCATTTTTTTCTTCTAATATATTTCTAATAATTACTTCTACCTTTTGAGACCAAACATTCCAATTAAGCTTTTCCCGATACACATCACGTGCAGTCACAGACATTCTCTCCAACTCACCACTTTCAAGACAAGCCTTAATCTTTGCACCAAAATCCGCACCAGTAGATCCTAATGGTAATAGGTAGCCATTTTTACCATTATAGATATAATTACCAGTTCCACCGGTAAGATGTGAAAAACTTGGCAACCCATATGCACTGCTTTCACAAAACGCAATGCCAGCTGCCTCCTGCAATGTAGGCAACAGCATGCATTGACATTGCTTAATTACTTGTACAAGGCGACTGTACTGTTCAGGAACATTTTTATTAAGAAATCCTACATAATCAATGTATGGTAATTGCTTGATAGAATCTTCTAATTCCCTAATTCCTACAATGTGGAGAGTAGCAGGAACTCCATTTTCATTAAGCCATTTGCAAGCATCTACAGCTATTTGACCGCCCTTTCGTTTCCAATCAACACCAAGGAAAAGTAAATGCAAATGTCCTTCATAGACAAATTTCTTTTCTATAATATCCTTATCGTCAATATTAGCCCCGAACTCTATCACATGCACCTTTGATGGGTCCTGATGATAATCATTGATGGCAGAGTTTGCAGCCCATTGTGACGACACTATTATTTCAGTAGCTGTATCCATCGCTTTCTGTTCCACTTGATTTCCTTGATTTATCGCATATTTTGACAAACCCTTAAAATAATAATCAACCATAATATTAAATGTGGCATCAGAAAGATAAATAATCGGTTTTTCTGTTTTCAACGAATACAATGCTTCACAACAAAAAGGTGCGAAAATAACATCACATTGTTGTATATTCTCCATATCTATTGTATCAGACTGATACCTTGCTCCCATCACAGAATGAGTACTATCAATCATTATGCTACCTAGAATTCTATTTAACCCTCTTGCCAGCTTTTCGAATAAGCGATACTTAAACGATCTGGTAATTTTAATCCAGCTAATATCACAACCTAAAGATTCAAGCAATTCGCTTATTTTATGAGGCGTTCCACTCAGAGCCTTCTTGTCATCTGGTGAATACCAGCCAATAAAACCAATTTTTATTTTTTTTTCTAACATAATTCTCTTTTTTTGAATATTTACATCGTTTATCTGCTATAATGAAATGGTAAGTTAACCGCCATCATAAAGAATATTCAGAAGTAAAGAAAAAACGTATTCTTCGCTATTCGTTTATTATTATCTGATGTTTGATTTGACATAAATTACTTTCCAAATTCCTTAATTCTCTGTTCCTCTTTCAAAGAGCAGACAAGCAGCTGGCCGTGCTTCTCTGCCACGATATAGCCATCCAAACCTTGAACTACCACCTTGCTTTCATCGGCTGCATGAACCACGCAGTTCTTGCATTCATACAAGTTGATGTCCTTGCCTATACCTTGGCATTGCCATCATCATCCTGTGGAAGTTAGGTTCGGAGGCTGCCCCAGCTGCCAAAGTCGCTCTAGCCAAAGTCGGCTGGCAAGGTATAATTTTCCTTCGACTTCTCTATCACAGCATAGTCAATGCTTAATAAGAACAACGTCTTATTAATATAAATCCACTTTGACATCGAACGGACTATCGAAATCCTTCAACATCTTATGCTTTGTATCTTTCTCTGAGAGATTAGCATGCTCTGTTGGAATTTTCCAATCAATACCAAGTGTATTATCAAGAATAGAGATACCTCCATCTGCCTCTGGATGGTAGAAATTATCACACTTGTATTGGAAGACGGCTGTTTCTGAGAGGACTGCGAAACCATGAGCAAAACCCTTTGGGATGAAGAACTGGCGATGATTGTCTTCTGTCAGTTCTACTGCCACATGCTTGCCATAGGTTGGTGACCCTTTACGGATGTCTACTGCGACATCGAGTACTCTGCCTTTTACGCAGCGTACCAACTTGCTCTGGGTATAAGGTGGACGCTGGAAGTGCAAGCCTCGCATCACGCCATAGCTGCTCATAGACTCGTTGTCCTGGCAGAAGTGAACACTATGTCCCAGAATTGGGGCAACCTTTTCTTCAAACTCTCGCTCACTGAAGCTCTCGAAGAAGTAGCCACGAGCATCACGGAAGAGGCGTGGCTCTATAATGAAAACGCCTTCAATATCAGTTTTGATTATATTCATCGTTTTATATTTTAAGAAAGGCAGGCTCCATACCAAGAGCCGAAAAGTAGCTTATAAAATAAGCCCCAGGCATTTCACCTGCCATAATTATTTTCTGCTTAAAATTCCAAATTCTTTTTTAGTGTTTGATTTTTCTCTTCAAGTATTGAAAGGAGATACTTGCCATAGTCATTCTTCAACATTGGCTGAGCATTCTCTCTCAACTTTTCTGCGGTAATCCATCCCTGACGGTATGCGATACCTTCCAAGCAAGCTACCTTTAAGCCTTGGCGTTTCTCCAAGACTTCAATAAAGGTGGAAGCCTCTGAAAGAGAATCATGAGTTCCGGTATCGAGCCAGGCAAATCCTCTTGCCATGGTCTGAACCATCAGCTGCTTATCCTTCAAGAACTCCTGGTTAACGGTGGTAATTTCCAACTCACCACGAGCGGATGGTTTGATATGCTTAGCTACATCTACCACCTTGTTAGGATAGAAGTATAAACCTACCACTGCATAGTTGCTCTTTGGATGCTGAGGCTTCTCTTCAATGCTCAGGCAATTGCCTTGCTCATCAAACTCTGCCACACCATATCGCTCAGGATCACTTACACGATAGCCAAAAACGGTAGCCTTGTTGTTCTGTTCTGCATCTACAACTGCTTGATGCAGCATCTGATTTAATCCTGCACCATAGAAGATATTATCGCCTAATACGAGGCAAGCGGAATCATTACCAATGAATTTCTCACCGATAATGAAGGCTTGGGCCAAGCCATCTGGTGATGGCTGCTCAGCATACTCGAACTTGACTCCGAACTGGCTACCATCACCTAAGAGACGTTTAAAACCTGGCAGATCAAATGGTGTTGAAATAATCAATATCTCACGGATACCTGCCAACATCAGAACCGAGATAGGATAATATATCATCGGTTTATCAAAGATTGGAATCAGCTGCTTGCTGATACCCTTTGTGATGGGGTACAAGCGTGTACCACTACCACCTGCTAATACTATTCCTTTCATAAATGCTATCTTCTCATTAACTTTGCTGCAAATTCCAAGAAATCTGCAACATTCTTGAAATCATCAAACTGTTGGCAATAAATACTTGCATAAGGTTCGGGAAACCTATTGCGTATATCAGCCTTTATCATGCTTACCAAAGCCTCCTTTGTATAGGCTTTCAGCAATTCGTTATATTGTCATTCCGTCATCTTTGTAAATTAGCAATTAATCCTTTAAAATTATTATAGATAATTTGTTCATTACACCCTATCTTACTAAGATATGAATAAACATTATTCAAATTATCCTTCCTGTTAAAAGGACTATCTGTTTCCGTCAGAATTCTATCAGATGGAAGACTGCCTATAATTTTTCTTCCTTTTAAAGTAGATACCATAGCTTCGTTAATAGAGAAATAGTAACCTGCATCCAAAATATAAGGAACTAAGGATAAATCACCTGAATACCAATGGAAAATGACATTCTTAATATGATATTTTTTCAATAGGGAAAGCAACTGAAGTTCTGCATTGCGAGAATGAACACTGATAATTTTGTTCTTGCCAGATACTATCGCCAATATCCTTTCCAAACTTTTAATTTGTATTTTTTGAGTTACCACACCTTCACGAGAAAAATCCAACCCTATCTCCCCAACATAAGATGTCTCATCTATTAAACGCTCAAACGAAGGCAGTTCTTCTTGCAACTCATGTGCCAACAATGGATGAAAGCCCAAAGCCAAACGTATATGCTTAAAATGCTGCACATATTGATATCCCATCTGAAAATGACTAGGCGCATTAGTCATACCAATAACAATGTCACCTCGTCGTTCTCTCTCCTGAATATACCTTTCAGGACTAGGCATCATATCAAAATGACAATGGGTGTCTATCATCATAATCCTACCTTTCGTCTCATGACTACATCACCATTCTCTGCAACCCAATCCTGGATTTGCTGATAGGAGCGCATAACAAGTTCTACATAATGATCAATATCTGCAGTATCAATACCTTCAGCCAACAATTCATCAAAGACATCTTGCCTATTCATTTTACGCACGAAACGCAACAGCAAGTTGATGTCAAGGCTTGTCTTCTTGGCTAAATTGTTGATATCAAAGTATCGTGTAGCATGAAAAATATCTGTACCCAATTCATTTGGGTCATCTAAACCTATCGCATGCATAGCCACTCTTCGATATATGCAAGGTATACACATTCCACAATGATGGATATGATGTACTTTGATATAATCTCCGCTTTTGTCCCACCATCTATTATGAGAACGCTTAGCACATGAACAAGACAATGAAGCAAGCGTGACTAGCATCTCTTTTTTATGAGCTTCGGCAGCACAATCAAACATCATATCAGCTTTTGATTTAAATCTATAAGGATTAAGTAGCTGCTCACGGATACCTACTCTCTCCAATGCATTCATGATTAGCTTCATTGAAACAGGATGAGTGGTTCGAGTACTACAAGAACTTCGTCTAGATTTGCAAAGAGGAATATTGATTGAGATTGTACCATTTTCTGGAACTATCAAGTTATGTACCCCTTGTATGGTATGGGCGCAATACAAGCCCATTGCAAAAAACAGAAAAGATCTAGAGCGAAATGTTGTCTCATACTTAGCACTTCTTTGCTTTGCACAACTCCTCATACCAACCTTTGACTGAATACTGGTATATTTTCCTTCCAAATAATGGTTCCTCCAGCAAGCATCAAGTATACGTTTTTGATCTTGTCGCTCCTTACCCATATCATAATGGGATACCAGCAAGACCTTCTTACCTTCTCTTGCTAAACTTGCAAAGTCTATAAAACCTATCAATGAATCAAGACCTCCAGAAAACAAAGATACATACTCATATTCTTCATGATTATAATGACTTTCTATTTGAGGGGCATAATTGATTTGAGGAAATGGAACAAATGATACGCTCCAATTATCTCCTGTCAAATAGCTTAATGCTGTATTGAACATTTCTTGATTCTGCCTAAATATATCTACATTGACAACTGGGACATCTTGCAAGACGATATCTCTGCACCACCCATCATCCGCAAAAGCAAGACGATTGATTATGCGATCAGCAGTATATACCAGCTGAGACAAGATCAACACATCAAAATAAGTAGACGACGTATCTTGCGAAAACTCCCACAAATGGAAGAAATCAAAATTTAATGTTGCCTCTATCGGTTGATCATTAACATCTGCGGCATGCAGGACAAACTGCCCCAACTCCTTACTCTGAACATCATGGGAAGGAGTGAATTCTACATTTATTCTTGACTCCATATTTCCAAAATTTGTTGAGTTAACGTTTCAATGAATTGCTTACCCTCTTCTGTTTCGAAGTTGACATGATGCATATTATCCAAACATGCTTCATTAATAGCAGCACGAACAAAATCCCTTATTTCTCGACAGACTTGATCAGGTTCAGCATCTTTGGAAAAGATATAAGAATCGAACAAGACTCCATTCAGTTCCATGATATAATTAAGCTGAAATTCTATCATCCAACCTTCTATTTGATCCTCTGTGGCATCTTTCAGAATTTGTTCAATATCCTCTGCAGTCTCTACTTCCGAGAAGATTTGTTGCAATAGGTTTTCAAATGCTGCACGAGCAGCTATCTCATCCAATGTAGAATGGTCATGTTCAGCATTAGGATTGGATAGATGTTTAGCTAATTGTACTATAACATCTCGAACGGTAAGCTGAGCATAATTCGCATCAGGTTCGAGTTGAGCAATATAACTTTGCAAGCTACCATTCTTGACAGAAGAAATAGCACCTATAAAATTACGAGCTACTCTTCCTCCTGCACGACCATAACTTCCATGGGAGTCAGTGATGATGGCTCTAGACAATTGCCTCAAGAAATTACGAACCATAGGTTGCGTAACCTCATTCCGATGCCTCACTATTGTAGTCATAGCTTTCTTAGCTGATGACCAATTAGGTGTGGTCTTTAAGTTTAAAGATTGCGATGTTCCCATTGTATATTATTTGTTTAGCATTTTCTGTAATTTTTCTCCAAATTTTAAAGGACTAATAAAATGATTCCAAAAATCGTTTTTCTTTAGTTTTCCTAAAATTACTCCCCATGCTGGTTCCATTTTTAAGGTATCAACATGAGAAAACAAGCTCTTGCAATCAGACTCATTTTGGATTAGGACTCTTACTTCACTATCAGCTTGTAGTAATTCAAGGACCTTACTATCATTGGGATTTTTAGTAAAATCATGATTGAGCAACATGATAACCATCTGCCGTTCTTCATCTTTCAATTTGGCAATTTCCTCCTGTAAAAACTTTTTCTTAGCTATGGCTGATTGCTTATTACGAAGAGTCAGATAAAACCTACGGGCAACATTGGAAACTAAACTTTCTACAGGTACACTATTTTTTAAAGAGTCTCTTGCAATCCAGAAATATTCTTTGAGGTTTACACCAGATAAACTAGGAGAAAGGGACAACCAATCCAAGACCAGATTATCTTCTTCCCATTCCTGCCATCGTTTATCATTCAACTTTTTCTTTTGCCTTGCACATTCTTCTACCTCGCCAATTTTATCTATTATACCATCTCCCAATAATTGCATCCCATATAAAGACTCAAACAATCTTTGATATTTGAAATTATATTCGAGAAGCATCAGCTTCGCCAACACTGTTGGGTCTATTTCACGTATGTTCGCAACCTGTACCATCCGCATTCGCAAGTCAAACGTATTGAGGAAACGCTTTAACTGGCGAGGGCTACCATTTAGAAAACGCGTCATCATGGGGATGATTGGGATAAGAGTTTCCACATCTGGAATTTTGTTTTCTCCAAGTGCAGCTCTCATTTTTTCCGCATCATAATTGCCGAAGGGTTCTTTATTCTTATAGTCATTATAGTCTTTGATGACGGCATTAAAGAAGTTTGGATACTTACTTTTCAGAAGCAGAAACAAAATATATGTATATTGCTCATTTAATGAAAGTCTTGGCAAGCGATATGGAATCTGTATCAGCTTTTCCAAGTAATCAGAAAAAGGACTATAAATCTGTCTTTTATCTTGTTCTATCTCTGGATAATGCTCTTTGATGGCTCTTTCCACCATTCGCTCATCGGCACCTAGCACAAAAGCCGTATTCTTGACATTAAGGAAGAGTTTGATTGCCTCGATGCATTCTATCATCTTTTCGCCAGAGCATCTATCCAAATCATCGATATATACGATGATAGAATCAAACTTTGCCTCCTCAACAATACTCTCCAAAAGTGTTCTAAATTTAGTAACAAACAATGAGGTATGTTCGTTTTGAAATTCATTTTGAAACTTCGTAATATCGTCTACACCTATACATTCCTTCAAGTCATCTGCCTGCGGCAAATTGCTCTTGATTGCATTTGGAATCTTATCCCAAACATATTTCTTCAACAGTAAGACACCGAGTTTAAGCAAATTGATGCGCTTCAATAAAATGTCTAGTTTCTCAAAGACATCGCGATTATCAGAAAGATATTTCTCAACAGAATCAAGTAGCACCTGTATAAGAGAATACTTAGTTGTCTCATAACTCTCATATTGCCAGCCATTGAAACGAACCTGCAAGATTTGAGGGGTGTTCCCCTCTGCCACGTGCATTGCTATTTCTTCATTAATCTCTTTCTCCAGCAATAGCATTAAGCTACTTTTTCCATATCCCCAATTGCCAAATATGCCAATGGAAGTTGGTAACATGGATTTATCCAAGACTATCTCTTTCAACAGTTTTGCATGAAAGCGATACCCCAATAAGTCTTCTGATGTTTCTATATCTTTCCACATAATATTTCCACTTTATCCAATTAGATACTCATAAACAGAGTTTAAAGCTATTCTTTTCATTCTACGCGCTCGAATATCACCTACATAATGAGCCTCTTTTAATTTATCCTCAGGGGCCTCCAATACATCCTTGATTGTGTTCAAACTAATATTATGAAGTTTTTCTCTCATATTAGGAGACAAATCCAATACATTTATATCTTGAGCCAACTTGGTTGCCATAGATTCTTCCATATCATTATCTTGTATTGCAGCAAGATTATCTTTGATACCATTATAAATAGGACTATTAACTCCATATTCTATAAATTTGCGAACAGACAGTCCATCAATTATTTGGTGTGATACTGACAATGGATTAGCTTCAACAGCAAAAAGACATCCCAAATTTACCATATAGCGGGTTCCAATTTCTCGCCCAGTTCCTTTATGTCCTTTGTTTAGCTCAATTACTATACCAGAATATTCCAACAAAGAAATAGCTCGCTTAACTGGTTCTGGAGCATCTTTGTGAATCCAAAAAAACGCTGTCGTAGCTTTTTCTTCTTTCAATGCTTCTTGGTTTCGTTTTTGTAAATCTGGAAGCAAAGTATCCTCTATAAATGTACGCCCCCAATCAATCAACTCTTTCAAGCGAGGATATTTTGCAGAAAGCATAGTATGGTCTCTTAAAACTATATCACGATAAAAAACTTTAATGCATTGATTTACTTCATTTGTTCCAAATTTGGCTAGCGTTCGAATGTTATTCAACAAAAAACGTGGGTTTCCACTTGCTGCGAAAGTCAAATCATTAAAAATCTGACCTCTACGTGACAATTCCTTAGAATACGTACTATCATTAACTTGCTTAAATACCATATCTTTCATGAAATCACCATATCCATCATCTTGAACAAAACGATTCAACTTTATAAACGTAGCATCTTGAGAAAACTGGAAGCTATCTCCATATGCTGTAACACCAGGATAAACAGCAGCCTTACATGATATTTTAGAGCAACGAAGATCTCGAAACAAGGTAAAGAACTCAACTTGTTGTTCTCTAATAAAATTATGAGCAGCTTCATCTATAAAAAGAACAATTCTTTTTATATTATTTTCCTCACAGATTTCTTCTACTGCATCTTTAAGATTCTCAACTGTAGGTATCGATGCAACATCAATCTCCTCACTATGATTCCAAGACTCTTCAAATGCATTTTTTATAATTTCTATTTTTGGAATATCCCGCTCATTAATTTTACCACCCGCTAAAATATCAATGCTAGAAGATGAATCTATGATTATGCCATTTCGTCTTAGCTGTCTTATAATCTTTGAACAGATATTAGAGAGCATCCAATATAAAAAAGCACCCTTTTGACGAACTGCAACCAATGAACTTTTTATAAAAGTAATGTAAACAGGTAAAACTCTTTCCTCAGCAAAAGATTCTTTCAATTCTTGTGCTGCAACTCGCATCAGAAAAGATTTACCCACACCACGACTTCCTTCCAATATTACTGGAGTCCTAGATTTTAATAAATTAATAGTCTCTCGATCCTGTTCATTTTCAATACACAGATTCAAGATGTCTTTATCATCTATATCTTCTGTTCGTAAATATAACTCATCCATAGTTTTAAATAAAGTCCTTTAAAATATCTGTTGTCGAAAATTCTTCCTCCACACGTAATCTTACTATATCCTTAGAGTTTTCCGGAAGAAATTTCCAATATCTCATCACAAATGCATAAAGAATGCAACGAATTATCGTATCAGCAAATTCATTCCATTTCTCAGTTACATCCAGAGAAAATTCATTATTTTGTCCTATTTGGTCAATGGCTCTTGGATTGCCATGCACAAATTCAGAACAATTTCTATAAACTTTAGAAGTCAAAGAACGAAAAGTCTTCGCACTATCAACTATTTCTGGGAAGAATGCACGGGTGAATTTTAAGGAAAACAATCCTGAATCAACATTTACATTCCTTTCTTCATTCTGTTTTGCTCCACCTTTGTCTTCACGCCCTATTAACTCTGTCCAATAAGTATCTCTTTCACCACGTAACCAAGTTCTCAACTCTAACTCGTTACCAGAATAAAAGACACCGGTCAAGGTTCGTTCCAAAAAGTACCTTAAACCCATAAAAGCAGGTTGATATAATCCCATTAGCATATTAGCGAAAGCCTCCTGGTATACCTTTGCTGCATTTCGATATAAGTATGTTTCTGGAACATCGCCTAAGATGTCAATCCATTTTGAAAAATCATCTACAAAACTTCGATTCTTCGTAAGTAATTGATAAAAATGCAGAGAAGAATCTAAAGATTTCCCAATATTTTCATTTAAAGTTTGGGAGAAATGACAATAATACTCTTGGATATTCATAATATAAACCTTTCAACATAAACATTATTGCTTATTAGCATATATCATCGTGTGGCTTCTCCCCACACTGCCTTCAAACGTAAATCACCGTTAGAACGTAACTACTGATTTTCAGTAGTTAGCACATCCAACATTTTTCCAAAAAAAACATATTATTAATTGGTATTACCAAAGCTACCATTTAGGCAGCCTTGACATTCACCTTTTTGTTCGAGTTATAATTACATGGGATTAGGGACATGATAAGATTTTCAAAAAATTACCTTCAATAGTCTTTGCGACCCTTTCGGTTCCCCTTACAGGGGACAGAAACCTTCCTTACCGTTAAAGAAGGAGTCCTTCTAAAATCATCCCGTCCTTCTTTACCATTAAAGAAGGCTTTTTTCGAAAACCTATCCGTCCTTCCTTACCGTTAAGGAAGGCTCCACCTCTCATCTCGGTCTTCTCCCCTCAGGGAAGAAGAGGGAAACCGCCCTACTCGGTGCTCGGGACCACTACGCTCTAAGGTTGGCGGACCATCAAAGATCTGCACCAGATTGTGCGGGATGGGACCGCCTTAATCATTACCATTCATTTTGTTTTTATTAATCTTCCTGATTCTATCATCCCTTTCTTAAATATCTTGGCAATTTCATGTACAGCTTTATCTACACTCTCTTTTGCCACATATTTCTCTCGTTCTGTAAGAGATGAAGCATCAATATTTTGCTTAACACATTCCAAAGCAGAGTCTCTAGTCTCATCAAAGGTTTGCCCCTTTATATGACCAGAGACTAATATCTCTTCTCACTAGTGTCCCGTTAAAACGAGACGGTTATTAAATAAGTTATTAATACTCAAAAGTTTACGAACTTTTTATAGTGTATTCG
>ENA-OYWG01000142-OYWG01000142.1-human-gut-metagenome-genome-assembly--contig:-NODE-142-length-30413-cov-8.508499_pt1 | contig 30413 bp, 21 predicted proteins | sample MGYA00244811_ERZ653398 | MGnify/ENA primary metagenome ERZ653398 (study PRJEB26926, sample SAMN06165162) | human gut metagenome | biome: ENVO:00009003; feature: ENVO:2100002; material: ENVO:00002003...
ACGCCAGAAGGGAAAAGGCGCAAGCAGATGGCGCAGGTGAATCTGGAAATAGTATTAAATGGAAAAGATGAATCTCTTTCGCGCATTGCAAAACCCGCGCATCTGTGCTATCATGTCGATACAGGCTGAAAACCAGCCATCAAGGAGGAAAAGTGCAATGTATACGCATCAAGACAACAAGGTGACAGGCTTGACGGTGGCTTACATCGGCGGCGGCTCGCGCGGATGGGCATGGGGTTTCATGCGCGACATTATTTCCGACGGGCAAATCAGCGGCACGGTACGGCTTTACGACATTGACCGCGAGGCAGCGGAGCGCAATCAGAAAATCGGCACGATGCTGGCGGCGCATCCCGACGCGGCATCCAAGTGGACGTTTGAAGTCAGCAGTTCCTTGCAGGAGGCGCTCACGGGCGCGGATTTCGTCGTCATCAGCATTCTGCCGGGAACGTTTGCGCATATGCGCGGCGATGTACACCTGCCGGAGCGGGTCGGCGTATATCAGTCCGTGGGCGACACGGTGGGCGCAGGCGGCTTCATGCGGGCAATGCGCACAATTCCGATGTTCGTCGAGATTGCCGAAGCGATTCGCGACTTTGCGCCGAACGCGTTCGTTATCAACTATACGAACCCGATGACGCTTTGCGTGCGGACGCTGTACGAGGTATTCCCGCAGGTGAAGGCGTTCGGCTGCTGCCACGAGGTGTTCGGCACGCAGAAGGTGCTGTGCGCGATGCTGGATGAGCAGGAGCACATTCCCGGCGTGAAGCGGCAGGACTTGTACACCACTGTCACCGGCATTAACCACTTCACTTGGATTACCTCTGCCAGCTATCAGGGCATGGATTTGATGCCGCTGTACGCCCGCTTTGTGGACGAGCATCCCGAAGGGATTCAGCTGGGCTCGGACAATTGGATGAACAGCCATTTCGCGTGCGCGCACAAGGTCAAGTTCGATCTGTTCCAGCGCTACGGGGCGATTGCAGCAGCGGGCGACCGCCATCTGGTGGAATTCCTGCCGCAGTGGTATCTGCACAGCCCGGAGACGGCGCACCAGTGGAAATTCGACCTGACGCCCGTCTCTTGGCGCGAGGACGACCTGAAGAAGCGGATGCAGCGCTCGGACGACCTGCTCAGCGGAAAAGAGCCGCTTGACCTTACGCCGTCGGGCGAAGAAGGGCATTTGCTGCTCAAGGCGCTGCTGGGGCTGGGGAACATGGTCAGCAACGTGAACGTGCCGAATCAGGGGCAGATTCCGAACCTGCCGATTGGCGCGGTGGTGGAGACAAACGCGCTGTTCTCGCGCGGGCGCATCGACCCGATCTGCGCGGGCGACATGCCGGCGAACATCCTGCCGCTGGTGGCGCGCCACGTCTACAATCAGGAAAACACCTTGCAGGCTGCGCTGCACTGCGACCGCAAGCTGGGTTTCTCCACGTTCATGAACGACCCGCAATTGGGCGGCGTGACGCTGGAGGACGGTCAGAAGCTCTTCGACGACATGCTGCTGCATCAGCAGGATGTGCTGCCGAAGGGATGGTTTGAGTAACGGAGGAACCCCCTGCAATTCAGGCGAATGCTGGCACTCACACTGGTGCTGATGACGCTGATGACCGCGGCGCTGGCGGCGGATGACACCGATCTGCATTACGTCGGTGACGAAGCCCACAGTATCTACTTCGTCGTGCTGGGCGCGCCGGAAAGCTATCAGGTGCACGTTTGGGACAATGACGAAGCGACGGATGCGCAGATGCCGTTTGAGATTCGGGTGGAATGGAGAAAGTGAACGGTTACCATTTCCTGCATTCGTCTGCGTCATCTGCCTACACATACTCATTTGGAAATAGTATAAGACCTACGAGAACCCGCTGTCCATCCCTTACATCGAGGTGAACAGCGGGTCTTTTTACGTTATATCCCTTACAGAACCGTCAAATCTTCCTTCTCGCAAGCGGCAATCGCGCCGTCATGTCCGACGACGCACACGCCGCCGTCCTTTGCCATCTGGTCAAGCACGCCGCACCACGTCAGCAGCGCGTCCTTGGTGGTGGAGAGCATTTCCGCGCGCTCACGGCAGAGATCCTCCGGCGTGATGCCGCACAGCAGATTTTCGTCGCTGACAAGAATCTGATTCTCCGAACCCAGCGGCGGTTCGCTCTCGCCGACGGTGGAAATGATGTACTTGTCAATCCGTTCGTCGCCCGCCACGAAGTCGCGCAAACCCTTCGACATGCTGCGGTTGATGCCCAGCGTACGCGCCGGGGAGGGGTCGCGGTAGGAGTAAGTGACCATGCGCCCCGTCTCGCTGGTGTTCAGCCCTGCGCCGTATGCGCCGCCCTGCACGCGGACTTCGTTCCACAGGTAGCTTAGGGACAAGATGTTGCTCATCACGCGCGCAATACCGCTGTACACCTTGCCCGCACGGCGGTAATCATAGCCCAGCGACGCAAAGCTGATCTGCGACGGGATGCGGTAGGCGCACTTGGCAGGCAGGTCGCTGACATACGGCGCGGCATCCGGGATGGGCGTGCCGACCGGGTAGGCGGAGAGAATCGCGGCGGGGTCAAGCGCCTTATTCGTGGACAGGCTGAACGTGACGCGGGACTGCACCGCGCTGTCCTTGCTGAACCGCTCGCAGAGGGCAAGGAAATCCGCGTACTGCGCGTCGAAATTCTCCGCCAGCGCCTTCTGCACCATGCAGGCACTCAGACCGTTCAAGGCTTCCCGCGCTGCCGAGGCCGCGCTCATCGTCGCCGATGCGGCGTACATTGCCATCCTGTGGCCGTCGCTGATGACCTTTTGCTTCGCCATCTCGCTCAACTGGAGAATCAGCGTCTGCACACGCGCCCTGTCGTCAAAGCACGTTTCGGTCAGAATTTCCCGCACGAGCGCGGCTGCCTTGTCCACGTTCGCATCCAGCACGGAGCAGCTCACGTCCAGCACGGGCGTCGCCATTTCCGCACAGCGGGACATGACGCGCAGCTGGAACGTCAGCTTGCCGATATCGCGCTTGATGGCTTGGAAGAGGGATAGCGAATCGTGACGCTTCGTCGGCAGCTTGCCCAGCAGTTCGGGCAATATCGACAGGCGCTTGAGTTCATCCAAGGTGAAATCGGTCAGGGAGATATACCAGTGCATGATGGTGATGCCGTTCATGGACAGATCATGCGTGATGACCTTCGCCGCGCCGCACTGCGCTTCCGCCGCGGGAATCAGCAGCGGGTCTGCGCTGATTTCGCTCAAGGACAGCACGGGCAGCGTTGCCAGCTGCTCGGCGGTGTCGGGGGTCTGCTGCCACGCGGTCAGCTTCTCGTTCTGCACGCGCAGCGCTTCCTTGTCCGCCTCCGTCCACGATGCCTGAATCGCCTGCAGGCGCTCCGTTTCCTCCGCGCGGAGTTCGTCGCCCTGCGTGTGGGACGGCACGGTGCGGATGATGCTCATCGTGCTTTCGTCCAGCAGCAAATCAGCCATCAGGCGGTCAAAGCCGTCGCCTGCCGCCATTTCCCGCAGCTTCTGATAGCGCTCTTCGGACAGGAGCGGCTGCATCGGGTCGCCGCCGTAAAGCCACGCGTCAAGCGCATGGATGCAGCGGAGCAGCCCCGACGGTTCGCCCGGCTGACGGGCAGAAAACTCGCTGCTGTTGATGGAGGCAGTCAGCGCGTCCTTGTCCAGCCCGGTTTTGACCAGCTGCTGCACGGTGTCGCGGATCATCTGGCGCAGTTCCTGCTCACTGCCATCGGCAATGTTGCGCAGGGTCAGCATCATGTACGGCTGCGCCATCGCGTTGTCCAGAGACATGCTTACATCCTGACACTTGCCCGTCGCCAGCAGCGCCTTCTTCAGCGGCGCGTCGTTGCTGCCCGTCAGCACATCAAAGAGGATTTCCGTCGCCGTGACGCGCACCGTATCCGACCACGGCGCAACAATCTTCGCCAGCGTCAGCATGGTCTTGTCGGCGGTATCCTCCTCGGCGCCGATTTCATACGCCTGTTCCGCTTCGGCGGCGAAGGGCTTCTGCATGGGGATTTCGTGCTTCTCGTCCAGGCGGTCAAAGCAGCTCAGGTACTCCTCCGCCAGCGTCAGCACCTTGTCCAGCGGCACAGCGCCATCCAGATAAATGCGCGCATTCGACGGGTGATAATAGCGGCGGTACATGCGCAGGAACTGCTCGTAGGTCAGGTCGGGGATGTGCTTCGGGTCGCCGCCGGAATTCCAGCCGTAGCAGTTGTCCGGGAAGAGGACATCCAGCGTCTTCTGGTAAATCTGCTCGTCCACATCGCTCATGGCGCCCTTCATCTCGTTGAACACAACGCCCTTGTACAGCGGCGCGCCATTTTCGTCCAGCTCAATGTGCCAGCCTTCCTGATAGAAGATGTTCGGGTCTTGCAGGATGCGCGGCGCGAACACCGCGTCCAGATACACTTCCGTCAGGTTCAGGAAATCCTGCTCGTTGCGGCTGGAGACGGGGTAAATCGTCTTGTCGGGGAAGGTCATCGCGTTCAGGAACGTCGCCATGCTGCTCTTCATCAGCTCGACGAACGGTTCACGGACGGGATACTTTGCGCTGCCGCAGAGGACGGAATGTTCCAGAATGTGGAATACACCGGTCGAATCCTCCGGCAGGGTCTTAAACGCGACGCAGAACGTCTTGTTGTCCTCGCCGTTATCCACCCAAACCAGCTGTGCGCCGGTCTTTTCGTGGTGCATTTCCACCATCTGCCCGTGCAGTTCTTCGCTTTCGCGCACGCGGTCAACGCAAAAGCCGTGACGCGCCGCAGTTTCGTTCAGATTCATCATGGGGAACTCCTTTCCCTGTGACCCAATCAAGATAGGCGGGTCATTCATCTCCTTTATCATAGCACAACGGGCAGTTGAGTACAAGCGCGAATTGGCTGATATTTATCAAACGGTTATCGAATGCGCAGGAGTTCCGAAACATCCTTGCGCTTGGGGGCGGCAGGTGATTCCGCAGGCACGCCAATCGGAATCAGCGCCGACACGCTCTCCGTTTCCGGCAGATTCAGCACGGCCTTGACCTTCGCTTCATCATAGATGCCGAGGATGACCGTGCCAAGCCCCGCATCATGCGCGGCGACGCAGAAGGCTTCCGCCGCCAGACCCGCATCGAAGGACTGCCAGTGCGTCCCTTTGCTGGTGCTAAACGAGCCGTCGCGCTCATAGCCGCTGCGGTCGTTCACGGTCGTAAGGACAACCAGCGCGGGCGCGCCGTGCAGGGTATCAATGTTCTTTTGAAAGCCCATCGTGCATTCGTCCGCTACGCGGTCAATTTCCTCGCGCTTGGTCAGCAGGGTGTAGCGGGTGGTCTGGGAATTCTTCCAGCTGGGCGCATACGCGGCGACGGCGACGATAGCGCGGATGGTGTCGGGCGACACGGGCGTTGGCTGGAACTTGCGAATGGAACGGCGGGCGGTAAGAGCGTTGTTCATGAGGGGTGTCCTCCTTATCAGCATATAAATGGATTTTGTGGATTTCGAGACGTGATTCACCGGGTTTTGTGATGCTTCCATGCTGATTATACTATTTCCAGATAAGAATGCGCCGCGAATTTTTCATTCTGGCTAACGTGAATGAAACGCAGCGCAGCAGCGGAACGGACGCCAGAAGGGAAAAGGCGCAAGCAGATGGCGCAGGTGAATTTGGAAATAGTATTATACCACATCCGCCGCACGCTGCATAGGATGGCGACAGGAAAAGAACAGCGGAACACATCCACCTATCAAAAACGCGCCTCCCGAAGTTTCCGGGAAGCGCGCTTTTGTCTGACAAGTTTTGAGAAAAATCAGTGGCAGCCCTTGCATTTGCCGCAGTCGCCGCCGCAGCTGCAAGCAGAATTGCCGCTTTTCTTGTCCTTGATCATCTTCCAAATGACTGCGCCAACAATCACCAGAAGTACACCGCCAACAATCCATGTTGCCATGATTCGTTCCTTTCTGCGCCTGTGCGGATGGAGGAAAACCGCTTTTGCGCGATAGAACATATGCCGGAGGGGAAGCGCGGATGATGCAGAACCCGCGCCAGCCCTCCGGCGTTCACAAGAGGGGTTTCAGAAAGCACCGGATGCAGCGGCGCTTTCCTCGGTTAAGCCCGATGGAAAATCAGGCAGAAACCTTCTGGGTGAGGTGGTTGTCGTTGTAAGGATTCTTACGAACGACCAGATACACCAGGCCAGCCAGCAGCAGGATGGCAATCGCCGTCGCAACGGTGAAGCCAGCGCCGCTGAAGAGCAGGCCAAGCTGATAGACAATCAGGGCGATGGTGTACGCGAACGCGCACTGATAGCCAACCGCAGCCAGCGTCCACTTGGCATTGTTGAACTCACGCTTCATCGCGCCGATAGCCGCGAAGCAGGGAGCGCACAGGAGGTTGAAAATCATGAAGGCATACGCCGCCAGACGGCCGTGACCGTTGGAGGACTCGTTGAACGCCGTCGCAATCGGGCTGAGGGCTTCCGCCTTCTCTTCCTCGGTCATGTCCTCGTCGTCAACAACGTCCGCCGCGTCATCCGCGCCATACAGCACGCCCAGAACGCCAACGACTTCTTCCTTCGCAACCAGACCCATGACCGTAGCGACCGTGGACGGCATATTGCCGAAGCCCAGCGGCTTGAACACCACGCTGACCGGGTTGCCAATCTTGCCAAGGATGGAGTTGTCCATATCCGCCACAGCGCCCCAGGAGCCAGCCGCGCGATCCATTTCAGGTGCAAGTTCCGGCGCTTCCTCGTCTTCTTCCAGCGTTCCAGCTTCCGCCTTTGCGTTGTAATCAGCCAGTTCCGTCTGGTAGGTCTGCTGCGCTTCGAGCTGCACGTCCGCCGCGGGCGCCCAGCCGTAGGTCTTCGCAAACCAAATCACGATAGAGGACAGGAGGATGACCGTGCCAGCGCGCTTGATGAAGCTCCAGCCGCGCTCCCACACGCTGTGGAACACGTTGCGGCCAGACGGGAAGTGATACGCCGGCAGCTCCATGACGAAGGGAGCCGGGTCACCAGCGAACATCTTCGTCTTCTTCAGCATGATGCCGGAGATAACAATCGCCGCCACGCCGATGAAGTACGCAGAGGTCGCGACCCACGCGCTGCCGCCGAACACAGCCGCGGCAATCAGGCCGATAATCGGCATCTTCGCGCCGCAGGGGATGAAGGTCGTGGTCATGATGGTCATCTTGCGGTCACGGTCGCTCTCGATGGTACGAGAAGCCATGATGCCGGGAACGCCGCAGCCAGAACCAATCAGCATCGGGATGAAGCTCTTGCCGGACAGACCGAACTTGCGGAAGATACGGTCCATGATGAAGGCGATACGAGCCATATAGCCGACGTCTTCAAGGATAGCCAGCAGGAGGAACAGCACCAGCATCTGCGGCACGAAGCCCAGCACCGCGCCGCAGCCGCCGACGATACCATCCACAATCAGACCGCTCAGCCAGCCTGCGCAGCCAACGCCATCCAGCCACGTCTGAAGGTTGCCCTGCACGATTTCCGCAACGAACACATCATTCGTCCAGTCCGTCAGCAGGGAACCAATCGTCGTCACGGAAATGTAATACACAAGGAACATGATGAGCGCGAAAATCGGCAGCGCCAGCACGCGGTTGGTCACCACGCGGTCAATCTTGTCCGAAACGCTCAGGCTGCCCTTCGCCTTGCCCTTCTTCACCGCGTTCTGCATCAAGGTGTTGATGTAGGCATAACGCTGGTTGGTGATGATGGACTCGGCGTCGTCATCCATTTCCTTTTCGCAGGAGGAGACGGCTTCTTCGATGCCCTTCTTGACATCTTCGGACAGCTTCAGTTCCGCAACAACCTTCTCGTCGCGTTCGAACAGTTTCACGGCGTACCAGCGCAGGAAGCGAGGTTCAACCTTGCCGCCGATGAGGTCTTCGATGTGCGCCAGCGCGTGTTCCACCGAGCCGGTGAATACGTGCGGATGCTCGCCCATCGTGCGCTTCTTCGCCGCCGCAGCAGCCTTTTCAGCCGCCTTCACGCTGCCTTCGCCCTTCAGCGCGGAAGTCTCGACGATTTCCACACCCAGCGCCGCGCTCAGCTTCTTCATGTCGATCTTGTCGCCGTTCTTGCGGGACACGTCGATCATGTTCATCGCGATGACCATCGGCGTGCCGAGTTCGAGCAGCTGCATGGTCAGGTAGAGGTTGCGTTCAATGGAGGTGGAGTCCACAATGTTCAGGATGGCATCAGGCTTGTCGTTCACCAGGTAGTTGCGGGCGACGACTTCCTCCAGCGTGTAGGGGGACAGGGAGTAAATGCCGGGCAAGTCCTGAATGACCACGTCGTCATTGCCCTTGAGCTTGCCTTCCTTCTTTTCAACCGTAACACCCGGCCAGTTGCCGACGAACTGACGAGAACCCGTCAGCGCGTTGAACATGGTCGTTTTGCCGCAGTTCGGGTTGCCTGCGAGCGCAATCGTAATCGCCATTTTCGGCGCCTCCTTATGCGAATTTGTCTTAACTAACCCCACCAGAGGCTCCGCCTCTGGACTCCGCAAGGGACTCTGTCCCTTGACCCTTTTTCGCGATTGCGTTGAGCGCGCTTCCATACTGTCTGTATGCGCGTGGAAGGCTTGGAACAACGCGAAATCAGGTTTTATCGTAAGGGAAACAGAATTACTGAACCTCGATCATTTCCGCATCCGCCTTACGCACGCTCAGCTCATAGCCGCGCACGGTCAGCTCCATCGGATCGCCCAGCGGCGCAACCTTGCGCACATGGACTTCCGTCCCGCGGGTCAGTCCCATGTCCATGATGCGGCGCTTGACGGCACCTTCACCATGCAGGCGGACAACCACCGCGTTTTCCCCGACCTTGACATCCTTCAGGGTTTTCATGCCTTCTGCCTCCTTCTCCTCAGTTCACCAGCACACGCATAGCCATGGATTGGCTCAACGCAACACGGCTATCCTTGACAGCGCAAATCAGATTGCCGCCCATTTTGCTGACAACAGTCACTCTTTCGCCCATCACGAAGCCCAGCTCCGCCAGATGCTGCCGCACCTCATCCTGTCCGGTGATTTTGCCAATCACGCCAGACTCGCCAATTTCCACCATGCCCAACGGCATCATGTTCCATGACCTCCTTGTGTCAGTCCTCTCGCGGATAGTTTATTCCAACTAATCCGCGATTTGCAAGCGTTAGTTTAGCATAACTAATAGGCTGTGTCAAGCGTTTTCCGCGCGTTTTTCATTTTTTTGTCCACTTTTTTTCTGCTCTTTGCATCGTTTGCCCAATTCGGGGGAATGCTGACCAGCAAAAACAAAGGCAGGCTCTGCTTTGCAGGGAAATCAGACACTTTTCCGAACAAAATCAAGCCACACCCTATCAAAAACTTCTGATTATCACCACTATGGCTTAAAGTGCCGAAGGGAGCAAGCAGAAAGCCCCTTTGTCACCTCCGCAGAGGCGAAATCCCCTGCATGATCATGCGATTCTATCAGAAAATGAAAACCGCAAAAAAGAGGTGTGAGAATGAAGGAATGGGCGGTCTGGATGGCGAACAAGATGGAGGAGCAATTGCTGCGGATGGAGCAGCTGCGGCTCAGTGAATTTGTTGCATATGAGAAGAACTGGAAGAAGCGTCTTCTGATGCAGTTTGTAGGCGGAATTGCAAGAGGATTAGGGACAGCGGTTGGGTTTACGCTTCTGGGCGCGCTGGTGGTGTGGCTGCTGCAAGGACTGGTGCAAAGGAATCTGCCGATTATCGGGGATTTCCTGACCCAGCTGCTAAACCTCGTGGAAGGCAAGGGCAGCGGCAGCTAAAGCGTCCCCGCCCGTAACTTCGCGCTTCCGCAGAAGCGCCCCAAGCTGCTCTATCCGCCATTTCCACATTGTCGCGTCAATGGGCGCGACCTGATTCCGCCGCTTCCCAAATCATCATCACCAGAAAGGGCTATCATCACCATGCGCAAACCCGTTTCCCAAAGGCTGCTGCCTCTCCTGCTCATCCTCCTGACCCTCGCGCTTGACCGCTTCACCAAAGCCCTCGCCGTCGCGCTGCCGGATGAGCGCACCCTCATTCCCGGCATTCTTCGTTGGATTTATGTTGAAAATACGGGCATGGCGTTCAGCCTGTTCAGCGGACAGTCGTGGATGCTGGGCGTGGTGTCCGTCATCGCGGTTATCGCCGGATGGCTCGTCCTCCGCCGCTATCAGCTCAGCGGATGGAGCAGAACCGCGGCGGCGCTGATGATTGGCGGCGCGCTTGGCAACGCCTACGACCGCTTGGCGCTGGGCTATGTCGTCGATATGCTGGATATCACCCTGTTTCCCTTCGCAGTGTTCAATATCGCGGACGCGGCGCTCGTCGTCGGCACGGTGCTGATGGCGTACTGCATCGTGTTCCGCACGGAAGATTGGAGGAAAATCAATCATGACGCAAATGATGCCTGACGCACTCGAATCGCGCACTATCTCCATTCCCGGCGACGGACGGCGGCTGGATGTTGCCCTGTCCGAAGCCGCTGGGCTGACGCGCTCGCGGGTGGCGGCGCTGATGGCGGACGGAAACGTCACGGTGGACGGGAAAGTCGAGACGAAATCCGGCGCAAAGGCGAAATCGGGGCAAACTGTCATCCTGATGATTCCCGCGCCGAAGCCCGCCGTCCCCGTCGCGCAGGAAATCCCGCTCACAATTCTCTATCAGGATGATGACCTCGCCGTCGTCCTGAAGCCCTGCGGCATGGTCGTTCATCCCGCCGCGGGGAATGAGGACGGCACGCTCGTCAACGCGCTCCTGCACCACCTCGACCACCTGAGCGGCATCGGCGGCGAACTGCGCCCCGGCATCGTCCACCGGCTGGACAAGGACACCAGCGGTCTGCTGCTGGTGGCGAAGAACGACCAGAGCCAGCTTGCCCTCAGCCGCCAGTTGCAGGAGCGGCAGATGGAGAAGCACTACCGCGCGCTGGTTGAAGGGAATCTGCGGGAGGACAGCGGGCGCATCGACCAGCCCATCGCGCGGAGCAAGAAAGACCGCAAGAAAATGGCAATTGATCCCGAAGGCCGCCCGTCGATTACGGACTGGACGGTGCTTGCGCGCGGGCGGAACGTGACGCTGCTGGACGTCCACATTCTGACCGGGCGGACGCACCAAATCCGCGTGCACATGAAGTCCATCGGGCATCCGGTCTGCGGCGACCCGATTTACGGGTCAGGAAGAGGCGCGAAAGTCCCCCGCCTGATGCTGCACGCGTACACGCTTTCGTTCACGCACCCAAGGACGGGGGAAAGGATGACGTTCACCGCGCCGCTGCCGGAGGAGTTCGTGCAGGGGCTGCGGGGGAACGGGGTGGAATGGGAGAAATAACGTTTCCTCACGGAAAGCCGAGAACGTTACATCGTGCGGTGATACTATTTCCATCATGAGAATGCGCCAGAATGGAAAATCACGGACAGATGGCACGGATGAATTTGGAAATAGCACAACCGTACAATTGCATAGAAAAGCGCCCTGCTCCGGAGATGTTCCAGAGCAGGGCGCGGTTTTTTGATTCATCACGAAAATCCGGGGAGCGTAATACTATTTCCAAATAAGAATGCGCCAAGATGTGAAGCGAATTTTTTATTCTGGCGAACGGGCACGAAACGCGGCGCAGCAGCACTACGCTCAGTAGAACGACCGAAAGTCAGAAGGGAAAAGGCGCAAGCAGCTGGCGCAGGTGAATTTGGAAAGCGTATTATTCCACGACCTTCGCGCCGGCAGCGATCGCGTCTTCCTTGGTTCTGAAGAACTGCCAAGTGCTTTCCACGGTGGGGGTGATTTCCTTCTGGTCGCGGATGTACTGCGCCAGAATGTTACGCACCTGACCGTTATCGTTGCCCAGCGTATCGCCGGTGTACATATCCGTGAGGCTGTAATCCTCAGGAGTCAGACCAGCCGCCTGCATGAAGCCGGCGCCACCGGTGAAGCGGTAGTTGTTCATCACCACGGAGAACACCTGATCAGGCGCCACGGGCTGACCCTGATACTGCATGTTCTGGATGCGCTTTCCTTCAGGCGCATAGTAGTGGATTTCGTAGTACAAACCGTAGATTTCATCGGTGTAGTAGCCACCGCCAAGGTAATCGGGGTTCGACGCACTGGTGTAGTTGGTGGTAGCATGCTCCAGCCACAGCCGCAGCTGTTCGCCGGTCATGTTCACGCGATAGAGCCAGTTTTCAAACACGTACAGCTGATACAGCAAACGCATCGGAACGTCGCCCGCAGGAATCAGGTCGCGAACCTCGGCGCCGCTGGTCAGAGGCGCGCAGATGGACAGCTGCGCAGGAACCGCAGACAGCTGCGCCTTGTTCAGCAGATCCATCAGCGCGGTGGGCTGCAGGGAGATGTTCTCATTGGAGAAAGCGCCGGTAGCAGTGCCCAGAGGCTGATCCAGATAAGCCTGCAGCTCCTCGTTGTAGGGAGCCAGCGCCGTGGCAACCTTCTGATTTTCCACCAGGCCTTCCTGATCCGCCAGGAAGCGGTAGCCGTTTTCAGCCGTCACAGGGGTCACAGTCTTGGTCGCCGGGTCGTAGGCGAGCTTCATGAAGCCCAGGCCTTCACCGGCGCCACCTGCCAGCACGGGCACAACCTTGCCCTCGGCATTGAGGATGTCCTCACGGTAGTCGGTCTTATGGAAGTGACCATACACAACCGCGTCAATCCCGGTAGTCAGGTTAATCATTGCGCGAACCTGGTTTTCGTAGTCCGCGGGGTTGTTGCCATCGGTAGAAACAGCGTCTTCCACGCCGGAGTGCGCCACGACAATCACCACATCGCAGCCCTCCTGCTCGCGCAGGATCGGCACGAAGTGCTCAACCGTGGGGACCAGATTGCGGAAGTCGATGCCCTCATAGTGGGACTCAACCTCCCAAGCGGGGATGTTGGGCGTATCCATGCCGATGACGCCGACCTTCACGCCCTCAAATTCCTTGACGATGTAGGGGACGCCCATCCAGGAATCCCACTCGGTGCCCTTCGCCACAAAGTTGGCGGCGGACATGGGCACGGAATGCTCCTCGCCGTTGTCGGGGCTCATCACATACTCAATCTGACGCTTGAGAATCGGCAGATCGTTGTTGAACTCGTGATTGCCCAAGCACCACATGTCGTAGTCCATCAGGCGCAGCGCCTTCATCATGGGATCGTCCTTTTCAGGAGCGAAGTAGGAGTAGTAATAGGTCATGGCAGAGCCCTGCACGGTATCGCCGCCATCCACCAGAACGACGTTCTTTTCCGTAGCACGAACCTGCTCGATCATGGAAGCGATCATGGACAGACCCACGTTCGGAGAAGGCTCGCCAGTGGCGTAGTTGATGGGCAGCACTTTGCCGTGCACGTCGCTGGTCGCGATGACGGTAATCATGATGGGATCCGCATTCTCTGCGAACGCCGCGCAGCCCACCAGGGGGAGAATCATGGTCAGCGCCAACAGAAGGGATAGGAGCTTCTTCATGATGGGCACCTCTTTTTTCTTATTTCCCGCTCGAAGCAGGATTAAAACAATTATATTCCATATTCTTTCGTTTGTAAACAGTGCCGCCAGATGCAGACTTCGCCGCGCCAAGGGGTTAGTTTGTTGACGAATGAATTCTCCGTCGAATCCAATTGCAAATACGGCGGAGGAAGCGATTGAAAGTCAAGTTTTTTGCAAGCCGCAAACAGTACGAACGCCATTGTAGGCAGCGAGGCAAATTGCGCCGGTGTGGTGACAATAATATATTTTGTATTCTGTAATTTGTAGGTGGCGGACAGAAATCAAGGGTTGTCTCGGAAGCTTCTTCTGCGAAATAGGGGGACGGCGGGGAAACGCGATGGAAGCATCATTCACATATAAAAAACACCGGTGCATTTGACTTTGTTACGCCGTTGTCTTCTGTTTTTACAGGAATCAATAAGCAAAAACGCCCACCCAAAACAAAAAACCAATAATCAATGAAATAACCGTCAGTGTTGTGAAAAACACACAACATTTCTTTATCGTTCGCAACTGTTGCAGCATACCATAGAAAGTATATTCCAGCCTCTCGTTTTCAGTAAGTCCGGCATCATAAATTCTGAAAAATTCGCCCGTTACAACTCCGTTCACATCTTGATATTCTCAAATGCCGTTGGGAAGCGCTTCACCATTTTTCTTCAATTGCCGAAACTGTTTGTTTTCTTCTTTTGAGCAAGCAATATCCTGCAGGAAGTGCATGTCGAGCCAAATATTTTGCAAGTTTTTCTTCATATCTATTGGTTCTTTTGCCATAATCCTTTTTCCGCCTTTCGATTGTTATAAAAAACAGTCCTGCCCTTCTTAAACCAGAAAGGCAGGACTGCGGGATTTGAATTACTTCAGTTCCGCGAAGTACTTGATGGTGCGGACCATCTGAGAGGTGTAGGAGTTCTCGTTGTCGTACCAAGACACGACCTGCACCTGATAGGTGTCGTCGTCGATCTTCGCGACCATGGTCTGGGTAGCGTCGAACAGGGAGCCATAGCGCATGCCGATGACGTCGGAAGACACGATCGGCTCGGTGTTGTAGCCGAAGGACTCGGAGGACTGCGCCTTCATGGCGGCGTTCACGGAGTCAACGGTCACGTCGCTGCCCTTGACAACAGCAACCAGAATGGTGGTGGAGCCGGTGCAGACCGGGACGCGCTGCGCGGAGCCGATCAGCTTCTTGTTCAGTTCCGGGATAACCAGGCCGATCGCCTTCGCAGCGCCGGTGGAGTTCGGAACGATGTTCTGCGCGCCAGCGCGGGCACGACGCAGGTCGCCCTTGCGATGCGGGCCGTCCAGAATCATCTGGTCGCCGGTGTACGCATGAACGGTGGTCATGATGCCGGACACGATCGGATACTTGTCGTTCAGAGCCTTCGCCATAGGCGCGAGGCAGTTGGTGGTGCAGGAAGCAGCAGAGATGATCTGGTCTTCCGCGGTCAGGGTGTCGTTGTTGACGTTGTAGACGATGGTCTTCAGGTCATTGCCAGCGGGGGCAGAGATGACGACCTTCTTCGCGCCAGCCGCGATGTGCGCCATGGACTTTTCCTTGGAGCAGTAGAAGCCGGTGCACTCCAGCACGACGTCCACGCCCAGCTTGCCCCACGGAGCATCCGCCGCGTTCTTTTCGGCATAGATCTTGATTTCCTTGCCGTCCACGATGATGGAATCTTCGGTCGCTTCCACGGTGTGCAGGTTTTCACCGATCTTGCCGCAGTAGGAACCCTGAGCGGTGTCATACTTGAGCAGGTGAGCCAGCATCGCGGGAGAGGTCAGGTCGTTAATCGCGACCACCTCGTAGCCCTCAGCGCCGAACATCTGACGGAACGCCAGACGGCCAATACGGCCAAAGCCATTGATAGCAACTTTCACTGCCATTGGAATATACCTCCTTTAGTCGTTCAAACGGGGTTATACTATTTCCAGATAAGAATGTGCCAAGATGCGCCGCGAATTTTTCACTCTGGCTAACGGGAGTGCAACGCAGCGTAGCAGCGCTACGCTAAGTGGAACGACCGGACGCCAGAGGGGAAAAGACGCAAGCAGCTGGCACAGGCGAATCTGGAAAGAGTATCATTTCCCACCTCATATTCTACCCAATTTGCCGCCATTTTGCAAGAGGTTGCGCAGGATTTCCATCACTTTTGACACTTTTTTGACGCTTTTTTTTGAGAATTTCTCATCCGTTCCCCTCTTCTTCCCAATATGCGCCCCAATTCAGCTCGTCCGTCACATCGAGTTCCTTCAAAATCAGCTTGCCGTTCTCGTCCGTGATGATGCCGCCGCCTTCGCCATACACCCCATAGGAGACATACCCCGTGCCGCCCTCGCAAGTGATGAAGCTCATGCTGCGGCAATAGTCACCCTCCGTTACCTCGTAATCAGCGGATTCCGACACGCCGACGCCATAGCGGTACACTGTGCCGTTGACACAGCGGAAGACGATTGTCGGAATGTCTCCCCTCCAGTAGAGGTTGCTGTCCGCGGGCGTCTGCACAACGCTCCATGTGCCGTGATACGGCTGCGTGCCGTCGCAGTCCGAGCCGTAGAATTTCCCGTCCGCGTCCAGTCGGAGATAATTGTCCCAGAACTCGCCGCCCGCCTCCATCTGCCAGCTGCCGACTAACTTCGCCTCTTCATCTGGCAATTCCACATCATCAAACACCACGTCACGCTGTGGCACGAAGCCGCGGGTGATTTTGCCGTCTACCGTCGCTTCGACGTACACATACGCCCACTGGTTATCCGGATGGGACAGTGCCGTCAGCTTCGTCCCGGCAGGCAGTTCCGCCTGATGGTATTCGCTGACGTTCGGGTCGTCGGTCAGATAGGTGTCAAACGCTGTCAGCATCGGCACATGCACAATCTCGTCCGTCGTCGCGTCGCCGTGCTTGCCCAACTGCGCCCAGCCGAATCGGCTCGTCCGCAGGCTGACGCGGTACTCAATCAGCGACCAGTCGCCCACGGTGAGGTACAGCTTATAATCGTCGCCCGTGCTGACGGATGCTTTCCCCTTCGCCGCGCGGTAAGAGGACGTGTCCGGCGCGGAATACACGGCATAGGACTTCTTGCCGCTCTTCTGGCCTGAAACCACCTCCGGATACAAACAGGCGAAGTATTGCAGTCCTTCGCTCGCTTCGTTGATTCGGCGCACGTCGTCCGGCCCGCGTTTCGGCATGTTGTGGATGTTGAAGTCTTCCAGCGTGATTTTGGTCATCCACATGGCGCTGTCCTCGCCTAGCGCCACCCGATAGCCGTAAGATGCTATCCGCTCCACCTTCACATCGCCCATCTGCGCTTTCATCAGCGTGTAAAATGTTCTCCCCTCGTTGTTGTGCTGCAGCTCAAAATAGTACCTTTCGTCAATATCCGGGTACGCCAATTCAAAGCCGCTCTTTGTGCGCGTGATTTTGGGATAACCCGTCTCATCCAGTTCCGACGGCTGATAGACGGCAGTCGTCGAGAAAATAGCGTCCTTCCAGCCGTCTTTCACCTCATCCACCGCGACCAGCTGATTGTGATAGCGGCTGGTCAGAATCGTGTGGGTCGTGGCGGCTTTTCTGTTGTAATCGCTCACCAAGCCGGTATACTCGTCGTAGTCATGTGTCTGCTCCACCATCGCCAGCAATTGCCCGTTCAGATTCCAGCTGTTTGCAGATGCGGCGGGCAGTGTCACAGCCAGCGTCAAGCACAAAATCAGCAGTATCCGCAGTTTCTTCATATTCTCCACATCTCCTTTTGCTCAATATCCCAAAATACTAAAGAACAGCCGAGCAAACCAGCCGATAATATCATCGGTATACACCCAATCGCCGTCTGCTCCATCCGGCACATAACTCCTGCCTGTTTCGTTGGTCGAAAGGCTCAAATAAATGCTCCAAGCGCCCGGCATGATTTTCTCTTTCTCCACCTGAATCCCATAGCGGGACACCGTGCCGTCCGTTCCGCGCAGGACAATGGTGGGAATGTCGCCCCGCCAGTAGAGATTGCTCCCCACCGGGGTCTGCACGATAGACCAAGTGCCGCTGCACGTCCTCTCGCCATCATCATCCGCGGCGGAAAAATTCCCATCTGCATCCAGCTGGAAATCATCGTACCAGCCGCCGCCGCCTTTGGCGCGCCAATGCCCGACAAACTCCGCCATCAATTCCGGCTGCTCCACGTCGTCGAATATCACATCCCGCTGCGGCACAAACCCGTACAGCGTTTCGCCGTCCACTTCCGCTTCGACGTACACATACGCCCAGCCGCAGTAACCCAGCGCCGTCAGTTTCGTTCCGGCGGGCAGTTCCTCCTGATGCGCTTCGCTGACATGCGGGTCATCCGTGAGATAGGTGCCGCACACCGTCTGAATCGGCACATGCCGCCATTCTTGGCGGATTTCCTTGACGCCGTCCTTCCGCACATTTGCAAAGCGCTGCAAGCCGCAAGCCATTTCGTTCATCCGCTGAACATCTGCTGTGCCGCGGGGCATTTGGTGGATATTGAAGTCCGCCAGCGTGACCATTTTCGACCAGACCGCGCCGTCTTCGCCCTGCGTCACCAGATAGCCGAAATTCTCCCGCTTGGCGACCTCCATGTCGCCCATTTTCGCGTAGACAAGCGTGTACATAGGCTGATTCGTGCTGTCATGGCGCAACGCAAAGCGGTAGACTTCCCCCGCTTCCGGATACGCCAGCTCAAAGCCGTCTTCCGTCCGCACAAGCGTCGGCACGCCATACCCCTCCGACGGCTGATAGACAGCGTTTGTCGAGACGACGGCACTTTCCCAGCCGTTTTCCTGTTTTGCCGCTGCAATCAGCTGATAATGTGCTCCGCTGGCTATGATGATACGGGCATCTTCGGCATCCGCGCGGTAGTCATCAGCCAGAACGGCGTCATCCGGCGAATTCAGCACGAGGGACAGCACGTTGCCGAGCAATTCGCTCGCGGACGCGACATTCATCATCAGCGCCGTCATCAGCGGCAAAATCAGCAGAATCCACCGTTTCTTCATCGTTCGCAGCTCCTTTGCATTATTGAATCGGCAGCGTCATTTGGCGCACGCTTCCGTCCGCCGTTGCCACCCAATTGCCGTATCTGTCCACCGCGCCATAGGGGACGTAGGTGCATCCGCCCTCCCCGTAGGCGAGATTCACCAGCGGCAGGGTCAACCCTTCGCCGTCCTCCTCTGTCGTGGACACGATATAGTCCACGCCGAAGCGCATCGTCATGCTGTCGCTGTAATTCAGCACAAGGATGCTTTCCGCCGAAATCCAGAAGTTGTCCTCCCCAGCCATCGGATTCTGCACCACGCACCATGTGCCGCCGTAGGGCTGCGCGCCGTCGGTGTCTGAGCAGTAGAAGCGCCCGTCCGCATCCAGCCGGAGATAGAAATAGCCGATTTCGCTACCGGAATACAGATACCAGCTTCCGACATATTTCGCTGCTTCGTCCGGCAGTTCCACTTCGTCAATCACCACGTCACGCCGCGGCACGAACCCGCACATCGGCTTGCCGTCCACCGTCGCTTCGACGTAGGCATACGCCCAGTCGTCGCGCACGCCCAGCAAGTACCACATCGTCAGCTTCGTCCCGGCGGGCAGCTCCGCCTGATGGTATTCGCTGACGTGCGGGTCGTCGGTCAGGTAAGTGTCATACGCCGTCAGCATCGGGATATGCAAGCGCAGGCTCTGGGGCGGCTGCCCAATCTGCGCCCACCCGAAGCGGCTCGTCCGCTGGCTGACGCGGTATTCAATCAGCGACCAGTCCCCCTCGGTGCAGTAGATGCGGTAATCATCCCCCGTGCTGAACGACGCTTTGCCCTTCGCCGCGCGGGATGCCTCCGTACTCGGCGCGGTATAGACCGGGTACGACTGCTTGCCGCTTTTCTGCCCCGGAACGGTCTGTGCGCCAATCCATCCCACGTTGTCGTAACTGTAATACAGCGCTATGCTGCTGTGTACATTGCGCATCCGGCGCACGTCGCCAACGCCGCGTCGGGGCATATTGTGAATGTTGAAGTTCTCCAGCGTGACCTCCACCGACCACATGGCACTGTCTGTGCCCTGCGTCACCAGATAGCGATAGGATTCTTTCCGCTCTATCTCCACGCTACCCATCTTCGCATACATCAGCGTATACGCCATTTCACCCCAGTCATTGCTGATGTACTCAAAGCGGTACAGTTCCTTCACCTTCGGATACGCCAGCTCGAAGCCATTTTTGATGCGCGTGAGTTTCGGCTTCCCGGATGTGCTCTGCTCCGACGGCTGATAGACGGCAGTCGTCGAGACAATAACACTCTTCCAGCCGTCCGCGCCCTTTTCCGCCGCAATCAGCTGATTGTGATAGCGGCTCTGCATGATGATGCGCGCGCTATTCTCCTTCCGCGCATAATCATCCGCCAAATGATAATAGTCGTCATAATCATTCGTGTTCGACACAAGCGGCACCAAGGCCTCGGGCAAGCCCCAGCCGTTCGCGGAGGCAACAGGCATTACCATCATCATCAAGGGCAAAATCAGCAGAATCCACCGTTTCTTCATCGCTCTCAGCTCCTTTAGAGGTATTTCCCTACCTAAATAAACGCATCAAGGCGCAATTTCCCTGCGAAGTGCCAAAAATCTTGAAAAATGTTCTGCCAGTTCATTCTGAATCCATCTTTCTATGGTATGATGGCGGACGCAAACGGAAAAGGAGGGATTGAAACCCATGCTACGGATTTTGAAACACCTCAGGTGGAAAGAGTGGCTGCTCGTCGCCGCCTGTGTAGTGCTGATTGTTGGGCAGGTGCAGCTTGACTTAGCCTTGCCTGATTATATGTCGGAAATCACCCGTCTGGTGCAGACGGAAGGCAGCCAGATGAGCGATATCCTGCTCGCAGGAGGCAAGATGCTGCTGTGCGCGCTGGGGTCAATGCTGCTGACGGTCTGCACGACATTCTTTACCGCACAGATTGCATCACGCTTCTCCGCACGGCTGCGCGGCGAAATGTACCGCAAGGTGGTCGGCTTCTCAAACGAGGAAATCAACCGTTTCTCCACAGCCAGCCTGATTACCCGCACGACCAACGACATTTCGCAATTGCAGATGTTCTTTTCCTTCGGGATGCAGTCGCTGATTAAAGCGCCGATTATGGCGTTCATTGCCGTGGGCAAAATCAGCACGAAGAGCTGGGAATGGTCGCTGCTGACAGGCGGCGTGATTGCGTTCGTGTGCGTACTGCTGGTGTTCATCATGCTCTACGCCGTGCCGCGCATGAAGAAAATGCAGGCGCTGACGGACAACCTGAACCGCATCACGCGTGAGAACCTGACGGGCTTGCAGGTCGTCCGCGCCTACAACGCGGAAAATTATCAGGAGGGCAAATTCGCCAAGGCAAACGAGGAAATGACCCGCAACAGCCAGCAGGCGAACATCGCCATGTCCGTCATGAATCCGGGCATGAATCTGGCGATGAACGGCTTGACGCTGGGCATTTACTGGATCGGTGCGGCGCTCATCAGTGCGATTGCGGTCACGTCGCCCGCCGCGATGATGGAACGCATCGGGCTGTTCTCGGACATGGTGGTCTTTATGCAGTACGCGATGCAGGTCATCATGGCATTCCTGATGCTGGTGATGATTTTCGTCATGCTGCCGCGCGTGACCGTTTCCGCGGGCCGCGTCAATGAGGTGCTGGACACGAAGGCGCGCATTGTGGACGGTAAGGAAACGCAGGGCAAGCCCGGAATGAAGGGCGAAATCGAGTTCCGTGACGTCTCCTTCCGCTATCCCGATGCCGACGGCGACACCATCCACCACATCTCCTTCACCGCACATCACGGACAGACGGTTGCCCTCATCGGCGCGACGGGCTGCGGCAAGAGCAGCATCATCAACCTGATTCCGCGCCTGTATGACGCAACAAGCGGGCAGGTGCTGGTAGACGGCGTGGACGTGCGTGACTACACGCAGGACGCCCTGCGCAGCAAGATCGGCTTTGTGCCGCAGAAGGCGTTCCTGTTCGCCGGCACGGTCAGCAGCAACGTCGGCTACGGCGAGGACAAAGCGTCGGGCGCTGCCATCCGCAAGGCGGTTTCCATCGCGCAGGCGGCGGAATTTGTCGAATCCCCGGAAGTCGGGTATTCCGGCACGGTCGCGCAGGGCGGCTCGAACTTCTCCGGCGGGCAGAAGCAGCGTTTGTCCATTGCCCGCGCAGTGGCGCGCGACCCGGAAATCCTCGTCTTTGACGACTCCTTCTCCGCGCTGGACTACAAGACCGACCATGCATTGCGTCAGGCGCTCCGCGAGCAAACCAGCGGCACGACGAACATCATCGTCGCACAGCGCATCGGTACGATTCGCGACGCGGACTGCATCCTCGTCATTGAGGACGGCGCGATTGTCGGCAAGGGCACGCACCGCGAGCTGATGGAAAGCTGTAAGGTCTATCAGGAAATCGCATATTCTCAGCTGTCAAAGGAGGAACTTGCGTCATGAGTGAAACGAAACGCCGTCCGGGCGGTCATCCCGGAATGCGCGGGCCGGGCGTACCGGGCGAAAAGGCGAAGGACTTCCGCGGTTCGCTGGGGAAGCTCATCCGCCACTGCAAGCCCTTCTATCCGGTCATTTGCATCGCGATTCTGGGCGACTTGGCGGGCGTCATTATCCGCCTGATCGGCCCGAACAAAATCAGCGAAATCACCAACCTGATTACCGCCGGGCTGCGCGGCGAGATTGACATGCCCGCCATCCAGAAAATCTGCATCACGCTGATAATTCTCTATGTCGTCGGCGCGCTGCTGAGTTTTATGACGGGACTGGTGATGACCGTCGTCACGCAGAAGGTCAACCGGGGCTTGCGTGACGGCATATCCCACAAAATCAACCGCCTGCCGGTCAGCTACTTCCAGTCCACCTCCACCGGCGACGTGCTCTCCCGCGTCACCAACGATGTGGACACCATCGGCCAGACGCTGCAGAACAGCCTGACCAGCCTTGTCTCCGCCGTGACGATGTTCATCGGCAGTGTCGTCATGATGCTCTCAACGAACTGGGTCATGGCGCTGACGGCGATTGTGTCGTCGATGCTGGGCTTCGGGCTGATGCAGGGCATCATGAGCCGCTCGCAGAAGTACTTCGTCGCGCGCCAGCGGTGGCTGGGCGACCTGAACGGCCATATTGAAGAAATCTACACAGGGCACAATGTCGTGCGTCTCTTCGGCGCAGAGCAGCGCGAACAGCAGGCGTTCGACCGCATCAACGGCAAAATGCAGGAGACAGACTGGAAGAGCCAGTTCATGTCCGGCCTGATGATGCCGCTGATGGGCTTCATCGGCAATTTCGCGTATGTGGCGGTATGCGTCGTCGGCGCGGTGCTGGCGATGAACGGCACGATTACCTTCGGCGTGATTGTCGCTTTCATGATGTATGTGCGCCTGTTCACCTCGCCCCTGAGCCAGTTAGCACAGGCGGCGACGAACCTGCAATCCGCGGCGGCGGCGGCAGAGCGTGTCTTTGAGTTCCTCGAAGCGAAGGAAATGCCCGACGAATCCCACCTGCCCGCGCAGACGAAAACCGTCCGCGGCGAAGTGGCGTTCGACCACGTCCGCTTCGGCTACACGCCGGATAAAATCATCATTCACGACTTCTCCGAGCATGTGCAGCCGGGTCAGAAGGTCGCCATCGTCGGTCCGACTGGCGCGGGCAAAACCACGATGGTCAATCTGCTGATGAAGTTCTATCCGCTGGGCGGCGGCGAAATTCGCATTGACGGCGTGCCGCTGTCGCAGATGACGCGCGAGCATGTGCACGACCTCTTCGGCATGGTCTTGCAGGACACTTGGCTCTTCGAGGGCAGCATCCGCGACAACCTCTGCTATGGCAAGAAGGGCATCACGGACGAGCAGCTTGACCAAGTGACCCGCGCAACGGGGCTGTACCACCTCATCCACACCCTGCCGGAGGGTTACGACACCCAGCTGTCCGACAAATTGAACCTCTCCGCCGGACAGAAGCAGCTGATGACAATTGCCCGCGCGATGATTGAAAACGCGCCGATGCTGATTCTCGACGAAGCGACGTCCTCCGTCGATACGCGCACAGAAATGCTGATTCAGCAGGCGATGGATACGCTGACGAAGGGGCGTACCTCGTTCGTCATTGCGCACCGCCTTTCCACCATCAAGAACGCGGACAAGATTCTGGTCATGCGCCACGGCGACATCATCGAATCCGGCACGCACGAAGAACTGCTGCAAAAAGGCGGCTTCTACGCCGAGCTGTACAACTCGCAGTTCGAGCAGGCGTAACACATTTTCCAACTGCATAACAACCCCGGCAGCACACAAGGACGATTGTCCAGCGGCTGCCGGGGCTTTTCTATTGCGGCAGGATACGCTCTCCGTTTTTCCCCTGCAATGAAAAAGACCAGCATCGAGAGAAAACCTTCTCCCATGCTGGTCGGTCGCGCCCATTTGGCGCGACAATATGCAAGTTGTGGATAAAGTAGCTTGGGGGCGCTCCTGCGGGAGCGCGAAGTTACTGGCAGGGACGCTTCGCTGCCTGCGCCTTTGTTGAGCGCGTTTGGCATACCAGTCGCCCGCGGAACAGTTGGGGCGTTGCCCCAAGCCCCAGCAGGGGCGCCGCCCCTGCACCCTGCAAGGGGGAAATGAAACGGGACGAAGTCCCCCCTTGACCCCTTTCGCGCGATTGGGTTGGCTTCTCTTCCATGCTTCTTCCGCGTGTTTAGCTCTTTTGTGCCGCCTGCTCCATGTTTTTCCGTGCGGCGGAAAGCATCAGCTTCACGCGATTGAGCTGATTCACCTCACTCGCGCCGGGGTCAAAGTCTACCGCGCAGATATTCGCCTGCGGATACTTCTTTCTCAGCTGCTTGATAACCCCCTTGCCCACCACATGGTTCGGCAGGCACGCAAACGGCTGAATACACACAATATTCGGCACGCCCGTCAGCAGCAGTTCCGCCATTTCGCCCGTCAGGAACCACCCTTCGCCGTACTGGTTGCCCTGCGAAAGGAATGGGTCGGACAACTCCGCAATCTGCTCAATATGCATCGGCGGTTCAAAGCGCTTGGACTTTTCCAGCGCCTTGAGTGCGGGACGCCGCAGGGCGCGAATGCCCTTCACGCCCAGTACCGCGCTCGCTTCACTTGTCCAGCCCTTGCCCAGATACTCGTGTTTGAACTTGCCGTTGTAAACGGAGTAGTTCATGAAGTCCATCAAGTCAGGCACAACGGCTTCCGCGCCCTCTTCTTCCAGCAAATCGACCAGATGGTTATTCGCCACGGGCATGTACTTCACCAGAATTTCGCCGACGATGCCCACGCGCGGCTTCTTCATGTCCTCGTGAATCGGCAGATGGTCAAAGTCGTCCACAAGCTGCTGGCAGAGGTCGCCGTAGCGTCCCGTGCCGTTCACCAGATGGTCGATGATCTTCTGCGACCATGTTTCCGCCAGCCGGTTGGCGCTGCCCGCCTCGATTTCGTAGGGGCGCACCCGATACAGACAGCGCATCAGCAAATCGCCGAAAACAATCGCCTGCGCCGCGCCGATGAGCATCGGCAGCGTGAAGTGGAAGCCCTCGTTCGTTTCCATGCCGTTGGCGTTAATGGAGATAACCGGGATATGCCCCAAACCGGCTTTCGCCAGCGCGCGGCGGATAAAACCGACGTAGTTGCTTGCGCGGCAGCAGCCGCCCGTCTGCGTCATGGCGAGGGCAAGACGATCGGTGTCGTACTTGCCGGACAGCACGGCTTCCATCATCTGCCCGACGGTGATGATGGACGGATAGCAGGCGTCGTTGTTGACGAATTTGAGGCCCGTGTCAATGGCGGAGCGTGTATCGTTTTCCAGCATGACGATGTGATACCCGTACTTCTCCAGCACCGGCTGAAGCAGACGGAAATGAATCGGCGACATGTTCGGCGCAAGAATGGTGTAGCCCTTCTTCTGCATGTCGCGGGTATATTCCACGCGATGATACGTTGCAGGAACGGGATGCGCCACGATGCCGCGCTTTTCGCGCTGCGCCATCGCCGCCAGCAGGGAACGCACGCGGATGCGCGCCGCGCCCAGCGAATTCACCTCGTCAATTTTGATGAGCGTATACAGCTTGCCGCAGCGTTCCAGAATCTCCGCCACCTGATCGGTCGTCACGGCGTCCAGCCCGCAGCCGAAGGAGTTGAGCTGAATCAGCTCCAAATCATCCCGCTGGCTGACAAACTGCGCCGCCACATACAGGCGGGAATGGTACACCCACTGGTCGCTCACGCGCAGGGGATGCTCACCGTGGAAGGAAGCGGGGATGCTGTCCTCGGTCAGCACCGCCAGCCCATAGGAGGCAATCAGCTCCGGCATTCCGTGGTTAATTTCCGGGTCAACGTGATACGGACGACCCGCCAGCACGATGCCCTTCCGATGGTTTTCCTCCATCCATTGCAGCGCCTTCAGACCCTCGGCGCGCACGTCGGTCTTGGCACACTGCTGCTCGTCCCAGCCCGCGTGAACCGCGTCGCGCACCTCCTGCTCCGGAATATTGAAGGTCTTGCGGAAGAAGCGCACGAGCGCATCCGCCGCCGTTTTTTCGTCCGTCAGGGCAAGGAACGGCTTGAGCATCCGCACGCGCCCTTCGGTCACATCCTCGACGTTGTTGGCGATATTCTCCGGATTCGCCACAACCATCGGGCAGTTGAAGTGGTTTTGGGTCTTCATGTCCTCCTGCCGCTCGTAAAACACGCTCGGATAGAAGATCGTTCCGACGCCTTGGTCAATCAGCCACTGCACATGCCCATGCGCCATTTTCGCCGGATAGCACTCGCTTTCCGACGGAATGGATTCCATGCCCTTTTCGTAGATTGCGCGGCTGGACGCGGGGGAGAGAACGACCCGGAAGCCCAGCTTCGTCAGCAGCGTCATCCAGAACGGGAAGTTCTCGTACATGTTCAGCACGCGGGGAATGCCCAGTTCGCCGCGCGTGGCTTGTTCGGCGGTCAGCGGCTGATAGTCGAACATGCGCTTGAGCTTATACGCCATCACGTTCGGTCCTTTTTCGCCCGTTGCGGTTTTGCCCAGCCCCTTTTCGCAGCGGTTGCCCGTAATGTGCCGCCGTCCGCCGGGGAAGAGGCTGACCGTCAGCATACAGTGGTTCGTGCAGCCCTGACAGCGCGCCGTCCGCGTCTGCCACTGCAAGCCCAGAATGTCCTGAATCGGCAGGGTAGAGGAGGGTGTATCGCTGCCCGACACCCGGTCACGCGCAATCAGCGCCGCACCGAACGCGCCCATCATGCCGGAAATATCCGGGCAGACGGCCTCCACGCCCGCAAGCTGCTCGAACGCGCGCAGCACCGCTTTGTTGTGGAACGTGCCGCCCTGCACGACGATATGCTGCCCCAGTTCCTTCGGATCAGCGAGTTTGATGACCTTGAACAGCGCATTCTTGATGACCGAACACGCCAGACCCGCGCTGATGTCCTGTATCGTCGCGCCCTGCTTCTGCGCCTGCTTGACGTTGGAGTTCATGAACACGGTGCAGCGCGTTCCCAAATCAACCGGGGCGGGCGCAAAGAGGGCTTCCGCCGCGAATCCTTCCGCCGTGTAGCCCATCGAGTTCGCGAAGTTCTCCAAGAAGCTGCCACAGCCGGACGAGCAGGCCTCATTCAGCAGGATCGTGTCCACCGAGCCGTTTTTCAGCTTGATGCACTTCATGTCCTGCCCGCCGATGTCCAGCACGCAGTCCACTTTCGGGTCAAAGAACGCCGCCGCGGTGCAGTGCGCAATCGTCTCCACCTCGCCATCATCAAGCCGGAACGCCGATTTCAGCAGACTTTCGCCGTAGCCGGTAGAGCAGGAGCGCGCAATCACCGCCGTGTCGGGCATCTTCTCCATCAGCTCGCGCATCGCCGTGCGCGCCGTCTCAATCGGGCTGCCGGAATTGCCCGCGTAGTAGCTGTACAGTAATTCACCCTTTTCGCCAATCAGCGCGACTTTCGTCGTCGTCGAACCCGCGTCAATGCCCAGATAGCACTTGCCCGCATACGTCGCCAGATCGCCGCGCTGCACCTTCGCCTGTGCGTGGCGGCGGTTGAACGCCGCATATTCCTCCTGATTGCGGAACAGCGGCGGCAGGTGCTTCAAGCCGAAGGTCAGCATGACGCCGTGTTCGAGGCGTTCGAGCAGGCTATCCATCGGCACGGCTTCGTCCTCGCCGTCCGAAAGCGCCGCCATCGCCGCGCCCGTCGCCGCAAAAAGGTGCGAATTGTCCGGCACAATCGCGGTTTCCTCTGTCAGGTGCAGGGTGCGGACAAACGCCTGCCGCAGTTCGGACAGGAAGTGCAGCGGCCCACCCAAGAACGCCACATGCCCGCGAATCGGCTTGCCGCACGCCAGCCCGGAAATCGTCTGGTTCACAACCGCCTGAAAAATCGACGCCGCCAGATCCTCACGCGCCGCGCCCTCGTTAATCAGCGGCTGAATGTCGCTCTTGGCAAACACGCCGCAGCGCGCCGCAATGGGGTACAGCTCATGATAGTGCTTTGCCAGTTCGTTCAAGCCGGGCGCATCGGTTTTCAGCAGCGCCGCCATCTGGTCGATAAAAGACCCCGTGCCGCCCGCGCACACGCCGTTCATGCGCTCTTCCAATCCGCCGGTGAAATAGATAATTTTCGCGTCCTCGCCGCCCAATTCGATGGCGACGTCGGTCTGCGGCGCGGCCTTCTGCAGCGCTTCCGCCACCGCGACGACCTCCTGCACGAAGCCCACGTGCAGCGCTTCCGCCAGCGAAATTGCGCCCGAACCGGTCATGCGCACTTTCACGCGGCACGCGCCGAGTTTCTTCCGCGCTTCCCGCATCATCTCCGCCAGTGTCTCCTGCGTGTGCGCACAGTGACGGCGATATTCGCCCCAGACCATTTCTCCCGCTTCGTTCAGCAGCACCAGCTTGACGGTGGTAGAACCGATGTCAATGCCCGCATAATAATAGGTGTTTGTTTCCATTCCAGTACCTCGTCCGTCGGGCTTTCCGCCGCCACCACCAGCGAAAACGCCCGGAAAATGATTGGTTTTTCGTTCTGCACGTTCTGCCGTTTTTCCCACAGCGAGGTGCAGTCCGAATCGTTTTAATTCGCCATCAACCGCGAAAAATCCTCTTGCTTTTGCAGGAAAAGTCGTGGGTTTTTGTTCAATCGGATGCGATTGCTTAAAAACATGATTTTCATACTATTCCCAGTGCGGAAAAGGCATCGCCCGACGCACCGCCGAGTTGCGCGGTGTTGCTTATACTATTTCCAAATGAGAATGCGCCAAGATGCGCCGCGAATTTTTCGTTCTGGCTAACGGGAGTGAAATGCAGCGTAGCAGCGCTACGCTAAATGGAACGACCGGACGACAGAGCGGAAAAGGCGTAAGCAGATGGCGCAGGTGAATTTGAAAATAGTATTAGCCCTGTTCCTGCTCCTGCTTGTAGCGGTTCATCAAATTATGCACGCGGTCATACGGCGACAGCAGCTTCGACAGCGAACGGTCGTGGTTGAGTGTCGCAATGATGTAGGAAATGTACTTGCTCATATCGGCTTCGATGAACCACGGCGCTGCCTGCAATTCGGGCGTGCGGTAGGTCAGGTTCGTGGAAATCACGCCGTCAATCAGACCTTCGTCGTAGCTCTTCTGGTACAGCTCCAAACCGTTGGTGAACAGCGGGAAGGTAACGGCAGAGAAGATGCGGTTCGCGCCGAGCTCCTTCAAGCGGTGCGCAACCTCAATCATGGATTCGCCGGAGGACAGAATATCGTCCGCAACGAACACGTCCTTGCCGTTGACTTCCTTGCCCATGTACTCGTGGGCGACAATGGGGTTGCGACCGTTGACGATGCGGGTGTAATCACGGCGCTTGTAGAACATGCCCATGTCCACGCCGAGGACGGAGGCGTAGAAGATGTTGCGGTCAAGCGCACCCTCGTCGGGGGAGACAATCATCAAATGATCCTTGTCCAGCTTCAAGTCCTTGCGGCGCTTCAGCAGTGCCTTGAAAATCTGGTAGCTGGGCATAACGGACTCGAATCCGCCTTCGGGAATCGCGTTGACGACGCGCGGGTCATGCGCATCGAACGTGATAATGTTGTTCACGCCCATGCGGTTGAGTTCCTGCAACATCAGCGCGCAGTCCAGGCTTTCGCGGCTGACGCGGCGATGCTGGCGGCCGCCGTACAGGCTGGGCATGATGACGGACACACGGTGTGCCTTGCCCGCCACAGCCTGAATGAGGCGCTTGAGGTTGGCGAAGTGGTCGTCGGGAGACAGGTGGTTCTCATAGTTGAACAGCTTGTAGGTCACGCTGTAGTTGCCGGGATCGACCACGATGAAAATATCGTCGCCGCGCACCGACTCCTTGACCAGACCCTTGGCATCGCCGCTCTGGAAGCGGGGGCAGGCGCTCTCGATGATAAAGCTATTGGTCTTGTAGCCGGCCTCAGCGGCCCAGCGCACCAGATGCTTGTCGATGAGGTCGGTCAGCTCCTCGGCACCCGGGCAGGCGATGAGGCGCAGGTCGGCGACCTGAGGCTGGTGGAAGCAATCCTTGGGGATAATGACAGACATAATTACAGCTCCTTAATGTTTCTTTTATCGGTCGATAAAATCAGACGTTGAAGTGCATATCCGGTAATATTCTATCACATTTTCGGCGTTTCGACACTAAAAACTCGCATTTTCTGCGCCTTGCACATCTCTTTTTCCAAAAAAGGCCGGAGACTATGTGTTTTTTACAAAAAACATACAATCTCCGGCTCATAGCAGTTTGCGTTTTTAATGCACAGGCAACATCTGCAAACTGCATATCGCAAATATGCTGTTCTGATAGGCGCTATTTTTGAAAATTGCGATAAAAGTCATTCTATTCCTGTCTCTTATACACATCTCCGAGCCCACGAGACCCTAAGACATC
>ENA-OYWG01000151-OYWG01000151.1-human-gut-metagenome-genome-assembly--contig:-NODE-151-length-28912-cov-6.976158_pt1 | contig 28912 bp, 22 predicted proteins | sample MGYA00244811_ERZ653398 | MGnify/ENA primary metagenome ERZ653398 (study PRJEB26926, sample SAMN06165162) | human gut metagenome | biome: ENVO:00009003; feature: ENVO:2100002; material: ENVO:00002003...
TACACCCTAGAGTTCGTCGGCAGCGTCAGATGTGTATAAGAGACAGCTATAAGGCAGTAATAGAAATTATTTTTGTGTTACTTGTCTAAAACCTATGGCGTTTTGCTAATTATTCAGGGAGGGATTTCAGTGTACAAAATCGTAACAAGAAAACAGCTCAATGACTCTGTTGTTCTTATGGAGATCGACGCACCTTACATTGCCGCTAAGGCAGAGGCTGGTCAGTTCATCATCTACAGAGTTGATGAGAAGGGCGAGCGTGTTCCGCTCACTATCGCTGACTATGACAGAGAAAAGGGTACTATCACAATTATTTTCCAGGTAGTAGGTGCTTCCACGACAGAGCTTTCAAGACTCAATGAGGGCGACTATATCCATGACGTTGTTGGTCCTCTCGGCGTTGCTACAGAGTATGACGAGGGTATCAAGAGAGTTGCAGTAGTAGGCGGAGGCGTTGGCTGTGCTATCGCTTATCCACAGGCTAAGAAACTCCACAGCATGGGCGTTGAAGTTGATCTTATCGCAGGCTTCAGAAGCAAGGATATCGTTATCCTTGAGGAAGAAATGGGCAAGGCTTCTTCACATCTTCATATCTGTACAGACGACGGCTCATATGGCTATCATGGATTTGTTACAAACAAGCTCCAGGAGCTTATCGACGGCGGTGCTAAGTTCGATGAAGTTATCGCTATCGGCCCTGTTCCAATGATGAAGTTTGTTTGCAAGGTAACAAAGCCTTATGATATCAAGACTCTCGTTTCACTCAACCCTATCATGATCGACGGCACAGGAATGTGCGGCGGATGTCGTGTAACTGTTGACGGCAAGATCAAGTATGCTTGCGTTGACGGTCCTGACTTCGACGGTCAGAAGGTAGATTTCGATGAGCTTATGAGAAGAAACTCAACTTATAAGGAGCATGAAAAGGCTCACTTGTGCAGACTTACTGGAGGTGTAAGATAATGGCTAATATGAGTTTGACAAAGACTCCTATCGCAGAGCAGGAGCCAAAGGTAAGAGCTAGAAACTTCAAGGAAGTTACATTGGGTTACACCCCTGAGCAGGCTATAGAAGAAGCTCAGAGATGTCTTAACTGCAAGCACAAGCCTTGTATGACAGGATGTCCTGTAAGCGTTAGGATCCCTGAGTTTATCGCAAAGGTAGCAGAGGGCAAGTTTGAAGAGGCTTATGCTATCATCAAAACAACAAACGCTCTGCCGGCTGTTTGCGGACGTGTATGTCCACAGGAGCATCAGTGTGAGGGCAAGTGTGTAAGAGGTATTAAGGGTGAGCCTGTTGGTATAGGCAGACTTGAGAGATTCTGTGCAGACTATATGATGGACAAGGCAGTTGCAGTTGAAAAGGCTGAGCCAAACGGTCACAAGGTAGCTGTTGTCGGCGGTGGTCCTTCAAGCCTTACAGTTGCAGGCGACCTTGCTAAGCTTGGTTACGATGTAACTATCTATGAGGCATTCCATACAGCAGGCGGCGTTCTTATGTATGGTATCCCTGAGTTCAGACTTCCAAAGGCTATCGTTCAGCACGAGATAGACAATCTGACAAACATGGGCGTACATATCATGACAAACATGGTTATCGGCAGAGTTCTTTCTATCGACGAGCTTATGGGCATGGGCTATGAAGCTGTATTTGTAGGCTCAGGCGCAGGTCTTCCAAGATTCATGGGTATCGAGGGCGAAGGTCTTGTAGGCGTTTACTCTGCTAACGAGTACCTTACAAGAATCAACCTTATGAAGGCATACAAGGACGATTATGAGACTCCTATCATGAAGTCTAAGAACGTAGCTGTAGTAGGCGGCGGTAACGTTGCTATGGACGCTGCACGTTCTGCAATGCGTCTTGGCGCTGAGCACGTTTATATCGTATACAGACGTTCAATGGACGAGATTCCTGCAAGAAAGGAAGAAGTTCATCATGCTCAGGAAGAGGGCATCGAGTTCCTCGTTCTTAATAACCCAGTTAAGATAGTTGGCGACGAGAACGGTCACGTTAAGGGCATGGAGTGCATCAAAATGGAGCTTGGTGAGCCTGACGCAAGCGGCAGAAGACGTCCTATCCCTGTTGAGGGTTCAAACTTCATTCTTGACGTTGATACAGCTATCATGTCTATCGGTACATCACCTAACCCACTTATCAGAAGTACAACTCCTGGTCTTGAAACAAACGATCACGGCTGCCTTATCGTTGACGAAAACGAGTCAACAACTAAGGAAGGCGTTTACGCAGGCGGCGACGCTGTTACAGGCGCTGCTACTGTTATCCTCGCTATGGGCGCAGGCAAAAAGGCTGCCGCTGCTATCGACGAGTATATAAAGAACAAGAAATAATTTCTTGTAAATGAAAATTATTTGTTAAAAGGCTTGAAGTTTGTGCAAATATCTGATATACTAATATAGTATTATTAGATTTGGAGGTCTTTTGATGAATTTGTCAGCAATTATTTCAGTTTTGGCTGCTGAGCAGAGTTCACCTGCATCACTTGCCATGACTTTTATCCCACTGGTACTCATAATCGTGTTCTTCTATTTCTTTATTATCCGTCCGCAGAAAAAGCAGGATAAGAAAGACGCTGAGATGAGAGATAACCTTGAGATAGGTGACGAGGTCGTTACAAACGGCGGAATCGTTGGTATCGTGTTCTCTATCAAGGACGACACTGTTGTTATCGAAACAGGCGGAGACAGAAGCAAGATCCGTGTTAAAAAGTGGGCTATCGCTAAGAACGAAACAATTCATGACGGCGACGTAAAGTAAATATCGCTTTTGAGGGACGGGTAGTTTTATCCGTCCCTTTTTGTGTTCTTATTGTCCGTGGCTGTGAATATAATTTTCCTAGGGAATTTTGTATGCGGGGGTGCGGATATGAAAAACAACAGACTTTTTGGGGGCAGAAAGCTTTCTGTGCTGTCATCTACGGCAATTTCTGCCTGCGTGGGGTGCGGTGCGATATTTGTTGCTGTGCTTGCTTTTGCGTATGTTATCACTAAGATAGATGCCACCGATCTTATGCTGTCGGTGATGTCGACAGCGGCACTTGGTATCGGGGCGTATGCAGGGGGATATGTCTGCGGAAAAAGGCAGCGTAGAAACGGTCTGCTGTCGGGGGTGCTGTGCGGAGTATTTATTTTTCTTATCATCGTCATTCTCAGCGCACTGTTTTCAAAAGCGGCCGAAAGCTTTTCTGTGTCTGCAAAGCTTGTGCTTACCCTTGTGTGTGCAGGCGTAGGCGGAGTTGTGGGGGTAAATTCTAAAAGCAGCCGTTTTTGATAAGGATAAATATTTATACTGCATTAACTATTCGTTCATAAAACATAGGACGATATGTGATATAATTAATGTAAATCAATTATTGGAGGTAAAATCCTATGAAACATATCAAGACGATCAATAAGGCTAATCTCAAGAAGACTGCTGCTAAGGGTGGCTGCGGCAAGTGTCAGGCATCATGTCAGTCAGCTTGCAAGACCTCCTGCACAGTTGCTAACCAGAAGTGCGAGAGAGAGGCTTAATATTCCGATCTTTCTGAGGCGTGCGAGCGTACACACGCCTTGCTAAAGGGACATTTTTATGTCCCTTTATTTTTGTATAAATTTGTATATGAATATAAATGCGAAAGGTGATTTTTAAATGATACACAAGTTTAAGCTTGGCGGCTTTAATGCACTGCTTGACGTGAACAGTGGCGGAGTACATATTATAGACGATCTGACATATGATTTGTTAGACAATGTTGAGCCGCCTTTTGAGGAGAAATGTCCTGAGGACGTTGTAAGAAAGCTGTCAAAGATGTATGACAGCAAGGATATCGAGGATTGTTATGAGGAGATAGTTTCTCTTTACAATGACAAGATATTGTTCAGCGAGGACGATTACGAGAAGTATGCCCTGTCTGCTGTGGCTTCACCTATCAAGGCGATGTGTCTGCATATCGCTCACGACTGTAACCTTAGATGTAAATATTGCTTTGCTTCAACAGGCGATTTCGGTCAGGGCAGAATGCTCATGGACTATGAAACAGGCAAGCGTGCTATAGATTTTCTTATAGAGCGTTCAGGAGACAGAAAGTTTCTTGAGGTGGACTTCTTCGGCGGTGAGCCGTCACTGAATTTCGGTACGGTAGAAAAGCTTGTTGAGTATGCACGTTCACAGGAGGAGCCTCACAATAAAAAGTTCAGATTTACTGTTACCACAAACGGTGTACACCTCACTGACGAGATGATAGACTTCATCAACAAGGAAATGTACAACGTTGTTCTGTCTATCGACGGAAGAAAAGAAGTCAATGACAGAATGAGAGTGCGTGTTGACGGTTCAGGAAGCTATGACAGGATTATCCCTAACTTCAAGAAGCTTGTTGAGAAGCGTCCTAAGAACAAGGATTGGTATGTAAGAGGCACTTACACAAAGTATAATCTTGACTTCTCAAATGATGTAATGCACCTTTATGACCTTGGATTCGATCAGATATCCGTTGAGCCTGTTATGGCAGACCCTAGCGAGCCTTATGCTATCACTGAGGCTGACCTGCCGAGGATCTTCAAGGAGTATGAGATACTTTCTGAGAAGATACAGAAGATAAGGGACGAGGGCAAGTTCATAAACTTCTTCCATTTTATGATAGACCTCGATCAGGGTCCTTGTGCGATAAAGAGACTTAGGGGCTGTGGAAGCGGAAACGAGTATGTTTCTGTTACTCCTGACGGCGATATTTACCCATGTCATCAGTTCGTTGGTATCACCGAGTTCAAAATGGGCAATCTCTATGACGGCACATTTAACGAGGAAATGAAAGATATGTTTGCTCACGCACACGTTTACAACAAGCCAGAGTGCAAAAAGTGCTGGGCAAAGTTCTATTGCAGTGGCGGTTGCAATGCAAACAACTACATTTACGCAGGTGATATTCACAATGCGCACAAGCTGTCATGTCAGATACAGAAGAAGCGTCTTGAATGCGCTATCATGATGAAGGCTGTTAAAATGCTCGACAGCGCAGAATGAATATAAATATTTTGTAAATTTTACGCATGGTAACTTTTATGTACATATATAAACTTAATATGTACAAAAACGTTTGAAGTTTAACATAAAAATTTATTGAATAATCGGTTTAAAAAGCACGGAATAACAAATGACGTTATTTCGTGCTTTCTGCTGTTATTACATAGTATGATCATGTCGGAAAATAGCAAAATGTGTCTGTCATATTAATAAGTATTAAGATAAATATAATGTATACTAAGCTGGTAGCTTATTGACAAAGTGGGTCGAATTTAGTATAAGATTGACATAAACAAAAGGTGCTTGGCGGTCATGTTACCGCAAATCGGCTATAACGAGCGCCCTCTGTATCGGACAGGATAAACCGACAAATTATTATGAAAAGGACGAAGAGATATGAAAACTAATGAAAAGAAGAATACTTCTGCTAAGAAGAAACTTATACCTGCAGTTGCAATGCTCACAACTTCCGCTGTAATGCTTTCTACTGCTACTTACGCTTGGTTTACGATGAGCAGAGAAGTTGAAGTAACAGGCATTAAGCTCACTGCTACAACTCCACAGACAATTGAAATTTCACTTGGTAAAGCTACAACTGGCAACACGCTGACTGCTGGACAAGAGGCAACTGCACCTGGTACTGATGAAACACTTTGGTCACACACTGCTGCTACGGGTTCTGTATATAAAGATTTTGGTAAGCTTATTCCTGCATCTTCTGTTAATGGTTCTGATATGTTCTATACAGTAAAGGCAACAGACAATGGTAAGAAAGTTTCTGATGTTGATAATCCTTTCAACAAGGCAACTACTGCTGCTGGCTGGGAATTTAAGGATGATGGCAAATCTGCTGAAACAGGTGATGTTGTCACAGCTGCTGATAAGGACGGCTCAGGATATTATCTTGACATTCCGGTTTGGTTTAGAACAACAAGCACTAGTGATGTAAACCTTGGTCTTGACGTTGAAGTTAAACAGGGTAGTGATAGTGATACAACTACAGAACTTTACAAGGCTGCTCGTGTTGCAATACTCCCTGACACTAAGGCAGCACAGAGTGTGTTCCTTGGTGCAGAGGGAAATGCTGCTACAAATTATTACACAGACGGTAAGGCTGTTTCGACTGCGGCAGCAACTTTGACTGATTCATATGGTGATGTTTCTGTTGCAACAGAGGTTAAAGCTACTGACGGAAAGGTTACTAATGCTGCTAATGCAACACATGTTGCTACTGTAACAAAATCAACGGGTACAGGTTATGGTGGCGCTGTTAAGTATTACATTCGTGTATGGCTTGAGGGAGAAGATGAGGCTTGTTGGAATGCTAATGCAGGTCAGGACTTCCAGATTAATCTTAAATTCTATGACCTTTCAAACACAGGCACAGGTGTTTAATCCATAACAATAAAACAAAAAAGACGCCGAAGAAATTCGGCGTTTTTTGGTAAATGGGCATAAAAAATAATTTTCCATATTTGGGGAAATTCCCCAACTTTTCTTTGCTTTTTGTCGAAAATATGCTATAATAATACATTGGAACAGGAAAGGAAGTGACTTGCTTTGAACGGTAATTCAACAGTTGACGGCGTTCGTGCCGTGGAGCTTTTCTATAGACCTATAAAAAATACCGACAGCGGCAGGGTCACTTTTTTGCAGTCGCAAACAAGGCTCAATTCTCCTGCTATGGGTACGCTCATGCCTGCGGATTATCTCCCTGTGGCTCAGCTTTCCGACCGATGTGTTAGCATTTTCAAGCTTGCTTTCGTTCAGCTTTTGCAGGCTTTGGGTAAGTTTCACGAAAGGGAAGTTGACGTTGATTGGGCAAGCGTGTTCATGCCTGCAAGGTTTTTACGGCAGACGGAAGCTCCGAGAATTGCGGCAGATTATTGCGATAAGTTTGGCGTGAAGTATGAGCGTGTCTGCTTTGAACTGTCCCCTGATGTGCTTGATGAATCTGACAGTACGGCGGCAGATAACGTGGCGCTTATGAGAAGACAGGGCTTTCATTTTCTGCTCACAGGCTTCGGCACTGAGGGCTTTAAAATGCTTAAGACCGCTGAGTTCAAGGTAGATAATATCATGCTTGACGGCTCAGTGGCTCAGGTTCTCGGTAAGAGCGACAGGTATGATACCTGCGTGAACTCTCTGCTGAATTTCGTTTTTGACCTTAATGCTGAGGTCATAGCTGACGGCATTACTGATGATAAGCAGGTGAAACAGCTCAGCGGTATGCAGTGCCTTTACTATTCGGGAGAAAATGCAGGAAAATATATTGCGGAAAGATACGTTCGCAATAGAAATGAGTAATAAACGGGTGATACGGTTTTGGACGGTAAAAATATAGATAAAAATACAAGAGTAGTCGATACCCTTGCACTTCGCAGGACCGCCAAGGAAGCTAAACGCTATGTGGTATTGATGAGATTGCTTAAAATACTTGCCATTATACTTATCGCTATCGTGGCGGCGGCTTATGCGGTGTCTTATTTTTACGACAAGTATGGTAGCTTTACAGTTAAGATAAGTAAGTATGATATGATAAATCAGGGGCTTACTCTTTCGGAAACTCCTGACTATACCACGAGCAATTCAAGGCTCAATGCGGATATCCTTTATGATATAACAAATATCAGTGGCGAAGATCTCCCTGATAATATCGACAAGATAAACGGCAGCCATAATGGCGAGGGGTATATAGCTTATACTTTCTATCTCATAAATTCCGGTAAAGACACACTTAGCTATGACAGCGAAATGACTATCGAGAACGTCACGAACGGCGTTGATGAAGCTATCAGAGTGGAGCTTTTCGTGAATGGCGAGAAAACTGTTTATGGTAAAACAAAGTCTGACGGCAGCGGTAAGGAAAGCGATTGCGACAAGGAGTTCGCCTCCTCTACTGAGGTCATGAAGGACCGACGTGAAAAGCTTGGTCCTGGTGAGAAAGACAAGTATACAGTAGTCATATGGCTTGAGGGAAATGACCCTGATTGTGTTGACAAAATAATCGGTGGCACAATGAAGCTTGGTATGAATTTCAAGATCGTTGAAACAACTTAAAGAATTAGAAGGGAGGAAGCCTCGGGTTTCCGAGGTTTTGAATTATGAAAAAAGCTTTGAAGATCGTTTTTAATGTTATCGCATGGGTGGTGCTTATCTTTGCACTGCTTATAACAATTCTCGTGTTCTCGTCTGATAAGAATAATGGTACGGCAAGTCTGCTGGGATATGTCCCGCTCACAGTTGAATCTGACTCAATGAAGCCAACTTTCAAAAAAGGCGACCTTATTATCTCAAAGGAAATAGACGATATCAATTCTCTGAAAAAGGGCGACGTTATCACTTTCTGGACGCTTATTGACGGCAAAAAGGTGAAGAATACCCACCGTATCGCAGAGGTACTCAATGATAACGGCTCTGTAGGCTTTATCACACGAGGCGATGCTAATAACGTAGATGATACATACACTGTTTATGCAGGTGATATAATCGGTCAGTGGAAAGGTGCAAAAATAGGCGGTTTCGGCAAGGTAATGGATTTTCTCAGAACAAAAACGGGATTTTTCATTTGCATACTTTTGCCCATAGCACTGTTTTTCCTCTTTGAGCTTTATAAGCTTATCGCAACCATAATCGAGATAAAGCGTCCTGCTATCACAGAGAGCGATGAGGAAGAAATAAAAAGACGTGCAGTTGAGGAATACCTTGCACAGCAGAAGAAAAAGGAAGAGGAAAATGCACAGCAGGAGAAAAATGACAAATAACTGCTGCTTGGGTGATACATTATGAATGGATTTCTGAAATGGTTTTTTGTTTTCATGTCGTCAATGCTTGCAGGCTTTGGGCAGATCTTCAAAGGTCTGTGGAACGGCATAAAACAGATCTTCAATATAAAAAACTACATAAGGATATTCAAGACCTACTCGGCAGACTTTGGTGCGCTGGGCTGGATACTTTCTGTGCTTGCAATTATCGTTGTTGTGGCTATCTTTGTGCTTATTATTTTTATGATAGTGCTTGCTGTGAGAAAGTACATAAGATTCAGACACTCTATCGTCAGCAACGAGGATCTTATCGAAGAAATATCTGACCTGCAGCGTCAGGTGGTCAAAATGACCAAGGAAAAAGATGAGATCATGGCAATGAAGGTGGCTCAGCTTGGCGTATATGATAACACCGCTCTTGCAGAGGGCGAGCAGATGCCTGCACAGGGCGAAGTTCAAACCATTGTGGACGGCGTTGTTCAGACTGCCGACTGCCGTTTTTCAAAGCTTATCGAGGTGGACAATTTCTACAAGACATACGAGCCGCCTGCTTACAATAATGACATCACCCTTAGCGGTATCTGCGAAGCATACAGAAACTTTGCCTGCTCAAGAATGCACCTTTATTATGACATAAAAACTATCCGACTTTTCATTGCAGGCATGGCTTCAACAAAGCTTATTATCCTGCAAGGTATCTCTGGTACAGGTAAAACATCATTGCCGTATTCTTTCGGAAAGTTTTTGCAGAAAGATACCACTATCGCTTCTGTTCAGCCGTCATGGCGTGACAGAACTGAGCTTTTCGGCTACTTCAATGAGTTTACGAAGAACTTTAATGAAACAGAAGTCCTCAAAAGAATTTATTCTTCTGAATACAATGACGATGTAAACTTCATACTTCTCGACGAGATGAACATTGCGAGAGTAGAATATTACTTTGCAGAAATGCTCTCTATCCTCGAAATGCCTGACCCTGCCGAGTGGGAGCTTGACCTTGTTCCTAACGTGTGGAGTACCGACCCTGTTCGCCTTGACAAGGGCAAGCTTCGTATACCGCAGAACATTTGGTATATCGGTACCGCCAACAACGACGATTCCACGTTCACTATCTCAGATAAGGTATACGATCGTGCACAGCCTATCAATCTTGACGCAAAGGGAGTTGCTTTTGACGCTCCTGACACGCCGCCTATGAATTTAAGCTTTGAACATCTCGATACGCTTTTCAAAGAGGCATTCCAGATGTATCCTGTTTCGCAGGACAGCTTAAAGAAGATACAGCAGCTTGACCTGTGGGTAATCGAAAAGCTGAGAGTGGCTTTCGGTAACCGTATACTTAAACAGATGAACTTGTTTGTTCCTGTATATGTTGCCTGCGGCGGCGAGGAGCTTGACGGCATTGACTATGTGCTTGCCACAAAGATATTCAGAAAATTTGAGTCGCTTAACTTGGCAATGCTAAGAGATGAACTAAAAGAGCTTTGCACCTATATGCAGAAGCTTTTTGGCAGAAACACCATGAAAGAGTCTATCGCATATCTTGAAAGATTGCAGAAACTGTACTAAAATTTGTACTCATAAACTTTGAGAGGAGGGACGGGCATGAGCGAATACAACGAACAGCGTGCAGCTTTTGACAAAGCTGTAAAGACGTTTGACGGCAATGACAGCTTTGCGGCAGCCCGTGCCTTGCTTCTTTCGGGCGAAAAAACTGTATCTTTTAATCGTAAGATAATCGAGAAGAATATAGATTCGTCCTGGCTCACAGAGATAGAAAAAGCTCTGCCACATCTTGATACGGTAATAAGAAATCCCAGAAACACCATTAAAGAAGTGGAAGAGATCGTGCCTATCGCTATGTCAAGGAAGATAACAGTAGAGTCCATAAAACATCTGGGACAGCACACCGATCTTATTCAGGATATCGACAAAAAGACCGGAAAGATAACTCCGTCAAAGATACTCAACATTCATAAAGAGGAAACTCTCGATACATATGAAAATAGATTTGTAAATACCCTTATCGACAGGCTATACATTTTTATAAATATAAGATACAATAAGCTTGTCCAGACCGCAGAGGCGCAGGAGGCTTATTCTTTTAATTACGATACCGTGGCAGACAGCGGCGACGGCAGAAAGGTCAATATTAGTTTTAAGATAGAAACTGTTGACAGTCTTGTCGGCGGCAGCAAGGATACCAACGTTTGGGCAAGGCTTGAAAGGGTCAAAAAGGCTATCGAGGGCTATAAAGGCTCAGTGCTTTGTACCACTCTTGGCAACGCTTTTATAAGACCGCCTGTTATGAGAACAAATGCTATCACTAAAAATGTGGACCTTATGGCGTGTCTTACCCTTTGGCAGTTTATCGAAAGCTACGATAAGGCAGGCTACGAGGTCAACGTTTCTGATACTGCACAAAGACCTGATGATTCTTATATCGAGGATATATATGGTCTGACCGCAATGAACTATATGCTTTTCCGCTCATATACCCATGGGGCAGACAAGTCGGAGGAGCTTAAAACCATAAAGGGCAAGACCCTCGCACCAAAGGTTGTCAGGCGTTTTGATAAGCAGACGTCTGATAAATATGATGTCATAGTTGGCGATGGTGAACAAAGTAGTGCAAGTAAGACAGATATGGGTATGACTGCCGAAGAGGCAGGAAGCCTTGCGGCAGAGCTTGACCGTATAGTTGAGATAGAAAAGCAGTTTCTCAAAGACGAGGAAAACCGTAAGAGAGCTGAGGAGCTTGCGGCTGCCGAAGCTGAAAGAAAGCGCGCTGAGCAGGAGGAGCTGGAGCGTCAGCGGCGTGAGGAAGAAGAGCGCATAAGGCTGGAGCATGAGGAAGCTGAACGCAGGCGATTGGAGCTTATCCAAAAACAGCAGGCGGAACAGGCTGCAAGAGAAAAGGCGGAGCGTGAGGAACGTGAACGTCGTGAAAAAGAGGAAGAGATCAAGCATATTGCAAGACGAAAAAGGCAAATGGAAGAGCGCCAGCGCCGTGAAGAGGAGCAGCGTGTCCGTGAGGAAAGAGCTAGGATCCGAGAGGAGAAAAAGCTCGTCCGCAGCAGCCTTGGATCTGCTATGGATCAGCAGATCAGCATAAATGAAGAAGCTGTGTCTTCAAGCTTTGTGTCAGAGTATGAGTCCCCTGAGATCGCTGCAAAAAAGGCGAAAGAAGCACAACAGCAGCGTGAGCAGGAACGTCGTGAGCGTGAACGTGCTGAGCGTCTTAAAGCTGAACGTGAAAGCTTTGAAAATAAAAATATCAATGAGATATTTAAAGAATATTCCAATAATCCATATTACATGGCAAAACGTGGCATAACATATGTTCTGGCTCACGCATTTGGGATCATACCTGTTGTGACGGATAATCCGGACTATATCAGAATGTTCAAAGTCAAGAAGGAAAAAGAACTGGCTGAGGCAGAGAGAAAACGTGCAGAGCGTGAAATTGAGATCATCTATGAAAAATATGCTCCGTATCTTAAATATGATGTAAAGAGGCGTATCAAAAACAGGCAGTTTAAAAAGAGAAAACGTCTTGAGCGAAAGAACAGACCGCCAAGACCATATATTCCGCCACAGCGCACCGCTGAGGAGCAGAAAGCTATCGACACTGAAATGAAACGTCTTTACAAGGAGTATCACGTTTCAGCAGTTGTCAGAATGGCAAGGCATTTGAAAGAAAAATACAGCAAACAATAACACGGAGGGAGAGTCGTTATCATCGGCAAGGCGTTGAGGATAGTAAAAATAGCTTTGACAATACTTGGCTCTGCCGTGTTTGCGGCACTGCTGAGTGTTACGGTGTACATAATGGTCTGTGGCTGTATCGGCAAAACAGCAAGCATTTTTGGTTACAGCGTACTGAAAGTCGTGAGCGGAAGTATGGAGCCGTCTATACATGAGGGTGACTATATTTACATCAAAAGGACGGATACTGACAGCTTAAAGGCAGGGGATATCATTTCGTTCTACTCTCAAGATGATAGTATTAAAGGCGAGATAAATACTCACAGGATATCTGAGGTTTTGAGCGACGGCACTTTTGTTACTAAAGGCGATGCTAACAAAATAGAGGACAGCGTGACGGTGCAAAAAGTCAGCATTATTGGAAAATACTATGGAAAGCTCAGATTTTTCAAGTGGCTTGGGTCTTTTGCATCGGGAAAAAAGTTGCTTATGCTGTTGGTGATACTGCCGACGGTGTGCATGGCGGTGTATGAGGTAAAAACTATCGCTGAGATAAAAATATATTCCCGTGAGGAAGCTTTGAAAGCGGCTGAAGAAGAAAAAGAAAAGCTTATGCGTGAGGCTGTTGAAAAGGAAGTTCAGCGGCTGAAAATGCAGGAAAACGAGAAAAAGGAGGCGAACAGCTTTGAATCAGGAAAAGATAATAAAGGCTAAAATGATAACGGCTATCGTTATTTGTATTGCGGCACTTGCAGGGCTGTTCGTTTTTATCGGGCTTTATATGGATAAGTCCGAGGAAGTCAGAAAGACTTATATTGCTAAGTATATGGAAAATCTGTCTGCCGCCTCAGAGGAGATAGACACTTATCTTGAAAGCGGCAAGGATCTTCCAACGAGATATAACATGATACTTTCGGATATGGGTGCGGCAAGGTCGCTGGTATTTCTTATCGACGATTACACTGATGAGCAGAAGGCTATAAATGAGCTTCATTATTGCTTTGTGAAGTATCCCGAACAAATGCAGGGCAAGCTTGAGGACGTAAAAAAAGCACTTGACCATATCACAGAAAATCTTGACAAAGGCTATAAGGAAGTCAACGAGATAGTTGATTCGGTTGATAAAATGGGAAATTAATGCAAGGAGGACAATAACGTGAGCAGTAAAGGGCAGCTTAAAAGAGAAATAAAGAAATGCAGACTTACTATTGAGGAAATAGAGCGTAAGAGATCACGTTCACAATCAGCACTTGTTCAGGCAATTCTTTTGCAGGAAGAGCCTAACGAAATGGACGTTGAGTGGTTCAACAAATACACAGGCGAGATAACCGCTTGCAGAAACCACATGATAGAATTGCAGAAAGAACTTGACTCGATGAAATAATGGAGGTCGCCAAAGTGGCTGAGCATAAAGTGATAGAGAAAGCAGACAGCGAGGGAGAAAAGAAGAAACGCAAACTGCTTATTATAAAAATAATACCAGTTGCAGTGCTGGCATTTATACTTATTGCGGTCAGCTTGGCTTGGTTTACCATTGATAAAGCCCTTGATCTTGATTCATTTGGAATGAAAAGCGTAGATTCGCCATTTGAACTGAAAACAGTAGGCAGTGCCAATGTGCTTAAAGCTGAGATACTTGACAGCAATGACTACTCTAAGGTGTCTGATGGGAGCAACATCACTTCTGACGAGGACAACAAGATCTACTGGCTTCTTGATGAAGAAAGCGGTATGACGAATAGTATTAATCCTGGTAGTCATGGAAAGCTTACTTTTTATGTTGTCCCGAATCAGTCGGGGGAAATGGAGATACAGTTCAAGTTGAGTATCACGGGGTATGCAGAGAATAAAAACGAAGACACTGTTTCTTATGAAAAGGTTACTGAAGAAGAAGTAACTAGATTTATGAATGGACATATCATGTTTTTTGAGAAATATGATGAGAACAATCACACATATTCCGATTTTCTTCATGATGAAACATTCACAAGGACGTTTAAAGATTGTAAAGTAGGCGTTCCGCAGGAAGTGAACGTATATTGGGTATGGCCGAACACGCTTGGTCAGATACTAATGAAAAGCACAGATGAAAATCTGACAGAGAAAAATGTGCTGTTTGATGATAACAGTAAAGAACGTTTGGATTTTGCGAAATATATAAATGGTAATTTAAGCTTGTTCTTGTCAGGTGATGCTGATAAAGAACAAAATAAAACAGTTATTGAGAAAATACTTAATGGTGATAAATACAGCACAGCACAGTTGTCGTCATTAAGCTCAATGTATAATGACGCTGACGAAAAGATAGGTACAAAGGTGCAATATATCCTTGTTGAACTAAACGTATAGATAAGAATATTAACTTTGCACGGAGGCAGTTTAAAGTGAAAACTAAAAGAAATTATAAATTTAACAGAATATGCCGCAAGCTTTACAGCAAGTATCGCAAGAATGTTATTTCTTTAGTTACCGCTGCCGTATTGCTTGTCACGAGTATGCCGCTTGCAGACATTTCAGGTGTTGTGTCTAAAATGGTATCAACTGTCACCAATGCTATTACGGCTATGGCGGCAGATACATATACTGACATTTCTAATGATATCAAAAATGGCGTTTATACCATACAGAATGCAGACGATTTTAAAAAGCTTCTTAATGCAGATCCTGCTGTCTATCAGAAAATCATAATATTGTTTTCAAACAACCAATCTCAGTTTAAGGCTTCTGATTTTACAGGAATAGAAAAAGGACTTGGCAATGAAGAATATCCTTTCATGGGAACAGTCAAAGCAAATGAGGGTTCAGCTATTAATCTTCCTATTAATTTTGCTCTGTTTGAATATCTTAGTGACTGTGCAAATTTAGATACTATTATTTTTGCTAGACCGGAAGAAAATAATTCAGCTTTGCTTGCTGAGAATGTTATACACGGTGATGTGGCTTCAGCTAATAAGTGGAAAATAAAAGCTGATCCTGTAGATGATTCAGGTGCTACAAATTATAAATCCTTCACGTCTGTTATAGGCAATATGAAAAATGGAGCAAAGGTCGATCTGGATATCACTTTAAGAAATGATGTCCAGGTGGAAGTATCAGGCGGGGATAATGCAGGCCTTGCTTGCGGCACTATGGGCGAAAACACAAGCCTCACTGTAAGCTTGTCAAGTAGTTCGCTTGACATTTCTGGCAAATCGAGCGCAGGTGTATTTGTCGGGAAAATGTACGCTGGTGCAATGCTGAACATTGACAAGTGTGGTACCTTGACAGGCGTAAATGTATCCGCAAACAATGCAGGCGGATTTGTTGGTAGTGCAGAGAATGCAGAAATAAATGTTGGCGAAAATGTCAACATTAACATGACCGGAAGCGTTACAGGCTCTGTAACTGCGGGCGGTCTTTTCGGCTCTTATACATATAGTAAAGCCAACGAAAAGGCATTTGATATTTCAAAATTCAGTGGTATGAAAATGACACTTGCTTGTTCATCAGGAGATACCGCTGACAGTGCGGCTGTTGGTTCTGTTTTCGGACTGCTGACAAACAGCGCAGATAGTGCAAAAATTAGTATCACGGGTACTGCTAATGATACGATTACTTCAAACTTCAATGGCACTGTCAGGGCAGGCTTTTATGGTGGTATTGTCGGAAGATATTCTGCCAATGCTCTTAGCTCTGAACTAGCACTAAGTGATATCACTGTAAATGTGACCGGTTCATGCAATGCCCTTGATTTTGGCGGCATTATTGGTAAGATAGGTGATAACAGCAAGGCTTATGTAAGCGTCAAGAATACCACTATAAGTATTAATAATCCCACATCATCACAAAATAATTATGGCGGACTTGTGGGTTATGCAGATCAGGCTTTTATTGATATTGGCGGCAAAGTCACAGTTACTGCAAATGATGTTTCTGCAAACCAGAGCGTAGGTGGCATTGTTGGCAAATTTAATAAAAATGGCGTTGTAAGGCTTGGCGGTGAAACAAACCTTTCAGAATTTTATCCTAAAGACCCTAACAAAAACGGATGTCAGATAGTAGGAAATAGAGGCAGTGCTTTGATCTATAGCTTAAGCGGCTGGTCATTTACAAGGACATCTTCAAAAGTCATAGACGATATGGATTGGGGCGGAGTGCTTCGCCTTAACGATTCCGATCTGCTTGAGAGTGCTGACGGTGTTCTGTCTTTTGATGGATCAGGGCATACTGTTACAATAAATGGATTTACCAGTGATAGTATAACTATAAACAATAGGGCAGATTTTGCCCGTGCAGCTTTGATAATGCAGCATGATAGAAATGATTTTGTTAAGTATAGCGGTGCTAGCAGGGCAGATATGCTTGCGGCAAATATCAGCCTTAGTGCAGATGTTGATATAAGCGGCACTGGTCTAACCGGCTTTATGCGTGATAATGGTGAGGATACATTCAAAGGCACTCTGAATGGCAATAGTCATAAAATTACCATGACAGTGGGAACAGAAAATGATAAGATAGTTTTCCATACTCACAACGGACTTTTTGCAAAGACAAGCGGTGCAAAAATAAGCAATTTAAAGCTTGTTTCAAGCTTTAACATTGTCGGTGACAATGTTTCTGGCGGTGATGCTTGTTATATTGGTTCTGTATCTGCATACAACAGCGGAGCTTTGACTATTGACAGCGTGACCGCTGATGTGACCGCATCTCCAAGTGGTGCGTATACTAATTTTGTCGGAGGTCTGGTTGGATATGTTGCTGACGCCACAAGTGAAGTTTCGTTCACTAATTCTGCTGTAACAGCAAATCTTACATACGATAATAGCACAACAAAGGTAGATTGTACTTGTCTTGGCGGAGTTATCGGAATGGTAGGTGCTGTTACATCAAAGCCTAAAACTGGTATTAAGTTTGATAATGTCACTGTTGGCGGAAAAATAACTGACAAACACACAGGAAGTAACTCTAGAGTTGGTGGACTTATTGCAGAGGTCGGTGCTAAGGATAATTCAGTTTCTGATTTATCTTATTATAACAAGATATCTATCACCACTGTTAATATTAAAGATTTAACAATAAATTCTAGTGGTAAATCAAATAGCGGTGGATTTTTAGGGCATAACTGGTATAGAGTAGAAATTGATCTGAATAGTTTGAATGTAAACAATTCAAGATTAACAGTGAACAATGGCACAGAACTGGGCGGTCTTGTACTTTCCACAACAGGTTATTGGAGCATAAAAGAGGTTAGCTTTGACGGTGTGACAGTGAAAGCAACAAAATGTATAAATTTCGGCATGCTTGCCTCAACTCTTTTTGGTAGAGATTATGACTCTTATGGCTTTGACTATTTTAAAGGTGAAAATGTCAATAATTACAGAAGCTCACGAGATGCAACTTATTTTGAACTTACTGAACCTGATGGATATAAGATCTTACAAAATACTACGATAAATATAAGCCCAAGCTATTCGTATTTTGATGAGATAGCTCGTTGTAGTATTTATTATTCTTCTTCAGCTAGTTTTATGTCTAATCGTCAAGCCATAATTTCAATTCCTGCTGTTACAGCGGACGGAGAGCGTTTGCTGTATATGGACGGAAAGAACTGCAATACCTATCAAAATCAAACAACAAATAATGGTGCTGTGTGGAAAAATAATTCTTGGGCAAGATATTATTATAACCTTGATGTATATAAAAACGGTAAAGCCACCACAGGCGGAGCTAAGGCTGTTGAGTGGAGTGCAAAGCTTTTTGCGGCAAATAATATAAAAGCATATATTAATAGCACAAATATAGATTTTCCAACAGATCCAGAAATAGATTTGACAGGATATTCATTTTATCCAGTTGATACAAATGGTTGTAATATAAAATCAAATTCAACTATTACTTTTGAAAATAATGGCTTTAATCAGTCTGAAATGGTATCAAGCAGTAATAGTGACAATTATGCCCGTACAACTGACGGAATAGATGGAACAAATTTAACTAATGACCATAATCAACATTACATGATGCAATGCGGACTTTTCAGAAATGAAAATGGAGCTGTTACCATAAGTGGTAAACTGACTTTTAAGGGAAATATCGGTAAAGTTAATAATGGCTCTGGTGCATTGGTTTGTGGCTCGGTTGCTGACGACACCAATACTACAAAAAAATCTGTCAAAATTACCGGCAGTATCGTTCTTGACGATCTGTATGTGAATGATACTTCTTTAAGTTTAAATGGTGAAAATTCTTATGCCCCTTTGCTTATAAATAAGATAGGCAACATGACAGAGATCACTATACAGAATGTGTCACAGAAAAAACACAGTAGGACTACTGCTAAATATGATAAAGGCGGTCAGGATTATGCTGCAACAAGCCTTATAGGCAATGTAGGAAGCGAAAAGGGTCAAAATATATCTCTGACTTTCTCAAATATCAAGCTTGACGCAAGTGATGTAAATTCAATTTTCAAAAATGCTACTTTGCTTGAAAGCTTTCAGCATTCTGACGGTGCAGGCTCTTCTGCAATATACAACTATAAATGGGACGACGATTGGGGTACAGACTCAGCTGGCAATATTAAGCATAATGTAACCTACGGAAAAGAAGTGTCTGACACCATAAAGAATCGTGTAGATAATGTGAGCAGGCAGAATAAGTATCATGGCGATTGGAGTAAAGATGACAGGTATACTTCCCCTGTCAAAAATAACGCAACAGAGGAATATAGCTTTACAAGTTACAAGCCATATGTTGCTATATCGTATAATACCACCCAAAACTATGATGAGATAGACGTAAACCTTGAGCGACCATATCTTGACGAGGGTTGCGGAACATACTCTGATCCATATATCCTTGACGCTTCTACACTTGCAGAGGTCGCACGAGTTATCAGTACAGCCTCACCTACAAATGGCTGGCAAGTAAACTATAATGCAAATGTTTCTGCCGATAAATCGACTGTTAATGCTAATAGTGCTTTTTGCAAAGGCACTAATCATAAAACCTATACTTATGACGGTACAGGCAATTTTGTAAGCGGAACGAAAAAAGTTTCAAAAGATAACCTTATCAAATATCTTTGCGAGGCTTATTACAAGATAGATGATGATATAGTTCTCGGCAGTTCTTTTGCAGGTCTTGGCGGAACGTCGAACATTTACGTTTTCAGGGGTGTTATAGTTGGACAGCAGAAATCTGACGGAACATATCCAACTATCACCAATAATTCTGCAAGCCCTCTCATCAGGTTCAGCAGCGGAAGTGTTGTAAAAGATATCAATATAGTATATACCAATGAAGTAACGCTTTCAAAAAACAATAATAATAAATTAAACTATAGTACCGGAAAGACGGAGTATTATGGCGGTGTTATGGGCGTTGTGTTCGGTGGAGATAATATCATTGATAATGTCAAGGTAACAAATCCTAAGATAACATTTGCAAATAACGATAACAGCAAACAACATCTCATTACTGCAGGCGGATATGTTGGCGCCATAGTTTACGGCGGCGTTATTTTCAGAAATATGGGCAACGTTGCCAAATATAGTGCGCTTACAATCAGCAATACTGTGGCAGTGGGTGAAGACGTATATACCAATCTTTTTATCAATCCATATATAGGCAGAGTTGTAAACGGTTTTTCTATCGAAGAGGGAACAACGTTTGGTAAGTCAACTAACCTTAACAATGGCAGGAAAAATTATCTCATTACGCAGTTTAAGAGTGAGCTAAGTGATGATGAGAAATTAAATGTTATTGCCGGCACGACCAATACTATTGAAGTACCTAATGCACAAGCGTTGTTTATGCTGTCTATCATATCACAGTCCGGTATGGGATATACAGACCGTAATAAAAATACTTGCGGCTATGGTCATTATACTTTTACTCGAAATGCAGACTATTCAAAAGTTGGCACAGCTACATTGACTTCTGATGATAAAGATTACAAAACTGCGATCTCAGATTATCAAAGACTTGAAAAGGCTACAAGCAGGGAATATGAAAAGAAAAATTCTGTAATGCTAAAAAAATACACAAAGCCAAGTGAAAAAGGTCTTTATGAAGCAAAGTGGGCACACATTGCAAATAAGAATTTTACTGTTAAACTCACAGGAAATGATACTTATGACCTCACCGACACCGGTTTTCGTGGTATAAATCAGTTGTTTGATGTAACAGATAGTAACTTGGGCGGCATTAAATGTGATTATACTTTGTCTTTGACAGCTATCGAGGGAAATGATCAGACTATAAAGCTCGATACAGATATAAAAGCCTATGCAGTGAAAATAACAGATAACAAGGGCGGTAACACTATTGAATTTCAAGATGTGGATAACTATAAATATCGCACTGCATTTGCCTCTGTAAAAGGAGTTGGGTTGATAAACTGTTCAACGTATGCTTTAACTGTAAATAACCTTAAGCTTTCCGGCAAGATCAGCGTTAAGACGTATAATAACGATGGAAAATCGTATGTTAATGAAGACCTTTCTACAGGTGGTATCGTTGGCGGAGTACAGAGTTCTTGCAAGTTTATCGGAATAACATTGACCGATCTTGAAATATATGGCGCATATACTGTGGGAGGACTTATAGGAAAGTCAACAAATAATATCAATATAAGTAACGTTAAGTCTGAAAACAGTGGCGTTTATGTGTATGGCGGATTTGAAACTGGCGGTCTTGTGGGAAATTCTCAGAAAGGGAACGAATTTTCTGTTAGGGATTCTAAGATAACAATTAATAAAGTTGAATTTGCTAATCTTGATAAAGGCACAAAAACTTGGTTTGGCGTAGGTGGAATCGCAGGCTCTGCAAATATCAAAACGACAATAAGCAATGTTCAGCTTACAGCCTATAATGAAGACAGCTTTATCGGTTCAAAAAAAGGCAATAAACCCCTTCCAACCCAGACAATGAACGAGGGCGGTCTTATAGGACTGTCTAACGGAGCCTGCACAATAACAAACACAAGCGTCAGCGTCGATGTTTATGGTAGTAATGTCGGTGGATTCGTTGGAATAAACAAAAACCAGTTGTCTATCAATGACTGTTACTATGGAGGAACATCTGAAACATCAGCTTGCGGTGTTTATGGCTATACAAGTTCAGGCGGAATGGTCGGCACACAGAATGCGGCTGTGACCGTATCAAAGTCTGCTGTAAAAAATGCAACGATAGGTATACCAACCGCTAAAACTGGTGATGCAGGTATCGGAGGTTATGTTGGCATAAAAGCTAATGGTGATCTGAAGATAACTGATTGTGAAGTCAACAATGTTACTCTGTCAGCAGAAGATCAGTCCAAGGGTGCAGGAGCAGGCGGTGTGATCGGTCATAATGACCGTGGAAACACATATGCTTATGATATTCTCATAAATAAATTAGGCTATGTAAGAGGCAACAACAGCGTATCTGTTTCTAACTTGATAGGTTGGAACAATGATAAAAATCTATCATCTAAATTTATTGGAGTATCGGTAAATAACACGGATTGTTTACCTGATATACAGTATAATGCTTCACAGATACCTGCCAGCTTCACCGCAGTTCACTCCGACTACAATGGTACTCAGGACAATACCAAAAATATCGGCGAGGGAAGCGGCACGCACGTTGATATCTATTCGCCTTATGTCAATATAAATCCAAGCAAAACCATTGGAGATAAAATTTTCGCAGGTGATCTTGTTGGCGGGAATATGCAGACTATCATTAGTGACGCTGCTTCTTATACGAATGGCACAGCCAAAAAATCCTATGGCATAAACAGTACCATAAAGACATATGCAGAGGATCTGGCTAATTCAAAGCTTACAACATTTCGTCAGGCCTCTGAGCTTGATGTTCAGGAGCTGAACGATCTTCCAGTTTTGCTTATAGATGATAACTCATCGTTGAATATCACACAAATGCTCGCAAAGTATATCTCAGTTCTGACAAATTGTGATGTTTGCGACAGCAGTTCAAATAAGCTGAAAACAACAGATCTTATGAATGTAAGCACAGCGACTTATGTGTATGATAACGATGTTTTGAAAAAATCAGACAAAAGCACTCTTACGTTTAACAGCAAGACAGGATATTTCAAGATCACAGACGGTCAGTATGACAATGACGGCACAAACAGATTTACTGTCATTACTCTTGATTATATCGACCCAACGGGAAGTGGCAAAACTGCTCTTAGACTTCATATTCCTGTTTTTGTAAGAAAGGTGCTTGATTTCAGCTTCCAATCTTACGTTATCTCAGGCACAGACTATAACCATTCTCACTATACGGATAAAACAAAGCTTGCTTTTGAGAGCTTTGATGCACCTGTTACTACTTATTTTAAGTATTCCTATTACAAATCTGCTAACGAATGGGAAAAAATGCTCAATAACGGTGACAGTCTGCTTTGGAGCTTTGAAAAAAAGCTTTATCTTATTGGTGATAGTGCCACTGACAGTGGTGTGCTTACCGATGATACAAAGCTATCTCTTGTTGATGCAAATAACAATGACAAGACTTATCATTCTACCGCAAGTGATGCTAAGTTTAATAAAACAACCGGTGAGCTTGACTTGACAAATATAAGCGGCTTTAAACCGGTTACAATGAATGATGTACTGTTAAGATATGCGTCGGTAACAGCTAAAGAATCATCTGACGGAACACTTGTTGAGACAGCTGATGAAGCTACAGCTACTGTAAAAACAAGCGACGGCAAGTATTATATACCTGCTGGGGAGAATGAAACAGTCACTTATAAGATCGATGTTACAGCGAACATTGATACACCTAAAAATGATAATGACGAAATGATAATAAGTGAGAACTATTATCTCACTATCAATATTCCGGAAACGGGAAGCACAAAAAAAGTCATCAAAAACTTTGTGAATTATTATAGCGGTAATAAGCCAAGAAAGCTCAATGGCAATATTCCTACAAATCTTGTCCAAGTGACAAATAATGACACTGGCGCATATGTTATTGCAAACTTTTTTACACAGCTAGTAAGTGTGACGGCTCATGACCCAGAGGAGATAACAGCGTCAAATAACTTTATCCATGCCACAATGACTTCAAAGATAAGCATTGATCCGAGCCTTAGAGATACATTTAATGGCTATAAGAGTGACGATTTCAATATGTATCAGGCGTTTAAATTCTCTATGAAGAATTTTGATGAAAACGATTCGGGAGCTAATGCAAAGATTATTGCAGGAACTTCGGTGAATGTTGATTACAGCATTTTAAACAGTTCAGACACAGAGTTATCAAACGCAAAAATAAGCAAGACTGAGACACTTTCAGAAGCTAAAGACAGCTATATGCTGATGTATCCCAATTCGGTCTACGATTATATCAATAGTGATACAAATGGCTCTATAACTGTCAAGGCTGATATCAGCTTAACTTATGGTACTGCAGGGATCATAGATCAGTTTCCTGAGCGTAAGGACGGGGATACAAAAACCGGTATCGGTGTAAATGCGTCGTCATATGTTGCATATAGTCAGAACAATATTGAGAACAGCTCTATCTCTGAAAATGGAGATATGCCTGCCAGACGCTACTATAGAAAGGCAATGACGGTGGCACAGCTAAACTATAACGTTGCAGAGTCAACGGTTCTTGAGTCGAAGGATTCACCATTTTCGCAGCTTGGTATCAATGCCAAAGATATGACTACAGAAGAAATGGCAATAACAGCAAATGCTATCTATGATCTGTCTGCTTTGAGTCGATCAACAAAGGACAGTGGCAAAAAAATATAGTATACAATGAGATTGTATGTTAAGGACAATAGTGGCGATTATAAGCAGACAAACGATATTAGCAAATATCTCAGTAGCTTTACTTTGGAAAACGCCACATCAAGCAGCGGTCTGAATGGCAAGGAGTGCGTTTTTACCACTGACTATAATGGCGAAGAACAAAACACAGCCGTTACGAAATTTACAGTAAAAACAGGCAAGGCTTTTGAGGAGCAGGGACTTACCTATGCGAACTATAGAGTTGAGCTTACCGCAGTATTGCTTGATGACAACAACTCAGTTGTTAATGGAACTACCTCAAGCGACTATGTTGTTTACACAAACGCAAAAATAGAAACAGGCTTTATAAATTCATAATAAGCAGGCATTTTCAGGAGAAAATTATGACAAAAAGCATTTTTGGAAAATTCAGAAAATTAGAAAAAAAGAAGAAGCTCCAGCTAGTCATAGCAGTATCCATCTCGGTGGTACTGCTTGTGGCACTGCCTGTTTATGCGTGGTTTACTCACAAACGTTCTATTGCTCTTACAACAAAAATAAATGCCCCTACTCAGCTTTATATCACCGCAGGAAACAAAGAATCTGTGGCAAACCTTGAAATGGCAGATATTGATGTTGAGAACGGAAGCTATAAGGACTTTGTATTCGGCATTGGCGGAACGGACGTGCAGAATTATCAGATACAGCTTGCCCACACAACGAATATACCTTTTGAATATGAGATATATCGTGCGAAAAGTGTGCAGGAAGCGGATAAAGATGATGATACTGTAGTTTATGTTTCTAATGAAGTGAATAAAACGTTTTATTATAATATAGACGGAGATAAGATATCAGGAAACTATCTCAACCAGAACGGCTCGGAGATACTTGCCAATAATACGCTTCACGAAAAGTCTTATGACAGTTATGGCAATGTTCAGAAAAATGCCGAGGCGCTTTATTGGCAGTCTGTTGACCTAAGTGTAACTGATACAGAAGACCCATTCTGTGATTATTTTATAATCAGAGTAAAATGGAATGATAAAGTCCAAAACAATAAAGAAACTGATATGGTCTACCTGACAGTTCAGAGAAAGTAATAAATCACAAAATAGAGAGGAGGGTGGCTGTTATGAAAGACAAATTTATAAAAAAGCTTAAAAGATCGTGGCTTGCAATATGGATAGCTTTTGCGGCAGCCGCACTCAGTACTATTGGCGTGCTGGCGGCTTATACCAGCGTTTCAAGTGTGAAGCGAGTTGTATCCACACAAAAGGGAGCTGGTATGCTGTTTTCATCTAATTATCTTACAATAGATGAAAATGATCTTCCAAGGACGATAACTTTTAGCAGTATGGAAAACTCGCCTTGTGTGACAGTCAATGTGTGCAACTATCCGCAAACATTGATAAAGCATAATGACAAGGATATCACATACACTTTGACAGTCGAGCTTGTGGACAGCAACGGAAATGCCGTTACCGGAGAAGAAACAGCAAAATACTCAGTTGAATATAACGGCGAAAAAAAGACTTTTGGAAGCAATTCAAAAATAGAGTTTTCACTTCTGAAACTTATGGCTGACGATTTCAACAAGCATGAATTTGTGCTGACTTTTGATAAGTCACAGCTCACAAAGTCTGACATATACATGAGAGTGACAGCCACTCCTACAAATCAGGCTGAGTTGAAACCGCTCTCCGCAAAGCTTGGCGTTATCTATATAAATAATAACACATCAGCAACATGGACAGGCACATTCATCGACAATGCCACCTCGCCTAAAGATCTTGACGGCTTCAACTACCGCCTGTCAGGCAGTGGCGAGGGTACTGTAACCCTGACTTGGAATACGAACTATGTTGATATCAGCCCATGGTTTAAGAATACTTATGATCTGACTATTTCAAAGGACAGTTCTGGCATAGCCACTGCCACTTTAAAAGTCAATTCTGCTGAAAAAAATCAATATGACATTCAGTTCTATCGAACGAACGGCATTAACAGTGCAGAGCAGTGGTCTGACGGTAATCATACCGATATTACGGTGACTGGTACGGGATTTGTTTCAATGAGTTTCACTCAAAGCACAGCGAAAGAGAATTAGAATATGTACAAAAAAACGGACTGCACACAAAATGCAGTCCGTTTCCTTTTGTAGGGGCGAACAGTGTTCGCCCGTTATTATATCCGTGTAATGTTCAGTACGAAAGCTTAGAGTGCAGACTTCAAAGCCTCAGCAAGCTGAGCAGGACATGATGTGCCACGTCCGTTGCAGTCGATACCCTCAAGTCTGTCAATAACGTCTTGAACCTTCATGCCCTCAACAAGCTTTGATACACCCTGTGTGTTGCCGTTGCAACCGCCTGTGAAATGCACTTTCTTTACGATACCGTCCTCTACTTCGATATCTATTTTTCTTGAACATACTCCCTTTGGAGTGTAGCTGATCGTTGCCATTTGAAAAACCTCCTAAATTCTTGCTACGCCTGTTTCTCTTGCAGCCTTTGCCACAGCCTCAGCCACAGCGACCGGTACTGACCTGTCAAAAGAGTTCGGCAGAATAAATTCCGCATTGAGCTTGTCCTCAGGCACACAGCCTGCGATAGCCTTTGCGGCAGCCATTTTCATTTCCTCGTTGATGTCAGAAGCCCTTACTGCAAGCGCACCCTTGAAAATGCCAGGGAAAGCGATAACGTTGTTTATCTGGTTAGGGAAGTCTGAACGTCCTGTGCCAACAATAAACGCACCTGCCGCCTTTGCCTCGTCAGGCATTATCTCAGGAGTCGGGTTAGCCATTGCGAAAAGTATAGGCTTATCGTTCATGGACTTAACCATTTCAGCGGTCACAAGCTTTGGCTTGGAAACACCTACGAAAGCGTCTGCACCCCTGAGTGCATCAGCAAGAGAGCCGTGGAGCTTGTTCTTGTTTGTGACCTTAGCCATTTCAGCGTGAGCCTCGTTAAGATAATTGTCGCCCTCGCAGATTATGCCCTCACGGTCTACCATGATAAGGTTGCCAATACCGAGAGAAAGCAAAAGCTTTCCGATAGCACAGCCGGCTGCACCTGCACCGTTTATTACCAGTGTGATGTCGCTTATTTTCTTGTTTGCTACCTTGCAGGCATTCATAAGTGCCGCACCGACAACGATAGCAGTTCCGTGCTGATCGTCATGAAAAACAGGAATATCAACTTTTTCTTTAAGCTTAGCCTCTATCTCAAAGCACCTTGGAGCGGCGATATCCTCAAGATTTATGCCGCCAAAGCTGTCTGATATCATGGCGATAGTGTTCACTATTTCGTCAACGTCATTGGACTTTATGCAAAGCGGGAAAGCGTCAACGTCTGCGAACTCCTTGAAAAGTGCACATTTTCCCTCCATAACAGGCATACCTGCCAGACCGCCAATATTGCCAAGACCAAGCACAGCAGAGCCGTCTGTGATAACAGCCACAAGATTTGCACGTCTTGTAAGCTCATATGAAAGGTCAGGATCTTTCTGTATCTCAAGGCAAGGCTGAGCAACGCCTGGTGTGTAAGCCAGCGTCAGGTCTTTTGCATTGTTTACCTTTGCTCTTGAGCAGACCTCTATCTTGCCTTTCCATTCTCTGTGTTTCTGTAGGGATTCTTCCATTACGTTCATTTTATACAGTCCTCTCTATTTTACGCATTAAAGGAACATTACCGCATGATAATGTCCCTTTATTATACCATATTATTTCTCTGTTTTCACAGCCGCTTTGTTAGCTTTTTGTGAATTTATATGAATGAGCTTGAACAGCTTATCAAGATTTTCCTTGTCTGTGGTCATACTTCCGATATGTGTCATAGTTTCATTATACAGACCGTGGAAGTCAGAGCCACCAGTCACTATAAGGTCATGTTCCTTTGCGATATCCACAAGCTTCTGCTGTTGAGTTGGAGTGGCAGAGTAATGATATGCTTCAATTCCGTCAAGCTTGCCTGCCTCGATAAGCTCAAGGAGCAGCTCGGTGTTGTTGAACATAACAGGGTGTGCCATTACTGCCACGCCCTTTGCGGAGTGTATAAGATCAAGCACAAAGTTTACGTCAGGATATTCACGGGTCACAAGACATTCGCCGTTTGGATATGCAAAAAGCTTGTCGTTCACAGAGCCGTAAAGCTCTGTTGCATAGCCGTAATTCACTAATGCTCTCATGATATGCTGCTTGAAAATGCTCTTTGAACTTTTCGTGTAGTGCAGCACGGCATCGGCAGGGATAGGATATCTTGCCATTACCTTTTCTATCATTTCCTTTGCACAGTCTTTTCTTATCTGGCATGACTTCAGGCAAAGACCCTCGAGCCTGTCAGGCTTCTGCGGTGCATAGCACAGAATGTGTACTTTTGAATTGCGCTTCTTGTCCCATGCGGAAAGCTCTACCGCAGGAATGACCTTGACCCCATAACGTTCGCCAAGTATTTGCGCTCTGTTTGATGATGAAAGAGTGTCATGGTCTGTTATCGCAAGAAAGTCAAGTCCCATTCTTTTTGCCTGAACAATGACCTCTTCTATACCAAGCGAGCCGTCAGACAGCGTTGTGTGACAATGCAGATCTCCTGTCATACCTTTGTTCCTCCAAATCTATAAAAATATCTGTCATTTTCTATATATATAGTACAGCCGTTAAACTGTCTCTTATACACATCT